>ERZ777305.190-NODE-190-length-104242-cov-13.839519_pt1 | contig 104242 bp, 102 predicted proteins | sample MGYA00374965_ERZ777305 | MGnify/ENA primary metagenome ERZ777305 (study PRJEB29328, sample SAMD00013331) | mouse gut metagenome | study: EMG produced TPA metagenomics assembly of the Metagenome analysis of fecal microbiota from mouse which was promoted... | reverse complement strand
GAACCGGATAGAATCCTTTCGTTTAAGGTGTCTATGCTGGCGGGGGCGGGTCAATGAAACGGTCAATCATATGATCAATGGATGTTCAAAAGCGGAAAGGAACAGGTATTCAAATGAGTATGAAGAAAAATTCCATCGGAGTAGACCCTATCTACAATGCAAGGGAGCTTGGCACGGGCAAAATGCTGGTACTCGGCGTGCAGCATATGTTTGCCATGTTTGGAGCGACAGTGCTCGTTCCCGCGCTCACCGGCTTAAGCGTGGCAACGACGCTCTTGTTTGCCGGACTCGGTACATTATTGTTTCATTTTTTGGCTAAAGGAAAGGTGCCGGCGTTTCTCGGTTCCTCGTTTGCTTTTCTTGCGGGATACTGGGCGATCGCGCCCAACGGGGAGGCGGAACTCCTGCCGTATGCATGTTTCGGCGTGGCATGTGCCGGCCTCATCTATCTGTTGCTTTCGGTGCTGATCAAAGCGTTTGGCTCGGGAAAAGTCATGAAGTTTTTCCCTCCCATCGTTACGGGTCCGATCATTATTGCGATCGGCTTGAATCTGTCGCAGTCGGCGGTCAATAACTGTGCAACAAACTGGTGGATCGCACTGATCGCGATTGCGGTCGTCGTCGTGTGCAATATCTGGGGGAAGGGAATGGTCAGGATCATTCCGATCATTCTTGGCGTGCTAGCTTCTTATTTCGTCGCGGCAGTGACGGGAAATGTGGATTTCACGGCGGTGAAGGAAGCGGCGTGGATCGGTCTTCCGGTCTCGTTCGATCAGACCGTGTTTTCCATTTTTAAGGATTTGGATGTGTCTCTGCTGATCACTTCCGTGATTACGATCATGCCGATCGCGCTGGCGACAGTGGTTGAGCATATCGGTGATATTTCCGCGATCTCTTCGACGGTCGGGAAAAATTATATTAAGGATCCCGGACTTCACAGAACGCTGCTCGGCGACGGTCTTGCAACGATCCTTGCATCTCTGTTCGGAGCTCCGGCCAATACGACTTATGGTGAAAACACGGGTGTCCTGACGCTGTCAAAGGTGTTTGATCCGCTTGTCATTCGTCTTGCGGCGTATTTTGCGATCATTTTTTCATTCTGTCCGAAGATTGCGGCACTGATCGAGTGTATGCCTGACGCGACGATCGGCGGTGTGTCGTTAGTCCTTTACGGTATGATCTCGGCAGTCGGCGTGCGCAATATTGTGGAATCAAAATGCGATTTTACAAAGAGCCGCAATGTGCTGATCGCCGCGCTGATCTTAGTGCTCTCGATCGGAATCAATTATAGCACTGCCGGCGCTATCGCATTCACGATTGGCAAAGTAACGATCTCGTTAAGCGGTCTTGCGATCGGTTCGCTTGTCGGAATTATTCTAAACGCTGTGCTGCCGGGGAAGGATTATCAGTTTAAGGAAGATGTATGATCCTAAGCGATTGCTTTGCCTGAGCGACGGGATCGTGCGTTTGAAATAAAGAGACCGTTCAATATGATTTTCTATATAAAATCACTGTGAGTATCGTGCTTACAGTGATTTTTTTGCTATAATGATCTCTGTATGGGCGTGATTATTGGGATTTCAGTCAGAACTCTGACGCCCGAATTCTATAAAAACACATGAAAAAAGGAGCGGATCCTTTCATGAGAAAGAGAATAATGGAAGCGGCAGCCGTCTGTTTGTTCGGGATTCTTGTGGCGGCGCCTGTTTTTTTAGACAGAGCATGGCTGATGAGCCACGGACCTGCAGAAACGCAGGGCGGGGCTGAGAGTGTTTTTGACGGGAATGCGGGGGATGAGGTCCGCGGTGAAGCATCGTACGGAAACGTATCAGACGGAAATCGTTTGATTTGGTCGGAGCAGGTGATAAACGGGCAGAATTCCTGCACGATCACTTTCGAGAGGATAAGCGCACCCTATATGGAGACAGGCAGTCTGGCGGAAATGGAGGACGCTTCAGGATCCTTAGAAACGTTGGAGTCCCCGGAAGCGGCGGAATTCTATGAAGAGCCGGAGTCCCTTGAAATGCCAGAGTCCTTGAAAGGGTCGGAATCCCTCAAAACTCCAGAGTCCTCTGAGGCAGTGACAGCAGGAGATGTATTTGCCGATTACAGGCTGTCCATTAGGGATGAGGACGGCGGACTGCTGTCAGAGCAGACTGTCGCGCATGTTCCGGTATGTTTTGAAGAAACGTATTGGATTCGGGATTTTTCGGGGGACGGGTTTGCCGATATCGCATTTTGTATGTCCTGTAGGATAGATGAAGATGACCGGCACAGGGATGTGAGAAATACGTTTTTTATCTGGAATACGGAGATGGCCTGCTTTGAGGAGAGTTCGCTGCCGCTTTGTTCTCCTTCTGCATGGGAGCCGGTGGGGGTTCCTCTTTGGAACGAGGAACTGTCCGCAGTGATCTCATTTGCGGGAAATGATGACATGGGCGGGAACCCGGTCTTGGAGATGTATTCGTTTTTGGATGGAGAATGGCAAAAAGTACGGAGACTGGAGAGTATCTATTCGGAGGATGAGTATGAATCGCTCGACAGACCGAAATTTATGGGGCAGCGCAGGGAACTGTTCTATACGGACGGAGAGGTGACCGGGGAGATTGTTTTGGAGAGTAATTATGACGCGGGTACGGTCTGGTGCCGCAGGGACAGTGTGTGGAGCCGGTATTATGAGGGGAACGTCTGCCTGTATCCTGATTTTCGCCATTTTACCAAAATGGAGCAGATGATGGACGGTGTCTTAGTTGAAAAATATGTGCGGGTGGAACGGGAGCCGGTCATAACATATGAAAACTGGTCCGATATGCGGGAAGAGTGGGATCTTCCTTATGCCAGTCAGGAAACCTTTGAAACGATTCTCAGTCTTTATGAGAATGTGGACATGTCGGGGGAATATGAGCAAGGGGATCAGGAACGATATGCGGTTTATCTGGATGCGTTTTATAAGCTGATCCGTCAGAATGCACTCGTGACTGACCGGGAGAGCGGGGATACCGTTGCTTTATCCGAACTTCCGTTTTTTGAGCGTCCGCTTTACCCTGCGGAGGACGGGGAAGATGCGTATCAGCCTGAACTTTATGAGTATTATTTTTTTGATGCGGACGGTGACGGGGCGCCGGAACTGACGATTTATCAGCGCACCGCAGGGTTCATGATATTTGACTATGATATGCGGACGGATTCTTACTATATATGGTATGATGCGGGGGCATGCTGGTATTTGCTGCCCGGCAGTAATAAGATACTTTGGACATGGGACGGGGGGACATATCAGGCCTTTTACCAGCTTGATGAAAAGGGGGAGGAGACGGGAGAAACGTTCTGCATGTCAAGTTATTATAATGGGGAGCAGGCGCTCTATCTGGTCATGCTGCCGAAATCGGCGGAGGCTTCCGGAGCCGGAGGTGCGGAGCGTGCAGATGCGGCTGGAGAGGAACCCGGGATAAATGCAGATACGGCGGGAGGCGAACCGGGGACGAATGCAGATATTGCAGGCGGTAGGCCGGCTGACCGTTCGGAAACGGAGGATGGCAGTCAGGCAGGCTTTGAGATCACCGAAGAAATGAAAGCCGAAGGTATGTATTCGATTGCGGACGAACAGTGGTATTTTCGCGTGACCGGAGAACAATATGAAATGATTACGGAGCAGTATTGGGAGGCTTACGAATCCGGCTATGAGCGGATGGACCGGGAAGCTTATACCTATGAGGAATTGTTCGGGGCACTTGAGGGAAAAGAGGAATCCGGCGGGAGCGGTCCGTATAATGGTTTCCGCGATGGAATGAGCGCCGGTGCCGACGGCATGGAATTTTTTGATGCGGGAAGCCGGATTGGAGCGCGGATCACTGCGCGCAGGGTGCCGTGGGAGGAAGTCCTTGCGCATAGAGATATGGCAGAAAAACGAGATTATCTTCTGTTTGAGGACCTAGACAGCGGGAAGCAGTTCTATCTGCCGGACCGTTACGGGCAAATCTTGGATATTCAGGTGACGGAGAGCGGCATCTGCATCCGTGACCGCGAGACGCAATCCGGGTTGAAAAGGAATGAAGCGGAGCAGCAAGGGGTGCTGCGGGAACACCGGATACCGGGATGTTTTGTATTTCCGCTGGAGGATGTGCTACCGGTCTGCGGCGGTTTTGGCGGCTACATCGATACTGTGTTTTTGGAAGGAAAGGAAGAAGCGGATGCACTGCCGCAGAAAGTGTGGCAGGAAGTGTTTGACTGTCAGGGCAGGGATTTTTCTGTTACGTTTGAGCGGATCAGTCCGATCTATCATGAGGGATTTTCGGAATCGGCGCATGGGTACATGGCGGATTACCGCCTGACGGTCACGGATCCGGACGGAGTCGTCTTATCCGCGCAGAGGATCGCGGGGTATCCTGCCGCTTATGAGCAGGTGCATTGGCTGATGGATGTTTCCGGGGACGGATTCCCCGATCTTGTTTTTTGTACCTCCATGATCGATGGCACTTACTATCATACTGCACAGACACATTTTCTGATCTGGGATCAGGAGGCGCAGTCATACGTTGTAAGGCCGCTGCCGGAGCCGGAACCGGAGAACGCGCCCCGGATCACCGGTTTTGTAAACTGGGATGCGGAGCTGTCCGCAGTCTGGACGGATTTGGAAGAGGATGAATATGGGAATGAAGTGTATGGAATGTTTGCTTGCCGGGACGGCGGATGGGAGCTGATCAGGAGGCTTGAACGGGTTTATTCTGAAAAAACAGATCAGTGGTCCGATTCGCCCGGACCAGATGCGGTGACACTTTATTACCGTGAACTGATTTATGAAGATGGCGGGGAAGTGTCGGAACTGTTGATCGAATGTGAGGATATTTGGGACAGAAAACAGGAATGCCTGTATCCAAGGTATGGCTGGACACGGCAAGAAGGGGAAGTCGGCGGTATTTATATCGGATATTATTATGTGAGGGAATCGTCCGTTGACGATGCCGGTGACTGATAAGGACAAGGAATTTTTTTCGGCTGGGACCGGCATGGTGTGATAAGCGGTTGTTTTTTGAAATATGCTTATCACACCTGCGCCGGTTTTTTATTCAGGTACCGGGTTCGGCGATCCGCGATACGCCGACATAGATCTGTGAGATCTTATACCATGTCGGATAATCGACGACGCCGGTCTGCGGAAGCCGGAAAATCCGCTGAAATGCGCGGACCGCATCAGCCGTGCGCGAACCGTAAATACCGTCGGCGGCAATCGTCGGGATCGCGGGATAATTGCGTGCGATGCGGTTGAGCTGTTCCTGAATCTGTTGAACTTTCTGACCGGTTGCGCCGCCCGAAAGGTTGTAACCGGGCCATGAGGCGGGGATGCCGGATACACTTGTGGTAGAGTTGATATACATATCACTGCCATAGTAATAATGAATAATGTCGATCGCGCTGTAGCCCTGATCGCCGAGATATTTGGAGCCCCATTGGGACAATCCGCTGCAGGTTGTATTTTTTCCGTCACAGTATGACGTAAAGATCGGCTGGCGCACGCCGGGTCGGGACAGAAAGTTGTTGAAAATACTATCTACGATGCGGTCGATGTTCGTGTAGATGTTTCTTCCGCGGATCCATTTTTGGTCGTATGCCGTGGAGTTGGTGATCGTAAAGTTATATCCCTGATTCCGGTACCATTCTGTATAGACCCTGTTGAGCGTAAAGCTCAAGATGGCTAAGGTATTGGCATAGATCGTGTTCTCCGGCCATGTGGCATAGATTTCAGAGGAAACCACGTTTTTGATGTAATCGGTATAAGTGACATAATAGTTTGGAGCGCCTGAATTATTCGGTGTGCCGTCATGTACGACAATGTATTCCGGGATGACGACACGGCTTAATACGATACTGCCGGACTCATCCATCGGTTTGATCTCATCTTCCGGGATCTTCGGAGGGTAATTGCCGAAAAGTGTGTGGTCGGGTATGATGATTTGATCCTCACCTGTTCCGGTTTCGATCGGCGTCAGCTCAACATTCTGAACCGCAGTCACATCTGGCAGGATTTCTGTGCCGTTTATGACGGTCGGCTCGTAACCGGGAGCCGTGACGGTCAGATTGTAGTCGGTATAGGGCTGGTTAGAGCCGGGTTCCTGACTGTATTCAAAAGGCGGTGCAGGCAGTTCGATCGTATCGGTCTGTCCGGAATTGTTTGTGTGGAGTTCTTCGATGGTGGTTCCTTCCTCATTCGAATTCTGAATAGCGATCGTTGCACCCTCAATCGGGACAAGCCCGATCGTGGAGGTCACTTGAATGGTTAGTCCGCCCAGATCAGGAGTGTCGGCGGCTGCCCGAATTGGATGTTTGCGCATGATGATGCCTCGGCATAATTCCTTACTTTACATTATGCGGGTACGTTAAAGAGGTGCATGATTTAGCATCATGGACAGAAAAACAAGGTATATGATATAATGAGCGCAAAAGAAAAACAAGCGACTGCGAAGCAGGCATTTGTTTTTCTTGCGCCATTAACGAGCAAACGCCCGATGAAATCGGGCATAAAGCGCTGAAAGCGCGGGTTTGCGAGTCTTATGATATAATGAGCGTTAGCGAGAAGAATGCGCTTGCACATTCGGCGAGCGGCGAATGGCGATCATGAATCGAAGATTCATGATATACTGTAGACAGACATGATAGCAGCGCCGGGCGAAAAAACTCAATCAGCCAAAGGGTATGATGCTCATAGCTGAGACGGATCAAACCGCGGAGATCGCGGTGTATGAGTCATTGGGGTTTGTCAGGGCGGACGGTCAGGACAGCGTGACAGCGCATGTTCTGCTACAGGAAAGCGTTTGGAAAGGATATGGCGTTTATGATACGACGGGCAGCAAGAGACGATCTTGAGGAGTGTGTACGTGTGATACGAAGTAGTTTTTTGACTGTGGCGGAGGAATTTGGGTTCACGCAGGAGAATGCGCCGCGGTTTACGGCGTTTGCGATGGACATGGAGCGGCTTCTCTGGCATTATGAGCAGGAAAAAAGACCAATGCTTGTTTATGATGATAACGGGCAGATCCTTGGCTATTATTCTCTGCTCCGGCAGAATAAAACGGAATGTGAACTGAATAATCTCTGTGTTTTGCCGGAACACAGGCATCGGGGGATTGGGAAAGAACTGTTGGAGCATGCGGTCATGGAAGCGCGGAACATGGGATGTACCGTGATGAACATTGGGATTGTGGAAGAAAATAGAAAGCTTCGCAGATGGTATGAAGAAAACGGGGCTGTGCATACTGGTACGGAGAAATTTGATTTTTTCCCGTTTATCTGCGGAAAGATGAGGAAAATGCTTATAGACTGATGGCTTTTACAGGGTGCTGGTTTCCTTTAGTGACGGATGAAAGTGAGGTAAAAGGATGCTGCCAAAAGATCCGGCGATGCTGCTAAGTGCAGTCAATTTGAAATTGCGCGATTACTATGGAAGCGTTGAAGAGATGTGTGACGATATGGATGAGGATCTTTCACGTATCACACAGACACTCGCGCAGATCGATTATTATTATGACAGGGAGAAAAATCAATTTGTCTGAGACGATCACGCTTTTGGTACACGGTGCGTTTTATCGGGGGGATGAGATCCAACGGCGTGTGCTGACAGTGCGGAAACAGGAAAATTTATATACGATTCTCAAACGGGAAGGTCTCTATCTGTATGACTGCAGCGGGAACGGAACATGCGGAAAGTGCCGGGTCCGGTTTCTCAAAGATGCGCCGCTGCCGACAGCGGGGGAGCGCGTACTGCTTTCTGCGGAGGAATTGCGTGCGGGCGTGCGTCTGGCGTGCAGACACACGGTCAGAGCGGATTTGGAGCTTGCGCTGGAGATGGAGCCTGCACAGATTCCCGATGTGATCGGCGTATTGCCGGATATGGAGCGGGCGCAGGAGGGAACGGACGAGGAGCGGACAGCAGAAGGAACGGACGGGGAGCTGCCGCTGCCGGGGGAAAGACCGGCTACAGGTCGGACAGAAGAAAGACCCGGTGCGGACGTTTTGTATGCGGCGGTTGATATCGGCACGACGACGGTTGCGATGCGTGCTATGTGCTGCGGGCAGGAAGTCGCGGCCTATGCGGCGCTCAATCCGCAGCGTGCGTACGGTGCGGACGTTGTATCCCGCATCAGAGCCGGTATACAGGGGCATGCGGAAGACATGCGTCGGCAGATCTGCAGCTGTCTGGCAGACGGCATAAAACTGATTACTGAGCAGTGCGGCAGGAAGCCGGAATATATGGTGATCGCAGCAAATACAACGATGGTGCATTTGCTTTGTGGAGAATCAGTGGAGCCGCTATCTGCATATCCGTTTGAGCCGGTCAACATAAGACCACAACAGATAGTGGTTGCAGGAATTCCTGCATACATTATATGCGGTATATCGGCGTTTGTGGGCGGCGACATCGTATCCGGCATGGCGGCAACAGGGTTACATAACGCAGACAACTTGCAATTATTCATCGATCTGGGTACAAATGGCGAGATCGTGCTTGGTAAAAAAGGGAAATTTCTGTGTACCGCGACTGCCGCAGGTCCGGCATTTGAGGGCAACGGAAGCGCCGATTTGATGGGAGCCGATCTGATCAGGATTGCGGCAGATCTGCTGGACGAGGGAGTAATGGATGCGCAGGGGCTTTTATGTGAACCATTTTTTTCTAAAGGTATAGACCGGACAGGCGCGCATATCTTGCAGGAGCATATCAGGGAATTGCAGAAAGCCAAGGCAGCAGTCGCGGCGGGCATTGATTTGCTGCTTGAGCAATATGGGGCGCCGGCGCGGGAAATAACACATGTTTTGCTTGCCGGGGGATTCGGGTATTACTTAAGGCCTGACTCAGCGATACGCATCGGGCTGCTTCCGAAAGCCTTTGAAGGCAGGGTGCGTGCGGTCGGTAATACTGCGTTACAGGGAGCCTGTCTGATCGGCGGCCGGATGCAAGGCAGCGGCAGGAGCAGCTTTGCGTCATATACGCAGAGTATAACCGCAGACTGCAGGTACCTGAATCTTGCCATGCAGGAAAACTTTGAAAAAAAATATATCTCAAATTTAGATTTTCCGTCATAGAATAGTAGAGAGACCGCGGCAGGTGTCAGGAGAATGCCGTATGAATCTGCGATGGGAAAAGGCGTGTATCATAGCAGCCGGGTGCCTGATTGCCGTAATACTGTGTCTGTCGACTGCAGTGAAAATGAAGAAGACGGACGAAAACCGATCTGTTTTTAGAAATCAGGAGCGGGGTAATGGCAACGGGGAGGAGACTGCAAAAAAGGAATCGGATCCGGCGGAGGGATATGGGGAAAACCAGCCAGATGGCTGCAGGGAAAATCAGTCGGATGGCTGCAGGGAGATGAATATCAAAAAGGTGGCGCTGACTTTTGATGACGGACCGCACCCGTATTATACGGCGAGGCTGCTTGAGGGGCTGCGCGAGCGGGATGTCCATGTTACTTTTTTTGTGTTGGGACAAAGTGCCGAGCTTTATCCGGAGCTTATACAGGAGATGGCGCAGGACGGGCATTTGATTGGAAATCATACCTATTCCCATATTCAGCTGACGGCAGGAAACGGGCAGCAGTTCGCAGAAGAGCTGCAAAAGACCGATGCGATCATTTATGAGATCACCGGGCAGCATACCGAGTTTGTGCGGCCGCCTTACGGAGCATGGGATAAGCGCTTTGAAGAAAGCTTGAATATGATACAGGTGTTATGGAATGTCGATCCGCTAGACTGGTGCTGTTCGGATGCGGGTACTGTCATCAGCCGTGTATTGGAGAAAACGGACGGAGACTGCATTATTCTGCTGCATGATGTATATGACAGCTCAGTAGAAGCGGCACTTGCGATCGTGGATGAACTGAGTGCGCGTGGATACGAGTTTGTGACGGTGGACGAGATTATACTGGATTGAGGATAAAAAGAGACAATATGGATAATATGGATTTATTTTCGTATCTTCGGGAAAAAAATATGGAGAAGGAATCGCCATTAGCGGCGAGGATCCGTCCGGCGACATTAGAAGAGATCGTCGGGCAGCAGCATATCATCGGGAAGGATAAGATGCTCTACCGCGCGATCCGGGCGGACAAGCTTGGCTCTTTGATCCTGTATGGACCACCCGGAACGGGAAAAACAACACTCGCCAAAGTGATTGCGAATACGACGAGTGCGGACTTCCTGCAGATGAATGCGACAGTTGCAGGCAAAAAGGATATGGAGGAAGTTGTGGCAAAGGCTAAGGACGGCGCCGCAATGTATGGAAAAAAGACCATTCTTTTTATTGACGAGATTCACCGGTTTAACAAGAGTCAGCAGGATTATCTGCTGCCGTTCGTGGAGGACGGAACGCTGACACTGATCGGGGCGACGACTGAGAACCCTTATTTCGAGGTTAACAGTGCGCTGTTATCGCGCTCAATGGTTTTTGAATTAAAACCGCTTCAAAAAGAGGATATCATGACCCTGATCTCCCGTGCCGTCTATGATAAAGAAAAAGGAATGGGAGCGTACGAGGCAAACATTGATGATGAGGCGCTCAACTTTCTGGCGGATGCGGCGGGCGGAGATGCGCGTCATGCACTGAATGCGGTGGAGCTTGGCATAAAGACGACGGAGCGCAGCGGGGACGGTCTGATCCACATCACGCTTGAAGTGGCGCAGGAATGTATTCAAAAACGGGTGGTTCGCTATGATAAAACAGGGGATAATCATTATGATACGATCTCTGCTTTTATCAAGAGTATGAGAGGTTCGGACCCTGATGCGGCAGTCTATTATTTGGCGAAAATGCTCTATGCGGGAGAAAGCCTGACTTTTATCGCGCGCAGGATCATGATCTGCGCGGCGGAGGATGTCGGAACGGCAGATCCGCAGGCCCTGACAGTGGCAGTCAGTGCGGCGCAGGCAGCGGAACGCATCGGCATGCCGGAAGCACAACTGATTCTGTCGGAGGCGGCAGTCTATGTCGCATGCGCGCCGAAAAGCAACGCATGCTCCAATGCGATCTGGGAGGCGATGCAGACGGTCTCGGAGACAGGAAATCTGCCTGTTCCGACGCATTTGCAGGATGCGCATTATAAAGGCGCGGCAAAGCTAGGACATGGCGCCGGCTATCTGTATGCGCATGATTATCCGAATCATTATGTCCGGCAGCAGTATCTGCCTTATGAATTGAGCGGGAAAGAATTTTACCGCCCGGATGGAAACGGCTATGAGCAGAAGATCAGGGAGCATATGAGCCTGATAAAAACAGGGCAGGAGGATCAGTGTGGGAAAAGCAGCAGATACGAAACGGCGGATGATCATTCTGTCTTTTGATGCGGTCGGAGCGGAGGATCTTTCCATACTCAAAAAGCTGCCGAATTTTAAGCGGCTTATGGAACAGGGGGCTTTATGCGAGCAGGTGGAGAGTGTCTATCCTTCCATTACCTATCCGGCGCATACGACCATTGTTACAGGAAAGAAGCCCTGTCGGCACGGTGTTATCAATAACACATGTTTTCAACCGGAACGGGAAAAGCCGGACTGGATGAGCGACCGCGGTTTTATCAGGGGCACCACGCTTTATGATGAGGCGCTAAAACGTGGAGACCGCGTGTGCTCCCTGCTTTGGCCCGTGACCGGGAAAAGCGGTATTACCTATAACCTGCCGGAGATCCATGCGGTCAGACCGTGGCAGAATCTGATGATAAAAACGATTGCGGATGGTTCGGCATGTTATATACTGGGGCTTCTGCCGCACGCACTTAAGGAACTGAAAGGAATCCGCGAGCCGGAGCTGGACAATTTTTTGGAGAAGGCGGCAGTTGACACGATTTTGAAGTATAACCCGGAACTGTTGATGGTACATTTCCTGGATGTGGATTCCCACCGCCATCAATTGGGCCTGAAGCATCCGGAGATCCGTCGTGCACTAAGACGGCTGGACGGGCGGATCGGGACGGTCTTAGAGGCGCTTGCCCGCACGAAAGCAGGGTACTGTCACAGCATGGAAGATACGACAATTGTGATTCTTGGGGATCATTATCAGATGGATTGCCATACGGTGCTGTATCCGAACTACCTGTTAAAGAAACATGGGTTATTGAAAACGGACGAAAAAGGGCGCTTGACAGAATTTCAGGCAGTCGCGAAAAACTGCGACGGTTCCTGTTATCTTTATTTAAATCCCATGATTAGAAAAAATCCGGATATGACGGCGAAAGTGACACAGAAACTGACAATCGCATTTCAGGAGTTGTCATTTGGCATATCCCGCATTTTCAGCACTGGTGAAGCGGCTGAGTACGGAGCTGATGACACCTGCGTCATGATGTTGGAAGCAAAAGACGGGTATTATTTTTTGGATGACCATGAGACGTTGACCAGATCAGTCGAAGATGTGACGCGGCACCAAATGAGGGCAACGCACGGTTATCTTCCGGACCTTCTAAAATACCAGACGTTTTTTCTGGCGTCGGGATATGGTGTGCGAAAAGGAGGGACTTGTAGTGGAATGAAGCTGTGGGATGAAGCGCCCACACTTGCGCAGATCATGGGATTGGAGCTGCCTGATACGGACGGATGTGTGCGGACGGAATTGCTGGAAGTCTGAGCGTTCCATGAAATCATACAATATCTCTTTGAGAAACGCTGCCTGAATCAGTATTTCCTTAGAACAGTTCCTGAATCAGATATTGATAGATCGCTTCATTTTTATTTTTCCAATTTTGACAGACCTTTTCGGCAAAATCGGCAGACGGGACTGCCATATGAATATGCACCAGCTCCGCATCGTTATCCCTCGCGATCAGTTCTGCAACGTAATCTCCTGTGGGAACCTTTTGATAATGAGTTAAAATGGATAGTTCATTCTGAATCTGAATTTCATGCGCGGACAAATATTCATGAATATCTGTTTTGATGGAGTACTGGAGCCGGTTATCAAAAAAGGCAAGTGTTTTCCTGCCTTCTTCAGTGATCCTGTAGAGGGTACGGTTTTCCATCGTCGTAGCCGTGATGAATGTTTCTTCCGTCAGATCGCTTAAGACCTGCTGGAGTGTAATGTAGCCTGTATATTCTTTTTCTAATATGAAATCAGCGATCTGGGCGCTTGACAGCGGGGACGCCGCACGGCTGAGCATGTAAAGAACGATCAGGCGGTATAGGGTCAGCGAATCCTGATTCATGGAGCACTTCCTTTCTGTGGAACGCCGCTTCCCTGTGTGATCTGATGATCTTTCAGATAGCGGTGTAATGTGTTTCGTACATTCTTTTTATCGGCGCTCCAAAGTGGAGCGATCAGTAGTTTTTTGGGACCGTCCCCTGTCAAACGGTGTATAACGATGTCGGGGGACAGCAGCGTGAGTGCATGCGCGGTCATTTCGATATATTGCTGCATTGTCAGTATTTGAAAACGACCGTTTTCATATTCTGCGGCAAGGTCGGTACCGCGCAGGACATGCAGAAGCTGTATTTTCATACCAAATGGACGGCATGAGTTTACATAACTTACGGTTTCGTAAAACTGCGCCGCGTCTTCGAACGGAAGTCCGGCGATCACGTGGACGATGCAGGGGATATTCCGCCCGTGCAGCGTCTCCATCGCCTCATCAAAGACCGGAAGCGGATAGCCGCGCCGGATATAGAGGGCAGTCCGCTCGTGAATCGTCTGAAGCCCTAACTCTATCCAAATAAAGCGGTCAGGATATTCTGTCCGACAGCGGGAAAGAACATCCAGCACATCTTTGGAAAGACAGTCCGGGCGGGTAGCAATGGAGATTCCCGCAATATCGGGATGCGAGAGCGCCTCTGTGTAGAGCTGGTACAGGCGTTCTGGTGAGCCGTAAGTGTTGGTATATGCCTGAAAGTAAGCAATATACCGGGTTCCGTGAAATTTGGCGGCACTCTGCGATTTTCCGCGCTCGATCTGTGAATAAATATCGGGTGTTACAATACTGTCTGCGTCACAGGCATTTGGCCGGACGGCAAAGTCGCCGCTTCCCCCGGCTGAACAAAAAATGCAGCCTCCGGTTCCAAGTGTTCCGTCACGGTTCGGGCAGGTCATGCCTGCGTCGAGCGAAATCCGGTAGAGTTTTTCTCCATATGTTTTTTTACAGTATTCGGATAAGGAGTAGTAACCGTATTCGTGTGTCATGGACGGGCTACCGGATATGTGATTTGACCGCTTCCGCCACGACCTCTGCCACTTTCGGGTCAAAGGCTTCCGGCATGATATTTTCGTCGTTTAACTGATCATCCGGTACCAGACCCGCGATCGCGGTAGCGGCGGCAAGCTTCATTTCTTCCGTGATCTGCGCGGCACGTCCCTCTAAAGCGCCCTTGAAGATGCCGGGGAATGCTACGACGTTATTGACCTGATTCGGAAAGTCGGAACGTCCGGTGCCCACAATGCGGGCGCCTGCGGCTTTGGCGGCATCCGGCATGATCTCGGGAACCGGGTTTGCCATTGCAAAGAGAATGGAATCGTGGTTCATGGACGAAACCATTTCGGGGGTGACGATGTTTGGTGCGGAGACGCCGACAAAAATATCTGCACCGTGAAGGGCGTCTGCGAGAGAACCTGTTTCATTATTTGGGTTCGTGCATGTCGTCATTTCCTGCTGCATCCAGTTTAAGTCCTTGGAGGAACGCGACAAAATGCCGGTCCTATCACACAGAATGATATTGGGGAAACCGTATGTCAGGAGCAGTTTGGTGATGGCAATGCCTGCGCTGCCCGCGCCGTTGACGACAACCCTGCATTGTTCTTTGACCTTTCCGGTAACTTTTAAGCTATTGATGATGCCGGCAAGTACAACGATCGCGGTGCCGTGCTGGTCGTCATGGAAAACGGGGATCGGGAGTAGTTTTTTTAGGCGCTCCTCGATCTCAAAGCAGCGTGGTGCGCTGATGTCTTCCAGATTGATGCCGCCGAAACCGGGTGCCAAGTAGGTTACGGCTTTGATGATTTCTTCGGTATCCTGCGTGTCAAGGCAGATAGGGACGGCGTTGACGCCGCCGAACTCCTTGAACAGCACGGCTTTTCCCTCCATAACCGGCATGGCGGCATAAGGACCGATATTGCCGAGTCCGAGGACGGCTGAGCCGTCGGATACGACGGCGACGGTGTTGGACTTCCATGTGTATTTGTAAGCAGCCTCTTTGTCGGCGGCGATTACTTTGCAGGGCTCTGCAACGCCGGGCGTGTAGGCAAGAGAGAGCGCCTCTCTGGATTTCACGGGAGTCTTTGATACGGTTTCAAGCTTACCGTTCCATTCTTCATGGAGCTTAAGCGCTTTTTCACTTGTAGTCATTGTTTACCTCTTTTCTTGTGATAAAATTAAGATTCGAATGTCAAAAGCACTGCCGAAAAACGTTAGGGAAACGCTGATTAAAGCGTTTCCGCGCCGGATTTGCGCTGCGAAGCAGCATAAACCGCTGCAAATCCGTGCGCATCCGCCAAAGGCTCTAAGGAAACACTGATTTAATCAGTGTTTCCTTAGTTGTCAATTTGCACAAAAGAATCATTGTAAACGACTTTTGCGCCATGAAAATGAGACTCAAAAATCGTGAAAGCCTTTGCTGAACAAGATTTTCGCTTTGGAGGCTCATTGAAATGTTTGGCGCAACGGAGTGCACACCTGTTCTTTTGTGCAAATCGACAGTACGCAACTTCAATCAGGGCTTTTGACACCCTAATTCTGTGTCATAAAAAAACTATTGCCAAAACTCAACCATTGTTCAGGGAATCCGTAAGCTGCTCTGCCAGTTTGTCCAGCGCACTGAGCGAGTCTTCTTTTAGGGAAGCCTGAACGGTGACGGCGGGCTCCAGAATGCGAAAGCCTGCCAGAGCGCCCAGCTGTGTCACGATCTGTTTTCCGCACGTGGGAGCCCAGGAACCATTTTCTATGACGGCGGCTGTGCGGTTTTTTAAGCCAAGCGCGGCTATATCATGCAGAAGATTTTGCATAGCCGGATAGACGCCGCCGTTATAGGTCGGTGATGCAAATACAAGATGGCTGCAGCGGAAGATCTCAGCGATCAGTGTGGAAATATGGGTTACGGAAACGTCATAGACCGCAATGTTTTTGACGCCTGCTTCCGCGAGCTTAAAAGCGAGGACATTTACCGCATTTTCCGTGTTTCCGTACATGGATGCGTAAAACAGTGCGAAAGCACGTTCTTCCGGCTCATAACGGCTCCAGGTATCGTATTTTGTAAGGATTTTGGTAAGATCGCCGCGCCAGACCGGTCCGTGCAGGGGACAGATCGTTTTGACCGGAAGGGCAGAGAGCTTTTTTAATGCGGCCTGAACAGGGGCGCCGTATTTTCCGACGATATTTGCGTAATAGCGCCTTGCGTCAGAAAGCCAGTCCCTCTCAAAGTCGATCTCATCATCAAACAGGGTGCCGCTTAATGCGCCGAAGCTGCCGAACGCATCTGCAGAAAAAAGCAGCTGCTCTTTTTCGTCATATGTTACCATGACTTCCGGCCAGTGCACCATTGGAGCGGTGTAAAAACGCAGCGTATGTGCGCCTAAAGAGAGTGTATCGTTTTCTTTAACGGTCACAAGACGCTCTGTGGGAACGGAACCGAAAAATTTTGTGACCATGTCAAATGTCTTGGTATTGCCCACGAGCTTCATGTCCGGGAAGCGCAGCAACAGTTCCCCGATGCATGCACAGTGATCCGGTTCCATGTGGTTGATGATCAGATAATCAAGCGGACGCCCGGAAAGTGTGTGCAGCAGATTTTCAAAAAACTGCCGGGAAACGGATGCGTCCACGGTATCGATCAGTGCGCTCTTTTCATCCAAAATTACATAAGAATTGTAGGAAACACCTCTGGGTATGGGAAACAGGTTTTCAAACAGATGAAGCCGTCTGTCGGATGCGCCGGTCCAAACGATGCTGTCAGTAACAAAACGTGTGCAGTGCATAGAAGATCTCCTTTCGCTTTTTGACTGTCATAATCATCTCTCACAGCCTACTATAACATAACTGTGAGGACATATCTATTCCTTATTTTGCGCGGAAAACAGCTTTTGTGGAAAACAGAAGGATATTTTTATAAAAAGAACTTCCTATTTATGGGATACTGTAGTATAATATTTGCAGGGAAATCGTAGGAACTAATCACATGCGGGTCTGCAGGACTTTCCAAACTACACAGAATCAAATAGTAGGTCGTGATACGGGATGATATAACATAGGGCTGCTTTTTGCAGAAAGCAGTAGAAACGGACAGGCGGACTGCAGACATGTCCTCCCGTATGGAAAAGGTATAAAGGTCAAAAAAGAAAGGTGCTGTATGAGAGAAAAGTATGAATCACTGGCGCTCGGCGACTTGAAGGAGATCGCGAAGGCAAGAGGAATGAAAGGAACCTCCACCATGAAAAAGGCGGAGCTGATCGATGCGATGCTCGCGCAGGATGAGGAGGACAAGGCCCAGGGCAAGGATATTGAGCCAAAGCCCGTGTTCAGTAAACCGGGAGAGCCCAAAAAGGATGAGCAGCAGGAAGATAAGTTTCCGCAGGAGCTTGACAGCGGCGTTATGGCAAACGGAATTCTTGAAGTGATGCCGGACGGATATGGTTTTATCCGCTGTGAGAACTATCTGCCGGGAGAGAACGACGTCTATGTCGCGCCGAGTCAAATTCGCCGTTTCAATTTGAAAACGGGTGATATTGTATCGGGAAATACGCGTATCAAGACACAGAATGAAAAGTTCAGTGCTCTTTTGTATGTCAAAAAAGTAAATGGTCTGCCGCCCGATATCATTGCAAGGCGTATGCCGTTTGAAGATATGACACCGATCTTTCCGAACGAGCGGTTAAGCTTAGAGACTGCCGGTGCGTCCGTCGCCATGCGTATCATGGACCTCATGAGTCCGGTCGGAAAGGGACAGAGAGGGATGATCGTTTCTCCGCCGAAGGCAGGTAAGACTACCTTATTAAAGGAAGTGGCGAAATCTGTGAAGCGGAACTCGCCCGACGTTCATCTGATCATCCTGCTTATTGATGAACGCCCTGAGGAAGTGACGGATATCAAGGAGGCAATCGAGGGGCCGAATGTGGAGGTTATTTATTCGACGTTTGACGAGCTCCCAGAGCATCATAAGAGGGTGTCTGAGATGGTCATCGAGCGTGCGAAACGCCTCGTGGAGTCCAAAAAGGATGTTATGATCCTGCTAGATTCGATCACGAGACTGACGCGCGCCTATAACCTGACAGTTCCGCCGTCAGGAAGAACCTTATCGGGTGGTCTTGATCCGGCGGCACTGCATATGCCGAAGCGATTTTTCGGCGCGGCACGCAATATGCGCGAGGGCGGCAGCCTGACGATCCTGGCGACGGCGCTTGTGGAGACGGGAAGTAAGATGGATGATGTCGTATATGAGGAATTTAAGGGAACCGGCAACATGGAAATGGTATTAGACCGTAAGCTTTCTGAAAAGAGGGTGTTCCCTGCCATTGATATTCCGAAGTCGGGTACAAGGCGCGAAGATCTGCTGCTTTCCGCTGACGAGCTTGAGGCGATCAATGTGATCCGTAAGGCGTTGAACGGATTAAAATCCGATGAGGCAGTGGATAAGGTGCTCGACATGTTCACGCGTACGAGAAATAACAATGAATTTGTGCAGATGGTCAGAAAAATGCGGTTTATTTGATGGAAGATGCTTTGTACTCTTTTTAATATAGTTGTTTTTGCATTTTCACATTTTTGCGTTTTTTTATATTAAATCAAAGATTTTATTTTGAAAAAAGCTTGCATCGACGGCTATTCTGTGATATAGTTAGAGCGCTGTTTGTAAACGGACAATCATAAAGAAAATGATTTCATAGAGAGGTGAGAAGCATGAAAGAAGGAATCCATCCGAACTACTATCAGGCGACCGTGACCTGCAACTGCGGCAATACATTTGTGACCGGTTCCACAAAACCGGAAATTCACGTCGAGGTCTGCTCCAAATGCCATTCATTCTACACAGGTCAGCAGAAGACCGCACAGGCACGCGGACGAATTGATAAGTTCAATAAGAAGTACGGCGTTGTAAACCAATAAGGTACAAAGACAAGGTTGAGGTTATCATATCTCAACCTTATTTTTTCTGCGGTAAAACGATTATTTCCGCGGGCAATGAGTCAAATATCGAAGGATTCTGACACATTGCCGGTGGCGGTCAGTTGTTTTTTTGCAATAAGAAAGATCGGGCACGGCAGGTCATGCCGCTGTGCTTAAGGAGGAATCATTTTGGCTCGGCGAAAAAGAAAAATCTGCTATTCAGGCATCGGCGGACAGGCGGTGCTTGAGGGCGTTATGATGAAAAATAGAGATATTTATGCTGTGGCAGTCCGTAAATCCGACGGTAAGATCGTCGTGAACACACAGGAATATGCCGGCATTCTCGGAGACAGTTTTCTGAAAAAAGTACCGTTTGTCAGGGGGATCTTTAATTTTATCGATTCCCTTGCGCTTGGTATGAAATCGTTGAATTATTCGGCAAGCTTTTATGAGGATGAGGAGGCAAAGGAATCCGCTGCCGATAAGGCGCTCAATAAAGTGACGGGGGGAAGGGCGGAAAAAGTGTTTATGGCGCTTACACTGATCTTTTCCATAGCGCTTTCCGTCGCTGTTTTTATTGCGCTGCCCTATTATCTGTCCACACTGTTTGGGAAATATGTGAGAAACCATTCGCTTCTGAATATCATAGAGGGGGCTATCCGCATTGTGATCTTCCTGTCCTATGTGCTGCTTATTTCCCTGATGAAGGATATCAGGCGGGTTTATATGTATCATGGTGCGGAGCACAAGTGTATTAACTGTATCGAGCGCGGAAGAGCGCTTTATGTGGAAAATGTGAGGAGAAGCTCCCGTATGCACCGCCGGTGCGGAACGAGCTTTCTGTTGTTTGTCATGTTTGTGAGCATTATTCTGTTCTTCTTTATCACGGTTACGAATCCGGTTTACCGGATCGTACTGCGTATCGCGCTGATTCCGGTGGTGGCAGGAATTTCCTATGAGCTGATCCGGTTCGCGGGGAAGCATGATAATGTTTTTGTGCGGATCCTCTCGGCGCCCGGCATGCTGCTGCAGCGTCTGACGACCAGAGAACCCGATGAAGATATGATTGAGGTGGCGATACAGTCCGTTGAGGCGGTGTTTGACTGGCGGCAATACTTAAAAGAGAACTTTGATTATGACGTGGGGGCACAGGAAGCGGCGGAAGCGGCGGCCAGAGCGCAGGATGAGGAAGAAGAGGCTGCGGAGGCAGCCGCAAAAGAGCGGGAAGAAGATGCAGGAGCGATAAGACAGACGGATATGGGACGCACGGGAAATATCGGACAAAGCGGCGCAGGATATAGAAAGGCGGAAGCGGAGGATACGGCGTCATGACATACCGGGAAGCATATGAGGAAGGCGTGCGCCTGCTTGCGAAGCATGGGATCGAAGAGGCGAAAACTGACGCGCGTCTGCTTTTGGAATATGTTTGCCACACGGATTATCAGACATTGTATACACAGAGCGGGCGTGAGCTTGATGACATACAGATTCAGAGTTATGTCAACTATTTGAATCGGCGCGCAGAGCGCATGCCGGTTCAATATTTAACTCATTCCCAATCCTTTATGGGTTTTGATTTTTATGTTGACTGCCACACACTGATACCAAGGCAGGATACGGAAATTCTGGTCGAGGAGGTCATGCGTTATCTGCATGACGGCATGACGATTCTTGATTTATGCACGGGAAGCGGATGCATTCTGCTGTCACTGCTCCGGTATTCCAATGACTGCATTGGCGTCGGGACAGATCTGTCCGGAGAGGCGGTCGCGGTTGCAGCGGAGAACGCGGAGGCGCTTGGGTTTGGTGAGAAAATGGCTCGCGGGGAGCTGGTTTTTTCGCAGGGTGATTTGTATCATGCGCTGAAACCTGACATGCCTGCGTTTGATGTGATTGTTTCGAATCCGCCTTATATCTGTTCAGAGGTCATTCCGACGCTGATGCCGGAAGTCAGGGAGCATGAACCGCTTTTGGCGCTTGACGGCGGGGCGGACGGTCTTATTTTTTACCGCCGGATTATCGATGGTGCGCCTGCATTTGTGAGGCGGGAGAGCGCATTGTTTTTTGAGATCGGCGCAGATCAGGGCGATGCGGTGAGGGAATTGATGCTTTGCGCGGGTTATCGGGACGTGCGCGTCATAAAAGATTACGCGGGGCTTGACCGCGTCGTATGCGGCGTGCGGATCGCGGGATAAGCGGGGGGCTAAGCGATCGCTAAAAACGATCTCATTGGAAAGGAGTATGAATAGAAGATGTTTGATAGATTAGAAGATTTACTCAGGCGCTATGAGGAGATTATGAGCGAGCTCTCGGAGCCGTCCGTGACGTCGAATCAGGAGCGCTTTCGCAGTCTGATGAAGGAGCAGAGCGAACTGGAGCCAATCGTGAAGAACTATCAGGAATATAAAAAGAAGAAACAGGATATTGAGGACAGCCTTGTCATGCTTGATGAGGAAAATGATGAGGACATGCGCGAAATGCTTAAGGAAGAGCTGGCAGATGCAAAAAAGCGCGTGGAGGAGCTGGAGCAGAAATTAAAGATCCTTCTTCTGCCGAAGGATCCGAATGATGAGAAGAATGTTATTGTGGAGATCCGCGCGGGCGCAGGCGGCGACGAGGCGGCGCTGTTTGCTGCGGAGATCTATCGGATGTACGTGCATTTCGCGGAGGGACGGCGCTGGAAGGTTGAGACAATGAACGTGGACGAGATCGGTATCGGCGGCATGAAAGAGGTGCAGTTCACGATCAGCGGGAAAGGCGCGTACTCTGTTATGAAGTATGAGAGCGGCGTGCACCGTGTCCAGCGCGTGCCCGAGACCGAGAGCGGCGGGCGTATTCATACGTCAACGATCAGTGTTGCGGTCATGCCGGAGGTGGACGAGGATATCGACATTGTGATCGAGGATAAAGATATCCGTATCGACGTGATGCGTGCTTCAGGAAACGGCGGGCAGTGCGTCAATACGACCGATTCCGCAGTGCGGCTGACACATTACCCGACAGGAATCGTTGTCTATAGCCAGACTGAAAAATCGCAGATCCAGAATAAGGCGAAAGCGTTTGCGCTGCTTCGCGCCAAGCTTTATGATATCGAGCAGCAGCAGCGCCACGATGCGGAGGCGGAGCTTCGCCGTTCACAGATCGGCACAGGGGACCGCTCCGAGAAGATCAGGACTTACAATTTTCCGCAGGGGCGCGTGACCGACCACCGCATCAACTTAACGCTGTATAAGCTTGATAAAGTCATGAACGGAGACATTCAGGAGATCATTGACGCGTGTATTGCCGCGGATCAGAGCATCCGCTTAAGCAGGCTGAACGAGGCGGGGTAAAAGGCGAAAAGATTTTCTAAGGTTGAAAAGAACTCAACCTATGAAAATCTAAGTTTCCCAAATTTCAGGGATGTTTGTGCTGTCAAAAGCGGCATGGGGATAAGAAAGAAGTGTGAAAGGAAACTTTCAAATATTGATTGGTATGTGTGCTGAAGCCACAAAGAGGGTATAAAAATGGACGGTTGGAGGTATGAAAATTGCTAAAATCATGGGGAGGGGTGCTCGCGCTGTTTGTAATCGCATTTGTCTGCTGGTATGTCGGGGTCTTGGTTGCGCCATCGTTTTTTTTTGTAATATTTGAGATTGCCGCTGTGATCGCATCGGTACTGTGCCTGTGCTTTTTCGTGATCGCGGTTGTCAGACAATTTAGACCGGACGCCAGTAGTTATCGGATCTTTGCATGGACGGACGGTCTGCTCGGTATCACTGTGACGGCATATGCCGTCTTTGGCATTATGATAGATACTGGCGGCTTGCTCTCAGGATTTTTAGGTTTAATACTGCTTATTTACGTAGTCCCGATGATTATATTGCTATTGGCTGCTGACTTTATTTTGTATAAGAGAAATAAAAAGAGAAGCGAAGCGGGCTGACGCAGAGTGATTTTTGAGCCGGGTTTGAAGGTAATATAAAGTATACATGGGGGAGTGCCGGTAAAGAAGCGGTCACATGTAAAAGTATTTTTGAATTTAGGAAATGTAGGATAAGAAAGGCGGCGGGCGCTGCCTTGTGGAATTGTTACCACAGGGCAGCGCCCGTCTTTTTTGCGGAATGGAAAATGAATACGAAAACGAATGCGAAAAACGAGTGAATAGTAAGTGGATTTGGCAGTTTTACACAGAAAATTAATGAAATTCATCTTTTTTGTGGTACAATAAAAACCAGCCCCCGAAATTCCTTGTAAAATCAAGGCTTTTCGGGGGCTTTGTTGCAAATGTGTTGCATTGAACTATTGAATTGAACACCTAAATTGAAATCAGTTCAACGGTTGCCCGCAGTTCTTCTATTGTCTTGTGGTTATATACCCGGTTGCCCGTATCTTTGGAAGTATGCCCCATAAGTAAATCAATACAGCGGCGATTTCCCCCGGCAGCGTCAAGCAGAGTTTCAAAGGTATGGCGGCACTCATGCGGGGTGTGCTGCATTTCCAGCTTCCCCATGATTTCAGCCCACAAAGCCCGGTAAGCGGTGGTTGAAATAGGCTTGCCATTTTGGGAAATCAGCCGGGGCGGGTTGCTGGTAAGGCGGGCTTCTACAAACCCCCTGATTTTGGGGTGTATGGGAACAATGCGCCCTTTTCCGGCTTTTGTCTTTGTGCCGCCCTTCATAGTTCCGGCTTTAAGGTCAATATCTTCCGGGCGTAACGCCAACAGTTCAGAGATACGCCAACCGGAATAGATGAAGATTAGCACGGTATCAACCCATTCTTCCGCTTGATGTTCCCATAACCGGGCAATTTCTTCATTGGTGAACGGTAGGCGGCTTGTGGGCGGGATCGGTTCAGAGGTAAGCAGATCAGAATAGCGGAAGGATGATATATCCAATTCAAGGGCGAATTTGTCTAAATGCCCCCAAAGATTTTTGATTGCGCCTTGCGTGGAATACCCCTTGCCGCAGCTATCAATAATATCTTGCATATGATAGGCTTTGATTTGTCTGTATGGCATACCGCCCAATGGGACGCAGTATTTGAAAGCCGATTTCAAGGAAGATTGGTTTGATTTCCCTAATTTTGGGGCTTTCTTCTCTTGCCAAAGGTCGAACAACTCTTGAAGGGTAATTTTTGCCTTGTCAATATCCCACGGGTTAGCGTTGTATGCCGCCAACATTGCAAGCCCTTCTTCCCGGCTTTCCGCATAGCCGATTATTGAACAGTTCCCGCTTGTGCTTGCTGTTCGCACAATGTACGGGCGGCGGCGTTTCCCTGATAATTTGCTGATTGATCCGTATTTGTTGGGTAGCTTCATTGTACCGTCCTTTCTTGACTTCTGAACCAAAGAACGGTATAATAACAATAGCCATTCAATGATTCTTTGATCGGGTTCGTTGTTTGGTTGCTTCGGAAATCCTCTGGTATTGCAGTACCGGGGGATTTTCTTTTACCTGAATACTTCCCGCTATCACTTGCAGATGATTAGCGGGCGTTTAAGCCGTTGCCCTTTGCAGAGGGTGGCGGCTTATTTCTTTTTCTGCTGTTCTAAAACCTTCTTGTAAAACCTTCCTTCAATCGCTTCTTTTGCTCCGGCTTGCAGTTCTTCAAATTCTGTTTGCGTGAATACGGCGGTATGTTCATCCTTCCCCAATGCAGCGGAATAACTTTCGCCTTCTTCCCCTTCTGGTGCAAAATCAACAGAAAAGCCCATTTCTTTCAAATAAGCCGTTACCGCTTCAAAGCGTGCTACTTCTTCCCTCATGTTGGGGTGTTCTTTGTCAAATTCTTCCCACATGGAAGTATTTGCTAAATCCCGCAAATGAACCCCTAACGCCTTAGCAATTTTAGTTAGAGCTTCTTGCGGGGCTATCCGATCCCCACTTTCATAACGCCTAATACTCATAGTGGATAAATCGGATGCTTTGGCGAGTTCTTCTTGTGTCAGCCCTTTAACTTTTCGGTGCTGTCTTATTTGTTCGCCAATGATTTTCATATCCATTGTGAAAATCACCTCCTTGCATATAGTATAACACATTCGGAACGAAAATGGAACACTTTTTCAAAAAAATTTTCAAAAACTTATTGACACGGAACAAAATTGGTGCTATTATAATATTGCGAGGAACAAAAACGGAACGATTATTGAAAGGAAGGTGTAAAATGCGTATCGATCCAAGAAAATTTGAATTGTGCCTTGCAAGGGCTTGTATGTCTGAAACCGATTTAAGAACAGGCACTTCCCCGCAAACTTTACTTAGAATCCGTAAAGGTATGGAAGTTAAGCCTAAAACAGTCGGCAAAATTGCCCTTGCATTGGGTGTAGATGTAATTGACATTATCGAAAATACCGCTGCAACGGTTGATAATGGCAAACAGGGGATTTCCGAAGCAAAATGAAACAACATGAACAATCGGCGGCAATGCTGCAACATTCGCTGCAAAACCAAAATCAGGATGAAGTTTTAGAAAATACAGGAAAGGGGGCTTGTGAAAGTGCTGACTTTGGAAGAAGTTGGGGAAATCATATTCAACAATGAATACTGGAAAGGCGGCAATGGCGGGAACTTCAAAGCCCCGTACAATAACAATGCCCCAAAGCCATTTGAAGAAGCCAAACAATACCGCTATATTTGCGGTGTAATTCAGGAATTTGTTGTTATGGTGGATATTGATGATGAAACCGCTTTTCAATGCAGATTGAACATTGCAAAAGCATTGAAGCAACATTGCATTGTTATCAAATCGCCAAACAAAGGCGGGCATTTCTATTGGTTTAATCGTGAAATGCAGCCAATCAAGAACAACAGCGGCAACAAAACGCTTCTGACATTGTACCCGGTAGATTATAAAACGGGAATACGGCGCATTGAAAGCACCGGGGAAATCAAGAAGGCGAAGTGTGCAGCTTCCCTTTCAAAAGAAGATGGTTCTTTGCGTGAAATTCTCTATACAAATATCCGGGAAGATGGAACGCTGGATGAAGTGCCGTTCTATGATTTGCCGTTGAAATCCGGTGCAAAGTATGAGTTCTTGAACATGGGTGAAGGTGACGGAAGGCAGGACGGGCTTTTTACTTATATGAACCCAATGAAGGCGGCGGGCTATTCCTATGAACAGTTCAAAGAAGTTGCTGAACTGATTGAACAATTTGTGTTTGCTGTTCCTTTGGGTGATGAATTTGAAAATGCAATCCGGCGTGAAGCATGGGATTCTGTTGATGCCGTAGATCAGGAACGCTTTTTCAGCAAGGGAAAATTCCTTCATAATAAGTTCGCTGATTACCTGATGGAAAAGTACCATATTCGGAAAATCAACGGTTACATTCATAGCTATCAGAACGGGGTTTATATTCCGGGGTATGATGCCATTGAAAAAGCTATGCTGAAAGAAATTTCCAGCTTGACACGGACAAAGCAGAATGAAGTGCTGAATTACATTCGGATTCAGGCAGCAGAAGCTAAAAGCAGCAAGCCCGAATTGATACCGTTTAAAAATGGTTTATTTGATGTTGAACACGCTGAACTATTACCGTTTTCCCCGGATTTGGTTGTTACTAATATGATCCCGTGGGAATATCACCCGGAAGCTGTTTCAGAACTGGTTGATACCGTTCTTGACCGTCTTTCATGCGGTGATGCTGAAATTCGTGCATTGCTTGAAGAAGTCGGCGGTATGTGCCTTTATAGGGATAACACCATAGGCGGCGGCAAGGCGGTAATTCTGACCGGGGATAAATCCAACGGTAAAAGCACATTCATTTCAATGCTACAAGCTATGCTTGGGGCTGACAATGTTTCAAACCTTGATTTTAAGGAACTGGACGGAAAATTTTCAACGGCTATGCTATTCGGCAAGCTGGCAAATTTGGGGGATGATATTTCAGACAGCTACAAGGAAGATGTTGCGGCTTTCAAAAAGATTGTGACAGGTGAACCGATAAAGGCAGAGGAAAAAGGCAAACCACCTTTCAATTTCAAGCCTTATGTGAAGCTGGTATTTTCTGCAAACAGCATTCCCCGGATCAATGATTCAACAGGTGCAGCTTTGCGGCGTTTGCTGATTATTCCTTTGAACGCAAAGTTCACTGAAAATGATCCCGGCTATGATCCGCAAATTCGGATGAAGCTATCACAAAAGGAAGCTGTTGAATATTTCATACTGCTTTCAATTCAGGGCTTGCAGCGGGTGTTGCAAACAAAGAAGTTCACCCTTCCGGCAAAGGTGCAGGATGAAAAGGATTCTTATGAGAAGGAAAACAACCCCGTTTTGGCGTTCATTGATGAAGTGGGAACGGATTCAATTCTGAATGAACCTACTGCAAAGGTGTATAGCCGATATTGCGAATTCTGCCTTGCAAATGGATTTAAGGAAATGAGTAAGCTAACCTTTTCAAAGCGAATCAATCAGGCATTGGGAACGAAAGTTACAACAGCACATACCGGAACAGGTAAAGATCGAAAATCTGTAAATGTATTTTCTCTTTAATGGCGTGGTTCGGCGTGGTTGGGTGGCGGGGTAAAAAGTAAGCAAAATCAAGATTGGCGGGGTTTGGCAGGGTTGCATACAACTTCTTATATAGAAAAAATAATGTTACTTTTAACAAGATTTTTTAGAAATATAAGGATATATATATAAGTGCTTAAACCGTGCCAACTATGCCACAGCGAAACATTGAAAATTAACTTTCAAAAAGGATGGTGACAAAATGACAGGTGAAGAATTCTATAAATGGTTGCACAGCAAGCAGGAAATCAATGCATGTGAAGTTGATTTTACGCTTGATCCAAAAAATCCGCTTGTCGTTGTACTGCTGGATATTCGGATAGTTGCAGACGGTGAAGAAATGATTATTCCCTACCCGAAAATTACAGACAGCGAAGAACAGATAATGTCAAAAGCTGTTTCAATCATGTTAGTTCTAAATCGCTTGATGGAACAGTATGAAAATGAAAACATTTTCACTTATGTTTCAGAATCAGAAGATGGCGGGATATTTGAAGCAGAGCAGGAAGCAAAGAAGATTATTCATAGCGCAAAGAAAGGCGGTAAAAACAATGAAAAATGAATTTGTATTGAACAGGGAAACAATGAACGAACTTGAAACTTTTTCAGGGAAGTTTGAACAAATGCGGGGATTGACTGAATTTCTGAAAGAATTTGTTTGGAGTGAAATCATAGAACGGCATGATGGTAAAGAAATCAGGCAGCTTAGTTATTTGGTGGATGCGCTGTTTGATTTGGTAATCAGCCGGGAAAACGATTTGGATGCAGTTATCAAGAAAATCAATTCCGTACATATCCCCGCAGAGGATTAACCAGAAGGGCAAGGGACAGGCTGCAATGAAGATAATATACGGCTTGCCCCTATCGCCTAATATAAGGGTTATATGGGAAGTGAGAACCTTGCAAAACCTTACATGGAAAGTGAAATATCCGCAGATTTCGCAGTCCCTAAAAAAGGGAAAAGAAGTTTCTGACATTCAGGTTGAACGGTTTTCGGACACCGTTACACGCATGAAGGATTGTTGAAAAATGTTGAAACGGAAAACCTGAAAAAACCTGAACTGAAAACCTACAAAAACCTATATTGAATGATTTTGAAATGCTTTTAGAAATTTTAAGGTGTTTTGAAAATTAACTTTCAAATTTGACTAATCGCAACACATTTGCAACAAAGAATCTTGAAAATCCCGTGTTTTCTAACTTCTGCTTTTATTGGGCAATGTGAAAGGTGGTGATTGAATGAAAATCAGAGTTGCATATACAGAAGGCGAACAAGACAAGAAGAAACTGCTTGAAGAAGTTGCAAAAGCCCTGTTTCCTGATACCAAAGTGAAAGAAACACCCCCGAAAGACGGCTTTTTACATACGATTTTGACCGTGCCAAAGCCCGGAAGCACCACAAAATAAGGCGTTTCACTTGACGGATACCCCCTATATGTGGTATAATTATTAAAAATAAATACGGCATGAGTACCGCATACCCCGCTTGTGGAGCGTGTTAGTCTTGATTTCAAGGCATGGGAAGCAATCAGACGGAAACCGTCTTTTTGTTGCTCATGCCTTTTTCATTTGGAAATTACAGAAAAGAGGTTAAAAATATGACGAAAGATCAGTTGAAAAAATATCTTGATGGCGTGATTGATGATATTCGCACCTTGTATGTCAAGACACAGGAAAAGTTGCGGGAGATTCAAAAGAAAGCAAACAGCGAATGGACAACGGTTTATAATATTCCGGTTCATATGACACCGGATCAGCAAGCGGCAAATGCGGCAGTTATGCAGGATGCCGCTAACAAACTGAATCAAGAATACAAAGAAGCTGTTGAAAAAGCGATTCAAGAAGCCACAGATACGATTGCAGCGGTGAAGAAATCTGCAATTCAGGATTTAACCGCCGCTGAACCCGTTCCCACCGATATTCAGTTGCGGATGGCTGAACAGATCAAGAAAGAGTACAGAAACGGCAATAACGCCCTTTCTCTTGACCGGGTAAAGCAGTTTGAAGCTGATATGAATTATCATGTGGAAAATGAAACGGTGAAGGCATACCCCTTCTATTTGGCGGCTAAAGACCTGTTCCCGGATAATGGCGGCAATGCGGAAATTCTGAACGCTGCATATATAAAGCTGTTCCCGGCGATTGCTGAAAAGCGATCTGTTCTTGATGGAGTTGGGGAGTGTGAACGCTTTTTCAGGGCGGCAATTATCACACATAAACTTGATACAATTACCGCCATAAATTCAGAAGCAGATCAACTTGAAGTGATCCGTTTGAAGGAAGAACTTGCTTCACTTGGCGAAATTGGAAAACTGAATCAGCGTGTTATTCAATATTCATAAGAAAGGCAAGGTGTAGATCATGTTCAAGGTATCAAAGAAACCGAAAACCCCTAATATGATTTGGGATAGTGAAAAGAACTGTTTGCTTTGCAAATTTGTAAAGGGCATTTTTGAAACTGATGATGCGGGTGTGGCTGATAAGCTGGAAAGCATGGGGCATACAGTAACAGAGATTCCGAATGAATCTTAACTTTTCAAATGGGGGTTGTGGGTGTTCCCGCAGCCCTTGTTTGATATTGTGGGAAAGGTCGGTAAGCACATGAAGCCTAAATATAAATTTGTTTTTGAATGGCTTGGCGGCAAAGTAACTGCTTATAAAACACAAGCGGAAATTGCTGAAATGCTGAAAAGCCCTGATATAAAGCTAATAAGCGTTGGTGATGTTGAAGTTTACAAGCCAAAAAGGAAGAAGGCGATATAGCCTATTGCGCCGGAAAGGAGATTTAGAGCATGAGAAAATCAATACCCATTTCTGAAACGCTGATTCTTGAAGAAGAAAAACGCCTTCGGGAACAGGCTGGAAATATTATCGCTGCTAAAGAAATCGGGATCAGTCAACAGAGCATTGATAAAATGATTGCTTGTTTCTCCATTTCAGAGGCATATTATGACGATTTGAAAAGGCGGTATGAAGAAAATGGAAAATGAAGAATTGGTTGAACAAATACAAGCCGGGATCAATCCAACTGAAAATATGGAACAGCTTTATTTGCAGAACCGTTCTTTCATTTACCAGCAAGCAAAGAAGTATGCCGCTTATGCTGATATGGATGATTTAATGCAGGAAGCCTATTTTGGACTACATGAAGCCGTGAAGCATTACAAGCCCGATAAAGAAACAAGGTTCCTTACTTATCTTCCTTTCCGGCTGCAAAGTGCCTTTCGCCGTTATATCGACAACAACGGGCATACTAAAAGAATTCCGATCCATTTGGTTCAACGAATTTCAAAGTATAAGAAATACATTTCTGAACAGCAGAAAGCAGGTGTTGAACCGTCTGATTTTGAGATATGCCGGGATTTGGAATTGTCGGAACAACAGCTTAAAGATTTACGGAAGGCAATGCGTGAAGCGGAATGTATCAGCACAAGCGATTTTGTACCCGGTGCGGATAATGTGACCGTGGAAGAAGCCCTTGCTGATCCGCTGGATATGGAAGAACAGGTTGTTGATGATGTTGCAAGAGAACAAGCAGAAAGCCTGATTTGGAAGATTGTTGATGAATTGGAAGAACGGCAGGCAGAAGTGATTGTTGGGCGGTATAAAGAATCGGTTACTTTGGAAGAAATCAGCAAGAGATTGAATCTTTCATATCAGCGTATCAGGCAGATAGAAAAGAAAGCCCTATACATTCTACAAAGTAAGCGTGAAATCAGCGATATAGCCGAAATATACGGTTATATGAACGCTTACCGGGGAACAGGGTATCAGGCTTTCAAGAATGGCGGTTCTTCCGTTGAAAATGCAGCTATCAAGCACATAGAAGGGGAAGCAAGAATCAAGGCGATGCAGCAGAGAATCAAGCAACAGAAAACAGAAATTCTAACTGCTTTGAATATGGATGAACTATTTTCAAAGGTTCTGAATCTTGCTTCGCAGTAAAGAAAGGGGATTTGAAATGTATAAGCATCAGGAACAGTTTTTGAAGGTTACGCAGGAATACAACAGGCAGATCAGTTTGCTTTTGGGTATGGCTGAAAAAGCTGACCGCAAGCAAATTGAACAGCTTACGCAGATTTTACAGAAATTGAAAAGTTCACTTCAAAAGATTATGAATCAACGGGAGAAATTCAAACAATGTGTTCATAATCCGGGAAAATATAAAGCCCTCTTGCAGCCCTATATTGATTTGCTGGATGAAACAAAGGCAGAGATTGAAAAGGTAGGTGAAAAGACTTGAATCCCAATATTGAAGTTATCACACCCGAATTGTGGGCGGTAAACAGTGGGTACATAAAAGCTGGATGGATTCGGGAATTATCACCTGTTCCGGGGCTGGAAAGTGTAAATAAATATGCTTCCCTGACAAATGACGGCATTATGATCCTGAAGAAAGAATCAGAATTTTATCCGATATTGAAACAGCTTGTACCTAAAATTATGCTGCATACGGATGAAGAATTGCAGCTTTGTCACAAGTTGAATCAAAAGGCGGTGCTTGATGATTATGAAAAGCTATATTTGAATGTTATGGAATGGGAAATAGAAAGGCGGTGTGTTCGAGCTGATTATCTGAACCCTTTCCCCCGCCCAACATTGAAAAGCAGGATTAAAAAATTGTTACAAAAGGTAGGTGAAAAATTTGGCTACTATCAGAACAGCGATTGAACTTTATGATGCGTTTTCCGCACCGCTTATGAATGTAATTCAAGCGGTAAATCAGGGAGTTTCTGCAATGGAAACTATGCACGCAACCATGAATGAACCTGTTTCGTTGTCGATTGCGGACGGGATTGCGGAACAAATGAATCAGGCGGTGCAAGCTATTGAAGAAGCAAGGTCGGCATTGTCTGAACCCGTTACCCATGAGAATACAAGTGTTACTTGGGACAATTCCACAATGCCAACCTTTATAAATTCCGGGGCTGACCGTTTCCAGCAGGAAGTTCAGAGTGCAAACGCCATGTTGGAACAACTGAACCAAACGCAACGGAATATAGCGGCACAGGCTGAAAGGATGCAACTGTTCCCTTCAAATATGGTGAATGATATGAATACCATGCAAAGCCGTATTCAAGGCATTCAGGAAAGAATTCAAACCATAGAAAATAACCCCTTGAATTTGGGAACAGATCAAGCTAACGCTGAATTGGAGTATTTGCGGAACAATTTGAATCAGGCAGTTCAGACACAGAATGAAATGAACGCTGCAATTCAGAACATGGACATTACAACCGCCAATGATGCGTATATCCGGCTTTCAAATACTATTTCAGGAACAGAAAGATATATCCGTGATAATGTTGACGAACAAGGGCGGTTCAACCGTGAAATTCAAGAAGGGGTTGCACAGGCTGATAACTTGATGGATTCTATCAAAGGGCTTGTTGCCGCCTATGCTACGGTTCAAACAATGGGAAGTATCATTGAACTATCTGATACAGTAACCCAAACCACAGCCCGCCTTGAACTGATTGTTGATGATGGTGGAAGCGTGGAAGAATTGCAGAATAAAATCTTTGCTTCCGCACAGGCTTCAAGAGGTTCTTATTTGGCAACTGCTGATGCTGTTTATAAATTGGGGGCGCAAGCGTCACAGGCATTTAATTCCAGTGATGAAATTATTGCGTTTACTGAACTTCTGAACAAACAATTTACCATTGCCGGAACAGAGGTACAAGGCATTGATGCCGCTATGTTGCAGCTTACACAAGCAATGGCTTCCGGTAGGTTGCAGGGTGATGAACTCACTTCTATACTGGAAAATGCAACGCCTGTTATTCAAAATATTCAGCGGTATTTGCAGGAAGTAGAAGGTATTGATGCAAGCAATATCAAAGAATTAGCTGCTGATGGTGTGATAACGGCTGATGTTATCAGAAATTCAATGTTTTATGCAGCGGATGAAATCAATGCGAAATTTGAAACTATGCCTATGACATTTGGGCAAGTATGGCAATCCTTTCAAAATACTGCATTGATGGCTTTCCAACCTGTTCTTGAACGATTGAATGAACTGGCAAACAGTACGGCGTTCCAAAACATGGTAAACGGTGCAATAGAAGCACTTGCTATGGTGGCAGGAATTGTTCTTGAAATCTTTGACCTTATCGCAGCGGTAGGCGGATTTATTGCTGAAAACTGGTCGATTATTGAACCTATCATTATGGGGATTGTTACGGCTTTAGGGTTGTATTACGGGGCAATACTTCTATACAATACAATCACCGGAATTTCAACGGCAATCACAGCTGCAAAGGCTTTTATGGAAAAAGTTCATGCAGCTTCGCTTGCTATGGAAGCCGGGGCAACCTTTGCAGCTACGGCGGCACAATATGGCTTTAATGCGGCACTTTTGGCTTGCCCTATCACTTGGATCATAATTCTTATAATCGCCCTGATTGCCCTGTTCTATGCGGCGGTGGCAGCGGTGAACAAATTTGCCGGAACTTCCGTTTCCGCAACGGGTATTATTTGCGGGGCGTTCATGGTTGCCCTTGCTTTCATAGGCAATATCTTTGTTGCCTTGTGGAATTTGGTTGTTGATGTGTTCGTGCTGATTTACAACCTTGTGGCAACCGTGGCAAACTTTATCGGCAATGTGTTTACCGATCCTATCGGGGCAGTTTGCCGATTGTTCTTTGATTTGGCTGATACCGTGCTTGGAATTCTTCAAGCGTTGGCTTCGGCTATTGATGCAATCTTCGGTTCAAACCTTGCGGGAAGTGTTCAGGGTTGGCGTGATTCTCTTGGCGGTTGGGTAGATGATACCTTCGGCAAGGGTGATGAAGTCATGGCAAAAATGAACGCCGATGATATGAAACTTGGGCGGTTTGAATACGGGGCGGCTTGGGATGCCGGGTATTCCTTTGGTGAAGGGATTGATGAAAGCATTGCGAATTTCGATCCTTCCAGCTTGTTTGATACCAATGTACCGGGTGCGGGTGACTACGCCGATTTGAGCAATTACGGGGCGGGGCTTGCCGGGGATGTTGGAGATATAGCGGGCAACACCGGGGCAATCAAGGATTCAATGGATATTACAGAAGAAGATTTGAAATATCTTCGTGATATTGCCGAACAGGAAGCAATAAACAGATTTACAACCGCTGAAATCAATATAGATCAATCCGGTATGCAGAACACTATTAAGAATGGAATGGATTTGGATGGTGTTATTTCAGGATTGACGGATGCCGCACTTGAAGCGGTTGATATTATGGCAGAAGGTATTCATATTTAGCCCCATGATCCCCCGGTGAAATATCCGGGGGATTTTCCTTTACTTGACTATTGGTAACGAATAGTATATAATAAATTCAAAGTGATTGAACACATTTCAAAGGGGGCGCAAATATGGAAACACGAAAGGCAAATATGATTTTTGGGAAGGCTGGCGGCAATGCAAGCAGAAATGCCTATACTTGTAAAGTATCTGTTCCCAAAACATGGGTTGACCGAATGGGGCTAACCCCCGAACAGCGGGAAATAGAACTTGCCTTTGACGGTGACAGAATCACGATTGATAGACCGGAACACAGCCCGGTAAAACACACGCCGTTAGCAAGCAATCAGAAAATTCGGCGTTTTGCCTTGCTTTGGATGCAGATGTATAAAAACCATGCTTCCACACCCGGCTATTTCTTTGAAGATGTTTCCTTTGTCGGTGAAGGGCTTGCGGATTTAGGTTTTGAAATGGATTGCGGGGAATCCTTCAAGACGGCTTTTCCAAACTGTAATTTGGGCGATTGTGAAGCGTGGAAGCGGATTGTGAATCAGATTGATAGTGTGCAGCTTTTGGGGGATGCGATTTTCTCACAATGGCGGTACTGGAATCATTGGAGTAATGCACCAATGGAAGAAGCTGATTTTGAATGGTTTGCGCTTGCCTTTTCCCGGCTGGCTGAACTGGCGGCATGATGTTTTGAAAATTAACTTTCAATCCCTTTTCCCCTTTCATATTGCAAGCCCCTAACCAAAGTATCAAAGCCTTTCTGTTTCCGCTTATATAGCCGTTATATGAACCTCTGATATAATATTCCTTGCCGTTTGTGCGGCAAAATCTTATATTTCAGGAGGTTCAGAAGATGAACAGAAGCAGAAAAGCAGTATTTTTTAGGATTATGGCAACAATTATGTGTGCCGCTTGCGTTGTGGTTATGTGTTCGGGCTATCAGGCAAGGGCAGAAACAACCGCTGATTTCCCCGTGGTAAGTAGCCGATCACAGTTTTTACAAGCGTTCGTAGAAGCGAATGATGGTGATACAATCGGGATTTCTGATATAATTGCCTTTTATGGTGACAGCGCAGAACTTGGATCAGAGGACAAACGGATCACTATTGTTCGGATGAATGAAGAAGCACACCTTTCATGTACTGGAACAGGTTCATTCTTAATTCAAAACATAGTATTTGATGGCAATGGGATAGAATCTATGTATTCCATGTTTTATTCACAGCGGGATTTGGTTGTAAAAAATTCTGTTTTTCATAATTGCGTTTGTAACGGTGAAGGTGCAGCAGTTTCCAATATGGGGCGTACAGAATTTTATAGTTGTGTCTTTGAGGATAATTCATCAATCAATAGGGGCGGTCATGTAAGTATGCGTGAAGGGATTTTTGATAATTGCACGCTTACAGGCGGAAATGCAAACTATGAGGGTGGCGCAGTGGCTTGTAGTGCAGTTGATTTTAATAATTGTTTGATAACAAGAAACCATGCGGGAATGTATGGCGGGGGAATATATACTTCCGGTATCACTGTTTTAACAGGTACAAAGCTATATAACAACACAGCGGGGGCTTGCGGTCCTGATTATGTAGATACCCAAAATGGCGTACATATTTCAGAATCAATAGAAGAACTTGTAGCTTTATATAAAAGTGATGGGTTAAAACCGATAAGCTGGGAAAAAACACAAGTTGGATTTATGAATGGCGGTAAGCTGATTTTGGAAGAATTTGTTGAACAGCCCGAACCTGAACAGCCCACAATTCCAGAAGAACCGGGAACGCCCACAGAGCCGGAAAATCCTGACAATCCCGATACCCCTACCGAACCAGAAAACCCCGAAAACCCGGAGCAGCCGGACACCCCCACAGAGCCGGGGGAGAATGAACAGCCCAAAGATGAATCGGGAACAGGAACGGACAAGCCCGTAGAAGATGAAAATAAACCTTCCGAACCTGAAACACCCCCGGATGATACCCAAAATAAGGGGGATGAACAGCCGCCCGCCGATAACTCGGAAGAAAAAACCGGTGTAAGCGGTTCAGGGAACGCCCCGGCAACCCCTTCTGATTCAACGGGGAATAATGGCGGCAATAATACCAGCAATTCAACAAGCACCACCACAACCAGCGACAACAGAACAACAGATAATTCCGACAATTCCCGGTATTCCAGCACCAGCGATTCTAACAATACATCCACGGTGAATAATTACTATCAGCAGGAAAAGCAGCCTTCCAGCAGCGGGGAATCGGTTCAAACAATCGTTGTTCCTATTGGCAACACTGGAAACGGCGAACCGCTGCAACAAACAATCAGAGTTGAAAGCCCGGAAGGAACAACGGCAACGGGAAGTTTGGAAGGCTTGACCTTGAATATCAATGTGAACACAGCTTCACAGGATCAGGCGGCAAATACTTCCCTTGTTCAGCAAAGCGGAATTTCTTGGTATCAAGCAATCGTTTTATGCTTTTTGTCTGCTATTTTGATTTGCTTGCTGAAACGGCATTGATATAGGCTTTATATGGGGGCTTTCCCCCGTAGCCTATAACTTCATAGGTTTCGGGGGAAACTTTTTATATAGGGCTTATATGAGGGCGTAGGGGGCAAGGGAAACCATGCTTCAACCTTTACTTTTTGATTGTCTGAACGGGCGAAAGGTGGTGTTGCAAATTTGTTGCAAATACCCCTGAAAAAACGCAAAGTTTCACAGAGCATTATATATTGAACCCGCATAAAATCAGGACTTTTCACGCCTTGCATAGCATTGAATTTTGAACTATTTTATGGTACAATAAACGATAAAGACGGAGGGTTTGTGAAGATTCGTATGAATCGACACGAGCTTATATAGTGTGGATGAAACGGAGAAAAGCATGATTACCGGAGAATTACGAAATAAGATTGATAGAATATGGGAGACATTATGGACCGGAGGGATTACAAATCCGCTGGATGTGATTGAACAGTTTACTTATTTGCTTTTTATCAAGCAGTTGGATGAAATGGAAACGACGAAAGAGAATGAGGCAAATTTTCTGAATCTGCCCTTTGAATCTACGTTTCCGGGAGAATATCAGAGATACAGATGGGGCAGATTCAAAAATCTGGGGTCTGCAGAGGAGATGTACGAACTCGTTGCGGATAAAGTATTTCCGTTTATTAAAAGTCTGCATCAGGACGGTGAATCCGCATATGCGCGTTATATGGGTGATGCGATTTTCAAAATTCCTACGCCTGCCCTGCTTTCTAAGATCGTTGACGGAATAGACAGGCTGGAGCTTGGGGATGAAGATTCGAAGGGGGATTTATACGAATATCTGCTTTCCAAGGTGGCAACGGCAGGAACGAACGGGCAGTTCAGAACACCGAGGCATATTATAAAAATGATGGTTGCACTGGTAAAGCCTGAGCCGGAGGATGTAATGATCGACCCGGCGATGGGAAGCGCGGGATTTTTAATCGAGGCACAGCGGTATTTGCGGGAAAATTGTGCCGATATGTTTTTGGATGCGGGACTTCGCAATCATTTTCATAATGAGATGTTTTACGGCAATGATATGGATAGAACGATGCTGCGCATCGGTGCTATGAACATGCTGCTTCACGGAGTCGATAATCCGCATATTTTTTACAGAGACAGTTTATCGGAGCAGAACAAGGATGTAGAGAAGTATAGTTTGGTGCTTGCCAATCCGCCTTTTAAGGGGAGTCTTGACTATGAGGCGGTATCCGCCGATCTGCTCAAGGTTACGAAGACAAAAAAGACAGAGCTGCTCTTTTTGGCATTGTTTTTGCGAATATTGAAAAAGGGAGGAAGGGCGGCGGTAATTGTTCCTGACGGGGTTTTGTTTGGAAGCAGCAATGCTCATAAAGAGATCCGAAAGGAACTTTTGGAGCACCATAAGCTGGATGCCGTTATTTCTATGCCGAGCGGGGTATTTAAGCCCTACGCGGGAGTTTCCACCGCTGTTCTGGTGTTTACCAAGACAGGCTCAGGCGGGACGGATAAAGTTTGGTTTTATGATATGAAAGCGGACGGATATAGCTTAGATGATAAGCGGCAGGAAATTACTGAATGTGATATTCCTGATATTATCAATCGGTTTTCGCATTTGGAAGAGGAAGAAAGCAGGGCGAGAACCGAACAAAGTTTCTTAGTGCCTGTGGAAGAAATTATATCCAACGACTATGATCTGTCTATCAATAAATATAAACAGGTTGTTTATGAAAAGGTTGAGTATGATTCGTCTGATGTAATCATTGGAAGAATAGAGCAGATAGAGGAACAGATACAGACAGAATTGGCTGAATTGAAAACCCTGCTGGGCAAACAAATTTAGATTTGTGGGGATGATAAAGGAGGAGAAAAAAGAATGCCGGAGATATCGTTGTTTTTTGGGATAAGAGTAACAATGTATTATGATGAACATAATCCGCCACATTTTCATGCGGAATATAATGGAAATAAGGCTTTAGTGGAAATTGATGAGGCAAGGGTAATAAAGGTGCATTGCCGTCAAGACAATTAAAGCTGATTTTGGCGTGGTGTGTACTGCATCAAGATGAATTAATGCAAAATTGGGAATTAGCTAAAGATGGTAAACCGCTTAATAAAATTGCACCATTGATATAGAGGAGGGCGAAAATGTTTCCTAAAATTGTTCAGGTTGTTCCTACGGAAGAATATACAGTGTATGTTTATTTTGAAGACGGTAAAATAGTATGTTATGATGCAAAACCATTGTTAGAGAAAGATGCGTTTGTTATTTTAAGAAAAATTGAAAATTTTATTGAAACCTGTACGATATTAAACGATACTTTGGCGTGGGATATATTGGGGGATAGGGATAGTACAAAATGTATTGATATTGATCCGGATACATTGTATGCGTTAGATGCAGTAAAGGAGAGCATCGCGTAATATGCAGATCTACAGGAATGATGTGGACGGAGAAAGGATGTGGTCGGGATGACAAATGATATGATAAAGGAAAAGGTAGTGTCTATTGTGGGGGAATATCCGGTAAAAAGAGTTACGCTCTTTGGTTCGCGCGCGGAAGAAACAAATCAGGAGAACAGTGATGTGGATCTGATCGTGGAGTTTTTTGAACCTGTTTCGCTTTTTATGCTTTCCGAGATTAGATTGCGGTTGGAAGAACTGTTAGGGCTTGATGTAGATATGATACATGGACCGATTAGAGACGGAGATTTGATCGAAGTGGGGAAGGAGATTGAATTGTATGCAGCATAGGGACCGGGTGATTATACAAAAGATTATTTCAGAAATCGATATTGGATTAGGCATGATGGGAAACAATGAAATAGGTGAGTTTTTGGCGGACGAGAAGCTAAAGCGCGCAATCAGCATGACGGTTTTGAATATTGGGGAACTCGTCAAAAGTGTTACGGAAGAAACGCGTAAAGAGTGGTCTCAGATACCGTGGAAAGCGATTGCGGGAATGAGGGATATTGCGGCGCATAAGTATCAGACGCTTCGGATGGAGGATGTGTATTATACAGTTCAGAAAGATTTTCCGGTTTTGAGGGAGCAGTTGAGAGAGATTTTAAGTGGCAGATGAGGATATATTGATGGAAAAAATAAAGATTGGAGAGGTTTGCGAAATCTTAAATGGGTATGCATTTAAGAGCGAGAACTATGTGGATAGGGGAATACGTGTTATTAGAATATCAAATGTACAGAAAGGATTTATTGAAGATAATACACCAGTATTCTATCCGGTGGAGTCTGTAGACTTAAACAAATATTCTCTTCAGGAAAATGATCTGTTGGTATCTTTGACAGGAAATGTAGGCAGGGTAGCACTGTTAGCAAAGGAGTTTTTACCAGCAGCATTGAATCAACGTGTAGCTTGTTTGCGTCTGGTTTCTAACAAGATATCTAAATGCTATTTGTATTATATGTTAAACAGCGATTGTTTTGAGCAACAATGCATTTTGTCGTCAAAAGGAGTTGCACAAAAAAATTTAAGTACTGAGTGGTTAAAAGAATTTGAAATACCCCTATATTCGGAAGAAAAGCAAAAAAATATCGTCGAAGTGTTAGATAGGGTGGGAAGGGTAATAGATAATAGAAAAACGCAAATGCGATTGTTAGGCGACCTAATCAAATCCCGATTTGTGGAGATGTTTGGGGATCCGGTAACTAACTCTTTGGAGTGGGAAGAACACTGCCTAGATGAATATATTCAATTTCTCACATCGGGATCGCGAGGATGGGCGCAGTATTTTATTGATGAAGAAAATGAGTTGTTTATAACGATAAAAAATGTTAAAAATAATCATATTTTACTTGATGGGATTCAATATATTAACGCACCAGATAGTAAAGAGGCTGAGAGAACTAAGGTAAAGGCAGGGGATTTGTTAATTAGCATAACAGCAGATTTGGGCAGGACTGGAGTTGTTGATGAAAAAATCTCAGATAAGGGTGCATATATTAATCAGCATTTATCTTTGGTTCGCCTAGATCAAAAGAAAGTTAATCCATTGTATGTATCTTACTTCCTTGAAACTGATGGAGGGAAAAGGCAATTTGAAAGTAAAAATCAAAATGGTGTAAAAGCTGGACTCAATTTTGATGCGATAAAATCTTTAAGAATTTTGGTTCCACCATTAGAGAGACAAAATGAATATTTGAATTTTGTTAATCAAGTCGACAAATTGAGATTTGGATGAGTTAGAACGAATATTATGGCAGGAACTTGGTACGAAAGAGGATTATCTTAAAGAATATGGCGATACGCCAATCGGGTATTTAGTTCGAAGAATTGTCGGAGTAAATAGGGAGGTCGTGAATGAGGCATTCAGCGAATTTTTAACCGCGGAGCGGTTGAATCTTAACCAGATGCGTTTTGTCAGACTGATTGTTGATTACATCGCTGCAAATGGCAATATTGACGATAATAAAGTTCTCACTGAAGAACCGTTTCGTTCCGTTGGCAGTATAACCGGATTGTTTCGGGATGATATGGGAACAGCGAAGCGTATCATGGAGGTAGTAGCGGAAATTAAGCGTAATTCGGAAGTAACTGCATAACTTCAGTATGCTTTTATTGCCGAAATCAGGACATGGCTGACATACAGGTTGATGCACTGCATTCGATATTTCGACAAAATAGTTTTCTTTTCACGGATGATATGTTAAAGTAGAATGCGAAGGGAATGGTAGAAAATTCCTAGAGCGGAACAAAGGGGGCATGTATGAGAACGATCAAAGTCAAAGTCATTGTTGTAGTCATTGCCTGTGCGCTGCTGGCGTGCGGTATCTGCGGTGCTGTGGGTATTATGGAGGCGTCGAGGACCACGTCAGAGGAGTGCGGTGAGATTCTTGTACTGCAGACGAAAGATTTTGCAAATCAGCTCAATCTGCAATTCGATAAAATATCGCAGTCCGTTGATACGATGGCGGATATCTGTATGCAGCAGCTCACCGATTTCAAAAAATTTCAGACGAGCGACGCCTATGTGGAGGAGTATACGGAAAGTCTGATGGGCGTTTTGCTGGAGTTTGCCGAAAACACACAGGGCGTTCTGACATGCTAAATCCGGTATAATCCTGATTTTACGGATCCGACATCCGGTATTTTTTATTCGAGGAATGATACGAATAGTCCGTTTGACAGTATTGAACCTACTGATTTTTCCACTTACGATCCGGATGATGCCGCGCATGTGGGCTGGTATTATATTCCGGTCCGGCATGGGGAGCCGCTGTGGATGTCTCCTTACAGAAATGAAAATATCAATGTCTACATGATCTCTTATGTCGTACCGCTTTTTATTGACGGTGTTTCAGTCGGAATCATTGGTATGGACATAGATTTTACACAGTTGCAGGAGCTTGTCGGTTCAGTCAGCTTCTTTAACAGTGGTTACGCTTATCTTTTGCAGAATGATAATACAGTTATGTATCATCCGGATCTGGAGGTCGGGCAGGCGGCTGCGGACGACAATACATATGGTCTGGGCAGGATGGCGGCTTATTTGAACGATCCGGCGCAGGCGGATAAGATGCATACGTTTTCTGTAGGCGGAAAGACTTATGCGTCCAGCTACACGGTATTGAATAATGGTATGAAAGTCGGCAGCTTCGTCAAAGAGAGTCAGGTGATGGCGCTTGCGTACGGCACGGCGAAAAAAATCTTTTTCGGTGCGCTTGCGGCATTGATCATGACGCTGGTGATCGGAAGCGTATTCAGTATTTATATTACAAATCCGCTCAAGAAGGTCACGGGTGTGATCCAAATAATCGCCGGATTGGATTTTAGACCTAATGCGGAGATGGATCGATTGTTAAAGAGAGGCGATGAAACAGGCGATATCGCGCGGGCGATCCGGCGCATGCGGGAAAGCATTCAGGCGCTGATCATGGAAATCGAGAATGCCGGCAGCGAACTGAGAAATACGATCCATAGTCTGGAAGAAGTTACGAATACGGTGGATTCTTTAAGCGTCAATAACAGTGCGATCTCTGAGGAACTTGCCGCGTCCATGCAGGAGACATCATCCTCATCGGATATGATCGCGCATCATGTGCCCAATGTGGCAGGGATCGCCGCCTCGATTGAAAATCTGTCCGAGACAGGCGTCGAGAACGCAAAAGAGATCGGAGAACGGGCGGGCGTATTGCAGAAAAAGACGGACAGCGCGTCCAGGCGAACAAGTCAGATGTGTCAGGAAGTCAGCGCACAGTCGCAGGCAGCCATTCAGCAGGCGAAGGCAGTTGATAAGATCAATGAGATGACGGAGGCAATTACCGAGATTTCCTCCCGGACGAATCTGCTTGCACTGAATGCATCCATTGAGGCGGCGAGAGCTGGGGAAGCCGGAAGAGGCTTTGCCGTGGTCGCTTCAGAGATTGGTAATCTTGCAAATCAGACGATGGAAATGATATCCAATATCAACGGGATCGTAAGCGAGGTTGTGGATGCCGTGGAGAATATGTCCTCCTGTCTGGGAAATTCGACCGAGTTTTTACAGAATACGGTGCTTGTGGATTATGAAGAGTTTTCAAGAGTCAGCGAGCAGTATGTGGAGGATGCACAGGAATTTAACGGCAGTATGACCCAAATACAGAGTGCGATCAATAATCTGACGAGTTCCATGGATGAGATCAATAAGACCATCACGGAAATCAACAGTACGATCGCCGAGGCGACAAACGGTATTACGAATATTGCGGAGGGAAGCTCTGATATGAAAACGGGAGTTGCAGACAGCCGTTCTCAGGTGGAAACGAGTATGGTCAATATTGAAAAACTGGAGCAGGCAATCGGAAAGATTGTTCTGTAGGAATAGGATGCGAAGGACAGCGCCCTTAGGGGAAGGCTGTCTTTTGTATGCGAAAAATAGTATCGGAAAGGGATATGGACACGGTTATGGCGGATTATATTACCACCTATACAAAGGTACATTTTACGCCGCTCTCACCAAGGAGGGAGGACATCCACATTGAGGATATTGCGCACGCGCTTTCCATGATGACACGTGCGAACGGGCATTTTCCGGAGTTCTATTCAGTAGGGCAGCATTGCCTTGCATGTGCGGATGAAGCGCTGGCAAGGGGAAGCGGTACTTATCTGGAGCTGGCATGTCTGCTCCATGATGCGGCAGAAAGCTATTTGGCGGATGTCACGCGGCCCGTGAAGCAGCATATGGAGTTTTTCAGACAGACGGAGGAAAAGCTGCTCGATCTGATTTATGAACGATTTCTAGGCAGAGTGCCGACGGATGATGAACAGATATTTATAAAGAATGTGGATGATACAATGCTATACTATGAGTTCTATCATTATATGGGCGAGCGGTTGTTTGAAGAGCCGATGCAGATGTTCAGCACTCCACGTTTTGCAATGTGTAAATTTGCCGAAACCGAGCAAGAATATAGAGAGAGATTTGCAAGACTGTCGGCGCGTCTGCATGCCTGACACGGGATTTTGGCAGGCGTTTTACGAATAAACGGCAGCAAAAGCGGTCGAATCTGATACAGACAAGGCTGAGGCGTCATAAGGTTGTAGCAGCAGAGCCTAAAGCAGTGGAGCCTGATACGGTGAAGCCGGTAGCGGCAGAGTCTAAAGCGGTCGGGCATAAAGCAGTGAGTCTGGAGCGGCAGAGTTTAAGGCGGAAATTTGGGGCGCAGAGAAACCATGCAGGGAAGGGAAGCAGCAGATCATGGAGATAAACTGGAAAAAAATTACAATGGAGGACAGAACGCTGATCGAGCATTACTATGAGCGTGAGCAATCCATGAGCTGTGAGTTTTCTTTTGCCAATAATTTGCTGTGGGCGCCGCATTATGAGATCCAGTTTGCCGTGCTTCATGACTGTCTTGTCTTTTTATCCAAGGCGGTGGCGCATTCAGTCAGCTATCCGCTCGGGCGTGGTGATGTCAAAGGGGCGGTAGAGGATCTGACCGTTTGGTTTGCGGAGAGAAATCTTCCGTTTCGCATGCATTTTGTGACACCGCAGCAGTATGCACACTTGATGGAACTATATCCGATGCGGTTTCAGATCGCATATGACCGTGATGCGGCGGATTATGTGTATGAAGCGGAAAAACTGCGCACGCTGGCAGGAAAAAAACTGCACGGTAAGCGCAATCATATTAACAAATTCAGGCAGGAACATCCGGATTGGTCTTTTGAGAGAATTGACAGGTATAATGTTGAGGAATGCATTGGAATGGCGTGCGAGTGGGGACGGCAGAACGCTGTTTATGAGGATTGGGAAAAGAGTGTGGAGTATGACATAACGTTTCGTGCGCTCAGGCAGCGCGATGAGTTGAAACTGGATGGCGGACTGATACGGGCGGACGGGCGCGTCGTCGCGTTTTCACTTGGGGAGCCGTGTAACCATGAAACATATGTTGTTCATATTGAGAAAGCATACGCTGATGTACAGGGAGCATATCCGATCATGAATCAGCAGTTTGTGGAGCACATTGCCGCAGGCTTCCGCTATATCAACCGGGAGGAAGATATGGGGGTTGAGGGTTTGAGGAAGGCAAAGCTATCCTACTACCCGGACCTGCTGGTGGAAAAGGGGCTGGTTATGGAGATCAACAATGCGCAGCCAAAGGATTATTCATAGAAATATGTTCTTCATATAAAACGGACGGAAAAACAGAAATGTCTTGTATAGAGCCGCTTTGAAGCGTTTTACGGTACTCTGTCGGCGTACAGCCGAGAAAGGTTTTGAAAACCTTGTTAAAATAGCTAACGTTATTAAAGCCGACCGTAGTAGCCAGCTCGGAAAAAGACATCATTTTTTGGGTATCCTGCCTGATTTTTACTGATGCCATAAAAATACGGTATCTCATTAAATATTCGAACGGCGTCGTGTGCAGCGATTTCTTAAAACAGCGGCAGCATTCGCTCTTGCTGACATGGATAGCGGCAGCGATCTCATCAAGTGTGACCGGTTCCTGATAATGCTGTTCAATGAACAGAACAGCATTCCTTGCGCGCAGTTCACTTAAGGAAAGTGATTCTTTCCCGGTGGGCGCAGAAGTCGGAAATTCTTTCAGCAGATGAACCCAAAAGCGGCACAAACAGCTTTTGGTGATCAATTCATAACCTGTTACAGCCTGGTCTGTTGCGCGGACAAGTTCATCAAACAGCGCAGTCATCTCAGAAAAATATGCATAGTCTTTGTTGATCAGGAAGTAGCGAAAGCCAGCTTTTCCGGTGATCGGAGTTAGGTATTTGACATTGAGATAGGTTTTGTTGTATCCGAAAAATATAGACGGATGGAAGATGATCGCATCAAATGTACCTGGCTTATCGTCAACCGGGCGGAGGGAATGCATGACATTTTGATTGATATAGATGGCGTCGCCCTGATTCAGCAGAATCGTATCTTCCCCGATCATGCACTCCATCTGTCCATGTGTAACCACATCAATTTCCAGTTCTTCATGCCAATGCCAACGGACAAAACCCATATAAAGGGTCCGCAGATCGACGTGGTAGATGGCGACCGGATATTCCAGATTGCCGTGTGTCTTTTTTTCTCTCAAGTAATCTTCTGCAGGAAATTCTGTAGTTTTCTTTCTCATAAGTTTGAGCTCCAGTCAAGTGTAAACTAGTCAACATGATGTCACGTATTGCGTTCTTTTGCGTTCATTATAGCATGATTTGGGAAGAAGTAACAGATATCGCGCATATATTTATTTGAAAAGTGTAGAAACCGGCTGCTGTGAACGAAGTGAGCGGGAACAGGGATTGGAGCGGGATGGATTCTGGAAAGCTGGATAATTCATTGGAACTGTCATTGGATATGACCGAAGAAGAACGGGAAAAATCGAAGGATTTGGAAGTCGGATATTCTCCGGGTGAAGGAACATGGGAGCTGATCGTGAAATATCAGGGAAGCCTCGATGCCGTACGCGCCCTTGGCGGTGTTGTGGAAGAGCTGATTGCCGGATATGCGATCATTACCATACCGCAGGGACAGGTGGATGCGCTTGCCGCCATTCCACAGATCGAGTATGTAGAAAAACCAAAACGGTTATTTTTTCAACTGATTGAGCCGCTTACAGCGTCATGCATTTCACAGGTGCAGCTCAGGGAGCCGTATCTGAGCGGAAAAAATGTGCTGCTTGCCGTGATCGATACCGGGATAGACTATCGGAGCAATCTGTTTCGCAATGCAGATGGCACGACAAGAATTCTGGATTTGTGGGATCAGGTCCTTCTACCTGATGAGGAGAGGGGGTTCCGGCCGCCGGAAGGATTTGCGCAGGGCGTGGAATTTTCAGATCAGCAGATCAACGAAGCGCTTGCGGCGGGTGATCAGGCGCGTCTGGTTCTTCCAAGCATCGATGTGAGCGGACATGGAACGGCAGTTGCCTCCGTTGCGGCGGGATATGCGGAGGAACCTGTGTTCCGCGGTGTTGCAACGCAGAGCCCGCTGCTGATCGTCAGGCTTGGTAATACGCAGGCGGAGGGGTTTCCTAAAACAACGCAGTTAATGCGCGCCGTGACGTGGTGTCTGCGCAAGGCAGCAGGATATGGGATGCCGCTTTGCATCAATCTAAGTTTTGGGAACACCTATGGGGCGCATAACGGGACGTCCCTGTTGGAACGCTTTATGGACAACGCGGCGCAGATCGGCAGGACTGCGATCTGTGTCGGCAGCGGCAATGAGGGGAGCACGGCTGGGCATGTGGCACGCACGATCCAGCAGGGAGAACAGCGTACGGAGATCTTAAGTATCGGAAACTATGAGAGTGCGCTTTCGGTGCAGATCTGGCTGAGCCCGATGGATGTTTATCAGCTTGTGATCATAACGCCGGAGGGAAACCGTGTAACGATCGATGCAGGGGAGCCGGCGGGTACAAGAAAGGTCACGCATGACGGGACGCAGCTTTTGATCTATGTCGGGGCGGCAAACCCGTATGCGGCGAACAAAGAAATCTATGTGGAAATGCTGCCGGCATACGGAAACAGTTATATTACGCCGGGCGAGTGGCGGTTTGTTTTTACGGGAGTGCGGACGGCTACCGGAGAGTATGCAATGTATCTGCCCGCTCAGGAAGCGCGCGGGACACAGACTTTTTTCTTAAATCCGACGCCCCAGCAGACTTATACGATTCCGTCCACTTCGTCGGCGGTTATCACAGTGGGGGCTTATGATTCGTGGAATGAGCGATATGCGGACTTTTCCGGGCGTGGAAGGTATTATGTAAACACATCGAGCGGCTTGTCGAACTTTGGAAATGTGAAGCCAGACTTAGCTGCGCCGGGGGTAAATCTTTTGGTAATGGGGCCGGATGACCAGCGCCTTACCGTGTCGGGCACATCCTATGCGACGCCGTTTGTCACGGGGGCCTGCGCGCTGATGATGGAGCAGGGCATTGTCCGCGGCGTTGATCCGTATTGCTATGGGGAAAAATTGAAAGCGTATCTGCAAAGAGGCGCAAAGCCGATCAGGGGGGAGAGTACTTATCCGAACGACCGTGTCGGCTGGGGGGCGCTGTGTCTGAGAGATAGTCTGCCGGGCTGATGATTATAGGCTGATCAGAAGGAAGCGGACATTTTGAATATTACATTATTCGGATTTACTGCAAAAGCATGGCGGGATGAAAATCCTGAATTGGCAAAAAACAATAATGTGAGAGCTTTTGCCTCAATTAATGAGCTTACAGTTTTTTTATTCCGTACAGATTGACAACCTTTCCAAAGAAAAATAAGATATAGGAAGACATTTTAACAGACCGGGACAGGTACGCAAAGATACGGCAGGGTAGGAGATGACGGGATGCGGATAGCAATTTGTGATGATGATGCGGTATTTACAGATAAATTGCAGCGGCTTGTGGAGCAGGGACTGAAAGAGCGGGGAGATGAACCGGAGATTACGGTCTATCACGGGGGAGCCGCGTTTTTGGCAAAGCAGCCTGTATGCGACGCGGTGTTTCTTGATATTGACATGCCCGAAATCAGCGGTTTTGAACTTGCCGGACAGGTCGGGGAGACGCCCATCCTGTTTGTTTCACGTCATGACGAGTTGGTGTATTCTTCGCTGAGATTCCGCCCGTTCCGGTTTATCAGGAAATCGCGTCTTGAAGAAGAACTTCCCGAAAGTCTGGACGCACTGAACAGGACGTACTTAAAACGGAATGAGGGAAAGAAGCTTTCGTTTCAGGCAAAAACGGGGGAAGTGTTTCTGGATACCGCGGAGATTGAATATATCGAGATTTACGGGCACTGGCTTCAGGTGCATGTGAGCGGGGGCAAAGACATTATGTGCTACGGAAGCCTTTCAGACTTTGAACAGCGGCTCTCATCGTTTGGATTTGTCCGCACGCATAAGAGCTATCTTGTAAATTGTAAATATATATACGCCATAGAAAAAGGACAGGTCGTTATGGATGACGGAACGGGAATCTTGTTAAGCCGTTATAAAACGGAGGAAGTTCGAAAAACATTTCGGGAATATATGAGGAGTGAAGTGTGAAAGGCGAAAAGATTTTCTAAGCCTACACGGCGGAATGAGAGTGATTATGAGTTTTCTGGAATATGTTATGGAATTGGCGGCGAGCATCACGGAATGTCTGGTCATTGTGCGGCTTTGTAACGAGTCTCTCACAATGAAAACGCAGAAGCTGCGATGGCTGAAATCGTTACTATATTTTTTACTACTACTGTCAACAAATATTCTGTTCGGGCAGCGGATAGAAAACCTTGCGCTCGTGCTGCTCTTTCTGATAACGGGAGGATATCTGCTGCTGTTTTTTGAGGGGAAACTGTACGAAAAACTGCTGATCACGATCTTTCCGGTCATTACGATCCTGCCCATCAATCTGTTGCTGATGAATATGCTGCGCGTCATGTCTGGCTGCTATTTCAAAGAGGTCATTCTGCCGGGAGGGAGTCTGCGCATTCCAATATTGGTGTTCAGCAAGCTGGCGTTCTTTTTTGTATGTGAAATGCTGATCCATGTGAGGCGAAAGGGACGCTATCATTTAGATGGCATTCAGTGGCTGATCCAGTTTTCCTGTCTTGCGATCACCTTTCTGATCAGTTGGTTTCTATGGCAGATTTCGGTTGACGAGCACGCAGTCACGTCTCTTTTCGGAGTGAGTATTTTGATTGTTGTGCTGAATATGCTGTTTTATCTGATCATGGGAAAAATGCACCGTGACAGTATGGTGAAAGAGGAATACCGTATATTAAAAATTAACATGGCTGCGCAGGAGCGGTTTGTCGATGAGGCCAGGGAGCGGTATACGGAGATCAGGACACTGCGGCATGATATGCGGCATTATCTGACGACGGCGGCGGAGCTGATGTCGGAAGAGAAACCGGAAGAGGCAAAGACCTACATTGAGACACTCTTAAAAGAAAAAGTGGACAGGGCGGCTCCGGGAGTCGATACCGGCAATGTGGTCATTGATTCTGTCGTGAACAGCAGGATCGCCGTTTGCGCAAAACGCGGCATCCGGATGAAATGCATGATCGATTCGCAGTTCGGCGGCGTCAGCGATATGGACTTAAGCATCGTACTTTCCAATGCGCTCGACAATGCGATCAACGGTTGTGCGGGCGCGGACGAGCCGGAGGTCAGCCTGACGGTCGGCAGCAGGAAAGCATTCACGCAGGTGGTTGTGAAAAACACGATCGCAGGATCCGTTCTGTCAAGGAACCCGGGACTGGAAACCGACAAGGAGGATAAGACGGTTCACGGCTTTGGTATCGCATCCATGAGAAAAATCGCGGAAAAATACGGGGGAAGCGTGGAATTCTGGGAGGAGAACAGGTCTTTTGTTGTCGAAATATGGCTGTAGAAATGTGCCGTTTATGCTGAAATAGAACCTTTTATGCGAAAAACTGGCAAATTCGGGGGTGCTTATCTATAATGAAAAGTGCATTTTTACGAGTTTATCATTTTTTTCGGAGGGAAATCATGCGGCGCAAGGGTATCAAAACCATCCTGATTGCAGCGGTTTTTGTCGTAACGGCAGTCTGTATGCCGGGATGCGCAGGAAATGAAAAGAAGGAGCTTCCGGTCGTGAAGCTTTCTGTCTGGTGGAGCGACGAGGAAGACCGGGAACTCATTGACCGGAAAATAGAGGCGTTTCAGGTGGAATATGCCGATGAAGCGGTATTTGAGATCATGGTCAGCAAAGAGAACGTATTGAATGTGCGGGAGACCGTGCTGAATAATGTCCATACGGCGGCGGACGTGTATATGTTTGCGGACGATCAGTTTGATACGCTCAGGCAGGGAGGCGCGCTGCAGGAGATTACCGTAAACGCGCAGGCAGTCATCGACGCGAACGGAGGGGCGGAGAACGGGGCATGTCAGGCGGCAATGTACGACGGAAAACTGTATGCCTATCCGATTGCGTCTGGGAACGGCTATTTTCTATACTACAATACCGCATATTTTACGGAGCAGGATATTGAAAGCTTTGACAGAATGTTGGAAATATGCGCCGAAAACGAAAAAAAGATGACGATGGATTATTCCAGCGGCTGGTATATCTATTCTTTTTTTGACGGAGCGGGATTGGAACTGGGGTTGAGTGCGGACGGTGTGACAAATGAATGTAATTGGAATGCCGTCGATACAAAGTATACGGGCGTTGACGTTGCCGAGGCGATGCTGGCGATCGCACAGCATGAAGGCTTTATGAGTGTGGACGATCTAAGCTTCTTAAACGGTGTCAGAAGCGGGACGATCATCGCGGGCATCAACGGTCCTTGGAATGCGGAGGCTGTAAAAGATGCATGGGGGGATGATTTCGGCGCGGCAAAGCTTCCATGTTATACGGTTGCGGGTGACAGCGTGCAGATGAGCAGCTTTTCAGGGTATAAACTAATCGGTGTGAATCCCTATTCGGAACATGTCGATTGGGCGATGAGACTGGCGGAATGCCTGTCCGATGAGGAAATGCAGCTTGAACGGTTTGCATCGATCGGGGAGTGTCCTTCCAATATGAATGCGGCGTTATCCGAAGCGGTTCAGGCGTCTCCCGTAGTGGCAGCGCTGTCGGAGCAGTCGCAGTTTGCAAATGTGCAGCATATTTCGGATGCGTTCTGGACCCCGTCTTATATATTCGGGATCACCATAGCGGGGGGAAATCCGGATCATACGGATCTGCAGACATTACTAGATAATATGACAAATGACATTACGAAAGACTCCCGCTGACACGGGAGTCTTTTACAGCAGGCCGGATAAGAAGGTGTCCGTAGTATACAGGGTGGTGAAAGGGGCAGGAGAATACGCATGAAACTCATCAAACGAATTCCGTTCCAAATGTTTGTGCTGAATCTGATCGCAGGGATCGTATGCATTTCGGGCATGCTGATCATGCGGTACAATCTGAACGAAATTGCGGACAGTTACGAACAGAAGATTGAAAAGAGCATTAACGACCGTTTGGATATGGCCGAAGTGTGCAGGCAGATGAACCGGCATCATATGATCGTTTCGTGGCATACGCTGGCGGATACCGATGAAGCGAGGCAGTCCTATGCGGAAGAAGCGGCAGTTTTGAAAGAAACGATCATGAACAAACTGGATGAAATGAAGGAGACGGTATCCTCCAATGAGAAAGAGAGCCTGTTCCATGCCGTGTATTCCAACACGATCAGCTATTTCAGCAATGCTGAGAATGTATTTCAGATGAGTACGGAGGGAAGCAGCGCAACGGCGACATATTATGTGAACTCATATCTGGCAGAGTTTATCGATGAAATATCAGAAGATATTGATTTGGTGGACGACTATCTTGCCGGGGAGATGAGCGCGGCGGAAAAGAAAATGGAGCGCAGCATTCAGATTGCAGAAGTGAGCGAGGCGGTAGGTATTATATGTATCTGTGTCGTCATGGCAGTCTGCATGGCGATGTGTATCGGTATTACGTCCAAGCTGGAGAAATATAAAAATCAGCTTGAGGAGGAAAACGAACGCAAAACACAGGCGCTGATCGAACATAATGAGAGAATGCTGCTTCTTCAGGAGAATACGATCATCGGCATGGCGAACCTGATCGAGAACCGGGATAATGATACCGGAGAACATGTCAAGCGAACGAGCCGGTATGTGGAGCTTTTGACGCGTGCGGCGCGAAAGGCGGGTTACTGCGCAGAGTGCCTGACCGACGACTACGCCGAGCTGCTTGTCAAGGCCGCGCCTATGCATGATATCGGCAAGATCGCGGTTTCGGATGCGATCCTCCAGAAGCCCGGACGTCTCACGCCCGAAGAATTTGACGCCATGAAAGAGCACACAACGGCGGGAGGACATATTATCACGGAGGTCATGGGCGGCATTGAGGAAAAAGAGTATATCGACATTGCCGTGCAAATTGCCGAAGGGCACCATGAGAAATGGGACGGAAGCGGCTATCCGAAAGGAATCAAAGGGAAGGAGATTCCTTTGTGCGCCCGTATTATGGCAGTTGCGGACGTGTTTGACGCTTTAGTATCGAAGCGCTGCTATAAGGAGGCAATGCCTGTCGAAAAAGCGTTTTCGATCATTGAGGAATCCGGCGGCAGCCATTTTGACCCGAATCTTTCTCTGCTGTTTTGCAGTATCAGGGACGAAGTGACCGAGGTGCTGAACGAGTTCTAAGATATAGTTAACAGAAGTGAAAAAACTAAATGTATACATGTTGACATGTAAAAGAAAAGTGATATACTACAAATGGAAAAAGATAATGGGGGCTGGGAGATAAAAGAAATCAGAAAAATAACTGTGGCTATTATTTTATCATTGCTAATATTGATATCTAGGGTAGGATATGATGTTTCTGCACAAGGGTATGATAATGTGGAGAAATATGGCAATGAAATAGCTGAATCTTCTATGAATGGAATTGTTAGCTATTCAGGGATTAATTTGCCGACGTGCTATAGACCGGGTGACACGCTTGGGTGAACAAATTGGCCTTCTTTAACAGCAGCAAAAAATTATTACGGTTGGGGTTTTACATACTATTCCTGCGCTGGGGGGTTCGCCATATACTCATTATTATTGCTTTAGTGATGGATCAAAAATGTTTTAGGAGTATTATAAATGATAGAAAATCAACATTTTCCCAAAATGGAAGCATTTGTAAAACAAGCAGAAGAACTTGTGAAATCCGATCCGGATGCAGAGCAGGCTGTTGTAATGTGGACAGAAAGAGGGAACCGGTTTCATTTGGTAAATCACGATATCATATCAGGCAATACATACGAGGAAAGTGCTTTTATAAAGACACTCACGGAGCATGGTGATACGAAGATCCGGTATGTCGTCTGTATGTGGAAGGATCTCACAATTGACATGATATCCCATCATTTACTTGAATCGCTGATCAGACTGGATTCTGCAAATAAAGAAACGGAGATTATTCTTAAAACCGCAGGAGGACTTCGGACAAAATCATTTGCGGTCTGTCTGCCATGACAGCAGGTACCTCCTGATATGCGTGAAAGGCAGCAAAAATAGCAAAACAGCATGATTATATAATAAAGATGAAACATATGAAAAAAGAATGCCTGATGCAAATGTCAGGCATTCTTTTTTTACAGTTTTGTATAAACGTGTTAAAACCGTGCTGCGTCATATGAAGGCTATTTTACACTCTCACTGTTCATATAAAGCGGCCACCCGGTCGTCTGCCCCATTGCCGTTACGGTCGTGCCGACACAATTCTTGTTGTCAAGCCATGAGACTGCGGCTACGCCGTAATAGGTATCATATCCGTCGATAACGAGCTTGATATAGTGATCACCGTACATCGACCAGCTTCCCGATGCATCCCCCGTGACCGAGCCGTCTTCGTTCAGCGTGACATAGACTGCCGTCGTGGTCACATACGGATCGCCCGCCAGAACGAGCTGGAACCGATTGTCTTCGGCGAAGGACAAAAATTCTTCCTTTGTGACCGCACGGTCCGGTTCACCTGCGTAGCGGTTCGCATTGATGACAATGTCTCCGACAGAGTTTAAGTAGTACTGGTGTGCCTGCATGAAAAATTTGGTGCTGGAGGCTGCGAGCGGGTAGCCGTTGTCACATTCTGCGGTCTTATCGTTCTGCAGTGCGAGCGTCCGTACCATCAGCATTGCGATATTGACGCCGTCGCTCGTGGTGTAAAGGTCGCCGTGTCCCGGCGCATGAATGTCGAAATCGTAGTCAGCCCATTGAAAAGAGGACATGGCGATGTATTCCGTACTTCCCTCGATCCGGTCGGTTGTCGTGACATAGCTCTCGCGGTCTAAGTCGGAACGGTAGCCCGACAAGGGCGGGAATAAGCCTGTTACAAGTTCTTTTCCGATCCAGCCGGACGCCATCGGATCGCCGCTTAAGTTTGTAAAGGCGTCGATCGTATCGCTTTTAGCCGTAAATAACACATAATTTCTTGACAGAACGCCGAGGCAGGTCATCAGATAATAATAATCATCGTAAACATGTGTGACTGCGCCGTCTTCGGATACGAGCGGCACGTCATACTGGTGCGTGATCAGGCTTCCCTCCGCACAGTAGGTCATGTGCGTACCGTAGTAGGGGTGCGTGTCGCCGATCGCCGCCGCCCTTGCTTCTTCCATATAGGTATTGATCGTATCTGCATCCAGCCAGCCGGTCTCACCGTCTTTGCGAAGCCCGGTCTCGCTGTCAAGCTCGATCATATAGGTTCCGGCACCGAAGGAGCCGAACGTCAAATACATGTTTCCGTCCGCGTCGTAGGCGACCTGCGGGTCAAGCGCAACGACGTTATAATAGAGAGCATCCTGTGCGTAATCGCTGATCGACTGCACAATGCATCCGACATAACGGAAAGAGCGCGCCTCCAAGGTGGGCGACCATGCGAGTACGATGCAGACCCGGTCATGCTTTTCTTCATCATAACCGGCATTGACCAGACATGTATACAGCCAGTAGCCGCCATAGGATGCGGGTACCAGATCCGCCGCCCAATACTGACAGGAAGCGGAGTCTGTGAGCATCCAGTCGTTGACTTCGGACCAGCCGTATTCCGCCATCTGCTCGGCAGGCGGCGTGGTTTTTCCGAGATATTCCCAATGGATCAGATCAGTGGAACGGCGCAGGATATTTCCGCCTGCCCAGCCGGTCTGTACCATATAATAATAACGGATGTCATCAATGATGGCTTCGGTCAGAGCCGGATCATGCACATTATAGTTCTCGTCAAGTTCGCCGTCGGAATTGTAGTCAAACAAAAATTCGATATCGTCGCTTCCGATGGTATCTGTATTGATATCATAATCCGGATCATCGGGATAGGCGGCGCATACCCGTACGTTGACCGTGTAAACGACTTGTCCCTCTTTGACCAGATCCAAAAAAACGATACCGTTCTGCGACGCATTTTCGCTGGCTGTCAGCGTGAGGCTGTCAGCGTCCCACGCCGCCAGTTCTTCAACGGAAAGGGTTGCATAATTTTCATCCACGGCAGATAATACGACGTCGTCGATGACAACGCCCTCTGCGGGTGTCAATGTGTAAGCGGTGGATTCGGGCGTCAGATAACCGAGAGAAAGATTATCGTAGCAGATGGTCGGCGCGATATCGCCGAGAATATACTTTCTGCTTCCGTCCTCATTTCTGTTTTCCCGCATGTGCACATCATGATCGGCGGGGATCAGCTCTGACGCTGTGGGTATGAACGTATATGGTTCCTGTTCTGTCCGGTCATCGTCTGCCTGTGAGACATCGTCTGAGCCGGAGGGGTCTTGTTCCGCTTCGTTTTCCTGCGTGTCCTGTTCCGGCTCCGCGTTTTCACTATTGGGCGCATCGTCCGTATCCGACTGCGTCCCGCAAGATGCAAAAGACAGAAGGAAAGAGCTGCAAAGAAGCACGGAAAGCGCTTTTGCCGTAAGTCTTTTCATTGTGAGATACCTCCTTCGCGGTTGTTGCTGCCAACCGGCATGACATGATATTTTCTGCCGGTTGATGGTAGTAACAGTATATCATTTATAGAAATTTTAGAAAAGGTTTCTTGACAGATTTTGGAGATTGTAATAAAGTTAGTGTGCTAACAAATTAAAATTTTAGAAAGCGATCGAAGATACTGTTTATGCACTTGTGTCGGCGGTATCTTGTCAGGGAGCATCAGTCATGAAAAGACAGACAGGATTTGATACTGATAAAAGGCTGTTAAGTTTTGAGCTGAGGGTGATTCATAATCTGATCAAAACGCTGTTACATAAGATGCGTCCGCCGTGTCAAAGACCGGGTACGCCGCTCACGCAGCTGCAGGGCGGGATCTTGGGTTACCTGTATCATCACGACGACGCAGAGCCGGTGTATCAGAAACACATCGAGGAAGTGTTCCGCATCTCACGCGCGACGGCGACCAACACCCTGCAGGTGATGGAGAAGAACGGGCTGATCATACGCAGGGTCGAGGATCGGGATGGAAGGTTAAAGCGTATTTTCATGACGGAGGAAGCGTACAGGGAGCATACGCAGATCGAAAAGCAGATGGAGAGGCTCGACGATACGATGCTGGACGGAATGAGCAGCGCGGAGGTCGAACAGTTTCTGTCCCTGTTAAACCGCGTCAGGGACAATCTGGAGCGCATGGGCAGGGACGGCAGCGGACAGCAGGAACACGGTCTTCGGCAGGAAACAAGCGGACAGCAGGGACGCCGTGACCGGTCAAAGTGCGAAGAACGGCAGGCATGAAAAAAGGAGGCATAAGATATGTTACGAACACTTGGTGCGCAGATCAAAGAATTTAAGAAGGACTCTTTTTTGACGCCCGTATTCATGATCTTGGAAGTCATTATGGAAATGATCATTCCACTTATGATGGCATCCATCATTGATCAGGGTGTGGAAGCAGAGAACATGGGGCATATTTACAAGATGGGCGCTCTGATGCTTTTGGCAGTGACGCTCAGCTTAAGCTTCGGAATTCTCGGAGCAAAGTACGGCGCGCGCGCGTCTACCGGTTTCGGCCGCAATCTGCGGCGTGCGATGTATGAAAATATTCAGACATTCAGCTTTGCCAATATCGATAAATTCAGCACATCAGGGCTGATCACGCGCCTGACGACCGACGTCACGAATATCCAGAATGCGTATCAGATGATCTTAAGGATGGCAATGCGCGCTCCCGCAAGTCTGATCATTGCAATGGCAATGTCGTTTTGGATCAGTCCGAAGCTGGCGAGCGTTTACCTCGTAGCGGTCGTGCTTTTAAGCGTCGTGCTCGCGATCATGATACCGATGGCGACGAAGCATTTTATGGAAGCGTTTCCGAAATATGATGACTTAAACGAGAGCGTGCAGGAAAACGTATCCGCGATTCGTGTTGTGAAAGCATATGTCCGCGAGGATTACGAAAATAAAAAATTCCGCAAGGCAAGCGGCAATATTTACAGGATATTCTCTAAAGCGGAGGGGATCGTGGCGTGGAACGGACCGGTCATGAACCTGACGGTCTACAGCTGCATCCTGCTGATCAGCTGGATCGGTGCCAAAATGATCGTGCTTGGAAATCTTACCACGGGACAGCTGATGAATATGCTGACTTACTGCATGAATATTTTGATGAGCCTGATGATGCTTTCGATGGTATTTGTCATGATCACGATGTCGATCGCGAGCGCAAGGCGTATCAGCGAAGTTCTGAATGAGAAATCCGATCTTACAAATCCTAAAGAACCGCTGACGGAGGTCGCCGACGGAAGCATCCGCTTTGACCATGTTTCGTTTGCTTATAAAAAGGATGCCGACAGCATGGTTTTGAAAGATATTGACTTAGAGATCCGGGCAGGAGAGACCATCGGCATCATGGGTGGAACGGGCAGCGCGAAATCCAGTCTAGTCAATCTGATCAGCAGACTTTACGATGTGACAGAGGGAACATTGTATGTCGGAGGCGTGGATGTGCGCGATTATGATATGGAAGTGCTGCGCAATCAGGTCGCGGTCGTACTGCAGAATAACGTGCTCTTTTCGGGGACGATCTTAGAAAATCTGCGATGGGGAGATAAAAACGCGTCCGAGGAGGAGTGCAGACGTGCCTGCCGGCTTGCCTGTGCCGACGAGTTTATCGAACAGATGCCGGAGAAATATGAGACTTATATCGAGCAGGGCGGCACGAACGTGTCCGGAGGACAGAAGCAGCGTCTGTGTATTGCGCGTGCCCTGCTTAAAAAACCGAAGATATTGATTTTGGACGATTCCACGAGCGCGGTCGACACGGCGACGGATGCAAAGATACGTAGAGCATTTGCGGAGGAGATCCCGAACACCACGAAGCTGATCATTGCACAGCGTGTTTCAAGCGTACAGAATGCCGACCGCATCATTGTCATGAACGAGGGGCGCGTCGCAGGCTTTGGAACGCATGAAGAGCTGCTTGAGCAAAATGAGATTTACCGTGAGGTATATGAGTCGCAGACATTGGGAAGCGGTGATTTTGACGAGAAGGGAGACGACTGATATGGCGAAGGACAGAGTGGAGCAGATGGAACATAGGAATGAACTGTCGGGAGCAGCAGGAACGGTACACGGAGCAGCCGGAAAAGAACCGGAGGCGGGGACAGTCAAAGGATTGCCGTCCGGTTCTCCTGCGGGAATGCCGAAGGGACCGGGCAGAAGGGGACCGATGGGACCGCGCCCGAAGATCAAGCACCCCGGAAAGACATTTGCGCGTGTCATGAAATATGTACTTAAGGATTACGGTGTGCATTATTTCTTTGTTGTAATATGCATCTTGATCACGGTTTATGCGTCTCTGCAGGGGACCATGTTTATGAGAACATTGATCGACCAGTATATCAAACCTCTTTTGGGCGGTGAGAATCCCGATTTTGCACCGCTTGCCCGCGCGATCATGCGGGTCGGGGCATTCTATGGCGCGGGCGTGCTTGCCTCGTTTGTCCAGTCGAGGATCATGATCCGCATTACGCAGGGATCGATACGGAACCTGCGTGACGATCTGTTTTGTAAGATGGAAAGCCTGCCGATCAAATATTTTGATACGCATGCGCATGGCGACATCATGTCGCTCTATACGAATGATATTGAAACACTGCGCCAGATGATCAGCCAGAGTATTCCGCAGATTATTAACAGCCTGATCACGATCATCGGTGTGGTCTACTATATGTTTGTGCTGGATATTCCGTTGACCCTGATCACGTTTGCCATGGTCTTTGTCATGCTGTTTGCCACAAAGAAAGTCATGGGATTGAGCGGACGCTTCTTTTTATCGCAGCAGCGTGATTTAGGAAAGGTCAACGGCTGTATTGAGGAGATGATGAGCGGTCAGAAGGTCGTTAAAGTGTTCTGCCATGAGGAGGAAAGTCTCGCAAAGTTTAATGAGCTCAATGATCAGCTGTTTGAAAGCGCTTATCAGGCCAACCGTTTTGCGAATATCATGGGACCGATCAATATGCAGCTAGGCAATCTGAGCTATGTTGTCTGTGCGATTGCCGGGGGTGCGCTTGCCATTACCGGTGTATCCGGTCTGACGCTTGGCGGTCTTGCCAGCTTTCTGAACTTGAATAAGTCGTTCAGTATGCCGATCAATCAGGTCTCCCAGCAGTTTAACGCGATCGTGATGGCGCTGGCGGGAGCAGACAGGTTCTTTAAGCTGATGGACGAGGAGCCGGAAGTGGACAATGGTTATGTGGAGCTCGTCAATGCAAGGGAAAATGCGGATGGCACGCTCTGCGAATGTGAGGAGAGAACCGGAATCTGGGCGTGGAAACATTATCATAAAGATTCCGATACGACAACTTATGTCAGACTGCAGGGCGATGTGGTATTTGACCGTGTGGATTTCGGCTATCGTGACGATAAGATCATTCTGCATGACATTGAACTGTACGCAAAGCCCGGACAGAAGATCGCGTTTGTAGGTGCAACAGGAGCCGGAAAGACGACGATCACGAACCTGATCAACCGTTTTTACGATATTCAGGACGGAAAGATCCGTTATGACGGCATCAATGTGAATAAGATTAAAAAGGCAGACCTGCGCCGTTCTCTTGGAATTGTATTGCAGGATACTCATCTGTTTACGGGAACTGTTATGGAAAACATCCGTTATGGAAAACTGGACGCGACGGAAGAGGAAGTCGTCCGGGCGGCGAAGCTTGCGAATGCCGACGGCTTTATCAGACGCCTGCCGGAAGGGTATCAGACGATGCTGCACGGAGACGGCGCGAATTTAAGTCAGGGACAGCGCCAGCTATTGGCAATTGCGCGCGCCGCGATCGCTGATCCGCCGGTCCTGATCCTGGATGAGGCGACAAGTTCGATCGATACAAGGACCGAAAAACTTGTACAGCAGGGCATGGATGCGCTGATGAACGGAAGGACAACGTTCGTGATCGCCCACCGGCTTTCGACCGTCCGCAACAGCGACTGCATCATGGTATTGGAGCAGGGCCGCATCATTGAACGCGGTACACACGATCAGCTCATTGAGCAGCAGGGAAAGTATTATCAGCTTTACACGGGCAATGCGGTGACGGCGTAAGGTGCGGAGCGTTGCAAAACGCAGAAGATTGGATTGTTTGGCACAAACAGTGCGCAGCGTAAGGGAGCATGGGCGGAAAGGGGAGCGGTTATAGTTATGAGTAAGACAGGAGATCCGGAAATGCATGGGGATGAGGAAGCCATGATCGAGGAGATCATGCGGCATCTTGACGCAGAATCATCGCAGGGGGTCGTCCGCATGAGCGTGACGATGGACGAGGAGGCTGAAGAGGCAAAGCAAGTGTCACATAAATGCTGTCATATGTACGGCAGACCGGCGAATGAGACGGTCGGCATGCTGGATATGTATACGGATATGGCGGGAGGAGAAGCGTAAAAGGGGAAATCGCTGCCCTCTGCTGGCAACGGTACGTAACGTGACGCAAAAGGAATTTCAAAGAAATTCCTTTTGCGCGCCTGCTTATGGGTCAGTATATTTTGCACAATGATATACGTTATCGAAGGATGCTTCGCAATCCTGAAAGAAAAGAGGGGGAAAGGAAATGCATGATGAGTTGACGGCGTCCGACCTTGCAAAGATCGAGGCGGAGATCGAGGAGCGGAAGCTTATTCTGCGTCCGAAGCTGATCGAAGCGGTCAAAGAGGCGCGTGCGCAGGGTGACCTGAGTGAGAATTTTGAATATTATGCGGCAAAAAGAGAGAAGAACCGCAATGAGAGCCGTATCCGCTATCTGGAGCGGATGGTGCGGACCGCAGTCGTCATTTCGGATGACTCGAAGGCAGACGAAGTGGGCTTAAACAATACGGTGACGGTTCTTTTCGAGGAAGAGAACGAAACTGAAACTTACCGTATCGTTACGACCGTGCGTGAAGACTCTCTCAATGGGCTGATCAGTAAGGAATCGCCGCTCGGCGCGGCTTTGGTCGGCCGCAGGGAGGGCGAGCGTGTGCATGTGCAGGTCAGCGCCGATTACGGATATGATGTCGTGATACAGAAAATCGAAAAGACGGAGGATGACAGCGGAGACAGAATCCGCGGATTTTAGGTGGAAAACCCCTGTTTTATCTGATATAATGAGTGCAAAAGAAAAACAAGCGACGCGAAGCGGCATTTGTTTTTCTTGCACCGTTAACGAGCAAATGCCCGATGAAATCGGGCACAAAGCGCTGAAAGCGCGGATTTGCGAGTTTTAGATAAAAAAGTATGCAAAAGAAAAACAAGCGACGCGAAGCGGCATTTGTTTGTTGTGGAAAATTCAGAAAATAAAGGGGGAGCACAATGCAGTTACAGGACTTGGAACAGTTTGAACAGATTGTGATCCAGTGTCATGATAATCCCGATGCGGACGCCCTTGCATCGGGATTTGGTCTATATCGTTATTTTTTTCAGAAAGGAAAGGACGTGCGGTTTATATACAGCGGACGGGGAAAAGCAGGGAAAAGCAATCTGGTGCTGATGCTGTCCGCGCTGAAGATTCCGGCGGAGTATGTGACGAACTTAGAACCTCCTGAACTGCTGGTCATGGCGGACTGCCAGTACGGAGCGGGCAATACGACGCGGTTCCAGGCGCAGAATGTGGCGGTGATCGATCATCACGAGCGGGACGACCGTGCGGCGCTTTCGGAAGTGCCGGAAGGGTTCACGGAGATCAAGAGCAGCTATGGGAGCTGTGCGACGGTCGTCTGGCAGCTTTTATGCGGGGCGGGCTTTGACGTCAATGCGGATCCGGAGCTCGCGACGGCACTTTATTATGGTCTGTATATGGATACGGGACAGCTGGGGGATATCTATCACCCGATGGACAAGGATCTGCGCGACGCGCTGCATTATGACAGGGGAATCTTTTCACAGTTAAAAAATACGAATCTTTCCCGCATGGAGTTGGAGATTGCGGGCGACGCGCTTCTAAACCACCGCATTTTGGAGCAGCAGCATTTTGCAATCGTAAAAGTGAAACCCTGCGACTTAAATATTCTCGGCATCGTGAGCGATTTTGTGCTGCAGACGGATGTGGTCAATACCTGTGTGATCTACAGTACGCTTCCGGACGGGTACAAGCTGTCGTTTCGGAGCTGTGAAAAAGAGATCAAGGCGAGCGATCTTGCTTCTTTTTTTACTGCGGGAATCGGTTCGGGCGGCGGACATGCGGAGAAGGCGGGCGGATTTATCCGAAGCGATCTGTTTGCGGAGCGCTGTCCTGGGGATACGCCGGAGACTTATTTTGAGCGGAGGATCGCCGAATATCTGCGAAGTTATGAGGTCATCTATGCAAAGGACTATGAGATTGATCTGTCCGGAATGAAGCGGTACCGTAAAAAAAAGCTGCCGCTGGGGTTTGTGGAGCTTGGCGAGGTTTATCCGGCAGGAACGCCGCTGCTTGTGCGTACGCTCGAGGGGGATCTGGAAATAAACGTAACGGATGACATTTATCTGATGGTCGGCATTCAGGGAGAAGTATACCCGATCCGTGCGGAGAAATTTGCGAGGACGTACCGCCGGACAGATGAGCCGTATACGGTGAAGACGGAGTACATACCAAGCGTGCATAATCGTTTAGACGGCACCGTGCGCAATGTGTCCGGCTTTGTGAAAAGCTGCGTGCCGACAGGGGAGACACTTGTCTATGCGAAGAAAATCGACAGGCAGACGAAAATATTTACCGCATGGGACACCGTAAATTATATGCTGGGCAATCCGGGCGACATGATTGCCGCGCGGACGGATGATACGCACGATATTTACATCATAGAGCGGCAGATCTTCGGTCAGACCTACGAGGAGAACGGGGAGACGGAGAAGCCCGGGGAGACGGGAGATGCCGGAGATGCCAGAGAGCGGCAGAGAATCCCAAAACATGACAGAGAATGCCGGAGAACGTAAGGGAACGACAGAGAATGACAGAACGCCGGAATAAGGGACAATGATTTGATGAACTGCAGGCAGGGCGTCAACCGCCGGAACCGGATAAGGAGATCGGATGGAAGAAAAGGAACGCGAAACAGATGAGGCGGGCGAGACCGTGAGCAGGAGCGAAACGGATAAGGCAGGAGGGACCGTGAATGAGAGCAAAACAGGTAAAGCGGGCTGGACTTCGAATGAGAGTAAAGCGGTTCAGGCGGGTGAGAGCGTGAATGGGGACGACGCGGAGGGCGGGAACGCAGGGTTCCGCTATGACGCATTTATCAGTTACCGTCATGCGCCGCTTGATCTGTACGTCGCACAGACGCTGCAGCGCAGGCTTGAGACTTTTAAGGTTCCGAAGCTTGCCGACAAGGAGACAAAGGAGCTGGGGAAAAAGAGCATACGGCGTATTTTCCGGGACAAGGACGAGCTTCCGCTTGCCGGAAATCTGTCCGAGCCGATCATGGAGGCGCTGTCTTCTTCCGAAAATCTGATTGTTATCTGTTCTCCGCGCATATTGGAATCCCTGTGGTGCAGGCGGGAGATCGAGACCTTTATCTCACTGCGTGGAATGGATCATGTGTATGCCGTACTGATCGAGGGAGAACCGGAAGAGGCGTTTCCGGAACCGCTCCGCACGATCAAAAAAGAGGTCGAGGGCGAGGACGGCATCGTTACAATCGTGGAGGTTCCGGTTGAACCGCTTGCGGCGGACGTGCGTGGAAAGTCGAAGGCAGAAGTGAACAAAAAGATCAAGCAGGAGATGCTCAGGCTTGTTGCACCAATGCTGGGCTGTTCCTATGATGATCTGCGCCAGCGCCATAAGATGAGAAGGTTGAAGCGCATGCTGGTGACGGCTGCTGCCGCCGCAGGTGCGTTGTTCTTGTTTGGCGCATTCAGTGCATGGCAGGCATTCCGCATCAAGCTGCAGTCCGACCATATTGCGGAACAGTCTGAGGAGATCATGGCGCAGTCGGAAGAAATTGCGGAACAGTCCAAAGAGATCATGGCACAGTCCGGGGAAATTCAGGCACAGGCGCAGTCTTTATATGCATTTCAAAGCCGTTCTTTGAGTGAGACGGCGCTGCAGCTTTATGAGAGCGGAGACAGACGGCGGGCGCTGCTTGTGGCTCTAGAGGGACTTCCGGAGGACCTTGCCAATCCGGACAGACCCATCGTTGCGCAGACTGAGGCGGCGCTGGCAGAGATTCTTCAGGTCTATGCGAACGGTGAAGCGCATCGTCCGTTCGCACTGTTTGAGCACGATGCGCAGACGACCGTGATGTCCGTATCACCGTCCGGAACGCGTCTTGCTTCCGTGGATAGCATGGGTCAGCTGTATTGCTGGGATATCAGGGAGGGAACGCTGTTAGTCAAGGGTCAGGAGTCGGTTGAAACAACATATGAGATATCGCCTGTCTTTTTGGATGAAGAGCGGGTGCTATATGTGACGGAAGACAGCATTGTATGCGCTGACAGCAGCAATCTAGACAGACGGTACACGATTCCGGATATGAAAGTCATTGCACTTGCGGTCTCACCGGATCTTACCCGTTTTGCGGTTGCGCAGAACAGCTATCAGGTCGCTGTTTATGATGCGGCGGACGGTTCGCTGATCGCATGCTATGAAGATGAGGGGCAGGCAGAGACGATCGGATGGAATCTGACTTTTTCTGAGGACGGTAAGCGTCTCTTGTTTGAAGGCGCATACGGGGACGGCAGTGCTTACCGGATCATACGGGAGGATGATGCCGCGCGTGCCATCTCAATTGATGCCGAGAGCGCTGAGGTTTTGGCTGAGTATCAGGTTCCGCACCGTTACATATCGACGATATACAGTGATCCGGACGGCGTCACTTATCTGATAGCGATCGGAAGCTCTATGGCGTCGCCTGAAAGCATGGAGATCGGACAGTCGCTGACCTGCTATGAGCCGGACGGCAGTATCCGCTGGGAAATCGATGACCGGCAGAGCAAGGGAGGACCGCTCAGACTGTTTCGGGACATGGTCGTTTATACGAGCGGTGATGAGGTATGCATGGTCTCTAAAAAGGATGGAAGCACGGTGCAGGAGCTGCATTATCCGGCGGACGTATTGAGGCTTGGAGTGGATGCGGAAGAACGGATGATCATGGCAACGCTTGACGATGGGACGATGCGCTTTGATGTGATGACGGAGAGGGGAGTCGTTACCCGGACTTATCTGGAGCCGGACAGCAAATGGATGCTGGATGTATTAAATGCCCGTGATACGCTGGTCTTGCAGCAGAGGGCGTCAAATTGTATTTATCTGCACCGGCTCGCATACGGTGTTAATGGACAGGAAACTGCAAATACCGGACATATCTATTATTATTCGGAAGCCGATAAGGAAGGCAGGCTGTTTCTTTATGACTACGAGAATTATCTTGTCTATGATATGCGTTCTGACGAGGTGCTGTATCAATATGATGCCGGAGAACAGGACGAGACGGTGAAAGGGCTGATCGTGCTGGATGATTCTTTCTTGGTCATTACAAAGGACATGGTGCGGATCTATGATTCTGCGACGGGAGAATTGACCGGGAGTGCGGCGGTGTCTGTCTATAACTGGGCATTTAACGGCGGGGCGCTTTATTACAATGGCATGGAAGGCTGCCTGTGTAAGCTGGAGCTGCCGTCCTGTCAGGTGACGGAGGTCGCGCAGGATAAAAATCTTTCAAAACTGTTGGTGTCAGGGGACGGGCGGTTTGCAATCGAATATGATACGTATGACTTCGATTTTTGCATTGATATCGGGAGCGGCGAGGGGTATGAGCTTCCGACGGCATGTAAGATGATGGCGGCAGATCAGGAAGGGGAAACTTATCTGGCAGTGGATCAGAACACGATGCAGCTCATGCACGTCCGCTTTGGGGAACAGGAACCGCTCTCACAGATGAGTGCGCAGACCGCCTTTATCAAGAGCATCGGCTTTTCGCCGGACGGGTCCTGCTTTTTTATCTGCTATACGGATAATCGTCTGGAAATTTATGACACCGGCAGCTTTACACTTGTACAGTCGTATCGGGAACTGAATGCTGTTTCCGAATGGAGGGATCTTGGCGGGCGACGCACGCTTCTGTGCGGCTCGGATGATTCTTATATTTTGGACGGGGATAACAATATTCTGTACCGGATACCGGGCTGTATGGCGGTTTCCGTGGAACTTAATAAGGTGTACTCTGCGTCGGGATCGACATTGTATTCCTACCCGCTCTATGATCTTGAGCGGCTGGTAGAAGAAGCGCGGGATGTACTTGGTGATACCGCTGTGCTGACGCCGGAAGAGAGAAGACTTTACTATATTGAGTAGGGCAGCCGTGCCCGCGCCGCTTGAGGACGGAGAGAGAAATCATGTCCGCGGCATGTTTGACGCAAAATATGGATAGAATAGACTGAGGATGCGGAATCATCCGGACGGCGGATAGGGACCGGCAGAAGAATGCGCCGGACAGACACTGTATTAGGCAATTGCCTGACACCGTATCGGAAAAAGGAGAAGGATTGAAGTGGTTTGATTTACATTGCGATACCCTGACGGCATGTAAAGAGCAGGGGCTGCCGATGCGAAGCAATCAAAAGACGCAGCTCGATTTTGCCAGACTGCGCGGCGCGGGAGCGCTTGCGCAATGCTTTGCTATCTTTCTGGATCGCAAAGCATGTGACCAGAGGGGGATATCGCCGTGGCAGCGCTATGAGAAGCTGCGAGATTTCTTTTTTGAAGAGTTAAAAAAGAACAGCGATTTAGTATGCCGGATCAGCACGGCAGAGGAGCTTGCGCATGCGGAGGCTGCCGGAAAGACCGGTGCAATCCTGACCGTGGAAGGCGGGGAGCTGCTCTGTGGCAGGGAACAGCTTTGCGACAATGAAAAAGAAAACTCAGAAACGCTTCGCGGGCGCCTTGACCGGATGTGGTCGGACGGCGTGCGCATGCTGACGCTCACATGGAATTATGAAAACTGCTTGGGATATCCGAACGGCAATGCGGGCGGATTAAAGCGGGCAGGGTTTGAAGCGGTGGCGTATATGCAGGAGCTCGGTATGATCGTGGACGTCTCGCATTTGTCCGACCAGGGATTTTTTGATGTGATGAAAGCGGCAAAGAAGCCGGTTGCCGCCTCACATTCCTGTGCGCGGAGCCTGTGCGGGCACCAGAGGAACTTAACAGATGAACAGTTGAGGGCGATCGGCGAAAACGGCGGGGTTGTGGGCGTGAACTTTCATGCCCCGTTCTTAAAAGAAAACGGAGTTTCCGGAAGTGTGGAGCAAGTTACGCGTCATCTGGCGCAGATCATGAATTGCGCGGGGGGAACTGCAGCGGCGCTTGGCTCTGATTATGACGGTATCCCGGAGGATCCTGAGTGGGGCGGCGGACAGGGGATCACGCGTCTGATCGAGGCGCTTTCCCGGTATTTTGACGCGGAGACCATAGATAACATCTGTTACAAAAATGCACTGCGCCTGTTTTCACAGTGAGGCGGGAAGAGAAGTTCTTAGATTTTGATATTTTACATTGGGATTTTGGAGTCCGATGCAATACGGAAGGGATAGAAGAATTGTATGCTTGAAAAACTGATCTTTTTTGACGTGGACGGGACGCTGGTACAGTTTGACGGAACCATGCCGCATTCCACGAAAGAAGCGCTGCGGCGCGCGAGGGAAAACGGACACAAGCTGGTTATCTGCACGGGAAGGAGCAAATTTCAGATCTACCCCTGGCTTCTCGAGCTGAAATTTGACGGTATTGTTGCGGCAGCGGGCGCCTATGTGGAATGGAAGGATCAGTGCGTCAGCCATCAGATGGTCTCAGCGGAAGCGTTGCAAAGCTTTGTTTCTTATTTTGCGAAAGAACAGATTCCTTATTGTTTACAAACCGTGAATGGTGCGATCGCAACGGCTGCGAACGAACATGCGATCCTGCAGTTATTTGAGGATAAGTTTTGCGTGTCAAAGGAACAGGTCAGACAGGTATTCGGTGGAATGACGCTCGATAATGAACCCGGGAAACGTACGGATATTGAAAAAATGATCTATTATGACTCTCCCTACCCGGTTTCCGAGGTTGCGAAAGTGCTTGCGCCTGCATTTGACGTGACGGTCACAAGCTTTGCGCAGGCGGATGAATCAAGCGGGGAAGTGACGCTTGCGGGAATCACGAAATCCTATGGCATGAAAAAACTGATGGAATATGCAGGCTATACAAAGAATGATACCATCGCGTTCGGCGACGGTTTTAATGATCTGGATATGCTTCAGTTTGCAGGGCTCGGGATCGCGATGGGAAATGCAGTGGAACCGGTCAGGAACGTGGCGGATAAGGTGACGGCGTGCGTGGATGAGGATGGAATTTTGTGTGCGCTTTCGGAGCTTGCGCTCATATAAAATATCTTGTGGCGCTCTTTTGGAAAATATGCTACACTATAACAGATCATATGGTTAAAGGGGTAAACGAAAATATGGCAGTCCTATTTTCGTTTGGTTGGGATAAAGAGGAATTGTGGCGGATGAACCTTCGAAAGATGACGATACCGCTTCTTGCGGGATTCGTGCTTTTTTCCTGTGCGGCGTGCGGCAGCGGTAAGAAGAGTACGAACCTGCAGGCGGGCATGGATTACATAGAGAGCGCTGAATATGATAATGCGCTCACCTGTTTTGATGCGGGAGAGGCGGCGGGAGAGGACCGTGAGCTTTTATACCGTGCAAAAGGAATCGCTTATATCGGGAAAATGCAGTATGGGGATGCGGTCGATGCTTTTTTGGCAGCGCTTTCATGCTGTGACGGGACACTGACGAGTCTGGAATATGACATCAACTATTACCTTGCGACAGCCTATTATAAGGGCGGGGATTACTTAAGCGCGTTCGATACCTATAGCGCGATTCTGGCGTTAAAGCCTAAAGAGGCGCAGGCATACTATCTGCGCGGGATCTCTGCGATCTCCATGGGGTATCACGATCAGGCTGTTTCGGATTTTGACAGGGCGGTCAGCCTGAATAAGGATAATTATTCGATGTATATCGATATTTATCTGATCCTTGATAAATACGGTTTTTCTCAGGAGGGACAGACCTATCTTGAAAATGCGATGAGCGCAGGAAGCCGTAGTATGTCCGACTATGAAAAAGGGCGTATCTGCTATTATATGGGCGATTACGAGAATGCCTGCACTTATCTGGATAATGCGAACAAGGCGAACACGAATGAGACGATCGTCTTAGAGCTCGGCAAGGCGTATGAGGCGACGGGGGATGTCAATTTTGCCGCGTCCATCTATGTCAATTATCTGTCTAATTACGGGGAGAGCGCGGCGATCTACAACCAGCTCGGAAACTGTAAGCTTGCGACAGGGGATTATCAGGCGGCGCTTGATGCGATCGCAAGCGGCATTGCAATGAATAATATGGATGTTATGCAGACACTCAAATACAATGAAATCGTAGCGTATGAGTATATGGGCGATTTCAAAAAAGCATGCGTGCTGATGGAAAACTATCTTGCCGCTTATCCGGATGACGAGCGGGCTCAGAGAGAGTATGAGTTTCTGCGCACCCGATAAGATTGTGCCGGGAAGTCAAAATGAACGTGAATGAAAATAGAAAAACGCGGATCAAGATCCGGGAGAATGTGAGGGAAAGATCATGAACGATTTATTTTTGCGTGTCAAAGGAATTGTAAAAAAAGATGATAAGTATCTGGTCATCAAGAGATGGGTGGACGACAGGATCCCAGATCCGTTCGTATGGGAATTTTTTGACGGAGAGGTTGCGCATGGCGAAGCGCCGGACATGGCAGTGTTGCGCGTGATCCGCGACACGATCAGCGTGGAGGGGGCCATTGAAAAGATCGTTTATACATGGTCACAGATGATCGGGGATACCCAGTGCGTGGGTCTTGCCTATGTGTGCAATATTGAAGCGGACGACGCTGCTTTCGTACTGCCGGAAGAGTTTGGCGGCTGGGAATGGATCACGAGGGATCAGTTCGAGAATTACATTGAGAACCGCTATGTGCTGAAAGACTTAGAGGGGGTAGTGCTGTAATTATGATACAAAAGCTCATTCAGAACATACAGAAAACGGATGCGCCGATCGTGGTCGGTTTAGACCCGATGCTTTCTTACATACCGGAACATATTAAGAAAAAAGCATTTGAAGAATTTGGAGAGACGCTTTCAGGCGCCGCTGAAGCGGTCTGGCAGTATAACAAGGCAATTGTCGACGCGGTGTACGATCTGATCCCGGCAGTCAAGCCGCAGATTGCGATGTATGAGCAGTTCGGCATCGCGGGTATGACGGCGTTTCAAAAGACCATTGATTATTGTAAGGAAAAAGGGCTTGTCGTGATCGGAGACGTTAAGCGCGGTGACATTGGCAGTACGTCGGCGGCATATGCCGCGGGACATTTGGGACGTGTGCAGATCGGAAGCAAAAGCTATGCGGCGTTCGATGAAGATTTTTCGACGGTCAATCCCTATTTGGGAAGCGACGGAGTGAAGCCTTTCGTGGATGTTTGCAGAGAAGAGAAAAAGGGCATTTTTGTGTTGGTAAAGACAAGTAATCCGAGCAGCGGGGAATTTCAGGACCGGCTGATCGATGGAAAGCCGCTCTATGAGCATGTCGGAGAGAAGGTTGCCCAGTGGGGCGCGGACTGCATGGAAGGTGAGTACAGTTTGGTCGGCGCAGTCGTCGGCGCGACGTATCCCGAGGAGGGCATGCGTCTTCGAAAGATCATGCCGAATGCGTACATCCTTGTGCCCGGCTACGGTGCTCAGGGCGGAAAAGGCGCAGACTTGGCGCATTTCTTCAACAAAGACGGACTTGGCGCGATCATCAGTTCTTCGCGCGGCATCATTGCGGCGTACCGTCAGGAGCAGTACAGCCGGTTTGGAGAACTGAATTTTGCAGACGCGTCGAGAGAGGCGGTCCTTGATATGCGCGAGGATATCAGGCAGGCGCTTGCGGCAAGAAAATAGCAGCAATTAAGGCAGTAAATAGGAACAGTAAGTAAAACAGTAAATTAAAAACAGTAAGTAAAAGAAACCGGATTTAGAATATTTGTTGAAAGCTGCGTGAAAAAAGCTGACTGAAAGAAGCTAACCGAAAAAAGAATATTTTGAAAAAGAACTAAGCACAGAAAAGCTAAAATGAAGAAAAGCTGTATGAAATTGCCTACCGTCGGAAAACGGGGCAGTTCCATACAGCTTTTTGTCAATTTACTTATATCATGAAAATGGAGATGTAAGTCAGATGCTTCTAAAAGGAGTTCTTTCCATCTGTAGTAGATGTGGAGAGCAGAGTAGAAAAGATGTTTCATTATACAATACTGAACAAAATTTTGAATTAAACGATGGTGATACTCTGTAAAAAGATAGGCAAAACGCAGAAAATAGCGCAGGAAATAATTACCGAAATGAATTGTAAACGGCATCGTTTTATGCTAAACTGGACATGATTAGAACAGCAGGAACCGGGCATACATTTGGCGCTCCTGATGACAGCGGAGGAAATGAGAGAACATGGAAGCATATAAAGAAGAATTTATTGAGTTTATGGCGCAGAGTGACGTCCTCAAATTTGGGGACTTTACATTGAAGAGCGGCAGAAAGGCGCCGTTTTTCATGAATGCCGGTTCTTATGTGACAGGCACGCAGTTACGAAAGCTCGGGCAGTATTATGCGAAAGCGATCTACGAGCATTACGGAGCGGATTTTGACGTGCTGTTTGGTCCGGCTTATAAGGGAATCCCGTTAAGCGTCGCGGCCACGGTCGCGTTTTCCGAGCTGTACGGAAAGGATATCCGTTACTGCTCGAACCGGAAAGAGGCAAAAGACCACGGGGATGCCGGTATTCTTTTGGGAAGCAGCTTAAAAGACGGCGACAGGGTCGTGATCATTGAGGATGTTACAACTTCGGGAAAATCCATTGATGAGACGGTTCCTATCCTGAAAGCGCAGGGAGATGTCGAGATCGTCGGGCTGATCGTTTCCCTCAACCGTATGGAAAGAGGAAAGGGAGAGCAGAGCGCTTTAGAGGAGATCAAAGAAACGTATGGTTTTGACGCGCATGCGATCGTCACAATGGCGGAAGTGATCGAACATCTGTATAATCATCCGTATCAGGGAAGAATATACATCGACGATACCATGAAGCAGGCAATTGATGCTTATTATGAGCAGTACGGTGCAAAATAGGTCAGGCATTTTGCAGAGTAAGAGCATGAAAGGAGAATCGGACATGGAAGAAAAGGCCTATAAGACGATGGGAAAGACCGGTGCATTTAATCTGGTGCTCGGAATCTGTACGCTGGTTGCAGGAATCACGGCAGGAGTAATGCTGATCGTTCACGGAGCCAAACTGCTTGGCTCCAGACGGAAACTGATGTTTTAGAAGTTGGGGTGTTGCCGCGGTAGCACCCTTTCTTATCGAATCTGCGCAAATTGTTTAAGGAGGACGCAATGCGTTCTTTTTGGCGTATAGGGAATCATGGCGAACAAAAAAAAGAAACATTATATTTTTACTGATAAAAAGAATCCGCCGCGCGCGGTGATGTCTTCCATACTGGGAGTCATTTCCCTGGGCGCGATCGCGATCGTGACGACCCTGACCTTCCGTACACAGGGAAATGCCAAAAGTGAGTATGGCGCCAGTCTGTTTCTGGCAATGATTTTTTCACTTGTCGGCGTGGCGCTGGGGGCGCTTGCGAAGATGGAAAAAGATAAATTCTACTTTTTCTGCTACCTTGGTATTTTCTTAAATCTTTTGGCACTGGGCGCGATCAGCTTCATTTTATATGCGGGCGCATACGGACTGTGAGAACTTAAATAAGGTGAACCATACATGGCAGCAGGGCAGGAATGCCGCAGAACAGAGTAAAGGAGTATTGAATAGCAGAATGAGTGAAGAAATGACATATGGGCAAACGTCGAAGAATGAAATGCCGGAAACAGTAAAATCAGCGGAAGCCGTAAAAGCAGAACAGGCGCGAAATGCCGGCGAAGAGGAAGAAGGTTTTAAGGAGCGCTGGGACCTTGCGGCGGCGCGCTTGGAAGAACTGGCGGAGGAACTGGAAAATGGTGATAACGGTCTGCCGGAGGATTATGCCTGCTTTTTTTACAGGGCGGCGGATCAGTTATGTAAACTAAATACGATTTGTAAGGCAGGGGATGCACTTGCGGAGCGTTCGCTGGAGGAATTGCAGATCTTAAATCGTGATCTGTATGAGGACGTGCTTCCGGAGCATTATGCTGAGAGCTTTGCAAATCCGGTTTATGCGGTGTCCGTCATGGGAGAAGATATGGGGCGCTGCATGAGTTTTCTGCAGGCGGAAATAAACAGCGTGATCCCGGATGCTTTTTTCGGGGACGAGTGGGAACTGCTCATCAGGCAGGAACTGCTTTTGGAGGTCTACGGGGCGTTTCTGACTGCGGTTTCCGAGACCGGAGAGCTGCCGGACGCAAATACGATCCGGGATATCCTGTATTGGTATGCGAGTGATTATTCGGATGTCGAAAATGAGAAGAAAGTCCGTAAACAGGTGGATGCGGATTGCGAGGAGAGCCGCCGTTTTCGCGAGGTCATTATGGATTCGGACTTAAGCGATCTGCGTTACCTGTATCGTTACGGGTGTTATATTACGGAGAATGAACTGCGCACGGCAAAGCATATTCAGGAGCTGCCGGAAGAGACGATCGCGCTCATGGCGGATACTTATACCGAGGGATACCGCAAGGGATTTATTCAGCTCCGCGTCGATCTTTCTAAAAAAGAAACCGTTAATATCCACTACTGCGCAGGATTTGAGCGTGTGGTCAGGCGGGCAATCAGGAATTTTGAAAAGATGGGTCTTAAGAGCGTGATCTACCGCTCGTCGGACAGTATTTTCAACCGCAGGGGCGCAAGAAAAGCCGGCTTTTACGGGGCGATCGCCAATAAGCAGTATGACTATGACCATCGCGAGGATGATGCGCTGGTATTTGACGGAAATTATAAGACGCGCAGATTAGAGACACTGCAGGCGGGGTATGAGCTTGTCAAAGAAAAAGCGCATAAACATGCGGGACCCGCAGTCATCGAAATATTCGGCGAGGAACCGTTCGCGCCGGTAGATAGTAAGGAAGCGTTGCATTTAAGCGAGGCTCAGCAGAAGCTGAAAGTAGAATTTGCACAGGAGGCGGGCGAGCTGTCGAGCCGCTATATTCCGGAGGAAGAACGCAGTTTTACGATCATTGCTTTTCCGGTACCGTCGATCGGCGCGCAGTACGAGGAGATCTTTGACGAGATCATCCGCATCAACACGCTTGATTATCAATTGTACTCCAATATCCAAAAGAAGCTGATCGATGCGCTTGATGAGGCGGAATATGTACAGGTTACCGGCATGAACGGGAACCGTACCGATCTGAAAGTACAATTATGTAAACTTATAGACCCGGAGAAACAGACGAAGTTTGAGAACTGTGTCGCAGATGTGAATATACCGGTAGGAGAGGTGTTTACCTCACCGGTCTTAACAGGGACAAACGGCGTGCTCCATGTCAAAGGCGTGTACTTGAACGACTTATTTTATGAGAATTTTGAGGTCCGCTTTAAGAATGGATTTACGGACGAGTATCGCTGCACGAATTATAAGGATGAGGAAGCAAACAAACGATATATCCGCGATAATGTGCTCTTTCACCACGAGCGGCTTCCGCTCGGCGAATTTGCGATCGGCACGAACACGACGGCTTATGTGGCGGCGCACAAGTATGAGATTGCCGCAAGACTGCCGATCCTGATCGCGGAGAAGATGGGACCGCATTTTGCTCTCGGAGATACCTGCTATTCGGAATCGGAGGAAGTGGCGGTCTACAATCCCGACGGCAAGGAGATCATTGCGCGTGACAATGAAGTTTCCATCCTGCGAAAAGAGGATAGAAGCAAAGCATACTTTAACTGTCATACAGACGTTACGATTCCTTATGACGAGCTCGGCGCGCTTTACGGCGTGCGCGCGGACGGCAGTGAGATCGAGATCATTAAGGACGGCAGGTTCGTGCTTGACGGCTGTGAACCGTTAAACGAGCCGTTTTCGGAGCTGGGGTAGGAGAAAGGCGCAAAATGTGCGTGTCTGGTAACGCCGTGGCTGAATGGAAGCGGAAGCAGAGCAGCCCGCATAAGGGAATGTTTACGGTACATTTCACCGGAATATCATGAAAAGCAGTTGCGGCATGCATGGTTTTTTAGTAAACTGAAAGTAGCAGATTTTAGGACATGGAGAGGAGCGTGGCATCGTTATGGCACAGGTTGGGATTGTCATGGGAAGCGATTCGGATATGCCGGTCATGGCAAAGGCGGCTGATATTTTAGAGGAGTTAGGTGTTTCTTATGAAATGACGATCATATCAGCGCACAGGGAGCCGGATGTGTTTTTTGAATATGCAAAGAGCGCGGAGGAAAAGGGCTTTAAGGTCATCATTGCGGGAGCGGGCATGGCGGCGCACTTACCGGGCATGTGCGCGGCGATCTTTCCGATGCCCGTGATCGGGATCCCGATGCATACTACTTCACTTGGCGGCAGGGATTCCCTTTATTCGATCGTGCAGATGCCGTCGGGGATTCCGGTTGCAACGGTGGCGATCAACGGGGGCATGAATGCGGGGCTGTTAGCGGCAAAGATCCTTGCGACGTCGGATCCGGCGCTGCTTGCAAGGCTGAAAGCGTATTCCGTCAGCATGAAAGAAGGCGTGCAGAAAAAGGACGCCCGCCTGCAGGAAGTCGGATATCGGGAATACATGAAAGAAAAATGAAGCCGAAGGAAAGAATTCAACATAAAACAATAAAGCCAAAACATAAAGTCGGTAGATAAAAAATAGAACCGGTAAGGAATCGGATAACTGAACCGTTTGACGAAAACAGACGTCTAATAAACGTAAGGTCCATACCGGGAGTTTCGCAGTCGTAAAACACCCGGATAAAGTGTTTGGATTGTGCAAAATCAAAAGGCGTTTCACAAACACCCACACAGATGAAAGGAGCAGGCAGAACGATGGATTACAAAAAGGCAGGCGTGGATATTGAAGCGGGGTATCGGTCGGTCGAATTGATGAAAGAGTATGTGAAAGGGACGATGAGGCCGGAGGTGCTCGGCGGGATCGGCGGATTTTCGGGCGCATTTTCTTTGGAAAAAATAAAAAATATGGAGAAGCCCGTACTGCTCTCCGGCACGGATGGCGTCGGCACGAAGATCAAGCTTGCGTTTTTGATGGACCGGCATGATACGATCGGCATCGACTGCGTTGCGATGTGCGTGAACGATGTGATCTGCGCGGGCGCGGAGCCGTTGTTCTTTTTGGATTATATTGCCTGCGGTAAGAATATTCCGGAAAAGATCGCGGCAATCGTGAAAGGTGTCGCGGAGGGATGCAGACAGTCGGGTGCGGCGCTTGTCGGCGGTGAGACGGCGGAACATCCGGGGCTGATGCCGGAAGATGAATATGATTTGGCAGGCTTTGCGGTCGGCGTTGCGGACGAAAAGGACTTAATCGACGGATACGACCTGAAAGCGGGAGACGTACTGATCGGAATTGCCTCAAGCGGTGTGCACAGCAATGGCTTTTCCCTTGTACGCAGCGTGTTTGACATGACAAAGGAAAGTCTTGACACCTACTATGAGGAGCTTGGCGCGACGCTTGGCGAGACGCTGCTTACGCCGACGAAGATCTATGTGAAAGCCTTGAAAAGCGTGCGCGATGCAGGTGTTACGATCAAGGCGTGCAGTCATATCACGGGCGGCGGCTTTTACGAGAACATCCCGCGTATGTTAAAGGACGGCGTGTATGCGGTCGTACATAAGGATTCGTATGAGGTGCCGGCGATCTTTAAGCTCTTACAGGATAAGGGAAAGATTGACGAAAAGGTCATGTATAACACTTATAATATGGGAATCGGCATGATCGTGGCAGTGGATCAAGAAGATGCGGCGCGTGCAACGGATGCGATCCGCGCGGCAGGTGAGACGCCCTATGTGATCGGAGAAATAGAGGCGGGTGAAAAGGGAGTAACCTTATGCTGAATATCGTAGTCTGTGTCTCGGGAGGCGGGACGAATCTACAGGCAGTTATAGATGCCATTGAAGCGGGAAAGATTGCGGATACACGGATCGCGCGGGTCATCAGCAATAACCGTAACGCTTACGCGCTCGAACGTGCGAAAGGAAAACAGATCGATACGTTATGTGTTTCCCCGCGCGAATTTGAGACGCGGGAACAGTTCCATGAGGCTCTTTTGCGGGCGGTCGATGAGGCTAAACCGGATCTGATCGTGCTTGCAGGCTTTCTTGTCGTCATTCCGCAGGAAATGATCTGCCGTTACAGAAACCGGATCATCAACATCCACCCTTCGCTCATACCATCCTTTTGTGGGACCGGTTATTATGGGCTGAAAGTGCATGAGGCGGCGCTCGCGCGCGGCGTGAAGGTGACGGGGGCAACCGTGCATTTTGTGGACGAGGGAACGGATACCGGTCCGATTCTTCTGCAAAAGGCAGTGGAAGTACATGCGGACGATACGCCAAAGACGCTCCAGCAGCGTGTCATGGAACAGGCGGAGTGGCTGATTTTACCGCAGGCGATCGACATGATCGCAAAAGGAGAAGTGAAAATCGGTGAAGAAGTGTAAAAGCGAAAAAATTTTCTAAGGTTGAAAAGAAGGCAGCCCAAGAAAATCCAGGTTTCGCCTTGGAAGTCAGACAGATCATGGATAAAGGAGCATAAAGTCATGATGAAGATACTGATCGTAGGAAGCGGCGGCAGGGAGCATGCGATCGCGATGAGCGCGGCAAAGAGCAGCCGTGTGGAAAAACTATACTGTGCGCCCGGAAATGCGGGTATCGGCATGATCGCGGAGTGTGTGCCGATCGGTGCTATGGAGTTTGAAAAACTGGTCGCTTTTGCAAAAGAAAAAGAGATCGACATGGTGATCGTCGGCATGGATGATCCGTTAGTGGGCGGGTTGGTCGATGAACTGGAAGCGGCGGGCATTCCCGCGTTCGGACCCAAAAAGAATGCGGCGGTCTTAGAGGGAAGCAAGGCATTTTCCAAAGACCTGATGAAAAAGTACGGTATTCCGACTGCAGCATACGAGACGTTCGATCAAGCTGCAGATGCGGAGCGCTACTTAAAAGAGCAGGCTTCATTTCCAATCGTCTTAAAGGCGGATGGTTTAGCGCTCGGCAAGGGCGTCCTGATCTGCAGTACGCTTGAGGAGGCGCTTGACGGAGTTAAAGAGATCATGCAGGATAAGAAATTTGGTTCTGCAGGAAACCGTATGGTGGTGGAAGAATTTCTGACAGGGCGTGAGGTCAGCGTACTTTCGTTTGTGGATGGAAAGACGATCAAGATCATGTCGTCCGCGCAGGATCACAAACGTGCGAAAGACGGGGATCAGGGCTTAAATACCGGAGGTATGGGTAATTTTTCGCCGAGTCCTTTTTATACGGATGAGATCGACGCATTCTGTAAAAAACATATTTATCAGGCAACGGTCGATGCGATGGCGGCGGAGGGAAGACCGTTTCACGGCGTGATCTTTTTTGGCCTGATCCTGACAGAAAACGGGCCGCGTGTTCTGGAATATAACGCCCGTTTCGGCGATCCGGAGGCGCAGGTCGTTCTGCCAAGAATGAAAAATGACCTGATCGATGTCTGCGAGGCCTGTATCAACGGAACGCTGGATCAAATCGATCTGCAGTTTGAGAGCAATGCGGCAGTCTGCGTCGTGCTCGCATCGGACGGCTATCCGGTCGCATACGAAAAGGGATTTGAGATCACGGGGCTGGAGAAATTTGAGGGAAAAGAAGATTATTTTTGTTTTCATGCCGGAACAAAGAAAGACGGGCAGGGCAGGATCGTCACGAGCGGTGGCCGTGTGCTGGGAATCACGGCACTCGGACCGGATCTTGGGACAGCGCGCCAAAAGGCGTATGATGCGACCGGATGGGTCGATTTTGCCAATAAATATATGAGGCACGATATCGGTAGATCAATTCAGGAGACTGAAAAGTAAGAAAGAAACAGATAACATCTAAAATCTGGAGGCGCTGGCGATGGAACATGAAAAAAACAAAGATCGTCGTTTGGATGAACTGCTGATGGGAGACTATCACAGGCCGGTACATTGTCCCGATTGTGGCGGAGTGATGGTATTTCAGGGCGTGGGAGAATACGAATGCGAGGACTGCGGGAAAGTAGAACTGGATGACTATGGCAAAGTGCGTGCATTTATTGAAAAACACAAGGGTGCGACGATGGTCGATGTGGAGCGCGAAACGGGCGTAAAACAGAAATCCATCCGCAAGATGTTGAGGGAAGATCGGATTGAAGTGACGGCGGATTCCAAGACATTCCTAAAGTGCGAGGTGTGCGGCGCGACGATCCGGTCTGGAAGATTTTGTGAAAAATGTAAAGTCAATGTCAACCGCAGGATCGAAGAGCAGGCGCGTTCCGAAAAGAATAATAATATGGCAGGGTTCGGGCTCGGAAGACCTTCAGGAGATGAGGGAGAAAGACGTTTTATCCGCAGCAAGTAGCGAAAGAGCGTCTTAATGATTCCGGTCTGTCATGCAGGGCAGACATGAAGTTTGCAGCATAATATGTTTATTCATGAAAGATATGAGGGCGAATATGAAAGTACGGATGAGAAGGATCCTGAAAGATAGCTGGAAGAAGTGCGGCGGCATATCGCCTGCACCTGCGGTCATGCTGGCATTTGTGTTCTCGTTATTGATCGCATTCGGAGTAACCTCAATGACAGCGGATGCTTATGTCAATACATATGGCGTTGTAAAAGAGGGAAATGGCGCGAATATCCGTTTAGAGCCCTCAACGACCAGTGCTGCACTTGCCAGCGTCAAAGGCGGAGAGCGCGTGGAAATATGCGGCACTGATGTGGGTGAGGACGGTTATACATGGTATAAAGTCTATGTAAATGGCAATACAATAGGATATATCCGAAGCGATTTGGTCACGGATACCGGAGAAAAGACCGGATCTATAGCAGACGATAACCTGACCGGGGGTACGATAGGCGGTCAGACCGGCGGAGGCGAGACGCCTTCGGAAGGAACCGATCCGCCACAGCAAGGCGAAGGTGATGGAGAAGGAAATGAGGGCGGAGAAGGAACAGTGCCGCCGGAAGAAGACGGTCAAACACCGATAGATCCGCCTCCGGTCACACCGTCCCTTTCTTCTAATGCAACATTATATGCATTAAGCATCAGCAACGGTACGCTGACGCCTGCGTTTTCTCCGGACGTCACGCAGTATACGATCACACTTGATGATAAGACAACCTCGATCAGTGCATTTGGTATGCCGACCGAATCTACTTCCGTTGTCAGCGAAAACTATGGCTTTTCCAATCTTCAACCGGGCAGCAACATGGCGGTGATCACCGTGCAGGCGGCGGACGGGACGAGGCTGAGCTATCTGTTTACCATAAACCGCGGCGAAGCGTCCGAGGAAATGCATTATGCGGTGCCGGGTCCGGTAGGAAGCACATCGGGAGGCACTTCGGATTCCGCTCAAAGTGAAAAAGGCGGCTCCAATATCGGGTGGATTATCTTTCTGCTGATCCTTGTTGTGGCATTGACGGTCGTTTTAGTTCTGATGGGACTGCGACTGAAAGATTACCGCAGAGATTTATACGGCGGACGGGAGCAGGAATTTCATCTGCGTGATATTCTTCCGAAGGGAAGCGCGTTCGGGAAAAGCAGAGGGCGGCGCGAATATCGTACAAAACGCAGCAGGCGCGATGAGTATGAAGAAGAGGACGAAGACGATGTGGGAGATGAAGAAGAGGAAGAGGATGAGCCATACACAGATGAGGACGACTATGGATATTCTGTTTCAGACAGTATAGAAGTCGATCCGCTCCAAACAGCGTCTCTTGCGGATGTGGATGCATATGGTTCCGATGATCAATACGGCGCTGGAGAAGATATGGATGAGGAAGCATTGGAGGACATTACGGAACGGGATTCTACGATCAATGAGCGCAAGTCCAATCAGGACGTTTGGAAGTCCGTGAACTTTATGACGCCCTCCGATGATCTCGAATTTGAATTTTTGGATTTGGACGATAATGAATAGGAGTGGACCGGTACATGCAGTCAGAATTTACCGATAAAGCAACTGCAGCGCTGCATCTGGCAGCGCGTACGGCGGCATCGCTCTATCAGAATTATGTTGGGACAGAACATATTCTGGTCGGGCTGATGCGGGAGCGCACAGGTGTTGCGGCGAGCGTGCTTGCCGAGAACGGTGTGGATGAAAAAAAGACGATCGAGATGATCAAGGATCTTGTGGTTCCTTCGGGATCGATGCTGTTAAGCGAAAAGGACGGATATTCGCCGAAGGCGGCGGAAATTTTGGAAGAAAGCCACAGGCAGGCGGCGCGGTTCGGGTCGAAAAAAACAGGGACCGAGCATATTCTTCTTGCCTTACTCAAGGACGGGGACAATGTGGCGGTGCGCCTCTTAAACTCGTTGGGAATCGGGATCCAGAAGCTGTATGTGGATATTCTTGTGGCAATGGGCGAGGACGGTTCGCTCTATAAAGAAGATTTGGGAATCCGCAAACGGCGGCAGCAGGGAGGGAAAAGGGAGCATCAGAGCGTGCTTGCCCAATACAGCCGTAACCTCACGGAACTTGCGAGGGAGGGAAGACTCGATCCCGTCATTGGCAGAGATCGTGAAATTCAGCGCGTGATTCAGATCTTAAGCCGGAGAACCAAAAACAATCCGTGTCTGATCGGAGAGCCGGGCGTTGGAAAGACGGCGATCGCAGAAGGACTGGCAGCCCGTATCGTTGCGGGGGAAGTGCCCGACACCGTGAAGGATAAACAGGTCATGACGCTGGATCTGTCCGGCATGGTCGCAGGAAGCAAATACCGCGGCGAGTTTGAGGAACGCGTAAAACGGATCATCCGTGAGGTGACGGAGGCGGGAAATGTGCTTCTGTTTTTGGATGAGCTTCATACGCTGATCGGTGCGGGGGGTGCGGAGGGCGCAATCGACGCTTCCAATATCCTGAAACCGTCTTTGGCGCGGGGTGAGCTGCAGCTGATCGGCGCGACGACGATCGCGGAATACCGTAAATATATTGAGAAGGACGCGGCGCTTGAACGGCGTTTTCAGCCGGTTACGGTCGAGGAGCCGATTGAGGAGGAAGCGATCGGCATCCTTATGGGGATCAAAGAAAAATATGAGGAGCATCACGGAGTGGTGATCTCCGATGAAGCGGTCGTGGCTGCAGTCAAGCTGTCCGAGCGCTATATCAATGACAGGAATCTGCCCGACAAGGCGATCGATTTGATTGACGAAGCTTCCGCGGCTCTTGCGCTGCGGGGTATGGAGCTGCCAGAGCAGCTCATTAAGCAGGAAGAGGAATTGAAGCATTATGATGTGCTGATCGAGCGTTCCCTGAAATTCGAAGCATATGCGCAGGCAGGAGAACAAAAGCGGGAACAGGATCAGCTTGCGCGCAAGTACAAGCGGGCGTTGGAACGCTATAAGAAGAGACAGTTGGAGACCGGACTTGTCGTCAGGGAAAACGATATCGCACAGGCTGTTGCACTGTGGACGAAAATCCCTGTCAGCAAATTGACGGAGAAGGAAAGCAGCAGACTCTTAAAGATGGAGTCGATCCTGCATAAGCGGGTGATCGGGCAGGAGGATGCCGTGAATGCGGTTTCCCGTGCGATCCGCCGCGGGCGTGTGGGCTTACAGGATCCGAACCGTCCGATTGCGTCGTTTTTGTTTTTGGGACCGACCGGCGTCGGAAAGACGGAACTGTCCAAGGCGCTTGCAGAGGCGATGTTCGGATCGGAGAGTGCGCTGATCCGTGTGGATATGAGCGAATATATGGAATCGCATTCCGTATCGAAGATGATCGGTTCCCCGCCCGGATATGTCGGGTTCGACGAGGGCGGACAGTTGAGCGATAAGGTCCGGCGAAATCCGTATTCCGTGATCTTGTTTGACGAGATCGAAAAAGCACATCCCGACGTGTTCAATATCCTGCTTCAGGTATTGGATGACGGGCATATCACCGATTCGAAAGGTCGTAAGGTTAATTTTAAGAATACGATCATTATTATGACGTCGAATGCGGGAGCCAAACGGATTGTGGAGCCGAAGAATCTGGGGTTCGCCGCACAGACGACTGAGAAACAGAATTATGAGCAGATGAAAAACAGCGTCATGGAGGAAGTGAAGCGGCTGTTTAAGCCTGAATTTATCAACCGTATTGACGAGATCATGGTATTTGCCGCGCTGACGAAAAAGGATATGGCGCAGATCGTGACACTGCTTGCGAAAAACCTGTGCAGCCGCTGCGCGTCACAGTTAGATATTGATTTGACGATCACTCCGGCTGTCAAGGAGGAACTGGTAAAGAAGCATACCGACTTGAAAATGGGAGCGCGGCCGCTCAAACGAGCAATCCAGAGTCAGATCGAAGATGCGCTTTCCGAAGAAATTTTGTCGGGAAAGGTGAAGCCGGGGGATACAGTTTCGGCTTCGCTGAAAGATAAGAAGATCGTGTTTGTCGTAAAGGAGAAAGAGATAAATAAAGACAAGGAGATAGGGAGACAAGGAGATAAAGAGATAGAGAAAGACAAAGAGAAGATCAAAGAGAAGATCAAAGATAAAGAATAAGAATTAGGACAGCCCATAAGAGACCGGCCATGATGAAAAGGCTTAAAAGGGAAATCAGCAGCAGAGTAATCAATGTGACGGGAAGTGAACGATGAGGCAGAGAAACAGAACAGGCGGCGGACAGGAGTGACACGAAAGCCGCAGGAGATACCAGCTGTAAGAGAAAAGAACAGGAGGACAAAAGAATGGCAGTAGTGGAGCAGTTACTTCGCCCGGAAGCTGACGGAACGATCAGTTTCGGCAATCACACGCTTTCGGCAAAGGCAAAGCTGGAAGACTTTCCGCATGGAGGGGACCTGTATAAGGTCAAAACGTATCAGACCATGACGAAATTGGAAAAAAACGGCATGTTTGTCTACGAGTCGGTTCCGGGTACGAGTGTTTTGAATTTTGCGGAAAATGAGGACGGCGTGAGCTTTCTTGTGGAAGGAAAGGAAGACGCCCAGATTACGGTCGGACTGGCGGATGAGACGGAATACGAAGTAACGATCGCTGGCGAACAGGCCGGAAAAATGAAGACCAATCTCGGCGGCAAGCTGATATTGAGTGTGGAGCTTGCGGGTGCGGGAGAAGTTGCCGTGAAGATTCAGAAAGCATAAAAAAGAATTTCATTTTCGTGAAAGGATTTTCCTGTTAATGAAATTTTTAGAGGATTTCCTGCGGAAATTCTCTGAAATGTGTGTTGTTACAGATAAGTGATCAAATAAAGCGGTACAGTCCAGAGTACAGGGGCTGTACCGCTTTTTGGGGTTTATACGGGCTTTTTCGGTTTTATGCGGGAACTTTGAGGTTTTATGCAGATATTTTTAGGCTTTTACAGGCATTTCAAGTTTTTTCGGGTTTTTGCAGGTCTTTTCAGTTTTATCAGGCTTTCGGGTCCATGCAAATTTCTGTTTTTTGTAAGTTTTATTGTGCGTTTAGATAAGATCGACATGTACAATTCAATCGACCGGAATGCTTCCTGCCGACACGATACTGTATTTGAAAAAGTGAAGATCTGATCAAAATATATTTGAACGGATTGACAAGATCTGAGTCACAAACTATAATATAATTCAAGTTATATATAATCCTAGTTATAAATAACTTGAATTATAAATGGAGGTGTGGATATGCCGGCGAAAGCAAAAGTTACCAAAGATATGATCGTAGACGCAGCTTTTGAAATTGCAAAAGAATCGGGTGCGGAAAATATAAATGCCCGTACGATTTCAGAAAGACTCGGCTGTTCAACGCAGCCCGTTTTATATCATTTTGAAAGGGTTGAAGATGTCCGGATCGCAGCGCATAAAAAGGGTAACGAATATCATGTGAGCTATGTGACAGATTTAAGCGGCAAATATGAGCGCCCTATGCTGGAAATGGGTATGAGATATATTCAATTTGCCGTTAAAGAAAAGAATCTTTTTCGCTTTCTGTTCAACTCAAATTATTTTACGGACGGTCATCTTTCTGACTGGCTTACGGAGGAACATTTAGCTCCGGTATTTTCTGTTTTGAAGGTACAGGCGAAGACAGACACCCAACAGGCACATCGTATATTTTCTCAAATTTTTTTGGTAACACATGGAATAGCCAGCCTGCTTTCCAATAATGCAATGATCTATGATGAGGAATATTGCATAAAGACGCTTTCGAATGCCTACTTTGGAGCGATGCATCTGTTGAAGGAGGGGACTTTATTATGAAAAATATGGCACAGATAGGAATTAAGAAAACGATAGCAATGGTTTTTGGTACGGCGGGACTGTTTAACGTTTTGTACCTCATTACAGGCACGGTATTGCCGCAGCTGCCTGCCCTTTTGATCTTTTGTATCCTTGGCGCATTATTTTTACTTCCCGCCGAATGGTACCTGATGCTGCGGCAGAGCAAAAAAGATTACGGTCGCTATTCGCTTGAGGCAGCACTGGCCGGGCAGGAGAAACAGCCCATAATAAAAATACTCTTTTTGGCATTGGTATTGTTCGGTATAGCGGGAATATTTGCATTTACGATTCAACCGCTTGAAAACAGACTGCTATCGGCATTTCGGGAAGACCTGTTATCCTGTCTGCCTGCCGGGTTTGATTGGGAAAATATAGAATACATAAAGAGTTTTCCCAAGGCCGTCGTTGCGTGTACTTGTGTGATCTATTTTATCTTTAATGTTTTTGTTGGTCCTGTCACAGAGGAATTTTTCTTTCGTGGATATTTGACGGCGTACAACAACAGATATGGAAAATGGACACCGGTGATCATAACGCTTATTTTTTCGTTGTATCATTTTTGGCTTCCCTTTCATAATGTTTTTCGTATATTTGTATTTTTGCCCATCGCATATATCAGTTATCGAAAAAAGAATTTATATATTTGTATGGGTGCTCATATTTTCTGTAACTTATTTGCGACAATTTCGTTCATCATAGCCGTAACTCAATAAACATATTCATGTTTTGACATAATGTCCTGTGGAAAATGAGAATTGGCGATGATCAAAAAACAATGAAAAGTTTGATGCCGGGATTGCGATCAATTCTTCCTGCCCGTCCCGTCTTGTGTTATAATCGGTTGTGGGTTTTTTCTTTTTTTAGAATTATAAGGGTTTGCAGCATGATGGGAAATAGAACATCAGGTAATACAGAATAGAAGGATCAGGGTGTCAGGGAAATAAGATATAGAAAAACAGGGCATCAGTAAACAGAGTGTCAGAAAAGGCACGGGCATGTCTCCGAAAAGGAGCGGCTTTTGTGCGGATTCGGAAGGAAGGACAGCAAACATGGCGAAAGGTAAGGCGGCAAGCGCCTTTTTCTGTCAGAGCTGCGGCTATGAGTCGGCAAAATGGATGGGTCAATGTCCGGCATGCAGAGAGTGGAATAGTTTTGTAGAAGAACGAGTGGTAACGGGCGGTTCTGGAAGAAGCACTAACGGGAGAAGCGCGCAGGCAGGAAGAATGACGGGAACGGTTCAGACAGCGCATCCGATGCCGCTTTCGGAGATCTCGATGCAGCAGAGCGAGCGCGTACTCACGCACATCGGAGAACTGGACAGGGTGCTCGGCGGCGGAATCGTTTCGGGTTCGCTTGTTCTGGTAGGAGGCGACCCGGGTATCGGGAAGTCCACGCTTCTTTTGCAGGCCTGCAGAGAGCTGGCGGCGCAGTCGTTAAGCGTTCTGTATATATCCGGCGAGGAATCTCTGCAGCAGATCAAATTGCGCGCAATGCGGATCGGAGAGTTTGCAGACGGGTTAAAGCTTTTATGTGAAACAAATCTGGAAGCGATCGAGCAGGCGATCCGTGATACAAATCCTCAGATCGTGGTTATTGATTCGATTCAGACGATGTACAGTGAGCAGGTGTCTTCTGCGCCGGGCAGTGTTTCGCAGGTGCGTGAATCGACGAATATTTTTTTGCAGCTGGCAAAGGGGCTTGGCATTTCCGTGTTTATTGTCGGTCATGTAACAAAGGAAGGGACGGTCGCGGGGCCTCGCGTATTAGAGCATATGGTTGATACGGTGCTTTATTTTGAGGGGGACAGGCACGCTTCGTACCGCATTCTGCGCGGAGTGAAGAATCGTTTCGGCTCTACCGATGAGATCGGCGTGTTTGAGATGCGCAGGGAAGGGCTTGCGGAGGTAAAAAATCCGTCGGAGTATATGCTGAGCGGCAAGCCGGAGGGGGCAAGCGGTTCTGTTGCAGCATGTTCTTTGGAGGGAACAAGGACGATTCTTTTGGAAGTGCAGGCGCTTGTGTGTCAGACGAGTTTTGGGATACCACGCAGGCAGGCGAACGGTACGGACTTAAATCGCGTCAATCTGTTAATGGCGGTGCTCGAAAAACGTGCCGGAATGCAGCTATCTGGATGTGATGCTTATGTGAATCTGGCAGGAGGTATGCGGATCACGGAACCGGCAATGGATTTGGGTATTGTCATGGCGGTGGCATCCAGTCATAAAAACAGACCTATCGCAGAAAAAACCGTCGTTTTTGGCGAAGTGGGATTGAGCGGCGAGGTGCGCGCAGTCAGCATGGCAAAGCAGCGAGTCGCGGAGGCTGCAAAGCTTGGCTTTACGGTGTGCATTCTACCGGAGGCAAACAGAGAGGCATTGAAAGGCGATCTGCCGGAAGGGATTCGGGTAGTCGGCGTAAAATCGGTCGCGGATGCGATCGCAATGATCTGAACAGCCGGTTGAATGTGGATATGGCTGCGATCATCATTTGAATCACTTTTAACAATTCCGGCAAATTGCTTTGCAATTATCCGAAACCGGTGTTGTTTCAAAATATCTTAAGGATTGCCGGAATGTTTTTGAACAGGGGTTATAAAACGGGGAAGGAGAGTCATATATGAATATCGGAAATATGGCAAAGATCATGGGGGCGTGGGGAGCGTTTCAAAAAAATCACCCGAAGTTCCCTGCCTTTTGTAAAGCAGTCGCCAAGAAAGGGCTTCGGGAGGGAAGCGTGATCGAAGTGATCGTGACAACTCAGGACGGGGAGAAAATCGAAACAAGTATTCGGGTTCAGGAAAGCGATATGGAACTGATCAAAGGGCTTGGAGGAATGTGAGGCTTGTTATAATAAATGTCCGTCCATGATATGATGAAGCTCCGCTATGATACGGGAATAATGCCTTTGAAAGCGTTCATCTGTAAGGTCCAGGGCGTCGAAGCGTATCAGGCGGTCAACAATGTGTTCGGATATTCTTTTTTTATATTCGATGGAATCCTCATAACGGTGCAGCTCTAAATGACCGGCTGCAGCTTCGTCCGACAATCTGGAATACAGGTCATTTACAAGGATCTCTCTTACAACGGGTACTTCCTGTTCGCAGACAAGTTCGGCATCCCAGGAAGTCATTCCCCGCTGGAATCCATCTTCGTGCACTTCATAGACTGAACAGCTTTTGCCGTAAAAAATGCTGTAAAACGCGTTGGGGTAGCATTCGTAAACGACGGGGATATTGCCGTGATGTACAACATCATGATTACTGATGATAAAATCGAAATCATCCTGAGGCGCGCCAAACAGAAGACCTGTTACGAAATGGTCGACTGCGTAAACATACGCTTTATGATGGGTGGAAATACGGGGTTTTAATATCTGAATGCCGCTAGTTTGGGAGACATGATAGTACATAAGCGGGCCTGCCTTTCAATTTTATATTTATAGAATCATATCAGATTTTAACGGATCATGCAAGGGACGCGCGTGGGGCTTGCGGCTTTACGGGTCGGGGGAGCTTTGCGGCAGAGTCAGCACAATTTTTTAGCGGCAGAGACAGAAATTAGGGGCTTGCCAGATCGTATTCTTCTGTGCTATAATACAACTCGGCAGTTGTTCGTCAGTTTTATAGGGGAATCATACAGTGGTAGTATTGCGGTCTCCAAAACCGTTCACGGGGGTTCGAATCCCTCTTCCCCTGTTTCTAAAGCCTGATTATTCAAGGGCTTTTCATTCTATTTTCATCAATGGGAAATGTACTGAAAATCAATTCAGTGCTTGTTTCCGTTGATAGTCTAACAGTCAGACGGTCGTTCTGATATAGTTTCACACAAATTACAATTATATAAAGAGGAGGAGGTTTATGGCATTAACCAATGAAGATTTGTTGGCAATTTCTGATATTGTGGATACAAAGCTGAAATCAGAATTGCGGCCGCTGAGAGATGATATACAAGCGGTGATGGATGAAGTGCGGGTCATAAAGGAGGATCTGCATCTTGTAAAGCTGCAGCAGGAGAACGTGATCATTCTACGTCTGGATACGATAGAGTCGTGTTATACAGGAACGTATCAGCGTTATCACAATATGGCGAACAGGATGGAGACAGTGTATGATATTATTGATCTGCTGAAAAAGATAGTGGCGGAAAACAGCCCCAAATTGCAAAGAACGGGATAGTGTGAAAAACGCTAAAAAATGGCGTTTTTCATCCGGATTTGAGATTCCGTGGAGCGGAATCATGGGGGGATAGAGCGGGAGGAATCGATGGAGCATGTTACGATCATATAAAGGAGGAGACTTATGGCACTGACAAATGAAGATTTACTGGCGATTTCTGAGATCATGGATGCAAAACTGAAATCAGAATTAAGACCGTTAAGAAACGACATGCAAGAGGTGAAAGATGAGCTTCATATTGTGAAGGGCGAAATACAAGTCATAAAGAGCGATGTGAAGGCCATGAATGACGGGATACAGGTCATAAAGAGCGATATGAAGGTCATGAATGATGAAATCCAGGTTATGAAGGGTGATATGAAGGTTATGAATGACGAAATCCAGGTCATGAAGGGGGAACTTCGACATGTAAAACTGTATCAGGAGAACGTGATTGTTCCACGTCTGGACACAATAGAATCCTGTTACACGGGGACATATCAGCGCTATCAGAATCAGGCGGACAGAATGGAAGCAGCATATGATGATATTGACCTGTTGAAAAAGGTGGCGGCAGAGCACAGTGAAAAACTGCAAAAGCTGGCATGATCTACTGAAGTACCGGGTAATTGGCGATGAAATCTGTTATCATAGGAGTATCATCGTCTGACAGGGGAGGAATGTTCTATGTGGGCACATGTCGTAGTGAAAGCTGTTATTTTGAACCATGATTTGCACAAGAATCTGTTGATCCGCCGTAGCCCGGATGATATGGAAGGATGGGAAGGAGCGGGGGGAAAAGCGGAGGACGGGGAGAGCCTTGAAGAGGCGGTCTGCCGGGAAGTATTGGAGGAAACGGGACTGGTGGTTACCCCTGAACGGTTTTTATATGCCGCCTTGGACGAGATAGATGAGAAGATCATTTTCGTTGTTTATCTCTGTTGCACATCAGAAGAAAAAGTCATACTAAGCAGTGAGCACACGGAATACCGCTGGACGGACAAAAGCGAATGCAGGGAATTACTTTGGGGCGGGATAGCGCGGGACTATGAGAAGTATGGCGTTTATGAACTGGACTGGTGAATTGGACCGGTAAGTTTTTTTCTTTTCATTTTTATGCACATATGATAAAGTATCAATAGAGAATCGGAGTCAGAACAGGCGGTAGTCCGAAAATGCATGCGCCTGTCGGGGTGGAAAGGAGTAGATATATCGTATGAAATATACGTTTGAAGCGTCAATTGATAAGACGGAACAGGGGGGACGGATGAAGATTCCGTTCAATGTGTGGGAGATCTGTAAAAAAGAAGGCGATGTTCCCGTAAAAGTGCGGGTCGCAGATACCGTGTTCGTGTGCAATCTGGAGCCGGAGGGAAATGGCTATTATAACATTCCGATTCAGGAAAATATCATGAGTCAGTTTGAAACGGGGAAAGAATATCCCGTGACGTTCCGTGTGACGAAATCAAGTGTGGAAGCAAGTCCGTATAGCACGTCAAACCCGATCCGCAAGATAGACAGCATGGAAGTCATCATCCAGCCGCATGACGGTCTGTGCGGACAGTCCTGTGTGGCAATGCTTGCAGGTATTACGCTTGATGAGGCGATCAATACCATGCACTGCGGCGAATGGCAGGCGACGATGGATAAGCTTGTCAGCGCGTTGAACTACTATGGCATCGATCATTCCGAGGAAATCATCTATACGAATGGAAAAGAAGATGTGACGCTGCCTGAATGCTGCATCATTATGGAGAAAATGGGGCGCTACAGCCATTATTTAGTGTATTATCAAGGAAAAGGCTATGATTCCAATCTTGGTGTGCTTGCCCATTATGATGTAACAAAGATCAAAGGATATATGGAGATCTATTTATAAAATGCCTGTTCCGATATGTTTGAAAAGACTTCACTTTGAGTAAAGAAAAGGCTCCACTAATTGTAAAGAAAAGGCTTCACTAATCGTGAAGAAAAGACTTCACTAATCGTGAAGAAAAGACTTCACTAATTGTGAAGAAAAGACTTCACTAATTGTGAAGTCTTTGTATATTACAACGGATATTACGCCTCATAGGATGTATACACATTCGGAAAAAAATAACTTTGGAGATCGTTCATCATGAAAGATTTGACACAGGGAAAGCCGTTAAAGCTGATTCTGCAGTTTGCGCTGCCCATCATGCTGGGAAATATTTTTCAGCTTTTTTATTCGCTCGCCGATACGCGCATTGTCGGGAGCTATCTGGGGGAACAGGCACTGGCGGCAGTGGGTGTGACAAGCTCCCTAAACAGTATGATCGTCGGATTTCTGATCGGGCTGACAAATGGTTTTGCCATCATTACGGCGAGAGGATTTGGCGCAAAAGATGAAGCACATATTCGCAGGGCTGTTGCGGGTACGTTTATGCTCGGACTGGCGACATCACTTGTTTTGACTGCTGCCAGCGTACTTTTTCTGCCTGGAATCCTGCGGCTCTTACATACGGAAGAAAACCTGATACCGCTTGCAGTCCGCTATTTCAGGATCATTCTGTTCGGCATGACGGCGGCTATGCTTTATAATGTCTGTGCGGGATTGCTGCGCGCGATCGGTGATACGGTGGCGCCGCTTGTGTTTTTGGTCATTTCCGCGCTGCTCAATGTGGGTCTGGATCTTTTATTTGTCAGAGTGTTCGCGTTCGGCGTGGAGGGAGCTGCGATTGCGACCGTGCTTTCCCAGATCATCGCGTTTGCGGCATGTTTCTGCTATCTGTGGAAACGATATCCGATCCTGCGTGTGCAGAGGAAGGAATGCCGTCTGAGTCCTGAGACGGTAAAAGAGCTGTATACAACAGGACTTTCCGTCGGTCTTATGGGCTGCCTTGTCAATATTGGTTCTGTTGCCCTGCAGGGTGCGATCAACGGGTTTGGTGAGCATACGATCGTGGCGCATACGGCGGCGCGCAAGATCACAGAGCTGTTCATGCTGCCATTTGCGGTATTCGGTACGACGATGGCGACATTCAGCGGTCAAAATATGGGCGCGGGAAGACCTGACCGGATTAAAAAAGGATTGATACAGGCAATCCTTCTTGTGTGGGGATGGTGTCTGCTCATGCTTCTCATTGCCTATCTGGCAGCACCGTGGCTTGTGCGGGCGGTAACGGCGACAAAGGAGACGGACATTATTGAGACAGCGGCGTTATATCTTCGTGTCAATACGCTGTTTTACGCGGTTCCTACCGTTATCTGTCTTGCCAGAAATACGATGCAGGGAATGGGGGACAGCATCACTCCGCTTGTTTCAAGCGGCGTCGAACTTGTCGGAAAGGTGCTGATCGCCGTTGTATTCTCTAATTACTTCGGGTATATGGCGGTTATCTGGTCCGAGCCGGTCATTTGGATTTTGATGGTGATACCTTTGATTGTGCAACTGATCAGAAATCCGCTCATGCACGGACAGCCGGAGCGAGCGGCAATTGGTGCGGACGAGGGCAGATAAAGCAAGGCAGGAATGGACCGGGCAGCACCGGAAACATGGAAAATGTGGTGTGTCATGTTCCGAAAAGCGGACATGAAGCGGACGTCAGGCGAAACGGGAGGGCGGTAATGACCGAAGACGAGGTTTTGGAAAAACGATTCAGGGAGCTTGCACGGCGGTCATATGACAGCGGCTGTTATATGTTTACACCGTTTCTTGGGATGGATAAACAGGCGCTTTTTTACCGGATGGAAAAAGAACTTTCCTATGCGGGTACTGCTTTATCAGGCGGTGTTGAGGGGGCGGAGCGGCAGATTCTGCGTTTTGGCGATGCGTCGGCGTTGGGTTATGAGACCGCATTCCCAATCGTCTGCCTGCTGGCTAAACCCAATAACCTGAAGTTTGCGGAGGAACTGACACACAGGGATTATCTCGGTGCATTGATGAATCTTGGCATTGAGCGGGAACTGATCGGAGATATAGTCATCAGGGAAAGGACGTGCTGCATTTTCTGTTTGGACCGGATCGCACCATATATTGTGGAGAATCTGACTCAGGTCAGGCATACGGGCGTTCATGTAACCAAAACCGATGAAATTCCGGAAACAGCTAAGCCGCAGTATCGCGAAGAACAGGTCGTTGTTTCATCAGGACGCATCGATGCCCTGGTCGCAAAACAGTATCATTTATCGCGGAGCAGCAGTGCGGAGCTTTTTCGTTCAAAGAAGATTTTTGTGGGTGGCAGACCGTGTGAAAACACTGCATATCTGTGCAGGGATGGGGATATTGTTTCTGTCAGGGGGTATGGAAAATTTCGTGTCTGCGGGGATTTTGGAATAACGGGAAAAGGGCGGCTGCGCGTTATATTGAAAATCTATGTATAAAATAGCTTGAAATCGGGGCACAAAAGAATTATAGTAATTATGGTACATGCCGTCAGAAGAAGTACTGCGTCATAGCAGGACAGTGCTCGTATCCGGGCAGGAGAAGCTCTGACGGGATAAGCAGCATGGGGCCGACATCAGGCGTAAGGCAGGAAAAGAATTTATGAAACCGACGATCTATACAAGCTTAAAGGTGCACAATGAAATAGCACTATGCGCAGTGATTGATCTGGAAGTAAAGAAGCGCATCGAAAAAGAATTTTTGAATAATCGCATTTCTTATTGTGAAAAATGGGAAAATCCCGGATTTTTCCGGAAGATTTTTGGAGGCAGACCTGAATGCACGATCTGTATCAATGAGATGCAGCGCGAGAAGGCGGAGGAAGTACTGCGGGCTATGGAGCTTGGAGATCAGGTGGAATTGATCTGCAAGCCGGTGGATAAGACCTATTTTTAAGAAATATGCAGCGTGAGTGTCAGATCAGACGTTACTCTACAAAGAAAGAAGGGGCTGTCGCACGGATTCGTGCGCTGCCCCTCCTTTTTTGGGAGTACCGGAAGAAATTGATATGCTAATGAGAAACATCGTCATGCAGATGCTCCAGTTCTTTCAGCCGGTTGTTGATCTTTTTGGCTTCGCCGCGGTTAAACAGATAAAAGCAAAACCAAATTGCCACGAATATGATGCAGGAGAACAAAAACTGCAAAATTGTATACAGAATGTCGCCGCTGTGATATGGAATCCAGTGAAGAGATAACGCGACCGGATAGAATACGCCCATACCGACTATGAAATGGATCGCTGCTTTAGCACCGAAAGAGGGGCGGTCAAGCTGATAAACGATGGCTGTTGATCCGCATGCGATCCCGACCAGAATGGAACCGATGGCATGCCTTGAAAAATCATTCATGATCAGCAGCAGGGTGTCTTCGGCGCCGAAGAGCTGATAAAACAGGCACAGTAAAACGAGAGTCGTGCATCCCCATGTGATGCCGTGGCACAGATATTTGATGATCAGTTTGATAGAATGTTTCATACCAGCCCCAGCCTTTCTTTGAAAGATTTCCGAAAACTTCTGGAAATATAATCCTTTTTTCCGTTTTTCATAACAAGTTCCATCGTACCGTTTAATCCGGCTTTCACATGACTGATCCGCCGTATATGGACGATTGCGGATTTGGATATACGGATAAACGCAGGTCCCAGAAGAGGTTCCAATTCGTATAATGGCTTATTCAGGACATATCTTTGTGAAAGCGTGTCATAACAGGCAATTTCGCGTCCTTCTGTACGTACCAGTTCAATACTGTCCGATTCCAGAAAGTAGGTTTTTCCATCCCTTATTGCATTCAAGGTTCCCTGCATGGCACTTTCTCTTTCTAAAATAGAAATGGCTTCTGCAATCGTCGGAGTCATATTATGGATATGAAGAACCGCATAGGGTTCTTTATCGTCCGTACTGATATGGCATTCCACTCTCATGAATGCGCTCCTTTCCTTTGACCAAAGTGTTTAGGCTTAAGGTGTCAAAAGTCCTGATTGAAGTTGCGTACTGTCAATTTGCACAAAAGAACAGGTGTACACTCCGTTGCGCCAAACATTTCAATGAGCCTCCAAAGCGAAAATCGTGTTCAGCAAAGGCTTCCACGATTTTTGAGTCTCATTTTCATGGCGTAAAAGTCGTTTCAAATATTCTTTTGTGCAAATTGGCAACTAACGTTTTGGGGCAGGGCTTTTGACACTTGAATCTGTTTGAGCACTTGCGAAATCGACAACGTATATCATTGTGCAAAATATACAGATCCACAAGCAGGTACTCTGCACTTGCTTACGCTTCGCGATGCACACTCGCTTCGCTCGGCGCGGTATAATGTCTGTCGATATTATACCATAATCGCTTTGCAATCATGCTACGTTCATGCACACTCGCTTCGCTCGGCGCGGTATAATATCTGTCGATATTATACTATAATCGCTTTGCGATCATGCTACGTTCATGCACACTCGCTTCGCTCGGCGCGGTATAATGTCTAGCGACATTATACCATAGTTTGCTCCGCTGCCGGATGCATTTCAGACAGAAAATGCGACCGCTTATACATCGGAAGCGTCCGCTTTGCGGATCGGGGTAGACGGGGAGAAAGGGCTGCGTTAGGATGAGCATATCTTGACGTGAGAGGGAGGGATCGGAATGGAGGAAGCAGTTGTAGAGGTGGAAAATCTGAATCTGGCATATCGGAGCATCCGGGCAGTGCAGGATGTTTCCTTTTCCGTTCGCGAGGGAGAGATCCTGGCAGTAATCGGGTCGAACGGTTCAGGGAAGACATCAACCGTGGAGTGCGTGGAAGGACTAAGAAAGCCTGACAGCGGGCGGATCATTGTTTTTGGAAAAGACCCGTGGAAATGCCGCAGAGAGGTATATAAAAAAATAGGGGTACAATTACAGGAAACAGAATATCCGTCCAAAATCAAAGTAGAAGAATTATGCGGATTGTTTGCTTCTTTTTATGACAGACCCGCAGACTGGAGGCTGCTTCTGGCGCAGATGGATCTGGAGCATAAAAGAAAAAGATGGGTTTCGAAGCTCTCTGGAGGTGAAAAGCAGCGTCTGTCCGTGCTTCTTTCCATGATGGGGCGCCCGAAGCTGATGGTCTTAGATGAACTGACGACCGGACTTGATCCCGAGGTGCGAAGAAATATGTGGCGCAGTTTTGCAGATATCCGGGACAGCGGTGTCTCAATGATCATGGTTTCCCACTATTTGGATGAGGTTGAGGCACTTGCTGACCGCATTTTATTTTTAGATAAAGGAAAACAACAGTTTTTTGGGTCAAAGCAGGCGTTTCGGGATTATGCAAAGAGCAGGATTGCCCGGGAAGAATGGAAGGAATCTGACTCTTTGGAGGAACTTTACTTAAAGCTTGTACCAAGACAGCAGGGAATATCAATGGAGACAATATTGTGAAAAAGAAGGGTTTCCACGCAGACTTATGACGATAATGTGAGGACGAACGGACTATGTCAGAAATAGGAGGTTATGATGAAGCGCTTTGCGGTAATCTGTAAATATGAACTTATTTTGTTTCTCAGAGACTTTTTCGGTGTTTTTTTTACGCTGGTATTTCCAACGCTGATGATCATGATTTTCGGAGGTATTTACGGAAATGATCCGGTTTACCCGGGAGCGGATGCCGGGATGATGGATGTCTCTGTTCCCGCGTATGCGGTCATGGTGATTGGCGTTACCGGTCTGATGTCATTTCCGCTGACGCTGTCTGCATGCAAAGAGAAAAAAATCTATAAGCGTTATGATGCGACGCCGGTCGGAAAGCGGATGATCATGCAGGCGCAGATCATGGTCAATTTTATCATGACGCTCCTCGGGATCGCGATTCTTCTCATTGCGGGAAGACTGTTATACGGAGTGAAGATTGCGGGTGGTGCCGGCATGGTATTTTTCAGTCTGCTGCTGAGCGTCGCCATGCTGTTTTCCATGGGATTTTTGTTTACTGCCGTCACGGATGATGCTAAGGTCACGAACGCGCTTTGTTATGTGTTCTATTTTGTCATGCTCTTTTTGTCCGGAGCGACAATTCCGGATATGCTGTTTTCAGGAGCTGTCAAGACAGTTTCAAAATGCCTGCCGATGACCTATGCTGTGGATCTTCTGCAGGGGGCGTTTGCAGGGGATGGTTTTTCTGCTCATGGCGTTGAGGTGACCGTACTTGCCCTGCTGACAGTCCTGTTCGCGGGAATCGGAGCTGTCTGCTACCGGAAAAAAGACTGGGCATAAAATGCAGGAACCCGTTGCAAGGAGTTCTATCAACTGCTATAGTGTGAAAAGAATGAAGATTTTCTAAGCAGTCAAAGAACGCCTGAAAGAAAATCTAAGGAAACACTGATTAAATCAGTGTTTCCTTAGAGCCTTTGGCGGATGCGCACGGATTTGCAGCGGTTTATGCTGCTTCGCAGCGCAAATCCGGCGCGGAAACGCTTTAATCAGCGTTTCCCTAAATCATTCTTTCAGATTTGAGAGTTATATAAAGCGAAACGCATGAGGATTCATGTGAAAAGAATGATATAGATGATATAATGAAAGGTCACGGGGGATTTGCAAAATGGCTCAGTCTGGGACGGGCAGGATAAGGGAAAAAGAAGATCAGCCGGGAGGCGGAGATATGACGCTCCGTGTGATCGCAACGATCCGTACGGAGTTTGCAGAAAAATTCGGGGTTCCGCGGCAGAGCGGCCTGGTAGAGGGATTGCGCGGGGAAATCGTGTTTGAAGCGGCGTATCGGAATGCGGAAGCGCTTAAGGGCATTGACGAGTTTTCTCATTTGTGGCTTCTATGGGGATTTTCCCATAATAAACGTGAGGGGTTTTCACCGACTGTATACCCGCCCCGCTTAGGTGGAAAAATCAAGAAGGGCGTGTTTGCTACGCGTGCGCCGTTTCGACCGAATGCGATCGGTTTATCCTGTGTCCGTCTGGAAGAAGTCGTGTGGGAAAGCAGCGAGGGAGTAAAGCTGATCGTCGGCGGTGCCGATCTTGTAAGCGGTACGCCGATTTATGATATTAAGCCATACCTTCCGTATACGGACGCACACCCGGAGGCAGCAGGCGGTTTCGGGCAGGCGCATTGTGAATGTGAGACGGAGGTGGATTTTCCGCAGTATTTATTGGAAAAACTTCCGGAGGAAAAGCGGGAGACCGCGGTCAGACTGCTGAGACAGGACCCGCGTGCCGCATACCAAAAGGGACAGGGTTCTGTCTATGGCATGCATTTTGCCGGATATGATATTCGTTTTACGGAAAAAGAAGGGCGGCTCTGTGTCTGTGAGGTCGTAAACGCCCGGGGCAGTATAAAAAAAGTAAAGTAAATTGAAAATCTTGATTTTTATGAAAAATTTTTAATTTTTCATTCTAAGCCGCGCAGCAGATCGCGCAGGCGGTCATACTGCCGGTACATGCGCTGCACGCCGTTCTCCAGAATATAGTAATGCCGGATATATGGTATGAGCAAAACGAGAAGAGCCGTGAATAGAGCGAACATTCCGGCATTCATCGTAAAAAATAACACAAAGAAGGCGGCAAATGCGAGCACGGCAAACAGACAGGTCACGATCAGATGAATGAGTCGTTCATGTTGAAAAAACCGGATCTGTGTCAGATGTTCTTTTAGCAGCTTTTCAAGGTTTTGTTTCTCCGCGCTGCCATGCGTTCTGCCATCCGCCGCACCGGATGCATCCTCTTTCTCCAATCCGGAGAGAAGCGTCTCCATCAGGGCAAGATATTGTTTTAATCGTTTTTCCATTGTATGTACTCCTTCTGTTATCATATCTTCCAGCGGTACAATGTCGGCATATCGGAAACATCAATGCATTTCCAGACAAGTTCGGTTCATTGACTGTTCCAAAGGACGCTAAAAGAGTTCAAATGAACTCTTTTTTTATTTCAAGTAAACATTTTTAGCGCTTAAACGAACATTTTCAATGCTCAAATGAATTCTTTAGAGTTCATTGACGACCTGAAAAATATAAAATTTCAAATAGTAGGACTCGTCTGCCGCCCACAGGATCGGGTGGTCGCATGCCTGCGTACGGAATTCAACCTGTCGCAGACGTTTGTGCGCACCGTGCGCGGCTTCGCGGATGGTTTTTGCGAATAATTCCGGATCCATAAAGTGGGAGCATGAACAGGTGGCAAGAAAACCGTGGTCGTTCAAGAGCTTCATACCGCGCAGATTGATCTCCCGATAACCTTTGACGGCGTTTTTTATGGAATTGCGCGATTTGGTAAATGCCGGCGGGTCAAGGATGACAACATCGTAGCGTTCGCCCTTTGCTTCTAATTCCGGAAGCAGCTCAAACACATCGGCACACTGAAAATGAACACGGTCGGAGAGCTCGTTTAAGCGGGCGTTCTCTTCCGCCTGCAAAATACCTGTTATGGAGGCATCCACGCCGAGCACGGAGGATGCGCCCGCCATACCTGCGTTTAACGCAAAGGAGCCGGTGTGCGTGAAGCAGTCTAATACGCGCTTGCCGGGACAGAGCGTTCGGATCGCGCTGCGGTTATGCTTCTGGTCAAGAAAGAAGCCGGTTTTCTGACCGTCTTCCACATCGACAATATATTTTACGCCGTTTTCTTTGATCAGGACCTTGGTGTCAAACGGCTTGCCGATAAAACCCTTGAAGCGGGGCATGCCTTCCAGATCACGCACTTTTGCATCGCTGCGCTCATAAATGCCGCGGATGGATATGCCGTCTTCTTTTAATATATCGACAAGGAGATCAAGCAGTTCATTCTTCAGGCGGTCGATACCAAGCGTTAAAGATTCGACGACGAGCACATCGCTGAACTTGTCGATGACGATGCCCGGAAGGAAATCCGCTTCGCCGAATACGATGCGGCAGCAGGAGGTGTCGATCGTCTGCTTACGGTATTCCCATGCATCGCGGATCCTTTTTTCCAATAAAGCATGGTCGGCAGGATGTTCTTTTTGCCGTGAAAGGAGGCGTATGGTAATCTTCGAACAGGTGTTGATATAGCCGTATCCTATAAAAAATCCGTCAAAATCCTCTACAGAAATGATGTCTCCGTTCTGAAAATTCCCGCGTACGGAATCGATCTCGTTATCGTAGATCCACATGCCGCCGGCTTTTACTGTGCGTCCGGCGCCCTTTTTTAATATTGCAGATGCATTTGTCATGGTAAATCCTCCCAGCAGGAAGTTTCTCGGTTTCCAAAGAATCCGCAAATCGGCGTTCCCTAAACGCATTTCTGCACGAAACCCTGCTACATTGCTTACTGTGAAGTCCTTTTTTAGTATACGACAGCGCGGTAAAAAAAACAATCTTATTGAAAACGGGGAGTGCATAGTCTATAATAGAATTTGTAAATAGAGGACACTTAAAGAGGTAAATCAGGAGGAAAGGGAATGTTAAAGACAAAATTGGGGGTTTCTATTGCACTGGTAGGAGCGGCGATGTACTTTTTGGGGGCGTACAGCTTTATTCCGGCAGTGCTGCTTGCGGGATATGTATTGATCGCGGAGCAGAATGAATGGTTAAAACGTCAGGCAGCGAAGATGATCGGTGTTGTTTTATTGTTTGGCATATTGAGCATTGCGGTCAGCTGGCTGGACGATGTCGTGAGTGTGCTGAATATTATTATTCATTGGTTTGACAAGGGAGCTTCCTATCTGTCGATTCCGGCGAATCTGACATCTCTCTGTCAGTATATCATTTCGCTTTCAAAAGAAATATTCCTGATCGTGATGGGCTTTATGGCGCTTGGTATGAAAAATGTGAAGCTTGGGGCCATTGACAAGCTGCTTGACAAGTTTATGAGCAATAATCAGCAGCAGATGTAAGTACATAAAGGATCGGGCACATTAGGGAAAAGCTGATTAAAGCGTTTCCTTAGAACAACCGTTGAATAGGACAGTCCGGGATATGCCGGAAAGAATGGAGAGAATATGGCTTTTTTTGAACAATTGGGGAAAACGATCAATGATGCAAGTGACAGCTTAAAGCGCAAAACTCAGAATTTTACAGAAGTCAACAGTTTGGAGAAGCAGGTGAATTCCAATCAGGCTGTTATTCAAAATATGTATGTGGAAATTGGCCGTGCATATTATGAGGCCCATAAAGCGGATGAGCAGGATGTTTATGCCGAGCAATGCCGTGTGATCACGAATGCTTTGGGCCAGATTGCACAGCTTCAGGATCAGATCCGAATCAAAAAAGGAATTCAGTTATGCCCGAACTGTGGGGCACAGCTTGCACCAGGGAGTGTATTCTGCGCAGGATGCGGGACACAGGTTGCCGCTCCTGCACAGCAGATGGGAGCAACGGTTCCGCAGAATGGCGCCGCAGGCATGCAGATATCCAATATGCCGGCAGGAAATGTGGTGTCACAGCCCGTACAGCAGGCGGGAAATGTGGTGTCACAGCCCGTACAGCCGGCAGGAAATGTCGTACCACAGGCTCCGATACAGCCATCTGTGAATGAAGTACAGCAGACACCGGTACAACAGCAGACAGATCAAACGCCGCAGATACCTAATGCAAGATTTTGTGGACAGTGCGGTTCGCAGATTCCGGCGGACAGCGCGTTCTGCCCGGTATGCGGACAGAGAATTTGACGGCGATAAGGAGGAAAAATGATGCTTTGTAAGAGTTGTGGGGCACAGATCGCCGACAACAGTGTGTTTTGTACGAACTGCGGTGTCCGGGTACAGCCTGTGAGTGAGCATTTACAGACAGGTTCAGCAGTGCAGGAGAATACTGCGACGGAAGGTGGGGCGCAAAGTGCGCAGCCTCAATTGGCAAGCGTGCCGGATAGTCAGGAGGAAGGCGCAGCGGCAGGCGTGCCGGGCGGTCAGAAAGAGGTCATACAGGAAAGTATACCGAACGGCAGGCAAGAAGATGCGGCAGAAAGCGTATCAAGTGGTCAGGAAGGAAGCATGCCAAATAGTGATCAGCAGGCAGGAGGAATGTGGAACGGTCAGCCGGCAGGCGTGCCGAACGGTGATCAGCAGGCAGGAGGAATGTGGAACGGCCAGCCGGCAGGCGTGCCGAACGGTGATCAGCAGGCAGGAGGAATGTGGAACGGCCAGCCGGCAGGCGTGCCGAACGGTGATCAGCAGGCAGGAGGAATGTGGAACGGCCAGCCGGCAGGCGTGCCGAACGGT
>ERZ777305.189-NODE-189-length-104336-cov-9.722413_pt1 | contig 104336 bp, 93 predicted proteins | sample MGYA00374965_ERZ777305 | MGnify/ENA primary metagenome ERZ777305 (study PRJEB29328, sample SAMD00013331) | mouse gut metagenome | study: EMG produced TPA metagenomics assembly of the Metagenome analysis of fecal microbiota from mouse which was promoted... | reverse complement strand
GGATCTGTTCCAGCATGGATTTCGTCCAGCCGTAAGGATTGGTGCACTGTCCCTTAGGACACTCTTCCGTAATCGGAATAACAGCCGGATCGCCATACACGGTTGCGGAGGAAGAAAAGATGATATTTTTCACATGATGCTTTCTCATCACATCCACTAAGGTAAGGGTACCTGCGATATTATTCTCATAATATTCCCAGGGCTTCTGTACGGATTCGCCCACTGCCTTCAATCCTGCGAAATGAATACAGGAATCAATCTGCTCTTTTGCAAACACTTCCGTAAGCGCTTCCCTGTCCAGAATATCCGCTTTATAAAATTTCACCGGCTTGCCTGTAATCTTCTCCACTCTTGCCAAGGATTTCTCGCTGGAATTTGCCAGATTGTCAACCACTACCACATCGTAGCCCGCATTTTGTAATTCCACCACCGTATGGGAACCGATATATCCTGCGCCGCCTGTCACCAATATTGCCATATCAATGCACCTGTCCTTTCCTGATAAATGTGATTTATGTTACCGGTCACTGCCCCTCCGGCAACCATTTGTCTTCTTGACTTATCCCAAGTGTACTACGTTTCGCTCTCATGATACAATATTGTAATGTTATTCAAAGCTGTCAAAATGTTATATACTGATAGCCTAAAGCACAATTCCATTCTCCTCGCACAGCTTTCTTGCGCTCTCCACAGAATCCACGCCGGTTTTATTTTTAATCGGGGCAAATTCTTTATTCCTGACCACTTCATAAGGCAGGCAGGAATCCAGTTCATGAATCATGTCCAGAACCAGCTGTTCGAATTTATAGCCGTTGGGTGATTCCGGCTTCACCAGTTCACCCTTTTCATCCAGATAAGGAATCTTCTTTTCCACGATATGCAGCGGCAGTTTCCTGGCGGCAATCTCCTCTAAATCTTTCTCCCGGAACAGATAATTTAAAATCACGCCAAAATTATAGGCCGGCTCCCCGTTCTCGTCCTTCGCCGCCATCAGTTCTTCTGTCATATCATAGTATTCCACAATAGAGGGTTTGCCATCCTCCAAACACATGGCTCCCACCTTTTCATCCGGTGCATTCTTCTTGACCACCTTGGCGCCAACAGCACTGTCCGTGGCTATGACCGCCCCCACGAAACAGGGATCCGCAATGCGCTGCAGCACATTATCCACAGCAAATACATTCAGCCATTCCACGCCCGCCTCACGGATCTTGTCCACTACGCCCCATTTCATCATGGAAAGGAACCATCCGCCATTGCCGTTAGGGGACGTGGATATCTTATGCTTCGCCTCCATATACACCTTGCCGTCATAATCAGACGCCGGTGCCATGTCCTGCATGAAGAAGGTCACATAGTCCGCATTATAGCCAAAATACTCCTTCTCCTTGAAAAAAGCTGCCGTCGTCTCATGATTCTTGTCGCTGGTCATGACATAAAGGGGAATCCAGGCTCCTGCCTGATTGACTACCTCCAGCAGATTCTCGATCAGTCTCTGGAAAATGAAGACCTCTTTGGTAAGGCCGATATTATAGACACCTTTAGGCGCATCAGAACCAAGCCTTGTGCCCATACCGCCGGCAAGGAGCACAGCTCCCACCTTGCCTGCCCGTATGGCCTCAAGACCTGTTGTTGTGTATTCTTCCTTTTTCGCCTCTATCTCCGGAAGCTGCATGACGCCAATCGGCGTAATCTCTCCGCGGGGATTAAGTGTTCCCTTCTTCTTACAAAGTGACAGCACATCAAAATCCGTCTGCTCAATCTGCAAAAGCAATTGCTCCTGCTCCTGTCTGCTAAGTTCCTCGTAATATTGTAATACATGCTGCTGCCCATAGTTTGCCAGTTTGTCATATGCTTCCTGATATCCCATAAAAACCTCCTTATTTGTTCGATGGTATGGATTTCATTTTAACACGAACCGGATGTTCTCTCAATGGGAGGATTGCCTATGCAGCCAAAAATTTTTCTGTTTAATCCAAATACTGCAATTTCTGAAGAAATGACTGATAAAACTGTCTCTCCTGCAGTTTGTATCTTTGTACCTCGATGCTTGTGACACTGCCCGGAAGCGGATTGTCCAGATTGTAGATAGCTTTCGTGACCGCAGAAATTGCAGACTGCACGCTGCTTCCCAGAACATCATCGGGATTAGCCTTGCCCTGCATCTGGTTCGTCAGCCGCTGTACCATCATCTGGGAAATGTGACTCATCATTCCGTTTGCTTTGATACCAAGTCCATTGGCTCCCACTTCTTTGGCTGCCTCCATCCACGCCTTTCTCACACTCTCCGGCGCATTGGGACCCACACGTTCAAACGCTTCGGCAGCATAGTCCTTCTTTGGCGCCGTCTCCTTTTCCTCTATGTTCTGTAAGAAAGCCGGTGTTTCCTTTTTCTGATATTTCTGTGATCTTGCCTGTTCGTAACCCGAAACCATGCCTGTTTGTGTAATTCCATTTATGCTCATCTTGTACATTCTCCCTTATTAATTTCATATGCTCATACACCCTGGACAGGAACAGCCGCTGTCTTTTTACGCAGTTTCATTTCCTGCCTCACCATGGCAATCTGCTTAGGAATTTCCTTCATAAACTCTGTTCTGACACCTGCCCACGCCTCTTCCCTTTCCAGATGGCAGCAGGCTTTGCCGCTGTAAATCATCTCCCACAATCTGCCAATCAGTTCCGGTGTCATATCTTCCAGAGAAAGTGCCCGCAGACCCCCCGGCACATACCGTTCCACAATTCTGGCAGCTACATAAGGCAGATAAATATCCCCCAGCTGCTCTAAACCCACAGTCTCCCTGACAATATCTTCATATAAATATTTATCCGCCTCCATAAGAGAATGTAATAACGCATAGATAGTGCCCAGTTTATGTGAGGGCTCATCGGAAACATACCAGTCTGCCAGGTCCCGCACATATCCGCAGCACATGATATCGGCCCAGAGGTTTTTATCCCAGGCACTGTTAAAGTTTTCACAGAGAATATATTCTATCAGTGCTATCGTATCCTTATAGGAACCCTGCATCTGCCGCTGGCGAAACGCATAAATGCTGTGTCCCTCCAGCGGCACATCAATCACATCCACAATCTCCTCAATCGCTGACCGCTCAAACTTCTCCTGCATGGAAAGCAGATTCTCTTCCTTGGGTCCGCATCCGCCTTCATAATCTGTAAAAATCGGCTGGTGACAGAACGTAAAAATTCCATACTTCTGATACAGACAGGGGTAAGCCGCCGTATATCTCTGATAGGCCACCGGGTTTTGGGACAGACATATCATATGTCCGTCCAGTGTATTCACGTAGTGCCCCTGGTAAATGATGCCTGCCCCCTTATAATAAATATGACTTTCCGAAATACCGCACCTTCTTCTGGGTACTGGCGTAATCCGCTCCGGCAATGCCACCTCGTCAATCTGCACGCCCATATAGTCCAGGATAGGCACTCTGTCCGTATGTAGTAAAAAATCTGTCAGTTCCAACCTGTCTCCTCGTTTCCCCGTTATCTACGTCATTTCTCCGGGGCAGATTCTATGGCTTCACTGGTATCTGCTATCACCAAATTGGAATCCTCCACGTTTCTGCCCAAACCACCTTCCAGAATGTTGGTGGGCTTCGCAATTTCCATACTCATAACCGTCTCTGCACCACCCACCCAGACTCTCGTCATCATGATCTTGGAACCATCCGGCTTTACGATGATTTCCGTGTCCGTTTTATCCTGCTCCGAATCGTTCTCCTTTTCTTCCTTTTCCAATTCCACATCCCTGACAGAATACTTCGCCCTCTTCATCTCCTGCGCATTGGTATTTGAGGTATTTCTTTCCGCCCTGGTCTGCTCTTTGCTATCGCCTGGAAAGGGAAAAGATTCTGCTCTGGTTTTGGGGTATCTCTTGGCTGCCGTATTGTTCTGATAATGATAGTATCCGATTCCGTTTATGCTCATCTTTTTATCACGTCCCTTTCTTTAAATTACAAGACATACAAATTTGCCTGTTCAGACATTGCTGTTGTCCATACAAATCTGCATCTGCTTTGAAAGCCTATCTACAAATAATACGAGTTGCATGATTAAAAAGTTTCATGCGGATCCAAAAATGTAACCAGACGGTGAAATGTTGTCATGAATCGTCCGAATATGACAGCTAGAGGAAGAAAAGAGACGCATGATAACAAACCTTTTGCTTATCATGCGTCTTACAAATATATATTCTCTCTATCACAGCCACAAATACTGTCCTTACTGGTTCAATACACGGTTCTCTTATGCTTCCTCCCGCTTCTTCATACCATACTCCCTGACCGCCCGGGCCACTTGCACGGCCTCCTGCGGTGTACAGAACAATCTGGCTGAAGCTTCCAATGCAATATCAGTAATAACAGCCTTTTGAAGATAAAACTCTACTTCAGGGGCAGAGAATGTATCTCCTTCCCCATTCTGGAATGCAATGACCAGATCATTCAGCTTCCGGAAGTGCTCCATCAGCGCTCCAAACTCCTGTATACGATCAATGGTACTACTGCCATAAGCTTCTTTCTCCAATTCACATACCGCAATTACCTGCATTGACAGCTTTAACTCTCCCGTAATGTCAGAGGCTTCCATCAGCACATCCGGACGCTTCTTCAGACAGGCCAGAATATACTCCTTCGCCCCGGCTATATCCTTGTTGGCAAAAAATGCAGCAAGATGTTCTTTTATCTCTGCTGTTTCCCGCTTTTCATCCGTCATACCAACTTTGCACTCATAAACCTTAAGCCCTTTGGTCTGCACCCACACGTAGAGAAGAAATTCCGAGATGAAGCCGTATACCCGCTTATGGTAATCGTCATACCCGGAGGCATCAATCTTCTCCTCCGCTTTTTCAAAAATGGAGAAGAGCCACTGGCAATACTCATCATAGAGGGCTTTGGTGCAGACCATCATATTTCCAAAATAAGTGCCTTTGTCATGTAATAGCCGCGCAAAGACCTCATGGTACTCCGGATACATTTTCTGCATCACTTCGCCCACAGCTTCCAGGTCCTTAATGTTATAATCGCTCGCATAGCCCTCGTAATAAGAATAATTGAGTTTCAGTTTCTTAGAAGCTATGATGTCATATTCTGACAGTATTTTCTCATATTCTCCCCCGGTCAGGATTCTCCCTTCCTCAGTGCAGAAATACCTGCGATAATGGCAGATTCCCACATAATCGGAGGTCTTGATATTTTTCCAGACCCAATATACACCCGTCAATTCTCCATAGTAGCAATTCTTTTCAGATATATTGACACCTGTGTCATCTCCTATGTAGCCCAGATCCGCAGCCCTGGCCCGACCTACCTGCACAGGTACATAAATAGGGTCACCGGGGGTGGGAAATTTCTTATGTGTCATTGTAAAAACGGTTACGCTCATGCCTGTTGTCCTTTCTGTCTGTCCAGGATACCCGCCATCACCTTCCGCACATAGAAAAAGGCAGGAATCAGGAAGATATCTGCAAAAATCCACGCCAGCGGGTTGGCATACAATATGGCGCTGAATCCAAAATATGGCACCAGCAAGAATCCTGCAAGCCCCCTGGCCAGCATCTCAAAAGCACCGGCAAAGACAGCCAGTTTGCCAAATCCCATGCCCTGAATCAGGAAGCGGACGATATTCACCAGCGCCAACGGGAAATAGAACAATACATTTGTCTTCACAAGGGCATATGCATTTTCCAGAATCCCGCTCTCTCCTGCATCCAGAAACAACAAAAGCATCTGCCTGCCGGCTATGTATACGATTCCCACGGCTAACACCGAATAGATAAGCCCCAGAAGGCAGCATGACTTAAGTCCCTTATTGACACGGTCAAGATCCCCGGCGCCCACATTCTGCCCGCCATAGGTGGCCATGGTAGATCCCATGGCATCGAATGGACATGCTAAAAGAAGGCCCAGCTTACCGCCGGCTGTAACTGCCGCCACCGCATCCGATCCAATTCCGTTCACGGCACTCTGTAAGACCACGCTGCCAATGGCAGTAATGGAATACTGTAAGCCCATAGGGATTCCCATATTGCAAAGTTTTAAGGCATAGTCTCCATTCCACCTTCGCTCTTCTGCCGACAACTTTAACATGGGAAATTTCTTCCACATATACAGCAGGCAGCAAAGTCCTGCAATCGCCTGCGACACCACTGTCGCAACTGCTGCACCGGCAACGCCCATATGGAAGACAATGATGCACAAAAGATCCAGAAATATATTCAGAACCGCCGCCATGATCAGAAAGATCACCGGTGTCCTGCTGTCCCCCAAAGAACGAAGAATCGCGGCTGTCATATTGTAGAGAAATACCACCGGAATCCCCACAAAGATAATGATGATATAATCGTAGGAACCATCAATGATATTCTCCGGTGTCCGCATCACCTGCAGAATCGGTCTGCAGAAAATGGATACCACAATCGTTATCACCACAGCAAAGATGACAGACAGCCAGACGCTGTTAGCCACATATTTGCGCAGATTTACCTCATGCGCTGCACCAAACTCCTGTGCAATGGGAATGGCAAAGCCATTACAAATACCCATGCAGAACCCGATAATCAGAAAGTTCACGGATCCCGTGGCGCCCACAGCCGCCAACGCATTTACTCCCAGATAATGACCTACGATAATGGTATCCACCATACTGTAGAACTGCTGAAATAATAAGCCGAGCAAAAGCGGCACAGCAAACCCCAGAATCAGCTTCATGGGGCTTCCCTTGGTCATATCCTTTTCCATAATTTCCCTCCTCACGAGACATGAATTTTAAATGCTCGTATTACTCAACATAGCACATTCATTTTCAGACTGCAATGATTATTTTAACCTTTTTTAAAAGTATTTTTTATCTATGTAAATAGGATGAAAAACGAAGTATATCATTAGTAAAAGAAAGCACAAAACAGCGGTACGTCAGTCTGTTTCTCTACCAGTCTGCTATACCGCTGCTTTAACATGAAACCTATGCTTATGCCAGCAAAGCCTCTGCCAACGCCTGAAGCTGCGCCTCGGAATCTGTCTGCAAAGTGGACTTCACAGTGACCACCGGCTCTAAAACAGTAATTTCTTTCATGCCGGCGAGTGTTTCCTTCATAATCTTACCCGCCATCGGCGCCCAGCTTCCATTTTCAATCAATCCCACGGTGCGCTTCTGGTAATTCTTGGACTTCAACCGTGCCAGCAGACTCTCCATAGCGGGGAACAGGCCCGCATCATAGGTCACGGAAGCAAGTACCATTCTGTCATAACGGAAGGCATCCTCAATCACTTCCGCCATGTCATCCCTGGCCAGGTCCGCCACTGCCACTTTCGGCGCTCCCATTGTCTTTAGCATATCTGCAAGTTTCTTTGCCACTGTCCCGGTATTGCCATGCACGGAAGCATAAGCAATGAGGATTCCCTGGTCTTCCGGCGCATAACTGCTCCAGGTATTGTACTTATCTATGTAAAATCCTAAGTTTTCCTTCAAAACAGGGCCATGTAACGGACAGATTGTCTGAATATCCAAGGCCGCCGCTTTCTTCAGCAGTCCCTGCACCTGCATTCCATACTTGCCCACGATGTTAAAGTAATACCTTCTCGCTTCACAAGCCCAGTCTTCTTTGGTATCCAGGGCCCCGAATTTACCGAATCCATCTGCTGAAAAAAGTACTTTTTCACTCTTTTCATAAGTCACCATGACCTCCGGCCAGTGTACCATCGGCGCCATAATGAAAGTCAGCGTATGGCTTCCAAGGCTGAGCTCATCCCCCTCCTTGACTACCACACATCTGTCAGACATATCCTGTGTAAAGAACTGGGGCAGCATGCTCTGTGCCTTAGCTGACAACACCAGCTGCGCCTGCGGATATTTCTCTGCAAAAACCGCGATATTGCCGGCATGATCCGGCTCTAAATGACTCACCACCAGATAAGCAGGCGTCTTGCCTGCAAGCGCCTCCTCCAAATTGGCAAACCAACCGTCGGTCCCCCTCTCATCCACACTGTCCATGACCGTAATCTTATCATCCAGTATGACATAAGAATTGTAGGACACCCCATGGGGCACAACATACTGACTCTCAAACAAGTCAATTGACTTATCGTCCACACCAATATACTTGATTGTATCTGTCACTGTAATCGTTTCCATGACTCTCCTCCTTTTTGCTCTGAAATTTTACACATACATTTACCTGTACCAAACCATGCCGGCTGTACACTGATACAAATGCCGTCACAAAACCCATGCAGCACTTGTATCAACCGCATGGGTTTTATCATCTTTCTCAGCTTTATTCCCGCAAGCAACGCGCCGAATGACTGCCGGCAGGTACTTGTCTATTTTAACACCGAATCATACTTACGGCAAGAACCGCTTTTATAAGAAAATGTATTTGCAGACAAACAGCACTGCCAATATATACATGAGAGGTGTAATCTTCTTGGCCTTACCGCATACCATATTGATCACCACATAAGAGATAACGCCTACAGCGATACCCTCTGAAATGCTGTACATCAAAGGCATAGCCAGCAGACACAGATACGCAGGAATTGCCTCCGTCAGATCATTAAAATCAATCTGTGTCACTGCTGTGATCATCAGGAATCCGACAAACAGCAGGGCCGGGGCCGTAGCAAACCCGGGAATCGTTGTGAAGATCGGAGCCAGGAATACGGATACCAGGAATAACAGCCCCGTCACTACAGAAGCAAGACCTGTCCGTCCGCCCTCAGCCACACCGGCAGAACTCTCTACGAATGTTGTGGTTGTGGATGTACCAAGAACCGCACCGGCACTGGTAGCCACTGCATCTGCAAGGAGCGCCTGTTTGATGCGGGGAAGCTTTCCTTCTCTGTCCAACATATTGGCCTTATTGGCACAACCGATCAGAGTTCCCAGGGTATCAAAGATATCCACGAACAGGAAGGCAAATACGATGACCACAAAGTCAAGAACTCTCACCGAACCAAAATCAGCCGTAAAGCACTTTCCGAAGGTCAGACCAATCGCTCCCAGACTGAAACTGCTCCAGGAAGGAATCAGGGAATAGAACCCGGCCTCAGGTGTCACGGTATAAAGCCCGGTCAGCTGGCAGAGGATTCCCAGAATCCAGGTAATGAAAATACCGATCAGGATAGAGCCCTTCACGCCTTTGATATGTAAGATGGCAATAATAAAAGTACCAAGTACTGCCAGCACAGCACAGATACCAGCTGTATTGAAGTTTGCCGTAAAGTCTACTACCGTCACCAGCGTAGAATCAGAGTTGACAATCAGTCCCGCATTCTGGAAACCGATGAAAGCCACAAACAGGCCGATACCTACGGAAACACCTCTTTTTAACTGAATGGGAATGGCATTAAAGATTGCCTCACGCACATTCGTCACAGAGAGAACAATGAAAATCAGACCTTCCACGAAGACTGCCAGCAAAGCAATCTGCCAGGAATATCCCATGGAACCACATACCGTATAAGCGAAATAGGCGTTAAGTCCAAGTCCCGGTGCCAGTGCGAACGGATAGTTGGCAAGCAATGCCATGGCTATGGTACCGATGAACGAGGCCAGTGCCGTCGCCATCAGGATTGCCTGACTGTCCATGCCCGATGCAGACAGGATGGAGGGATTAACCGCCAGGATGTAAGCCATCGTCATAAACGTTGTAACGCCGGCAACCACTTCGGTCTTGATGTTGGTGTTGTTCTCTTTGAGTTGAAACCATTTTTCTAACATCACATTTCTCCTTTTCTCATAAGAATTTATTTGCCTTCATAGATGATGACACTATCGACGTCGTAGTTTTTCAGGCGTTCCCTGCCCTTTAATCCGGCCAGTTCCATAAGGAAGATTACCTTGACCACTTCGCCGCCCAGTTCTTCAATCATCTGAATGCTCGCTTCAATTGTACCTCCTGTGGCAATCAAGTCATCCACGACCACCACTTTCTGCCCCGGTTTGATGGAATCACGGTGCATTTCCACCACCGCGCTGCCATACTCCAGATCATACTCCTTGGAGATCGTCTCCAGAGGGAGTTTCCCTTTCTTGCGTACCGGCACAAACGCTTTATGTAAAGAATAAGCAATGGGTACCCCAAAGATAAAGCCCCTCGACTCTGTACCCACAATGACATCAAAATCAATTCCCGAAAGCATCTCTTTCATAGAATCAATCGCCAGTGCCAGTCCGTCCGCATCCTGCAATACGCTGGTCACATCCCGGAATATAATACCTTTCTCCGGGAAATCAGGAATACTGCGCACATACTCTTCCATCTTTTTCATTTGTCTTTCCTCCACCCCATTGTCGGGAAATTCTCAATTTTACACACTTATCCCAAAATCTTACGACATTTTTAACACCACTCTTACTATAACACAACTTCTGTGAAAATAACAATCACAAGTAAAACAAAACCAATTGACAATCATAACGGATTGTATTAAGATGTCAGCACGCTGCCTGAAAACACTATCAAACAAACACCCGTCTGCCCAAAACCAGGGGCAGACAAAAATAACCCACAGGATACATTACACAGGTAAATAAGGAGATTTCTATCAGCCATGAAACATATGTCTGCCGCCCAGAACAACTTTTACCCTCAGATTATGAGATTGGTGGTTCCCATCGTGATTCAGAACCTCTTAAGCGCAGCCGTAAACTCCGCTGATGTGGTCATGCTCAACGAAGTGGGACAGTCCTCCATCTCTGCGGTATCCCTGGCAGCCAATTACGCCGGTATCCTTTTTATGATCTATTATGGCCTCGGTACAGGGGCTTCCATGCTGAGTGCCCAGTATTGGGGCAAAGGCGAAATCCAGGCCATCCGTGTGATCGAGGGCATCGCCATGCGCTTCTCCCTGATCATTTCCCTGTGTTTCTCAGGCTTCGCTCTTTTTGCACCGGAACTGATGATGAAGCTCTTCACCAATGATGCAGAATTAATTGCCTTAGGCGCCGATTATCTGCAGGTAATGTCTGTGACTTACCTGTGCTGGGGTGTGGTGGAAATCTATCTGTCCATTCTAAGAAGCATAGGACAGGTGACTATATCCATGGTTTTAAATGTGATGACGTTCAGTTTGAACATCTTTTTAAACGCCGTATTTATCTTCGGTCTGTTCGGCGCACCCAAACTGGGAGCCAGAGGTGTCGCCATCGCCACCGCTGCCTCCCGTGTGATCGAACTAATCGGCTGTATAATTGTATCCCTGCTGAATAAGGATATCAAACTCAATCCCGGCTATATGTTCCTCCGCAATAAAATGCTGTTCAAAGACTTTGTCCGTCTGTCCCTGCCCGCTGCCGGCAACGACGTGGCATGGAGCGTGGCCTTTTCCATGTATTCCGTGATTCTGGGACATTTGGGCTCTGATGCGGTAGCCGCCAACTCCTTTGTTGTGGTGGTCCGCAATTTCGGCACGGTATTGTGCTTCGGCACTGCCAGCGCAGGCGGTATCCTTCTAGGCAATGTGATGGGCGCAGGCAACATGGAACACGCCAGAGATTACGCCTCCAAACTGATGAAACTCACCGTTATCACCGGCGCCATAGGCGGTGCACTGGTGCTTGCTGTGACGCCCTTTGTCCTGTATTTTGCTGACCTCAGCGACACGGCCATGCACTATTTGAAGTATATGCTTCTTATCAACACCTACTATATTATGGGTACTGCCGTCAATACGACCCTGATTGCCGGCGTATTCCGGGCCGGCGGTGACAGCCGTTTCGGACTGATCTGCGACACCATAGACATGTGGTGTTATGCGGTTCCGCTGGGATTTATCGCCGCTTTCGTCTTTAAACTGCCGGTACTGGTGGTATATTTCCTCCTGTGCACCGACGAGTTTGTCAAATGGCCCTGGGTCATCAAGCATTACCGCAGCGGGAAGTGGCTTAAGAATATTACGAGAGAGGGGTTGTTTGAGGAAGAGGTGTGACAGCAGCACAGGTTTTAGTATCATATATTTCTTTGGTTATATTTTTGCCTGTCAATCTCCTTTAAATCGTCAATGGCCATTTCCACATCAAAAGTATGAAAGCCAAGCCAGCACTCATTCATCAAAGCAGCATCTGCAATTTTATATATTTCCCGGCTACATTCTCCTGTGTAATAATGCCAATAGCGATAGGTATACCCAATCCAGTACATGATTTCAGAAGCATACGTCGCACCAGCCTTTTTGAGCCCGCTTGCTTCATCATCTAATTCCTCGAGAATATACTCTTCACCCGCCCACTGTAAGCGGTCATAAACATCATCAAGCGCTGCAGCGGTTCTACTGTTCATAAAAGATTCTATAAACGCCGGACAATCTAATCCTGCTCTTAGAGCAAGTTCAAACAATCGTCCTTGTATATCGCAAAGCTGACGCTTTTCAAGGGTGAGATTTTCCATATTCTATGCTCCATTCTTACTCCGTTTTACAATCTATTTACCTGCCTTTAATATTTCATCAAAAAATCGACCTTCACGGCGATATTTCCGACAAATTTCGTCTGCCATTGCAATACCTTTGGAGCGATTTGCTTCACTCTCCTGTTTTAGTTTATCACAATCTTGCCAGGTCAGTTCTTGTTCGTCAAGAATCACTACTTTTTTGCAGGCCTTTTCTGTTAACGCTGCATATTGCTTACCAAGCTTCAACGCCGAAAGACTGTTGATAAGCGCCATATCCGTAATCTCTCCATGAAAAAAGCGATCCAGAACAACGAACATTCTATCATTCGCAATATCACCGATAATCATGTCATAACTTTCACTTAAATCTGCAAACCGCTTATAGATTGCCGAATCCTTCACCGATTCCATCTTTCCACGATTATATGCAATTAACAGCGCCCAATCCAGCCCTGCCTCAACATCGAGAATTTTTAAATCTGTAAGGTCAACACGTAATGTGTATATTCTTGCATTAGGATAATTACATATTAACGTAAGCGGCTGAGCACGCTCAGTTCCCATATAAAACCCTTTACCAAAATCACAGCGTTTCCGACTTATAGGCGCAATACTGCCACGAATTCCTGCCTTTGAACCATGATAAAGCGTCACGATTTCATCTGTGCCAGAACTTAACACATCTGCTGATTCCCTTTGACTTATACCCGTGCAAATTCCCTTTGCAATTTCGGCGTTTTCCATGAAGACCCCCTTGCTTTGCTGCCATATAACATTTCATTGATTCCATTATAGTATAGGAAATAATGGAATACAATACAGTGTGTTCATTGAAGCTAATAACATCCATTCTATATGTTTCTTCACTCCCCCGCCTGTACCTTCGCCCGAAACTCCTTCCTGCTGCCAACCTCCATCTTCTGATAGATATGGGACACATGCTTCTTGACTGTGGTTTCCGCAATATAAAGTTCTTCTCCAATTTGTCTGTTGGTATAGCCCCGGTAAAGCAGCCATGCCACTTCCAGCTCCCTTTCTGACAACTGGCATCCCTGTGTCACGTTCAGAAAGGCCGCATAAATATCTTCTGGCTCCGTAAGGTTTTCCGGCTGGGCATCTTTTCCCTGTGCAGCTAAGGCCTCCCTATCCTGCATTTTCATCTGATCTGTCACACGCATATATAAGACCAGAACCACCGCCAGCGCAATACCCAGTAACAGGGTTCCCAGAACAGTGATGAAAGAATCTCTCGTCTTCCCTATCACGCCCATCTGATAAAGCAATAATAATGTCACAAGTACCACATAACCGGCTCCCAACAGCCAGCGGAGTGCCTGTTTCCCCATGCCTATCATTCCTCCGTCTTTTTCTCCTGTTCCGTCTTCTGACTGGTTTCTGCATCCGACGCGTTCTGCCCGGTCTTTATTTCCAGATCCCCATCTGTCTCAAAATCCATATAGTTAATGATCCTTCTCTTCACCTCCAGCTGTAACGGCAGAAGCAGCATTTCCAAAATGACTGTATAGAACATTGTCAGAACTGACACCGCTATATTAGGCCCCAGCAAGGAAGGATCGCTGATATTGATCATCACATAGATAATGGAAACCATCATGGTCAAAATACCTGCATACCAAATCTGTTTCTGCATCATTTCCAGTACGTCCCTGGTTCTTCGCAGCTCACTCAAGCGGCATACAAAATCCTTCTGAAGCAATCTGAAAGCCCGCTTGAAATCTTTCCACAATCCGCCCCGCATCAGGACCGGAACAGTAAATATGAATATGATCATTACGGTTGGTAAATCCAAAAACCAGGCAAACGAAAAAGTCTTATCTCCTCCCGTATAGGTCATGAACATCAGACAAACAATCCCCCCGATAATACTTATCATTTCCATAATCATAGCGTAAATCCTCCTGTCTTCATTGTGATTATATCCGCAGATATAATTGCTTCTTATACGCTTCTTTTATCAGACCTTACCATGGCGGTATAGGAAAATCCATACTACTTTCCGAGATGACGAGTAGTATTTTATTTCCCATCACAAAAAAGAACCGGTATGTGCCGGTTCCTCATAGCTCGTTATTTCATATCTGTCAGCTTTGCAGCTGTCTGTATCACAAGACGCGAAATCAATACTTGGTCAGAAATTGTCTTGTCCTTTCTTGACTGGGATGGTCAATCACCTGTCTGGCTTCTCCCTGTTCTACGATCACGCCTTCATCCATAAAAATGATATGGTCTGCCACATCTCTAGCGAAACTCATCTCATGGGTCACGATGATCATGGTCGTATGCTGATCCGCCAGGCCGCGGATAACCTTTAAGACTTCACCCGTAAGTTCCGGGTCCAGCGCCGAAGTAGGCTCATCAAAACACAGAATATCAGGCTGCAAGGCCAGGGCTCTGGCAATGGCCACTCTCTGCTGCTGACCGCCGGAGAGTTGATGGGGATAATGTCCCATACGCTCTGCAAGTCCCATCTGCTCCAGCAGGACTTTACCGTGTTCCTCAATCTCTTCCAGAATCACTTTCTTATTCTGCTTAAAATCAGGTCGCTCTTTGGCCAGAAGCTTCTCAGACAAAGTTACGTTCTCTAAAGCCGTATACTGCGGAAACAGGTTAAAAGACTGGAATACCATGCCAAAATGCAGCCGCTTCCTGCGCAGATCCTTTTCCTGCTCTTTCAACGGTCTGTCCGCATCAAACAGCGTTTCTCCCCGTACAATGATGGAACCCTTATCCGGCACCTCCAGGAAGTTGAGGCAACGCAATAAAGTAGTCTTTCCGGATCCCGAAGAACCTATGATCGCCAGCGCGCTGCCCTCATCCATCTGGAAACTCACATCGCGCAGAACTTTGGTGGATTCAAAATGTTTCTCTATATTTTTCACTTCCAAAACAGCCATTTCCACATCCCCCTACCTGAAGTAATCCAGCCTGCGCTCGATATAATTGAATAAGAGTGTCAAAATACCCACAAACGCCAGATAAAACACACCTGTGTAGAAAAGAGGCCATGTGATACCCTGACTCTTCATAAAGGAATAACCGGCAAAAGTCAGTTCATATGCCGCAATGATACGCGCCAGGGAAGTATCCTTGACTAAAGTCATGACTTCATTGGACATGGGCGGCACCACCCGCTTGACCATCTGCAAAAGGGTGACCTTGAAAAATATCTGGCTCTTTGTCATGCCCAGCACCTCCCCTGCCTCACGCTGTCCCACCGGCACCCCTTCGATACCGCCACGAAAGATAACCGAAAAGTAGCAGGCATAGTTAATGCTGAAGGCAACCACAGTAGCCGTAATCCGTCCCGACTCACTGCCATTCCAGATATTATGACCAAGCCACAGACCCGGACCATAAAAGATAATGATCAACTGCAGCATCAAAGGCGTACCCCTTATGATCCACACCAATGTCTGAATCAGTCCCCGAAGCAGCCTCCACCTGCTCATCGCGCCAAAGGATAGTATCAGCCCCAGCGGCAAGGAAAAGAGCAGCGTGAAAATGAAAATCTCAAAGCTGGTCCAAAGCCCGTCCAGCAGTGATTGTGTAACAGTCCAAAACATAAAGCTCTCCATTCCGGAGCGTTTACGCGGCGGGGCGGCGCAAATCTCAAATTTGCGTCTGCCATCAGCAGAATTTGTGACGCTCCGGCACAAATTCAGAAGCACTTCTCACACGATTATTTAGGCACTACCACCACCTGCGCGTTATTACAATAAGGATTCGTGCACGCCATTGCCTCTTTCACTTCGTTTGTCAATGTCATGCCGTTCCACACCACATCAATATTTTTAGAATCCAGTTCCATGATCTTGTTATCCCAATCGATGATCACGAACTGTGCCTCCACACCCAGCTTATCTGCTACCATGCGCGCCATATCCGCATCGAAGCCAACCCACTCTCCGGAAGCGTCCTTGTAATCCATGGGCTCAAACTCCGTGATACCTACAATCAGCGAACCCTTCTCCTGAATATAAGCCACATCACTGTCTGCAGCAGAAGCTGTAAACTCTGCAGGTGCCTGCTCCACCAATGCTTCCTGCACCCCGTATGTGGTTGCAGTCTCCTTCATGGAACCATCCGCATAGCTTTCTGCAAATACAGCATTAATATAGGAAGCCAGATCCGAACCCTTACGGCATCCCACACCATATTCCTCTGTTGTCAGTTCATCCGTATGTACCAGACCCGGATAACTGGTGCCCTCACCAATCATGGCCCCTGCCATCAGCAGATCAATGATGGCTGCATCAGATGTACCGGAAGCCACCTCCATCAAAGCATCCGCCTGGGAAGCCACGGAATTGGTCTTGTATCCTTTCTCAGCCGCTATCGCTTCGCCGGCAGAACCGGTCTCCACTGCATACACCAAATCGACACCGCCTTCACTGGCTGATGCTGAGGCCACCTCCTCTGCGCCGCCACATCCCGTGAGCACTGTGCAGGCCGTTGCAACTGCCATTGCCATCCATGCAATTTTCTTTTTCATAATCTTCCTCCTCCAAAGTAATTTCAAACACTTTTGTATTTTATCACAGCAGTACACTAAAGTAAAGATATAAAAAAAGAGTACCCAAAACAGGTACTCTTAACCCTGGAACCGTGCCGGTCAGAACACAGGCCCCCTGTTGTGCCGGTCAGTCTTTACACGAACTGTTCCAAATATTTCCTGGACTGGGACAGAGACTTTATCACCTTCTCTCTACTTCCCTCAAAAGCTCTGTCCTCCACTTCAACGCATGCATAACCGTCATATCCGATATCCGTAAGCGCTGATACAAACGCACCCCAGTCAATATCTCCAAGCCCCGGAATCTTCGGCTGCATATAATCCAGCGGATATGCCATAATCCCACACTCCGCAAGCTTATCTTTCTGTATTTTAATGTCCTTAAAGTGAATGTGGAACATTTTATCCCGAAATTCATAAATCGGCTTTATATAATCCATGCCCTGCCAGAGGAAATGACTTGGATCGTAATTTAAGCCAAAGTTGCCGCTTTCAATCCGTCGGAACAGTTCCCTCCATATCACCGGTGTGGTCATCAGGTTCTGCCCGCCCGGCCACTGGTCGGGCCCAAACAGCATGGGACAGTTTTCTATCCCTATCTTAACCTGATTTTCCTCTGCGTACCTTATAATATCCGGCCATATGGCGTCAAACAATTCCAGATTCTCCTCTATGGTCTTATTCTGGTCTCTTCCGATAAAGGTGGTAGTCATATAAACGCCAAGAAGCGCAGACGCTTTAATGACCTTTTTTAAATGACAGATATTCTCATCCCGCTTCTTCAAATCTCCATCCATGGTGTTGGGATAAAAGGCAAGGGCAGATATCTCGACATTCTTCTCCTCTGCATAGGCAAGAATATGTTTTCTGTACGCCTCATCCTCTATCACCCGCCCCACATCAATATGGGACACTCCAGCATAGCGCCGCTCGGCGCCGCCTGCGGGCCAGCATGCCGCCTCAACACAGTCAAATCCAAGCGCAGATGCCGTATCCACCATTTCCTCATAACCATAATCATCCAGAATAGAAGTAATAAATCCTATTTTCATATATGTTATCATCCCTTTCGCTTCCTCATGGCACAAACAAGTTATGTTTCACGCTTCCCGCCATGTCGGGGCCGCAATCTTTGCCCATGTTTCTAATCTTCCTGGTTTACCGTGACGCTGCACCCTTTCTGTGAGGATTCCACGCTCCCAAACACTGCACGCATTGCCTGTAAAACAGACTCCCCGGAAATTTCCGGTGCACTTTTCTTTTCCAGGCAGTCTATAAACAAATCAATGATGCCTGAGCTTGTCTGGTTATCATTGGTCTGAATCGCCTCCACATCGTATTCCTTCCGGGTTCCATTCTTCTTCGTTACCACAATGGTATGTACCGGGTCATCATATATTTTCATGATTCCCTTTGTCCCATACAGAACCGTGGAATTATCCTCTGTTCCATAATGGGTCCAGGATGCGGTCATGGTACCCGCCGCTCCACCGGACAGCCTGTAAATGCAAAAAGCATTGTCATCGACGCCAATCGGCTCCCCTGCTTCATCCTTCTTATGAAGCGTCGTCAGCTTTGCCGTTACCTCCACAATCTTCTGGGATGTCAAAAACTGGATCAGGTCTGTCTTATGAATGCCTAAATCCGCCATGGCTCCCATGACTGCTTTATCCTTATCAAAAAACCAGGTGCTCTTCCCCGGGTCTATACTCCAAGTCTCCGGCCCGCCATGGCCAAAGGTGGTACGGAAGGTAAGGATATCTCCTATTTCGCCCTCATCTATCATCCGCTTTGCTTCCCTGTGTGCCTTGGCAAGTCTCTGGTTCTGATCAATCATCAGAATCCTGTCGTTGTCTTTCGCTGCTTTTACCATGGCCTCACAATCTGCCAGTACAGCCGCCATGGGCTTTTCGCAAAGCACGTGCTTACCGGCCTTAAGCGCCGCTATGGTGATGCTCGCATGTACACTGTTAGCCGCACAAACCGACACCGCGTCAATCCTATCGTCTGCCAGCAGTTCCTCGTAAGAAGCATAGGCCTTTGCCTGATATTTCTGCGCAAGTTCCCCGGCCCGTTCCTGATTGATATCATAAAAGCCGCAGATTCTTGCGTTCTCATTCGCTTCATATTCCGGAATATGCCGCACCTGTGCAATCTTGCCGCATCCTATAATGCCTACATTTATCACCGTGTTTCCTCCTCATTTTCTAAAGTGCGGATACTTTCCTCCGTCATCCGTATATAGTCGATTGCCTGTTTTGCATATCTGTCCATCAATCCCGTCTGTGTGCTGATTTCCACCGCGCTGTAAGGATCAGCCAGGCGATACATGAATTCCATGGTTAGGGAACCTGTATACCCCATTGTCTGTAACGCGCGAAGCACTTCCTTAAAGTCAATCTGTCCCATCCCCGCGGCTTCTCTGGTGTTATCCGCAATATGCACATGCACCAGCTTGTCACGGATCCTATACAGGCCGTCTACCAGACTGTCCTCTTCTATATTCATGTGAAACAAATCGGCCATCATACCAACAGCAGGATGGTTTACCGCTTTCACAAAATCCATTCCTTTTGCAAGGGTATTGATAAAGTAGGTTTCATACCGGTTAATGGCTTCAATCGCCAGTGTTACCCCTTTTTCTTTGGCATAATCTGCCGCGTTTCTCACATTGCGCACGGCATTTTCCATCAGGCTGTCCATGGATATTCCCTCCGGTTTCACACATCTTCCTACCGGAGAGGGCACTACGATCATAATCTTTGCGCCCACTTTAACGGCGAAGTCCACGCTGTCCCTGATATACTGAACCGCCCGTTCTCCTGCCTCTTTGTCTGCCGTCAGATCCCTGCTCTCATCGAAAATCCCGCACAGAGAACGGCAGTCCAGTCCATACTTGTCCAGTAATCTTTTGCACGCCCCGGCATCCAGATGATAAGGCTGCGCTGCAAGCTCAATACCGTCATACCCACAATTTTTCAGCCGCGCGCAGCTTACTTCCAGCGGTTCATCCCCCACAATCCATTGTGTCATTCCTATGTGAAACATATTTTCCCTCCCTTTGTGCAGACTTTCATCATCAGCCGTTACGCTTTCCTACCGTATACCCACGGACTGCGGTGGTTGCCAGCGCCAGTAGAATAACGATGCCATATACCATGTATTCATAAAAAGTATTAATATGAAGCATGTTGATCGCGGTTGACATCATACTCAGAAGAATCACACCCATAAAGGTTCCCACCACGCCGCCTTTACCGCCATTGATGGAAGAGCCGCCAATGACTACCGCACCAATGGCCTCTGTCTCCATACCGTATCCTGTGGTAGCCTGTGCCGCACTGATTCTCGACAACATCAACATGCTTGCAATTCCCACCAGGACGCCGCTGATGACGAAGAACTTCAGTTTGCTGAGTTTGATATTCACGCCGGATATATAAGCCGCCCGCTCATTGGTGCCAATGGCATAGACATGACGCCCGGTCCTGGTATGTTTCAAAATCACATGGATACTCACAAATCCCAGAATCAAGATCAGGTAAATCAGCGGAAACACGCCCAGAATCTTAAAGGAAGCCAGCGTCCTGTATTTACCATACAGAGTCTGCATATAGCCGTTGGTCAAAAGCAGTGCAATGCTGTAATAAATATTCTGCGTTGCCAGTGTCACCACAAAGGACGGCGCCTGGAAAGCAATGGATACGGCACCATTAAACACAGAGCATGTGACACAGAGTAAGATGCCCAGAACCGATACCAGAACCGGATGCATGCCATTGTTGAGCATGATCGCCATAGCGCACATGGCAAGCCCTATCATTCTTCCTGTGGAAATGTCAAAATGTCCGGATATCACAAGCACCGTCGCACCTGCCGACACGAGCCCAAGACCGGCGGCCTGTCCCAGAATACTGTTGATGGTTCCCCATGTGAGAAACTTACTGTTGATTGAGTTGGTCACAACAGCCACAAGAATGATAAACACAAACAGTATGAATGGCTGTGATGTGAGCACTTTTAACACCTTTGACTTTGCCTTGTTATGTTCTTCCATAATGTCCCTCCAAAATCAGTCTATGATAATCCCAAATATTTCCGCATAAGATCGGCCTCTGTTGTCTCCTTTACATCCACAATATCCACCAATCTCCCATCACACATGACGCCGATTCTGTCGCTCATAGACAAAAGCTCCGGCATATCCGATGAAATGATGATCACGAACTTATCTGCTTTCGCCAGACTAAGGATATGTTTGTAGATTTCTTCCTTTGCCCCCACATCCACACCCTTTGTCGGCTCATCGAAAATATAGACCTCTCCCGGATCCATCACACATCTTGCGATAATGGTCTTTTGCTGATTGCCGCCAGACAGGCTGGTCACCTCTGCGTTTTGTCCCGGCGTCTTGATGCCGAAGGCCTCAATGCTCTTTGCCGTCATCTGTGTTTCCCTGCCAAGGTGAATCCATTCCTTTTCCTCATTATGGGTAATCATGATATTCTCTTTGACTGACCGGAGCGTAAGAAGCCCCTCGCCTTTGCGGTCTTCCGAAATCATGAAAATCCCTTTATGAATGGCGTCCTTCGGGTTAACAGGGGTAATCTCCTTCCCATCCAGATACAGTTTCCCATCCAGTTTGTCATCCGCTCCATAAAGCATTCTGACAAGTTCCGTTCTACCCGCGCCCACAAGCCCTCCAAGGCCGAACACTTCTCCCGACTTCATCCCGAAACTCACATCATGTACCGTATGCCGGTTGGTATAATGTTCTACCTGCAGCGTCCGGTTTCCCGTCTGAAAATATTCTCTTTGATAGAAACTCGACGCATCCCGGCCAATCATATCATGAATGACCTGTTCCGGCGTTGTGTCTTTCGTCTTTCTCACTGCTGTCTGGCAGCCATCTTTGAGAATCAGCAGGGTATCTCCAAGTGTAAACAATTCCTCAATAAAATGGGAAATATAGATGATTCCCATTCCCTGCCCGGCCAGATTCTTCACCAGTTCAAGCAGGACCTTGGTTTCCTTATCCCCCAAAGATGCGGTAGGTTCATCCAGAATCAGTATCCTGGCCTCGTTTTTCAGTGCTTTCACAATCTGGACACACTGCTTCTGGGCTGTGGACAAGTCGGCTAACAGGGTTTTTCCTGTTATATCATTGAGTTTCAGTCTTTCTAACAGTTCATCCGCCTGTCTTTCCTGTTCCTTTGCCTGAATCATTCCCAGCCGGTTCCGCAATTCAGCGCCCAAAAATATATTCTCTGCCACCGTCAGATTATCCACCAGGTCGATTTCCTGATAAATCGTTGCCACGCCCAGGTCGATGACATTCTTAGGATGCAGTTTCCCGTATTCTTTGCCAAAATACCGGATCGTGCCGCCGTCCGGCCATACTGCGCCGGAGATAATCTTAATCAAGGTGGATTTACCTGCCCCGTTTTCACCCACAAAGCAGAGCACTTCTCCTTTATCAAGATCAACCGTTATGTCCCGTAAAACCTCTACTCCCGAATAGGATTTGGAGATATTTTTCAGTTCTAATAGTTTATCCATAGCCTCACCGTCTCTCCATAATCTGTCGCATTTTCCATATCATCAGGGAGCGGGAAGTCAACTGCCGATCTTCCCGCTCCCCTCCCAAACCAAATCTTTATTTAGAAAAAGATTGCATAATCAGAAAAGCTTTCCCGAATAATCGCTGCCCAGGCCTCTTCATCTACAGACCAGGAGATGACCGCTTCCGGATTGTCCACCTGATCCGGTGTCACAGAAGCAATCGGACAGGCAATAAACTGATTGGGTTCTTTCGCATTCTGAACCCCGTCAATTCCTGCAAACACTGCTACCGCACCTTCCAGTCCCGGTGATGACGCAATGGTAAACTCCAGGGAACCGTCTTTCATCAGCTGCGCTCCAACCTCAGAGCCATTCTGTGCAAACACATGATACTTGTCCGCTACATTCAAATCTTCCAGACGAGTGATGATCGCTGCCGCACAGTCCTCATTGATAACACCGATCACTGAGAAATCCAGACCGGAGTTCACAAGGTCTTCCACTTCGTTCGCCGCTTTCTCCGGATCATACTCTCCATAACGGATATCCGCACATTTCATCTTGCCGGATTTTTCCGTAGCTTCTTTGAGACTTGCCTCTACTGTCTGACATACCACGCTGTCCACTGTGCCATTGATGAATACATAATCCTCTCCCGGATATGTAGCCTCCATCCAATCCACATAGATGCCGCCCATACTCTGCCAGTCAAAATCTACCGATGCCGTAATGTCAACATCATGGTTCTTCATAGCGCCGCAGGCATCAAAAACCACACAGCCGATGCCGGCCTCTTTACACTTCTCAGCGGCAGACACACAACCGGCCTCATTCCATGAAAGAATAACAATACAGTCCACACCCTCATCAATCAGATAATCAATGTTGGTCTGCTCCTGCTCAGAATCCCGATTGGAATTAACCGATAAAAACTCCGCGCCTGCTTTCTCGCATGCCCATTTAGCGCCTTCTTCCGCCCGCAGATACCAGGTGTCGGGGCCAGGGGAAATATAACCTATCTTAAAGCCTTCAGATTTCCCCGCGGACTCTTGTGCTTCCGGTTCCTGTGCTGCTTCATCCGCTGCTTCTTCTGAGGTCCCCTCCTGTGCAGCCTCCTGTGTGTTTCCTTCCTCTGCTGCAGGTTTGCTGTCCTTGGTTTCCTCTTTCCCGGATGAACAGGCCGTCAGTGAAAACAGCATCGCGGCAGCAAGCATGACTGCCAGAATTTTCTTACTATTTTTCATAACCTTCCTCCTTCCGCAACCTTCGTTGCTGCTCTTATTTTTGTTATACACATTATTGCATTCCGCCTTTTGAATGTCAACGAATTTTTTCATTATTTTTCATTCATTTTCAGAAATATTTTCATAGTTTTTTCATTTTCTTTTGCAAATACTATACAAAACTACTTAACACTTTATATTTTTCCAAAGTTTATTGTATATATTTTCCACATTTCATTTGATGCAGGATTTCCATTTTTCATACTTTTGCATCTTTTTCATTCCTTTCCTTTTTATTGCTTGACGCAATAATTTTCATCATATATCATAAAGAGTAATTAACCGGCAGGCGTCGTCAGAATCGCCGCATACCCGCCTGCAATGTACCGCCCTGAAAATCAAGATGGGAGAACCTATTTCATGAACAGATCAAACATACCTTATATGAAAATATCTGAAAAAACCGGACTTTCTGTGTCCACCATTTCCCGTGCCTTAAAGCAGCCGCATCTGGTCAAACACGCAACCCTGAAAATCATCTACCGTGCTATAGAGGAACTGGGGGGAACCCTTCCTGACGCCGTCGTTCCCATGACCCATGATATGCGTATCCTTGCTATCGTGCCGGTCTTCAACAATCCTTTTTATACAGATATCGTACTGGGCATTCAGGATGCCGCCAACCAAAACGGCTGTCAACTGCTGATCGTGAATGAAACCCTCTCCAAGTTTAATATTCACCAAATCACAAATTTTATCAGTCAATCCAATATTTCCGGCGTAGTCATCATGCAAAAACTTGAGACCGATGTATTGGACCAGCTGAAACTCAGGACCCCCCTTGTGCAATGCAGTGAATTTAACGAAGTAAACGATGTCTCTTACATCACCATTGATAATCTGGAAGCCACGCGAAAGATGCTGCGTTATATTCTCAACACAGGCCGCAGACAGATTGCCCTGATCAACTCCGACCCGGCCCGCTACACCTATGCCAAGCTGCGCCTGCAAGGATATCATGAGACTTTGGAGCAGGCAGGCATTGCCGTAAATCCCCACCATATCGTCACCGTACCAGACGGAAATTTCAGCACTGCTGTGCCTGCCATTTCAGCACTTCTTAAGACCACCAACCTGCCAGACGCCATCTTCTGTGCGTCCGACATCATGGCGGCGGCAGCACTGAGGGCCTGCGCCCTGGAAGGCTTTCAGGTGCCGCAGGATATCATGGTAGCTGGATTCGATAACATAGACATCTCTGTAATGACCACACCCAACATTACCACCATCAACCAGCCCAGACACGACATGGGCTTTATGGCATGCACCCAGCTTCTGTCCATGATCGCAGATCCCATGAAACTGCCTCAGCGGTTTATTCTGGATACGGAATTGATTATCCGGGAATCTACGGATTTCTAAAAAAGAGAGTACCCGCTACAGGTACTCTCTCATATCTTTTACCAGCGTTTCTTCCGCCTGAATGGCTTCTCTGGCAATCTTTTTTACTTTTTCATCCGCCGCCTGATATTGATGCAGATAGCGGTAAAGCGACTTCACCCCCATATTACAGCCGTCTGTAATCAGATCGGCCACCACCCTGTCGGAATCCTCTCCGCCCAGCTTCACATTGGTCTTCATCCAGGACATCACCTTGGCCATGGGCGCTGGCTCCTTGCCCTCATCATGATATTCCCGCAGGTAATCATGGGTTTTATCTCCCAGCTTACAATGCGTCTCCTTACTCTTTTTCAGCAGATTTTCCAGTGTGCTGTCCTTTACGTGCTCCATCACATCATCCAGGGAAGAAATGCCCATCTTAATCCCCGCATTGCACTCCCGCAGGAGCTTGATCGTATCGTCTTCCATATGCATCCTCCTTTAACCAATCTGTCAATAGTATGTGCCATATGAAAGAAGATATCCAAAAATTTTACACTACTTTCTGCCTCTTTGCTCCATCCGTCCGATAATCCTCTTTTGTTTGTAAAAATAATAACTGCTCACCAAAACCGCACACATAACCCAGCTGATCGGATAGCAGGCCACAATACGCCGCAGTGTGGACAGACCTTCCGCTGCCGGTATCAGACTTACCCAGATGATACGGAACACACAGACCCCCAGCACCGATATGATCGTGGTCACAAAAGTATACCCCTGTGCCCTGAGAGAACCAGAGAAAATCTCAATAAACACAAACATGACAAAAGCAGGCGCTATGCTCCTCATCATAGTCATTCCAATCTCCACCACTGCCCCATCCCCGGTAAAGATACCCAGCAGGAAGCGGCCCGCCATCATCAAAATCACCGTCAGACAAATGGCCGTACCCACCGCCATGCCCAGACAGACTCTGGTGCCCTTCTTCACACGGTCCCATTTGCCCGCACCGAAATTCTGTCCTACGAAAGTAGTAAGAGCAATACCAAAAGAGGAATTGATCATCCAGAATACACTGTCTATCTTGCCATAGGCCGTCCATGCCGCCATGGTATTGACACCCAACAGATTGAGGGCCGCCTGTACAATCATGTTGGAAATACTGTACATAGAAGCCTGCAGACCGGAAGGGAACCCAATCTGCAGCATGTTTTTCAAAACTGCCCCATGAATCTTAATCTTACGCACAGATAACGCCATACAATCCACCTTGTACATCAAGGCCCAGGTCACCATCACCGCACTGATCGCCTGTGATACCAGTGTCGCCACCGCCACACCAAGGACCCCCAGGTTGCAATAAAGCACCAGAATCAGGTCCAACACAATATTGACAATACAGCAGACCACCAGATAATACAGGGGCCGCCTGGAATCCCCGATTGCGCGCAGAATCGCCGCTCCCATATTATAGATAAACACAAAGACCAGACCGGAAAAATAAATCCTTATGTACAACGTGGACATCTCCATCAGTTCTGCCGGCGTGTTCATCCATTCCAGCATCAGAGGCGCCAGTACCACACCCAGAACGCCAAGACCGATGCCGCCCAAAATCCCAAAGGCATAGGAAGTATGCAGGGCATCCTCCAGTCTCTGCTTATGGGATGCCCCGTAAGCCTGAGAGATCAGAACCGTCCCGCCTGCCGTCAGCCCCGTAAAAAATCCCACCACCATATTGATAATCTGCGCCGAGGAGCCGCCCACACTGGACAAGGCTTCCTTTCCGGCAAACTGCCCCACAATCACCGTATCCACCGTATTATAAAGCTGTTGAAAAAAGGTGCCGATCAGAATCGGGAAGAAGAAAATCAATAACTGCTTCCAGATCACACCCTCCAGGATTCCATTTTGTTTTTCTTTCGTTTCCATTATTTTACCCTTAACCTGTACTCTAATTGACAATCATATGGCTCCCGCTCCACATGCTCCCTGTGATACACCTGTGCCTCCACACACCCCATGGCCTGATAAAAGGCCTGCGTCTCCACTGCCGAATGGGCCGATATGTACAGCTTGTCCGCTCCCTGCTGCGCCGCCCAGGAGGCTGCTTTTTGAAAAAGCACTCTGCCTATCCCACGGCCTCTCATATCTTCTGAAATATGAATGCTGGACAAATCCAGATAACGATGCGAGCCGCCAAACAAAGATGCTTCCACAGAGACAAATCCCTTAAGTATACCACGGTAAAAAGCCCCGCACACAAAACCGCCCGTCAACACCGTGTTCTTAAGACATTTTATCAGCGTCTGATAATCCTCGCTGCTCCAGTCATCCACAAAGGGGGCTGCCGCAACAGTCCATTCACCGTTTACCTTTCTTCTGCACATCGTCACCTTCTGATGACGGATAAACTGTGCAAACAATTCCGGACTTATTTCCTGGTCCGTTATTTGTCTGTACTGAATCGTATCTGCAAGATAACTTTCCGTCTCTTCCATCACATCTGCCAGGATTCTCAGACTCTGCCCTGCATGCTCCGGGATCTCCAATGAATGATTGGCGTTCTCAATGATCCGAAGGGGCAGATTGTTTTCCAGACATTTTGCCTGAATCATCTCCGTCTTGGCCCAGGGATCGCTGGTCCCATGAAATACCATCCCCTTTGGTCCGGTAAATGCAAAAGTCTTTTCCAACGGCGTGTAATAGATATTTCTACAGTTTACAGCGTACTTTGCAGCATAAGCGCCAGCCACTGCAGTCCCTATGCTTTTCGACACAAAGAGCACATCCTCGTACCGCTTCCAGTCTACCCCTGCCAGACGCGCTTCCGTCTGGGAGAGCGCTTCGTCAAAAGCTTCGTCGAGATTCTTACTAAGTCCCTCGTATGCAATCTTTATTGTCTCATACTCATACTGCCCGGCTATTTTTTCACTGTAATAAAGAAGCGGCTTATCACAGTGATATCCTATTCCCGGAAAAAATACCGCTAACTTCATCCTTTTTCTTCCCTTCCTTTTCCTCTTCCATCATACCTGCAGACACTTAATTCTGCCATCTGATCTGCTCTTCCCTGATCGTAGGATACCGTACAAGACCGGTTCCTTCCAATGCCTCTTTATGCATGTCCACCGCCGTAATCTGATGATTGCCATAGACCGTATAATAATAAATTCCTTTATCCGTATTACAGCAGGAAGTATAAATCGTTGTCTCATATTGCCCGTCATCCAACTCACAGCATCCCCGCTGCTGGTCTACTGCGCCCAGGATATGAAAGAACTGACTGACACTCTCCGCTTCGCTCTCCCCGGAAACCGAATTCATCCGGACAAAGGCCGCCCGCACGAACCTGGACTGGGATGACAAGTCTCCCGGCAGCCCGATGCCGCCAAGTCCAAGGCTGTATGTTTCCAGCTTAAGCCCTTCCGCAAAGGTATTGACCGGCGGTCTGGCAGATAAATGCATATACTGATTCAGATGAAACATCTGCTGATCAAAGGAAGGATTGTTGGTCAACACACCCACCGGATTCTCATAAATCCGAATCCCCTCCCGCACCGATTCTACCACAATGGACTTTTCTCTGTCAGCAATCATCCAATGTAACTGCGCTGCCGGCAAAGTATCCTTAAATGATACGTCCAGCAGATTCAGATTCTCCACAAGCGCTCTGGCTTCCTCCACCGTGGCACACTGACCCAGAATCCAGGGAATCAGTTCAAACTGCGCAATATTATCCTTACCGGCTTTGCGCTTGCCGTAGACCGCATTGCCCACAAAATTAAGCCCTGCCATCCCCAGGCCCTTTTCATTGACAGCGTCATAATAAAGCGGATAATCCTCATCCACATACGCCATACCGATCAACGCATAGTGGACACTACGATCACCCGCCTCTGCAAAATGAAAAGGATACTTTCTGGGCGTTATGACTACTTCGTCCCCATAAGAAAAAGCATTATCCAATGTCCGCCCAAAATAGAAGTCCTTCGTCCTGTAAGTTGCTGCTGTGCACATGGCAATTCCTTCTTTCTGACTAAATTGTACTGTTTTTTAACTTTTCTATCAGGCCAAGGTCCGCCGGTAACCATGCCACACTGTCAAGCGTCTCCCTAGTCAGCCATCTGGCCGCTTCATGCTCTTTCAAAACCAAATCACCTGACTTAATGGTACAAAAGAAGCAGTCCATGGACAGATGGAATGCGGGGTAGTCGTACTCCACGGTATCAACCCATTCGCCCACTTCAATCTCTGTATCTAATTCTTCCCTGATTTCCCGAATTAATGCTTCCTGCGGGGTCTCTCCCTCTTCAATCTTGCCGCCAGGAAATTCCCAGCCGTCCTTAAACTCGCCGTAGCCTCTCTGGGTGGCAAAAATCTGGTGGTTGTGGGTGATGATGGCGGCGACTACTTTGATGGTTTTCATGGTTAATCTCCTGTCCTTCAAGAAAAACACCTTCTCCTTCTACAAATCATTCTTCCGCATCAAATATCTCGGATAATTGTTTTTCCATCTGATTCACCAAATCCACAACCAACGCATTGCCCATCATAAACCTGCGTTTATTAACCGGCATTTCCATAATCTCTCCCCCAATCAAACATTCTTTCGTCCAATCATTCGGAAATCCTTGAATCCGCTCCACCTCAACAGGTGTAAGAAGTCTTATTTTCTCTGTTTTCCTATCCTTCACTATGTGCGTAGTCCTGTTAAAAGACCCCTCGCTTGTAAGCATTGTCCTGGCTGGTTTATCATATTCATCAATCATGGCAATCGGACCTTCGGAAAAGATGTATTCATGTCCGCTCTTTGCTTTTCGTGTCAGTTTTTTTGCTCCTTTCACATATTGCCACGTTTTGTGTGCTCCAGCAGGAAGCGGCTCTTTGGTTTCATCACTATGATCTCCTTTCTCCTTTTCGTAATATAGCCGCTCCTCAGGTATAAAATAGGACTCATCAACATCTCCCACTTCCAAGATGTCCCCCAGCGTCTTTTGCTGTCCATGATATATCGGCTTCGTCTTCATTGTATAGATAATACCATCTTTCATCACACCAGTATTTTCAAATGAGAATGAAAACGCATTCGACAGTTCTCCGATTTCATTTGGCAGCTTCTCCATTTTAATCTTCTTTTCATCACACTTGCTAACCGGAAAACTTTTTGCAAAGAACCCTTCCGAAAGAACCAAGCGCGTCATGCTCTCCTCACGTAATTCCTCATTGCAGGAATCCCTATATGCAATCGTCTTAGCGATTCTAGCTGCATATGCTGTCTTGTCACTATATGCAAAAATAAATGTGCGCCTGCGGCGCTGCTGATATCCATATTCTGCTGCATTTATCACACGCCACTCCACTGTATATCCAAGATCACGGAAGCAGGCCAATATAACGGCAAAATCTCTTCCTCTCTGACTCGCCGGACTTTTTATGAGACGGTCTACATTCTCCAAAAGAACAAATGGCGCTCCTTTGGTCTCTAACATATCACGGATATCCCACCAAAGAACCCCCTTTTTCCCCTCCAGACCTTTTGATGTAGCCAACGATGAAGCAACCGAATAATCCTGACATGGAAAACCTCCCACGAGCAGATTATGATCTGGCACGATTGTCTTGTCCACTTCATTGATATCTTTGTTTGTCCAATCTATTCCGTCAATCTCCGGACAAGAGCCAAATCTCTTCACATAACATCCATGAGCCCATTGAATCTTTTTATCCGCCGGTTCCCATTGACTAAACCATACAGTCTTCCACTTTTCGGGTTTCATGGCATCTTCTATCTCATGGATGGAGTTAAGTCCACAACGGAACCCTCCAACCCCTGCAAACAACTCGCAAACTGTCTTCTCCATTTGAGTATCTCCTTCGTTCACTTTTCACTGCAATCATATCATAATCGACAGTTTTGATCAACCTTTATATCATCATCTATCTGTTGATAGATATATGTATTATTCAACCAGAAACACTGTTTCGGATACTGCCTTCCGTCCGGCAGCTCATAGGTATCCTGTGCATTTTGAGCATGCGGTCTCACATGACATACCGGATTTTCCGAAGCTTTCGGGAAATTATTCCGGCACACGCCGTTAACCTGCCTCACTTGAAGTCCTTCTTGTAATACCTGCTTAGTCCGCTGCCATACTGATTTCACATCTGTCTCCAAATCTCCGTATGGTATATTCCAAAACTGGCATCCGCGAAGCCTAAGTACATCATCTTTATCAAATTTATATACTACAAATAAGAATCTCGTCTCCCTAAGATAATTTCCAAACTTTGAATCCTCCCACTCCTCTTTCACTATCTCTTTGAATCGAAATGCGGGAAACGACATACTTTCTTTGATTTTATCATTTTTTCCAATCCGAACTGACTTAACAACAACACTGGCTTTCTCAAATTCCTCCGCATGATTCCCTTTAATTCCCAGCATTCTAAATGCTAATATCGCCTCTAAACTTTTCGGCTTCTTTTGCATATCTACGTTAAGCACTCCGCAAAGTTCCTCCACCGAATACCCTTGAAACCTATTAATCTTCTCCATCACATAATCTTCAAAAGAATCTACCGCATCCTCAGCAATGATAGGCTCATAAGTCACTTTCCCGGAAACAATATAATTGTTCAGAACGTATGTCATATAGGAGCTCTTAAATGCAAACGCTCTGGGTTTGGCAAGTTCCTCGCTGAACGGTTGTTTCCTTCTGTCTTTCGATGTAGCTGCTTTAGGAGCAGCACCTAAATATAACGTATCTCCTTCTGACAGTTCATGTGCCTTTCCTGCCTGTATTTTGGATACAATAATATAATAGTCGTGTCGGATGATCTTCACATCTTGTTCCGGCGGCGTGAATAATCTTGAATACCCTATCTTATAATCCAGATTATATTTGATATCTTTCATATATAGATAATAGACCAACAGTATCAATTTCGACTTATTCCAAAGATGACTCTCTTCAAATTTCTCATTCACCACCTGGAAATAATCAATCATTGTCAATACCAGTCTTTCCTTCGCTGACAAGGATCCATCTTGGTTCATTCTATAGGGTGTAACCTTTAATTCCACCCCCGCCTCAGGGAAATCCGCCCTTGCGTCACTGTTACAAGCATAGTGAAAAAACTTCTCTTCAACAATCTGCCCCAAATTTCCTTTATTTCTCTTTGTCACAGACATATCAGATGTTCCATAATCTGTATTTTCACCTCGAAGAACCAATGACTGTCTTGCGTCATCTTCCTCACAGATTTCACGAAATGTCTTACCCACCATTTTCTGAGAATACACTTCTATTGACAGTGGATTTGACCTATCGTATTCAGCTATATAATCCACTCTCATCATCAATCTCCACCTCTGTCATCTTCAAATCGAATATTGTTTCCTCTATCACCTTAACACATTCATCCGCATTCTTCAAAATATCTTTTCCCCAGAAATGTATCACCGTCCACTCTTCAAACCTAAGCTTCTTATTCTTTACTTCATCCCTCTCGATGTTCCTTTGTATTTTGCTCGTCCAATACCCTGCATTCTTTCCTTTCTCCAGCTTTGTCTTGAGTACATCCCAATCTTTTCCATGAAAAAATTCGCTATCACAAAATACAGCTATTCTATATTTCGTGATAGCAATATCCGGTGTCCCTGGCAGTCCCTTATAATTTTTGCGATATCTATACCCTTTGTTCCAAAGCGCTTTCCGCAGTGCAATCTCTATGCTCGTATCCTTTCCCTTGATACGGCTCATATTTTTATGGCTTTTCTCTGTTACCTCACCATGAAAGCGAGGTTCTTTCTTCTTATCACTCATCATTTTAGAAGCTCCGGTGCTTTTTCTCTAATATACTGTAATATGTAATCCCTATTTAACCAAAAACTTTGTTTTGGCAAGATATCCCCATTCGGCAATGTGTCCCCATACTTTTCTTTGTTTTCCGGCTTACGCAAAAATCTCCCATTTTGAGAATGGTCTCTAATATATTCCTCTGCTTTCTCGTCAACTCCTAAAATATGCTGCGCCGAAATATCGTATATAATGTCCCGCACATGCAGCTTTATCAGTCCAATCTGTCCGTCAGTCTTTCCCTTTATGTTATTCGTTATAATCGGCTCATTATTTCCATTAAGCTTCAAATGAAATCTCAATCCCTCCATGACCTTATGCTTAAAGTCTTCCCACGTGGGCCTGACAAGTTCTTCTAATTCCTCTGGCGTGAATTTTAACATCGTATGTCCAGTATAAACATAATCTTCATCCTTTTGAACAAAAATCTGCAATAAAAAACGCTGCTCCGATAAATATGCAAACATATCCGACTCAACCCATTCTTGATTTACTATATCCATAATTCTAAAATTAGGGAATGGACTACTTTCTGCCGCAATACCATTCTGTTTGATGCGCACTGCTTTAACTACCGTATTTGTCTTTTGCAGATAGATATCTTTATTGGATGCAATGCCGAGCATCGCATATCCCAACTCACTAAATGAGTTCTTTCTTTCAAAATCTATGATGCCTTTTATATCCCTTATCTTCTTTAACTTCGCAATCTTTGTTGCCGCCTTCCCCATATATTTCCTATCTATAATTTCAAGCCAGTCTTCAAAAGTTTTTCCCTTAGGAATTTTGATACAATTCTTTTCTTTTACTTTCGAGATTTTAATTCCAAACTCTTTTTCAGGAATAATATACTCTTTGACAAGATATGACATATAAGATTGTTTAAACACAAATCTACGGGGAAGCGCTTCATCTCCAAGAGGCGCATTTTGTTTATTTGACTCTTTGTTCCCTGTTCGTGCCGCCCCTAAATACTCCGTATCACCTTCTGAGAGTTGTGATGCTTTCCCCTCTCTGATCTTCTTAGTGATTACGTCATAATCCTTTTTAATCTGCCTCATATCCGATGCGACTACTTTCTCAAATTCATACAGTCTTACATATTTTATCTCTGAATCTATACGAGCTTGATTTAATTTCATCAAATACGCAATCCAAAGCATATTATGGCACTTTTGGTACAAATGACTATCTTCAAAAGCTATCTCTGCAGCAAACTCCATAAAGTTTATATCCGTCAAAGCCAATCTCTGATCCGCTTTCTCACGCTCTCCATCTGACCAAAAGCCAAAACATTTCAATTCCAATCCTGCACCACTAAAATCTGGTTCCGACGACGAGTTTCTTGGTATCTTAAAATAATGCTCCTGCAGAGCATTACCAACCATACCTTTATCTTTTCTATTTTCTAACTTCTCGATACCTACAACATCTGAAATGGTCTTGCCCTTAAGCATACGTGCATAATCTAAAATGCTCGTTATACTTGTTTCATCATACTTAAAATCCCTCTTCCCCTTCTTGAATTTCATTATACTTCCTCCTTATTTTCATGTCACGTCATTAAATATTTTTTCCAAACACGTCAAATATCAATATATTCCAGTCGTTACATAAATTAAATATTATCACAACATGGTATTAAGACATATTTTCGTAATTCAAAAAAATACATCCAATTTACCCTCATCGACAATGCATGTCTTTTCATCTTGTAAATTGAATGTACCAACCCATTTACTCTATATACTGCTTTCTTTTCTTTTCACTAACTCATACACATTTACCATCGGGAAGCGGATAGGATTAACAAATCCGGACAGCGCTGTTGATGCTGTTACATAAGCTCTGCTTAATTGCATCAACGTACTAATTCCATTGATCTTAATCATACTTAAGAAACGTTCCTGATTCATCTGAGCGCTCTCTCCTTCAAATACGCCCATTATATCTAATCGAATCTGAAATAGTTCTTCTTCCGTATCTGTCTTACCTGTCATCTCAATGAGCAAATGTAAGTCTGATTGTAAAATTCCATCTACTTCCTTTACCTCTGCTATCTCATAATCAGCTCCGAAAGAAACCTTCCGGCTTTCATATTCATCCGTCGATTCACTTTGATTAAACTCAAAAGAGACTACTCGGCTTTTTTTCATTTGAAATGGTGATATCATACCACTCATGACGCAAACCCCATACTATCAATATATTCTTCATTCTGTTCAGATACTGCCTGTTCAAAACTATACTCACTGCTGCGCATACTACTTTCAAACTGTATGTTAAATTTCCATGATAATTTCTGGGCAATCTCAAATAGCATTTTTACAGTCGGATTATATTCACCGCTTTCCAACTTGGAAACCATAGCCTGCGTAATCTGCAGTTTCTCAGCCAAATCTTTCTGTGACATCTTATTTTTGACACGAAAATTAATAAACTCACACGCTATATCCACAAGCAGATTTTCCACCGCCATTTCTTGTTTGAATTCTCTGCTTTCTTCTTCAAAAAAAGTATATGCCTCAACCAATTTCTTTTCCATCATAATATTCTCCCATTCCGTTAACAAATCAACTTGTTTTTTCTATCATACGCAATACGTTTTGAGTTTTCATAATCCTTAGAATTCTTTTCCTGAAAACAACAATATAAGATCACTATTTCCCTGCCCTTTATTTTTTCAAAAGAAAAGAGAATACGAATATTCTTCTTTCCTTTTAATCTCATTGCATGTAATCCTTCCGTTTCTTTCAGGCACTCAAATAAACTTGATTGTTCAACGCAATTTCTTTTCAAATTTTCTAAAAATCTAAGACTTTTGTGATATTTGATTTTGAATTCTTTTACATACCCACTCTTTGATATCATTTCCTTCAATTCGTCATTAAAAGCAGGATATGTATAAATATATGTTGTCTCATATTCATCCGGATACCAAATTTGAGGAAGTTCAATAAGATTATTACTCATAGTATATGACCATCTTTAAGGAAAGTATACAACTTATAAGTTATATTTTCAACCTTTTCTTTCAATATTTATATTACTTTATACAAAAGCAACCAATAAAATATACTGTTTTTATAATATCATTTCTTATTTATACTCACAATATATAGTTTGAAAGTTTTATGAAAGTTTTATTCCCACTTACTTCTTCCCCAAAACTTCCCCAATCTCCCCAAAATAAAACTTCTCCCGAATCCCCCCTGTATTCTCTAAAATGCATGTAAGAAACCGCTCCCCATACTTCTCAAATTTATAGGCTCCCATCCCGTTTACCTCCATCATCTCTTCCCGGTTCATGGGCAGCCGTACACACATATCCACCAGCGTCTTATCCGAAAAGACCAGATATGGCGGCAGACTCTCCTCACGCGCTATGCTCGTACGCAGTCCCCGCAATACATCAAAGAACTCAAGACCCCTGGTATTCAGGATATCAGAGCGCCTCTTACCCGTTCCCTTGATCCTGTCATCCTCCTCCACGGCCCGGCTGCTCTTAGGCTCCATCTTCACAGTGACGGTGCAGACATCCTCCATGAGATCCTGTGCCTTACCGGTAGTCTGTAAGAGAGCATACTTGTCCTGTGTCTGTCTGAGATACCCTTCCTGTATCATCTGTCCGATCAGGTCTTTAATCTCCTGTTCCCGTAATTTACTGAAAGATGCATAAGAAGAATATCGATCCACGCGGTATTCCCGCAGTTTTGCACTCTTCCCGCCAAGCAGTGTTCCCACGACCACATTGATGCCGTATCTTTCACCCAGTTCTTCCAGACACACAATGACCTGTTTCGCCTCTTTGGTCATATCTTTCTCTACATAGTGCTTCCGGCAGTTCCCGCATTTCCCGCAGGCGCCCTGATTCCCTTCCCCAAAGTAACGCAGGATATAGGTTCGCAGGCACTCCTTGGTATTGCAGTAGAAATTCATGGTCTGCAGCCTCTTTTCATCCCGCTCTCTGATCGTCATAAGTTCTTCTTCTGTAAAGTTCGGATTGACGTCTTTGTTTTCCAGAAGAAACCGGTTGATCATGATATCCTGCGCAGAGTAGAGAAGGATACAGTCAGAGGGCTCCCCGTCTCTTCCGGCGCGTCCCGCTTCCTGGTAGTAGTTCTCCATGCTCTGAGGCATATTATAGTGAAGCACGTAGCGCACGTTGGATTTGTCGATGCCCATGCCAAAGGCATTAGTGGCCACGATAACGGGCTTTCTGTCATAGATAAAATCATCCTGGTTCTGCTGGCGTTCCTCACTGGTGAGGCCAGCGTGGTACTTGGTGACGGCGATCCCTTCTTTTTGCAGCATCTCATAGACTTTTTCCACGTTCTTTCTGGTGGCGCAGTAGATGATTCCGCTCTCCTGCGCCCTGTCTGCCACATAGTGCTGCAGGTATCTTGTCCTGCTTTTTGTATGTTCAACTGCAAAGAAAAGGTTCTGTCTGTCAAAGCCCGTCACCAGGGTCTTGGGCGCATCCAGTCCCAGGACACATATAATGTCGTCCTTCACTTCCCCGGTAGCCGTAGCCGTAAAGGCACTTAAGACAGGACGCTTGGGCAGCTGTCTGACAAACTGAACGATATTTAAATAGCTGGGGCGGAAATCCTGCCCCCACTGGGAAATGCAGTGCGCCTCATCCACCGCTACCATGCTGATTTCCACAGCCTTTGCAAAATGCAGGAACCGCTCCGTTTCCAACCTTTCAGGGGCCACATAGATAATCTTATACCGCCCCTGGCCTGCATAGGTCAGTGCCTTGGCAATCTGGTTCTCCGAAAGGGAGCTATTGATATAGGCAGCGTGGACGCCTGCCTGGTTGAGGGACTGCACCTGGTCTTTCATGAGAGAGATCAGGGGCGAGATCACCAGTGTGATACCGGGCAGCAAAAGCGCCGGCACCTGATAGCAGACGGATTTCCCTGCACCGGTGGGCATAATACCCAGCACATCCTTTCCTTCCAGAATATGGTCTATCAATGCTTCTTGTCCTTCCCGAAACGAATGATAACCATAGTACTTTTGTAAAATATCATATTTTGTCATTTGTAAATACCCTTTCTGTTTGTAAACCGTATACAATACCCCCTGCTCACCATGATTCCGCCTGGCTTCCGGAGTTCCTTCTCGCATTATTATACAGGAAAATCTGTGTGATCACACCATATGATTGCTAGAAAACGCATCCTCAGATTATGAAAACATATTATCAGAACTTTGTCTGTCACAAAGATTGGCAGTCCATTTTTAAAGAATCATACAAAGCCTTCCCCAATGTCAGCACACCAGGGAAGGCCTGTACGCATTTTTCAACAAATATTTATACCTGCGCGTCTGCCTGACACATGTCAGGTCAGTATAGCATCGCAGGCGTTTCTTGCCTGTTTACTATTCCGCAACAGCCTCTGTATATTTCACGGCCAGTTCATTCACAGTTCCGTCAGCTAACATGGCCTCGATAGACTTATTGATCTTTTCCAGCAGCTCTGTATTGCCTTTCTGGACAGCAATCGCATACTCTTCTGACTCAAATGCGCTTGCATCTTCCACAATCTTTAAGCCCTCATTATCACTCACATATTTCTGAGCAGTAGCGGAATCAATCACCACCACATCACATTTGCCGTTTACCAGCTCCATGACCGCCTCTGTACCCTTTTTGAAAGCTTCATAGGGATAACCCATGTCATTCACGCATACTTCACCGGTGTAACCCTGAACCACGCAGATCTTCTTATCTGCCATATCAGCTGCCGCTGCAATGTCGGAATCTTCTTTCACGATCATGACCTGTGTCGCTGTATAGTAGGGTGTGGAGAAATCCACAGTCTCTCTTCTTTCATCTGTGGCTGTCATACCTGCGATGACCGCATCAATCTGCCCATTCTGCAGCGCCACCAAAAGAGAATCAAACTCCATATTCTCTATCGCTGCCGTCATATCGTTCTGTTCTGCAATACTCTTGGCAATGGCCATGTCGATACCGTCATACTGATCGATCACGCCCTCAGATGTGACAAACTCAAAAGGCGGAAATTCTGCATTGGTACCGAAAGTGAGTTTCCCGCCCTTCGATGAACCGCCGCAGGCCGTCAGTGTGCATGCCAGCATAACCATAGCGGCTGCAAGTGCCATTACTTTTGTTGCTTTCTTCATAATCTTATCCTCCTTACGAAATTCCCGGACAGACTGCTTCTCATGCAGTTCCTTGTCCTGTCCATATTCTATGTATTACAAACCGACATCCCTGCAAAACCAGTACCACGCTTACCAGGCCCATTTCACAGGCTCGGATACCGTCGAAGCATTTCAAGGCTTCTGGTCTTGTCACTGCCGATATAATACCAAATTTATCTAAGCGGACGTTACTTGGGCACAGGCATCCTCCCTTCAGATTCTGTCTGCTGTCCATGTCTTATTCATACCTCATTGTTATCAAAGCACCTTGCTCAGGAAGTTCTTCGTCCTCTCATTCTGGGGATTGCCGAAGACTTCCTCCGGTGTGCCGCTCTCCATAATCACGCCTTGGTCGATAAACAAGACTCTGGAAGCCACTTCCCTGGCAAACCCCATCTCGTGGGTCACAATCACCATGGTCATGCCGGACCTGGCCAGATCTTTCATAACATCCAGCACTTCACCTACCATTTCCGGGTCCAATGCCGATGTGGGTTCATCAAAGAGCATAATCTCAGGATCCATAGCCAGAGCCCTGGCAATGGCCACTCGCTGTTTCTGTCCGCCGGAAAGCTGTGCCGGATAGGCATCGGCCTTTTCTGCCAGATTGACACGCTCCAAAAGTTCCTGCCCGCGCTTTCTGGCTTCTTCCTTCGTCATTTTCTTAAGAAGGACCGGCGCAAGGGTGATATTCTCCATAATCGTCAGATGCGGGAAGAGATTAAACTGCTGAAACACCATCCCCATCTTCTGCCGGATGCGGTTCACATCCACCTTGGGAGCCGTAATCAATTCATCATCCACATATATCTCCCCATCGGTAGCCGTCTCCAGAAGATTCAGACATCTTAAAAAGGTACTCTTGCCGGAACCGGATGGACCAATCACCACCACCACTTCGCCCTGGGTGATATGTTCATCAATTCCGTCTAAAACGTTAAGATTCTCAAATGTTTTATGTAGGTTCTTTACTTTAATCATGTATGCTTCCTCCTACCTGGCATCAGCCTTACGAAGCCTTGCCTCTATCCTGCCAAGCAGCAAGGTCAGTATTTTAATAAGTACATAATAAATCACCGCAGTACCGATCAACGGCATAAAGGCGATAAAGGTTGCACTCTTGATAAAGTCGCCTGCTTTCTGGATATCCATCAGGCCCACATAACCAACGATGGCCGTCTCCTTGATCAGCACGATAAACTCGTTGCACAACGCCGGGAAAATATTTTTCACTGCCTGGGGAATCACGATTCTGCTCATGGTCTGAAAAGCGCTTAAGCCAAGAGAGCGGCCTGCTTCCGTCTGTCCTTTGTCAATGGAAAGGATGCCCGCCCGGATAATCTCAGACACATAAGCGCCGGAATTGATACCGAAAGCAATCGCTGCAATAATCCACTTATCCAGCTGTAGTGACGCAAAGATAACAAAATAAATGATCATCAGCTGCGTCACCGCAGGTGTACCCCGGATTACATCTGTATAGACGCCGCCCACAAACCGCAGTATCTTTTTCTTAGACAGGTTGCTCATCGCAATCAGCATACCGATCATAATACCGATGATAACTGCCAGCAGGGACACCTTGATGGTCACGCCGATACCGCTCAGGAGTAACTTATACCGGTCTTCCCTGATAAAACATTTATAAAAAAGGTCACTGAAATTCGCTGCCCACTCTGCCATTCTTCCTCATCCTTTCACCGCCGGCTTAGTCTGCCGCAATTCCCAATATATCCGAAAACCGGCACTCTGCATAATTCTGAATCGCATTATATCACAACAGCTTCCTTATGAAAAGTATAAATATACTTAAATTATGTGTAAAATATAAATGCTTTCAAGCTATTTTCCCTAATATCTCAAAATCGTCCCTTGCAATATTGCATAAAAATGCGTTTTATCCATGATGAAATACTTATGAAATCCATACCGCAATGCTAGCTTTTTAGACAGGCCTATGATATACTCAAGCTGTTTATGTTTGAAATGAATCAAAGATACATAAGAAATAATCATAACGACAACATCTGCATATCAATATTTGATTTCATTTATTAATATTAAAAAAAAGAGAGAACGCGCTATGATAAAAAAAGACACGTCCCCCATCAAAGATAATATTACGGAACTGCAAAGAACACATGAGTTGATTTATGAACAGGCCGCTATTTTAAGCCGCTCAGAGGACATTCCCACAGCAATCCAGGGTATGCTTGCCGCCATAGGCAACTTCGTCAATGCAGAAAGAGCTTATATTTTTGAGGATAAGGGAACCTATTATTCCAATACCTTTGAGTGGTGTGCTCCCGGCATCCAACCTGAAAAAGATAACCTTCGGAAAATCGATTCAGACACTGTGTCCCCATGGACAGACATCCTGATTCATGGGGAATGCATCATTATTTCAGAAGTGGAAGCCATCCAGGAAGAACATCCCAGAATCTACGATATTTTAAAGCCGCAGAATATTTCCCGTGTGGTGGAAGCTCCTATCATGGTGGACAATCATCTGATCGGTTTCCTTGGCGTAGACAATTCACCGGTTAAGACTTCACAGCGGGTCGCAGAAACGCTCCAGATTCTGGGAACCTTTATTGCGATCACTCTCAAAAATCAGGAAGGACGTCTGGAATCCTTAGAACAGGCCAACACAGCTCTCACCGAGACTAACGCCGCTTTACGGGTAGCCTACGAGAGCGCCAACCAGGCCAATGCCGCCAAGACGAATTTCCTCTCCAAGATGTCTCATGATATCCGCACCCCTATGAATGGTATCATGGGTATGACTACCATCGCCATAGCCCATATCGATGACAAGGAGCGTGTCTTAGACTGTCTCGGCAAGATTTCTTCTTCCAGCCGTCATCTGCTTGCGCTGATCAATGATGTGTTGGATATGAGTCAGATCGAGAGCGGTAAGACTACCCTGGCCAAAGAGGAGTTCAATCTTTCCAACCTGATTGAGACCTCCCTGGATATGATAAAGCCTCAGATTGCAGAGCGTAATCACCATTTGAATATCCGTGCCATGGATATTACCCATTCCCATGTGATCGGCGACAGCTTACGGATACGACAGGTATTTCTGAATATTTTGGGAAATGCAGTGAAATACACCCCCGACGGTGGTATCTTAAGCCTCTCCATCTCGGAAAAGCCTTCCGGAAAGAAGGAGTTAGGCTGTTATGAATTTATCTTTGAGGATAACGGCATCGGCATGTCGGAAGAATTTCTGGAGAAAATCTTCCAGCCCTTTGAACGGGAGAAAGATGAACATGCCACTAATGTACAGGGAACCGGTCTTGGCATGGCCATCACCAAAAATATCATCGAAATGATGGACGGCGATATCAAGGTGGAAAGTAATCCCGGGGACGGAACCCGGTTTATCATCACCATCTTTTTAGAATTGCAGGATACAAATAATGTACCCATGCCAATCGGGGAAAGTTCTTATGCCAAACCCCAAAATCAGCTCTTAAGCCTTGCCAAGGCTGACTACTCCGATAAACGGGTACTGATTGTGGATGACAATGAATTGAATCTGGAGATTGCCTCTGAAATTCTTGGCATGAGCGGTATTCAGATTGAGACAGCAGAGAATGGCAAGCAGGCTGTGGATATGGTCTCCGATCATCCTGACAGCTATTACGACATTATCTTCATGGACATCCGCATGCCCGTCATGAACGGTTACGAGGCCGCCAGCGCCATCCGGGCATTGGACCGCAGCTACACAAGGCATCTTCCCATCATCGGTCTGTCTGCCAATGCCTTTGCCGAGGATGTGGCCATGTCCAGAAACGCCGGCATGAATGCCCATATTTCCAAACCACTGGATATCGATCAACTCAGCAAGACAATGCATAAATGGCTATCCTAGAAAGCAAGAATACGATTCATAAGACAAATAAAAATCGGGCTAAGCCCGATTTTTATTTTACGCATAATGCGAAATAATCATTTTTCTCCGTCCGAAACAGCAAACTGTACGGCGGGAATTGTTTCTCAAATTCAAAGGACCGCACCAATTGTTCAAAAGACAATATATTGACCTTTTCAAGTTTATAACTATCTTTCAGAGAGAAATGCGTCTCCATGCATTCCATAAATTTCCCGGAAATAAGTTTCATCGCTTCCGCAATCGTCTTATCCACCCTGTTGACCTGCTTCCCCAGCAGTTCACTGATCAGTTTGATAACCATCTGCTCCTCATAGACTAAAACTGCTTGTGTATACTGCCCATCCGCTTTACGATAACTCATCCGGAAACAAAGAGCCTTGCCGGATGCGAAATCCTCTCCGCTATAGTGTGCACTGACAAGAGCTGCCTCCAGTTTAAAAAGGTCATGAAATGTCTGAATCACTGCTTTTTCCAGAGAAACCAGTTCATCCTCTGCAGGCTTATGTACCCATTTATGAGGAGTCTTTCCCGTGATGGCGCAGTCCTCAATCATGATATGTACATTCAGCCATCCCACGCATATACCCAGAAAATGCTGAATAGACTCTGCCGAATAATCCTGTGCTTCCATTTCTTCTTCCAGGGCGGGAAGTGTCTGATTCTGCAGATTATCATGCAGGCTCTTATGGATCTCATAACCCTGATAGCCAATTTTTCTCATATAAGCTTCTTCTTCTGCAAAATGCTTTATGGTATAGCTTTTGAAATATTTGATTCCTTCCTGACAGGCATGTTTTTGCTTCTCCGCATCTTCTGTCAGATTTAGCAGCTTTCCAACGATGGAAAAAAGCTTTCTGTGTGCACGATCCACGATTTCCACACCAATATTAAAGCGGTCATTCCATTTTACTTCGCTCATCGCACCTTACTTCCTTTCTGTCCTTTCTGGCTTTATCAAAATTGACTGATACCACTATTATACGCATTTCTTCCAGCATTTGCAAACTGGTCTGCTTTTGTGGTCTGCCATAATGAAATCATCTTTTTATGATATATGTAATCCGTAAAAAAGATTGAATTCGTATCCTATATGAAGTATGATAGTTAAAATATATCCTTTCGGAAATCACTCTGGGCGTTCCGCTTCGCGGCCCCGGAATTTTCAGGAAAAACGGGGCGTTTTCATGCAAAAAACCTTTATCAAATACACCTTTATCATCATAACCGCGGCTATTTTACTGATATTGCTCATCAACTTTGTCTGCAGTCTGAATACGCTGGAAACCAGACAGTTAGACACCTTTTATACCAAGACGGAACAGATGATCCATACATTAGAAAATAACCGGGAGGAGCTGCGTCTTTTACGGGAAAGTCTGGATGAGGATTATCTGACCAGAGCCAAGGCTGCTGCCTATGTCATGGACCATGTGGAAGAAGTAGCCATGGACGTGTCACAGATGCAGTATCTGGCAGATTTGCTCAATGTGGATGAAATACACATCATTGATGAAAATGGTATTATCGTGGCCGGTTCCGTCTCAGAGTATGTGGGCATAGACATGCATGATCACCCCCAGACAAGCGCTTTCCTTCCTCTGCTTAAGAGTAACGGTGAGGACGCCTATCTGATTCAGGAAGCACAGCCCAATGCTGCTGAAGCTAAGATGATGCAGTATATCGGTGTTGCCCGCAAAGGGCAAAAGGGTGTGGTGCAAGTGGGACTTACCCCCACAAGACAGTTGGCCGCACAGTCCAGAAACACCTATGAATACATTTTTTCCAAATTTCCCACCGACAAAGGTGAGGAATTATTTGTTGTTGACGCTAAAACCGGAACCGTTCTTGGTCATTCAGACGGAATGGACATGGATTTCAGCGCGGAATGTTACCAGTTGGAGCATCTTAAGGACTGCTCGAAAGGCGCCTATAAGCAGGGACGTGATAATGTCAGAATGTATGTGGTGAGCAGACAATATGACGATATCCTTCTATGTGCTGCACTGCCCAAAAGCATCTTTCTTCGCAGACTATGGCTTGGGATGCTGGCAACCCTCATATGTCTGTTCTGCATCGAGGCAGCCGTCATTCTTCTTTTGAATTATCTCGTGAAAAAGAAGGTGATCAACGGCATTCATCACATCAATGAAAACCTGACCATGATCACCAACGGCAATCTGGATACAAAGGTTGCAGTGGGCGGCAACAGCGAATTTGAGGAGCTGAGCCGCGGAATCAATACCATGGTCAAAAGCATTGTCAGCCTCTCGGACCGCATATCTGCCATTATAGAAATCAGCGGTATCCCATTGGCCGCCTTTGAATATGAGCGGGGCGTCAAACAGCTTTTCGTGACCTCAGGGCTGAGTGAATTGCTGAACCTGTCTAAGCAGCAGTCTGCGAAACTTTATCAGGATGCTGCGCAGTTCGACCAATATATCCGCAGCATCACCAAGGCACCAGTCGAAGGAGAATCAGACATCTATCAGATCAGCGACTCCAGATACATCCGCATACACATGTCTGAATCCGGCAATAGTTGTCTGGGCGTTATATCTGATGTGACCAAAGATATGCTTCAGAAAAAGCGGATGCAGTATGAAAATACCCACGATCCGCTGACGGGATTATATAAATTTAATCCTTTCAAGCATCTGGCTGCCAAAACTCTGCATGCCATGCCTTCCGGCAGAATATGCGCGATGGTTATGCTCGATCTGGATTGTTTTAAATCCATTAACGATACCTATGGACATGATGCCGGGGATCTTTATCTGCAGGATTTCGCTTCAATTATACAGAAAATGCCACCGGAACACTGCCTGTCTGCAAGGCGCTCCGGTGACGAATTCTGTATGATGATATTCGATTGTAATAATAAAGATGAAGTCACAGCACATCTGGATGTTTTCTATGACATGCTCGGCCAACACAAGGTTTCCCTGTCTGCTGACCAGTCAAAAAGCATTTCTGTATCCAGTGGCTTTGCGCTGGCAGACACCCCGGACACTGGCATAGAAGATCTGCTTGCCCGGGCGGACGAAGCCCTCTATGAAGTAAAACGGACCACAAAAGGACACTATGCTGCCTTCATGCCCTCTTCACCGGATGCCGGATAACGGAGATAAAGTGAAAATAATCAAACACCATTTGCTCCCCCACATATCTCCCTCTGTATTTTCTTGCTCAGGCCGCCCAGTACCAGCTGATAAGACTTGTCCAGCAAATCCTTTAACAAATCATCCGGCACTTCTCCATCCGGTTTAACGGAGTTCCAATGCTCTTTATTCATATAATAGCCGGGTACAATATCCTCATACTGCTGTCTAAGGAAATCTCCCTCTGCCGGCTCCAGTTTCAATGTGATGAAATAGGGCTCATTGTCATCTCCCAGACAGACCGCCGCAAACATCTTACCACCAATCTGATAACGGATCCACTTCCATTCTTCCTTGAAATCTTTGGTGACACCCGCTTTTTGCAGTAAATATTCATCAATCCATGTGTATCTCACGCCGCTTTCCTCCTTCTGTTATGCAAATTATCTGCACCTTTTCACAGTCTGTGCCATTTCTTCCCTATTTACGCCGCTTCCTGCCATGGCCTGTTCTGGAAGTTCTGTGCCTGCGCCTGCGTAACTTTCGAGTATAAACGAAATATCCCACTACACCAAGACCCACTGAGAATGTCACAAGTCCGGACACAAAGAAAATATTTCTGCTTCTGTCAAGCCGCTGATGAACCGATAACTGACGCTGCTGGCCGGCATCCTCATGCTCTCCCTGCTCTACAGGCGCAGCCGTTTCAACAGACATCACTTCCACCGTTTCTTTTAAAGCCTCATCCCCCTCCGTTTCAGCAAAGTCATTGTTTCTGTCTTTGTCCGCGCCAGGGATGCTTCCCGTATCTATCTTCCCGTTTTCCGCCAGTTTTACCGTTAGAGATGCTGTATCTGTATTGCTGCTATTGTCTGCATTTTCGGTCTGCTGTGTATCTGCCGGATTTTCCGGAATGGCAGTGACGAAATTATGACCACTCGAATACGTATCTGTATTTATATCATTCTGTGCTGTCTCCTGTGCCGCAGCATCACTGGTATCGTCAGATGAGTTGTTTGTCCCTGATGCATTATCCTTGTCAGAGGAACCCTTATCATTGCTTTCCTGCTCATGTTTTCCGGCATTATGATCGGAGGGCTTTCGGTCATCCGACGGTTTATCAGGCGGATTGACAACAGAACCACTGTCGCCCAGGTCTTCTGCCTCATTCATGCTGTTGGCCTTATATCGTAACACATTGGAAAAATACCTTTTATCATCCTTTTCTCCCTGCAGTCGAATATAGACACTGGGATTTTGGTCCGTATCCCACTCATCACATGGAAAGCTGATGGAAAATCCGGTGCTATCATTGGATACAGTCTTCACCTCATCCCTGATCCAGTTTCTGCCGTCAAAAGAATATTCTGCCGCAACCGTAATGGGAAGTTCCCCCTTGGGTTTCGTGTATTTGCCCTGAAAATAATAGGCATTGGAGCGTATAAAAGCATCCACTTCAGTAAACGTCAGCGGATAATCATTATATACCACTGTACATTTGGGTGCTACATAATATAACACCTGGGAAGAAAATCCCTTTACCTGAAAACGCTGTCTGTTTTGCTGATGCTTTTCCGTCCCCGCAAGATTCCAGGATACTGGTGTCGGCTTATTATACCAAATCTGGCCTTGATGGTTTACCGTACATTTTATCTCTGTGGGCAGCAGACTATCTGCAGACTGCCCCTTTTCCACGACAACACAGACAGAGGACTCCTCTGTCACAAGCGGCGCATCCGCATAATGGATGTTTCCTGTCACGCTGGTCTTTGTATAAGTGTTTTCCAGAACAAGTCCTGCGCCTTCTTCCTGCCACAGCGCATACTGCGGGGAAGTCTCCTCTGATTCGCTTTTCACAAAGACACCATCCAGCGTCAGTATACCGCCTTTTACTACGTGAAAAATACCCTTGTCACGGGCCTTTCCCTGAAAAATAAGATGCCCGTCACTCAAAAAAGCGATATACCCGGCTGCCGTAATCGTATAAGTATCGGTGTCCACCACAATGTCCGGCCTGTTGCCGCCATTAGGTGTGAAATAATAAAACTCTTTCAGAACAATGTTATTTGTAAGCTTAACCCTGCCGCCATTATTTTTGTGTGATTCAAGCCATTCCTTAAATTCATCGGCAGTAGAAACTGTGTCCTGTTCTGCATCCTGCGTTGTATTCTGACTGACGGATAATCCCGCGCTTTGTGTTGTATTCTGACTGACGGATAATCCCGTGCTTTGTGTTGTATTCTGGCTTGTATCTGCTTCTACACTTTGTGTCGTGCTCCGATTGCTACCTGCTTCTGCGTTCTGTTGTGCTGCAGACGCTGCCTCATCCGGTTTCGGGGCCGCAGTTGCCACAGAAATGTCCGACAAATATACTGAAAACAAAATGATAAAACAAACTACCAGCAAATGAATTTTTCTGCTTTTCATACACCTGTTTCCTTACCTGATCAAATAAAGCACTCATACGCCCTCGAGCAGCAATCCCGCAGTGAAAATTTCCGATTCCCATGAGCAAAAACAGGCTCAACCATCCACAATTACCTGTTATGATTACAAATATATAGCAAAAACTGCGCGTATACAAGATAATTTTACACAAAATATTCTGCCTGTCCGGAGCGTTTCAAAAGAAACCCGTCACTGGAAAACCTGGCAATAATCTTCCACAATACGAATCGCAATCTCCCTGGCCGCCGCGCTGGAAACATTGCCGGCATCCGTTTGTCCTAAATAAACACAAAAATAAACATTCCCTTGCGCACACTCGGCAAATCCGGTAAACCAGGCATCCACAACAACCCCTTCGGCCTTTCCCATACCGGTCTTACCATACATTGGGACTATCGTTTCCTCTGGTTCCGTAACAAGCATGACCTGCTTTAACACTTTTCTGGTCTCTTCTGAACAGACAGAATCCTTACCAAAGATACGCTCCATTACTTCTGTCTGTTCCTTCGGTGAAATTGCCAGAGACGATTCTACCCAGAATCCGGTTAAGGCCCTGTTATTATTATTCGTATTCATCCGCCCTTCCCAATCGGAAATGTCGCAGTTGCCATAAGCTAATTCATCCAGTCCGGCCTGCACCGTCTCAGGCCCTATCTCATCTATAACCTCCCGGAAATACCAGACGCAGGATGCCCGAAAAGCTTCCGGAAAGGCAATATCCTGATTCCAGCTTTCATTCCAGAATACCTCCCCACTCCATGTATGGGTGGAATCTTCCGGATCAATAATACCATTTTCCAGCGCAAGCATCGATGAAATAATCTTAAACGTAGAGCAGGGCGACCTCCTGGTATCTGCCAACTCCGGGTTATATAGCAGATACCGGGAAGTAGAAACATCATATAACACCGCAGCCCCATTGAATCCGTCAAAATACCCTGACCAATCTGTTTCGATTACCTCTGGTTCCGTTACCGTCTCCTGCCCGTCAGCTTCTTCCTGAAAAGACACTGCTGTTGGACTCTGGGGTCTGACTGCCTCCCGGGACCCCTCTTCTGCAGGCCAGCATTCATCGCCGCATCCTGTACTTCTTCTACGTCATTCCCGCTATCTGTCGGCATTGTGTCATCGTTCCCAGTACATCCCCATAAAAGAAATATACATGTCATGACGCCGCACATTTCTTTCCTATATCGCATTTGCCTTTTCATGTTTACTTTTCCTTTCAATGTCCGTCTTTCCCAGACAACCGGCAATACTGTATCTCCTGCAGCTTCTTCCCGCCTATCTCATGATACATGTAGTGCTGTGTCGGCGTAAAACCGCACCTTTCATAGAATTTCCTTGCATTCCTGTTTTCCGCAAGCACCCATAAAAAGATATCCTCATAACCAAGCTTCTCCAGTTCTTTTACTGCCGCTTCCAGCAACAGCCTGCCATATCCTCTGCCCATATATTCCGGCAGAAGGTAAATGGATATAATCTCCCCAAAATCATGAAACTGAGCAGTCCTGGATCTGCTATAACTGGACGTGCCTATCAATTTGCCGTCTTCTGTCATCATAAGGGAATGCACGCCGTCCTGATCCAAATAAGGAACCCACCGCCCCGGAGGGATACTATCCAGATAGTCCTGGGGAACAATACCCCTGTATGCAAACTTCCAGCCTTCTTCATAAATATTGCTGACAGATAATCTGTCATCGTTCTCCTGAATATGTCTTATCTCCAATCCTTTATCTCCCTGCTGCTTTCAAAATTTTACAGATCAAAAAGACGCAGCTGGCCTTCCTTTACAGATTTCATCTGTCTTACTGTGATCTTATCTTTTTCCTCCATCTTCCCGCAAAGAAGCGGCGATGCCGGGTCATGGTTCCTGCAGTTGCCTGTCACAACATCCAGTCCATGATTGGCATAGCAGTATACACAACCATGTTGACAGCTGTCGTAAACACCGATATCAATGCTCTCTGCACAGCCACATTCTGCACGTTGATTTTTGTCTTTGCCGGCATTTATCTGACAGCCGATTATGGATTCCACAAGCTTTTTATCAATACAGCTGCTATGCCTGATTCCATAACTGGCCAAATCCAATTGTTCGGCACAGCTTACCATCTCCATGTCATTTTGCCGTGCAATATCACACAGCTGTCCGGCAAAAACCGCCAGCTGTATTTCTTCCATATCATATACTTTCAGCGCATCCATATTTTTCCTGTTTTTTGCATACTTGTCCACAAAACTGATCACGCATTTCCGGGTATATCCACGGAGCGCCCCGGCTATCTGTGTAAATGCCTTTACATGATATGCCGGTGTGTACTGATCAGTAAAAAGAATCGGGTCATATCTCCAAATCACTTTCTCTGCACCGATTCTCTCAGACAAAGTCCGGAAAGCGGGTATGACAACCTCCTTTTTCGAAGGCACATTGATCTCAACATCCGTTCCATAACCGGTAAGCGTGAACTGGAAATAATAAGAATAGTCCCGTAGTCTATCCAACCCGGAGAGCATTGGCGCCGGATTTTTTGTCCAGAATACAATACAGTCCACAACCTCCGGGGACAGACCAATCTCACTGATTTGATGTCTGTTCATGGGATTGCGGACATATAAAAAGCCCTCCTTGATGCGGTTGTAGAACCAGTCTGAATAATAGGCGGGGATATCCGTCCGCCTGCTTGCACTTAGTATCATTCTATCTGTCCTGCTTAATAATATGACTTTTCCTCACCTGAATCAGCATATTTTATCCATTCATTTTACCGTATTGTAACAAAACTTACTACTCCTTTATCATTACAAAATTGGTAAAAAAGTTCTGCCAGTTCTTTACAATCTGATGACCGGCGTTCTCTGATAAACATGTTGTTTCCGACTCCCAAAAGTAGTTTGTACTTTTACAGAGTACCATAATTATATTTATATTCCTATCAAATTATGCAACTTCTTCCCCAACACCCCAAATACCACCCGCACCACCAGGCAGACGCCGATAATCAACACCGCATATTCTTCAAATCCGGTCCAATCATTTTGCCATACTCTTTTCACGAACGGCAGTGCCAAGACAATCAAAAGATACCAGAATACCGGAACAGCCAGTCTGCTATTCCCTGTTTTTGCAGCAGCGCACTGATAAATCACACACAAGGATGCAAAATACGTGACCGTTCCAATTAACGTGTGAAGTCTGTCAGGTGTAAGCCACCCTCCCAGCACATGCAGCCCTTCCAGAAAAACAGGAAGCCGGATAGACAACACAATGCGGATACCATTCACAAAGACGGTGAAAAGATACGCTAAAACGATGCTCACTCCAAGCCTCCTGCATTTGCTTCCGATATCCTCTCTTTGCGGGTCCGCCGGGATAAAGACCAACATTAAAAAAGTCAGCAGCATAAACCGGCTCCCGGAACAGGAAGCCGCAATCAAAAACTCAGATCCATGATTCACATATCCCTGATGGGGCAGATACTCAAAAGAAATCCCGGCAAGAATACCGGCCCACCTTGCGGTGGGCGCCAGTATCCATTTGAGCATATCTGTATCACTTGCCCGGATAAAGCAGCGCATGAGCATCGTTGTCAGAATCGCTGCCAGGTAAAGCAGCCAGTCATTTTGTATCTTTGTTTTTATCTGCCCCATGTTCCTCAATCTCTCCATTTCGATTCCCATTTGTCCCTATGGCAAAGCAATGTTATGATTTCTTCGCCTGCCTGCGCTGACACCAAATTTTTCTGATAAAAATCATAACAACCAACATACCCAGAAGCAGCGCAGCTCCCGGTTCCGAACCTACCCGATAACCTACCGCCAGATTTGATACTTCCAGCGGAAGCGGCAGGGGCTGATTCACATCCGCCGCATTACCGTCAGGATTACGCACCACATCCAACACTGCAATAAAGGAAGTATAGGGAGTGATCATGTGATAATCCAGTCCTATCTGCGTCACTTCTTTCTTTACGCCTGGATCATCGTCCCCATACCCATAATCAGTCAGACGCTCCACTCTTTTGCGTGCCCACAGGCAGCCAAGGGCATTATTCTCCCTGGTCATTGCGTCTGCCACCCGGATTGTCTTGGAATACTTTCCTTTGCCGGTCATGCCCTCTATCTGAATGGTTCCGGATGGCTCTCCTCTCCATTTCCCAAGCAGGACAAGGGGCTTCTTCGCATAAAGTGTGGGCAGCACCGCCGGTTCCACATCATAGGTATCAAAACCCTCAAAAGTAACCTTAATATCTGTCATCACCGGAGACTGTATGTAGGTACGAAACTGCTCTGCCGTACGGGCAGCATCCTCCGTATCGGTAGCAATAAACGGCTCTCCCTGCCCGACGGAAGCGATTCCCTCTATCAGATAACGGTTGACCGAGGTTCCGATTCCAAAGGAAAAGAAGTCTGCCTGTCCTATGTTGTCATTGATCAGTTTAAATATCTCCTTTTCGCCGCTTATATAGCCATCACTTATGATTACGATATTGCGGGAAACATCAGGCATAGACGGGGTATCTAAAGCGTCTTCCAGGGCTTCGGTAAGTTCCGTGCCGCCAGTGCCCTTCTGTTCTTTGATCAGGCAGGCCGCTTTGTTGATATTTTCCTGTGTGGCAGGAACAGAACGTTCTGACATCTTCAGTGAATTTCCGGAAAAGAGAATCAGATTAAAACTATCTGTCTCCCGCAATTCGGAAACCAGATTATAAATCAGACCTTTCGCCGTTTCCAGCGGAAATCCGGACATGGATCCAGACACATCCAGCACAAAAATATATTCCCTGGGCGGTATCTCCTCCACCTCACAGCGTTCCGGCGGCTGTACCATGAGCATGAAAAAGTTTTCCTTTTCACTCCGGCCGGTAAGTAATCCTGTATTAATCTGTTCTCCCGTCAATTTATAATCCAGAATGAAATCACGGTTGCCTGCATAATCTGCCGGATTCTTCAAGCTGACCTGTGCGGTGTTATCTTCCTTCCAATCAATCTTGATATCATGGGATTTGCTTGTAAGTTCCGCAATCGGCACGCCTGCTGAAACTGATACATTGATCGTATACCGATCAGCCGGTGCCAGACCATTCTCCAGATAAGGGATTCCCGTCCATTCCTCACGGGTTCCGGTATCATCCAGCGCAGGGCTTACATAGCGGGGACCCACAACAGTTGGATAGACAAACTGGTAAATTCCTTCCGCCTGTGTGATCATTTCCGTATAATGCAGTTCAATGCGCACTTCATCACCGGGCATGATATTGGCTACATCCATGGTGAACACATTGGCTCTCTCCTCAGATAACATGGAAGCACTTTTGCCCTCACTTTTAGCCGTTTTAAATTCCTCTTCGGCCTCCTCTTTCTCCTTAATGACCGCTGTCACTGTCTGATTCCCAATCTGCATCTTCATACCATGCACCGTAACTTTTGTGGATGCCGGGAAAATATAGCTGGCATTGATCGGCTTACTCCCCTCATTGGCATAAGTCTGTACCACATAAGTATCCGCAATGATTCCCTCGATGGACACATTAACATCAGTACTTTTCAGCGGAAAGCTGTCTACTCCCGTCTCCTGACTCTCCACATAAAAGTATGGCGCACAGGTTTTGTCCTCGTCTTCCGTGTCCTCCCTGGCATGTGCCACAGGCACATAGTTGATGCATAAAAGACACACCAATAAAATACATAAAAGCCTGTTGTGTTTGCTGCATTGTCTCATGTTCTCTCCATCCCTTCCTCTTAGCACTTGTCTGCTTTTCAGGCATTCTCCGGAATCCTTAAGCGTTTCCGGCAATGTCCTTTGCTGTCTTGGCATCGCTTCATGTTCTTTCATGCTACAATACAAAGGCATCATTCCTGCATCAAATATGCATCATTACAGCATCATTTCTGCATCAAAGAACCATCATATTTGCATCTAAGTTGCATCATGGGACAGCTTTTGGGCTGCCTTTAGAGATTCTTTAGAGATAAGGTTGCTATAATACAGTGGGGATCTTATTTCCTCAAGAATAATGGAAACTACCAACCATGTATTTTATTTAACAGGAGGGGAACGTAAAATGAAACGATTTGGAATGCCAAAACGGATTGCAGCCTGTCTGCTGGCAATGCTTCTTACTGTCACAACCTTTATCGGGTGCGGTACTGACAGCACCCAAACCGGCAGCACAGACAACGGCATTACAGACAAAGCACCAGCCAGTGGAGAAGCTGCACAGGATGAAACATCAGAGACTGCCATGGGGCGCTATGTGGAAAAAGAGACTGACCTAGGCGACAACAGTCTGACTGACTGGAACAGCCGGGTGTTCCCGATGGCAGACGGCAGCTTTCTTTTATCGGATAACAGCGGCTTTGTCTTGCGTTCACAGGATAATGGCGCAAGCTGGGTAAAAGAAGATCTGCCTTGGCTCAAACAGATGAAGGAAGATGATAAATACATCTTAACCATGGCTTTTGGCCCGGATCAGACCGCCGCTGTGATATGGACGGAGCCTGAGGAAAACAGCGGCGAAGACGGCAACGGCGTTCAGCTTAAGATGGATATGCAGCTCACCATTGTAAAGCCGGATGGTACAGAAATTCCTACAAATATAGAACTGGAACCAGACGATCTATGGGTTAACGGCGTATGTATATCGGACACAGGAAGAATTATTGTGAGTACAATAAGCTCCAATCTATATGAAGTCAAGGAGGATGGCAGCAGCGAGAAGTTTCTGGCTGTAGCAGATGGAGTCCCCTCACTTGTGCGGTTCCACGGTAATATCATGCTCTTGGACGGCGCAGGGTTTAGTGTTCCGCTCCTCTACGATATGGAAGAAAAAGCATACATAGAGGATCAGGTGCTGACGGATTTTGTGAAAGAAAATTTTGCAAACAGGGTGAGTAATTCAGGCAGAAGCTACGAAATGTTTTTGGTTTCAGGCGGTGATGATGCCATTTATCTGGCAGGTAATACGGGCATATACCGCCACGTGCTGGGCGGCAGCGCCATGGAACAGGTGGTGGACGGAAGTCTGACCATTCTGGGCGATCCAACCTGTCAGATTATGGACATGCTTGTTACCGATAACGATGAGTTTGTGGTCATTCTTACCGAAGAACAAATGACGCGGTTCGTCTACGATCCAAATGTCCCTTCCAGACCAAGTGAAAAACTGCAGGTATGGAGTCTGGAAGATGAGATGGTGATACGTCAGGCAATCAGCCTCTACCAGAAAGAGAATCCTGCCGTCTATGTGGAATACGAAATCGGTCTGGAAGGAAACTCCATGACCAGGGAAGATGCCATCAAAAATCTAAACACCCGCGTCATGGCTGGAAAGGGGCCGGATGTACTGGTTCTGGATAACATGCCCATGGACTCTTACGTGGAAAAAGGAATCCTTATGGACATCGCTCCTCTTCTGGATGGGATGAGCGGGGAGGAAGCTGTCTTTCCGAATGTAGTGGATGCCTTCAGACAGGACGGACATGTCTACATGGTACCCTGTGGCATTCAGCTTCCCTATGTTCATGGCAGAAAGGAAGATATCAACAAAATGACAGATATGTCATCTATTATAAATGTCATGAAAGATCTGCGGACACAAAATCCTGGCAGCGATTTACTGCGCCTTTCATCGCCCAAAGCCATTATGCGAGTACTCTCCCTGACATGTGCACCTGCATGGCGTACAGAGGAAGGGACTCTTAACGCCGAAGCCATTTCTGATTTCCTGACACAGACAAAGCAGATCTATGATATACAGATGGACGGTCTTTCGGAAGAAGCCCTTCAGGCATGGGAAGGTGAAAAGGCATTTTATCTAAGCTATGAGAGCGTAAACGGTGAAGACCTTGAAGAAGCAGACGAAATCAGGATACGCAGTCAGAGTATTCATTTTATGAGCCAGGCACAGCAGATTGCGGCAGGTTCCATGGATAACATAAATGCGTATAACTGTCAGCTGTCCCTTCCCAAGACAGAAGGGTTTGAAGACTGCGGCAGCGTTCCCATGAATGGTCAGTGCAGCAATGTGTTCTGGGCTAAGACACTTTTGGGCATCAACGCATCCTCTGAAAATACAGACCGCGCACAGGATTTCATTAAAACAGCGCTTAGCACAAAGGTCCAGATAGATATAGAGAACAGTTTTCCGGTAACGCCAAAAGCCATCCTGGATAATTATGCGGACCAGTGGCAGCTGTATAAGGATAACGATTATGTCTCCGGTTCAAGTGGTACCATCGATCCCGACGGATACGAAGTCCTCCTCTTAATCCGGGTTCCCGATGAAGCAGAGGTAAAGGAGCTGATTCAGTGGATTGCATCCATGGACACCGCCTATGTGGAGGATAAGACCTTTGAAAATGTGATTTATGAGGAAGGCACCTCTTATATGCTGGGTGAAAAGAGTCTGGAAGATGCTATGAATTCCATCGAGACAAGACTTGGCATTTATCTGGCAGAATAGATTCCGGCAAACCAATGATAAAAGGGAGTGTGGCAGCATAACAGTATTCTCGTTATGGGGCGGTGCTCCTTTTTCCTATTTTCTCCCCAGACAGTCCGTCTCATTGCATTTACATCCCAAACGTAGTATCCTATATAATAATCATCAGACAGCATTTCAGGCAGCCTGTCGTTCATCATCTGTCTGTTGGAATATTTTATACAAGGAAGAGTTACGGTATGCACGAAACATTTCATATAATCAGCGACGGCTCCTGCGATCTGCCGCTGGACCTGGTAAAGGATAAAAACATCACGGTAGTGCCCTTCTATGTGTCTTTCGACGATGAACATTATTTCAAGGAAAATGTGGATATTGGTATTCGTGACTTCTATCAGATGATGGTGGAGAAAAGGGGCGTATACCCCAAGTCTTCCATGCCTTCCATTCAGGATTATGAGGAAGCTTTCCTGCCCTTTGCCGAGGCAGAGACTCCCGTTATCTGCATTTGCATCACCACCAAATTCAGTGGTTCCATGCAGTCTGCGCTGAATGCCAGAGCCATGATCCTGGAGAAATACCCGCAGGCTGAAATCACTGTGATAGACGCCACCATCAATACCGTTCTGCAAGGACAATATGTGTTGGAGGCCGCAGAGCTCCGCGACCATGGTGTCAGTTATCGTGATGCTGTCGCACGGCTGGAAGAAATCAAAAGCACCGGGCGTATTTTCTTTACCGTGGGCAATATGGAATATCTGAAACACGGCGGGCGTATTGGACGAGTGGCGGCCCTTGCCGGCGGCGCCTTGGACATCCGTCCCATCATCACGTTAAAGCAGGGCGAAATTTTCCCCTCCGGCATAGACCGGGGACGGAAACGCACCTTAAAGAAAGTCATGAATCTGCTTCTGGACTATCTGAACCAAAGCAGTCTGGGAATCGACTGCTACAGTATCGCGGTGGGATATGGATATGACATAGAAGAGGGCGCCGCCTTCCGGGAACAGGCGCTTGCCGTACTGCGGGAGAAAGGATACACCATAGAGCAGATACCCGTCTATCAGATTGGCGCCACCATCGGCGTACACACTGGCCCTTATCCTCTGGGGTTCGGGATTATTGAGAAGGGGATTCATTCCATGCCACGCTAGCGCTGTCTTAAGCCTCCTGAAGACAAGCAGGCCATGGTAGACGCAGGACTTTTCTTGTGTTAAAATAAAAGTAGTTTGATTTACCATAAACGACTTATTTCGGCAACCTGCATATTCATTCGGAGATTATCATGCAAATGACAAATACAGCAAATGAAAAACATCAACAATTAGTCAACGCTTTTTCCAACGAAGCATTTCAAAAGGAAATCAATCAATACCGCCATGATATTGAACAGGAACTGGGGAAATTCATAGAATGGCTCTTAACCCAGTTAGAATCTTCGCAGCTGATATTCCGCAGCCCGGAGTCCCGTATCAAATCCAAAGCCGGGTTCTCAGATAAAATCAGCCGTAAAGATTATATCCATAATTGGCAGATTGATGGGAATGAGCGCAATATCCAGAACGAAATCTTAGAAAAGCTTCCTGACTTAATAGGATTCCGCATTACCTGCTTCTTTATGAAGGACGAAGAAATCATTTATGAAAAGCTAAAGCTTTATTATACTGAAAATAAATTTCAATGTATTCATTTGAACTTTGATGAAAAAACCACACAAAAGAACGGACATAAGATTTACAAAGTATCCGGACACTACCAGGATAAAGTCAGTTTTGAACTGCAGATCAAATCCGCCGTACATAATATCTGGGGAGAGGTGGAACACAAAACGATATACAAAGGAAGCCAGTTTGCCATTGATTTAAAGCAACGCCAGACGATCACCAGCGAAGTATTCAATATCCTAAGCGCATCCGACCAGCAGCTTCTGTCCCTCTTCACCCACAAATATACGGAACAGGATTTAATCTGCGGACTCTTTGCAGAAAAGACCAGGAGGCATGTGGCAGAGGCTTCTGATACAGAATACCTTGCAGGTCATTACAAGAGCTTCTTCGATATTTTCTTACAAGCGGAACGGGATAATATTGCAGCATTTATCGCCAGTTCCCTGTCAGGAACACCATATGCCAAAACAACGGTCGAGGTAGATGACAGCTGTACAAAGATACTCCTTTTTGCAGATAATATAAAAGACACCTTTTTGGAATACTATTTGCAGGTACAGTATAATATTTCACAGGAGCTTCATGATTTTAGTGGCTATGATGCTTTTATCCAGTATCTTGCTTCCACTATCATAAGTACTTATTCATCTTCGGACGAGGAAGATCCGAATATCATCGAAGATGATGCCTTTTCTGAACCAGAATACTTTGAAGACGAAGGCGCATCTGACAGCAAAGGACTTGACATGCTTCTGATTGTTCTGAAAGATAAGCTTCCAGACGCTTTTAAAGAAGGGAAATGATTATGGACAAAATCAACCAGGGAACAGCTAACATCATACAGACTAAAAAAACCGTAGACTGGCTCGTTGACCACACAAAAGTCAATGTGTTTGATCCTATGACCTTTCAAGGTTATCAGCGTTCCATCGATAAGAAACACTGTGACAAAATCGTCGCCTACCTGTCTAAGGAATTTTTCCTGCCAACGTCCATCATCTGTGCCAGCAGAAAGGAATATACGGAGGATGCATCCCTGTATATTGTGGATGGCCAGCACCGAGTAGAGGCCCTCAGACTGCTGCGGCAGGAAAATCCGGCTCGCTATGAGCAAATCAAAGATTACCAGCTATCGGTCATCGTACTGGAAAAGGCAGAAGAGGAAGTCGAAATTGATACCTTTATCACCATCAACAAGACATCCAAAAAAGTAGACACCTCCCTTGCCTATGTGCTGAAAAACCGCATTAATTATAATCGCGCCAGCAAAGATATCAGCATCTCCAAACGGGAATATCTGTCCGTGGAACTGGCTGCTGCGTTAAATGCTTCCGGCCCGAAAAAAAGCGAACTGTGGGAAAACAAAATTCTGTTTGAAGGAGCTGCCAGACAGACACCACAGCTTATCAGCCTGAATGCCTTTGTCATGTCCATGCGGTCTCTTCTGTACTCTTTACAGCAGTGGAACATTATTCCCCAGGATTGGGACAGCCAGGAAGAACTGACCAGCTGCATCGAGGATCTTTGGACCATAACCGACGCCATCTGGCTTGTGGTACGCAATAAATGGCCGGATCTGTTTGATTCTGATATAGAGAAACGCCGCATCATCCAAGGAAGCATCGGCTTTTCTTCCCTCAATAAATACTTGATTCAGAATTTGAAACAACAAGGCGCGCACATGAATGTTTCCGAATTTGTGGAACATGCCGCATTATGGATCCAGGCTATCCAGCTTCCCAGCAGCGACTGGCTGCCGGGCGGACGTTTCTCAAAGTATTCCTCCGGCGCAGGCTTTTCCATCATCGCACAGGAACTTATGGCAAGCGCCGGCAAAACATTCTCATAAAAATTGTCTCATGACAATAACAATTGACACTGCTGTATTTCATATACAACAAAAGAGGAGATGGCGCCAACGGTTCCATCTCCTGTATTTACTGCCAGGACCATCTTTCATCATTTCTTACTGCCACATACCTCAGGTCATCGCCGCGCCATCCACGGAAAGAATCTCTCCCGTAACATAAGATGCCATGTCGCTGGCCAGAAATACAAAAGCATTTGCCACATCCTCCGGTTCCCCCACACGCCCAAGGGGAATGGTTGCTGTCAGGCGCTGCACCATCTCCTCCGGAAGCGCCGCTACCATATCTGTTCTCGTCACACCAGGTGCAACTGCATTGACGCGAATCTGGTCTTTTCCCAGTTCCCTTGCCAGCGATTTCGTAAGACCATTGACCGCAAATTTCGAAGCCGGATAACCGACACCGGCCGGCTGCCCATAAAGACTCACCATGGAGCTTGTATTCAATATCACCCCGCCGCCCTGCTCTTTCATGATCTTCGCCGCAGTCTGCGCACAGAGAAATACGGAATTCAAATTCAGATCAATGACTTTCTTAAATTCTTCCGGCTTATAATCATAGAAGCTGTCGCGAGCAGACACTCCGGCATTATTGACCAGAATGTCAAGACTTCCATACAGTTCCTTTACTTTCATGAACACATCATTCACTTCTTCGGCATTCATCAAATCCGGCCAATAACCAATAACATCAGCATTGGCATCTTCCTCTTTGATTTGCCAAAGAGCTTTATCAACAGTCTCCTGTCTGGAACCAAGCAGGGCCACTTTGGCTCCGTGTTCCAGAAACTTCTTCACAACGGAAAATCCGATTCCCCTTGTGCCGCCTGTGACAATTGCTGCTTTTCCCTGTAACAACATAATGATACCTCCTAGTATAATAATGATATAGCCATCAGGCAATTTCTTTCATACATGAAACCACTCCTGATAAACATGTCAAGCATTAAATTGCCTCTCAATATTTATAATATAAGCGAAAGTATCTTAAAATACAATAAGTTTTACTAGGAATCGCTCCTCACACAACCGGATATATTTTTACCGTACAAATTTCAAAAGGACGCAGAATAATCTTCTCTCCTTCTGCACATTGATCGAGCGACTCCTCCAACAGATTGCAGCGCACTATCTTCCTGACTGCAAAGTTGAATGTAAAAGTAAACTTAACAGTGCTTCCCTTACACTCATGCACACGCACAATCAGGCAGTCCTCTTTCTGAGCCTTTTTGATCGCATCTATATGCACTGCCGAGGATGATACTTCCACAATGGTTTCTGCCTTTCTGCACTTTTTACCCGGCAAGACAAGCGGCGGCATATTCAGTGCACCTGCCTCTTCTAATGTCTTTCCCTCCAGCATATCGCCATTATGAGGAAATAATGAATAAGTAAACTGATGCATCCCCATATCTGCCTGGCTGTCTGGATATTTGGCACTTTTCAAAAGGCTGATTTTCATGGCATTCTCATAAACATTATATCCATATTTACAATCGTTCAACAAACTGACTCCATATCCTGTCTCTGATATGTCTGCCCATTTATGACCGCACACTTCGAATTTGGCCATATCCCAGCTTGTATTGTAATGCGTAGGCCGCTCCACATACCCAAACTGTATATCATAAAAGGCCTTCACCACATGAATATTTGTATAAAAGGCTGCCTTCAACAATCGGTGAGACTCCTGCCACTCTGCCGTTGTCTCAAAATCAATTCTTCTGGATTCCCGGTAAACTGTCATATTCTGACTAATCAGCGAACTACGATAGCGATACGTAAATCTGAGTACTGCTCTTAGTGATCCATTCTCTGCCACTTCTACCGGCTTTACCAGCTTCGCGCGGTCTTGTTTTTCCTGATAAAACAAGTCTATGTCCCAGGCGTCGTAATGCAACGGTTTATCCTCAAATACCTCCAGAACATTCCCATACTGCCCCTCTTCAAGCACCTGTCTTTCGTTTTCTTTATCAAAAATACTGCTGAGTCTTCCATCCTCCGTCCATACAATCTCATAAAACGGCGTCTCCAGTCTTCGCTTCGCCAAATCGACCATAAAAGGGTCCTTCTCTTTCTTTCTCAGTACGGATGGCCGGAAATATATCTGCCGCATATGGTATGGTCTGCTCTCTATCAACACGCAGTACCCGCCAGACACTTTCTGCGCTGGAAGAATCCCCTCATCTCCCTCAAAGTATCCCTCTTTCTCTGTCCTAATATAAACAAGCCCGTTTCCCGACACCCCGGAAGACGAATAGATGACAAACGCATTTTCCTCATCCTCCAGAATCGCTTCTACCGCCGCTTGTTGCAACACATCCAGACTCTTCTGCGCTTTTTCATAATTCTTTGCAGATTCCTCATATACTTCACCGATGGATGAGCCCGGTATAATATCATGAAACTGATGTAACAGTATGCTTTGCCATACCTGATCCAGCACTTCTTTCGGATATGTTTCTCCCAGAAGCCAGGCCATGGCACATAGATTTTCCACCCCGGTAAGCCGATTCTCCATATAGCGGTTCATCTTCTTATTATAAGCCTGAGATGTATAAGTTCCCCTGTGATATTCCAGATATAGTTCTCCATTCCACACCGGAACCCGGCGATCTGTTTTCTCCACAAATTCATGCAGCTTTCGGAAAAATGCTCCTGCCTTTTGGGTCTTCACATGTGGAAGACCCGGAATTTCATCCATCTTCCTGCGCATCTCAAGCATATCTCTGGTAACACCGCCGCCGCCATCTCCAAAGCCGTATGGAAGAAGCACTTCCCTGCTGATATCTTTATTTTTAAATTTACGATAACTGCCGAGCACCGCAGACGGCATCATCACCCCGTTATAGGTAACTCCCGTAGACATATCCTGTCCCTCGGAGGGTGTCGTTATAAAATAGGTCAGTACCCTGCTGCCGTCTATTCCCTGCCACCAGAACAGATCATTTGGCATTTCATTGTACTGATTCCAGCTGATCTTGGATGTGATAAAGGTAGATATACCACACTGTCTTAAAATCTGCGGCAGTGCCCAGCTATATCCAAACACATCCGGAAGCCAGAGATATTCGCACTTCTTTCCAAACTCATCCTGTATGAAATGTATCCCATACAGGAACTGGCGCACCAGAGATTCTCCCGCAATCAGATTACAATCTGCTTCCACCCACATGCCGCCTTCCGGTTCCCATTTATCTTCTCTTATTTTTTCCTTCATCCGGGCATATAACTCCGGATTGTCTTCCTTTACAAATTGATAAAGCTGCGGCTGTGACTGCAGGAAAATATAGTCCTCATACTCTTCCATCAGATGAAGCACCGTCGAGAAGGATCGCTGTGCTTTCTCTCTGGTATGCTTCAATCTCCACAGCCAGGCCATATCGATGTGGGTATGTCCAATGCCGTATACTGTCACAGCGCTTCTTTTGGGCTTGTCAGACAATTCTGCCTTTAACCTCTCCAGTGCCCGCTCCACAGACACAAAGAAGCAGTCCTCCTCCCATTCGATTTCATGAAAAGCTCTGTCCAATGTGAGAAGCAGATCCATTCGATCCATATTGTCCTCATCAAGTAATGGTATCGTCTTTATCATGGCCTGCGCATAGAAATATAATTCATCCGCTGCCTCATGCAGATAAACAAGATCAGCCTGTTTTATCTGATGATAATATTTGTCGATATTATCTGCACTGCCAAGTCCGGTCCACACGAGAAATGTAAGCCGAATTTTCCGGTCATACATACCATTAAATATCACTTCCTTGTGAAACGTATCCACGCCCTGATATGGCTTTCCATTCACATACACAAGAGACTCAAATCCTCCGATAAATCCATCTGCCGTCTTCCCAAAGTCAAACAGCCCAGCTGCTTTACATCCCTTCTTTTCCGGTGGAAGCGTAACCTCTTTCTCCAGCCACATATATTGATCTTGTCCGGTAAAAAAATCACCAATATCTATCTGTCTGCCTTCTATCTGTTCCGGCATCCCACAATATACTTCATCTTTAGAAAGTTCCCCCTCCATTACAGTGAACGGCGCAATAACCTGATGTCCAAAATATCTTCGACCTTTTAGCTCCTCTGTCCGCTTCTGCAGTTTTTCTAATGTAAAATACATATCCCGCATGCTAATAACCATGCTCCTTTCTCAGCTTGCACCACACTTTTCCAACTCAGCCTGCTCTAATCTGCCGCTCTTATTTTTCACACTGTCTAAAATAATCTACCCAGTATTCCGCCCCTCTTCTCTCCACACGCACGGTATTCAGTTCGTCTGCCAGCCGGCAGATCTGTGCATCTGTCTCTTCTGAAAAGGAGCCGGCGGACTCTCGCTTTGCCCTACAATCCTGCTCTTGCTTTTTTCTATGCGTATAGACATAAGATAGCCTTGCTTCCAGTGCCGTCCTGTGCCATATCTCCATATTCAGCTTCGAAACAGCACGTCGAAGTTTCTCTTCTGCACTCCCCTCTTTTCCCTCTAACGCTACATAAGCGGCTCTTTGTTTTGCATACTCAGACTCTGCCTTTTCTGCACGGTTTAGTTCCCGTTCCACATCCTGACTATTCACAATTTCCGGCATTACATAAGCATGAAATTCCTCACATTCCTCATAGCTGTCTGTCTGGTCACAGACAACAACATCTTCCTGACAGGATGTCTCCCAGACTTTCTCTTCTGACAGCACACGCAGCGATACAATCTGAAAGGGACAAGCAGCCAGCTTCACAGCTCCTTCCACAAGCGGGATTTCTTTTTTATCAGATTCTGCAAGGTTGGTTTCATATATCTTTTTCACCCAATTGCCAAATACCAGTTTTACCTCTTGTACCTGTTCTCCCGCATGAAAGAGCCGGAGGATGATTCCTTTCCCATCCTGTGCTCTTTTTACTGCCGTCACGCGGATATCACCTTTGGCTTCCATGTGAAAAAAAGACTCACTGGGAGAAAGGCTGCCCTCATGAACGGTTGTCCTCACCACCAGATCAGAACGGTTCATTTCATCAGCTTTCTCTAACAACCTTGCCTCTGCAGTGTCGCCTGCAAAAAGACTGATTCCATAATGAAATTCCATATCTCGCAGACACTGGGCGTCCGGTGTATAAATCTCAGGGCCTGCATCCCCGATTCTCGTATGCAGATCTGTTCTTGCAAGCCATCCCACGGACCGGAACAATGTCAATGCAATGGTGGTATCTTTCGGCATTACCTCATATTCGGGCAGTCCTCTGTTTAAAACGCATACACCATAGTGTCCGTCTGTCACCGCCGCAAAATCTCTCTGGGGAAATTGGGTGACTGCGCTGCTCTCCCTTGCACCTACCACAATCCGTTTTACATCCTCCGGCATATCCGTATTGTCAAATGCTTCCGGAATGATGTCATGCCTGGTTATAGCAAACTGGGTCTGGGCATAAGAATATTGTGTCTTAATCCTTGTGGGAAACATCACACGGATACGATGATCTCTGCATCGATTCCGAATCAATGTCCGAAAACGTAAAATTCTGCTGTTTTGCAACAATGTGATGTAGACAGTAATCGGTATGATCTCCTTGTCAGTGCTCCGCCCTGCACGGTCTGCTGTAAGCCTTGCAGGAAGACTCCACCGGTATTGTACCTTCACCACAGTACGCAGAGCCCCCTTTTCCACAAGCGTAATCTCAGCCTCTTCTTCCAACGTTGTCCGCGGCACATCTCCTGGAACATCCGAATAATTATACTCGTCTCCGCCGTCTGCACAGTCTTCCAGATACCCCAGATTATGATATGCCTTGCCAGTTTCCTTATCCGTCATGGAAAAGGTGCCGTTTTTCTCAAATACAACACGTATATACGCATTCTCCAAAATCGGACATCTCTCTGCCGCTCCATCCTTTGCTTCTGCCGTTTCTGCCGGCCTGTCATAAATCCCAAATGTGCGGAATCCAAATGCAGGAACTGTCACTTCTGCAATCACCCCGGCATCTGTCTTCTGCCATGGATACTCCCTGCCTTCTTCATCTCGAATTTGCAGTTCTCCAGAACTCTGTATAGGAAACAAAACCTGCCTCTTATGTTCCTTCAGAGTGGTGTTAAATACATGGAATACTTTCTCGGCTTTGGCAAACTGCCTGGTATCAATCTTAGCCGTCAGCTTTCGAAGCATTTCATCTCTGCAGATATCCGCTTCCTTCTCTGCCTTTTCAAACCGTATCTCCATATCTGTATGCACATCATCCACACTCACGCCGCAAATACTGTCATGCGGATGGTTCTTTAACAGCAATTTCCATGTTTCGTTTACTTTAGAGCGGGGATACGCATTGCCTGCTAATACGCCCATAACGCCAAGCGGTTCCATTACCTCCTCAAGTTTTCGCTGCAGTCTGTCATTTTGTACTTTCAGATACATACGGCAAGATAAAATCCCCGGAAATACTGAAATATATCTTCCACTGTACAAGGGGCCCGACAACCGGGGAATCTCTGTTTCATTTAAGCCATCAATCACTGCATCCATATACTCGTCCGGTGTACTCTGACATATCTGGTATTGCTCAGTGTCTGCCCGTCCCTCCCTGATATACGGAAGAATATCGTCCGGCTCCATCTCCTGATCATATCCATTCATCAAAAGCACATGAGCAGACTGCGCAAAATCCCTGATTTTATCTGCTTCATTGATAATACGTCCCTGCACTTCTTCCGGATAAGAGGCCAGCCGCATCCCATTTCTGTAACTGCTCAATAAATACACACAGGGAAGCTTTGTTCCATCGGGAGATTCCCAACAAAATTCTGACCGAATCTTCTCTGGGGAAAACTCAACTCCCCGCCAGACTACAATTCCTTTCATGCCGAATTGTTCATGAATCTGGGAAGTCTGCGAAATCTGACCAAAATTATCGAGCAGCCAGCCCGTTTGAGAGCCGCCGCCAAGCACTTCCGAAATCTCCTTTCCATACAACATATTCCTGATCAAAGCTTCCTCGCTGATCAACTGCCAATCAGGCTGCAGATAATAAGGTCCTACAATGATTCTTCCTTCCTGCACATATTTTTTCAGGGTATCCATAAACACATCGATACCCTGCTTCCCCTCTATCTGAAGCTGTGCACAGCAATCATCAATCATAGAAGTCTGTCCGTCTAAAACAAATCGATAATCCGGTTCCTTTTCCAACATCCGAAATAAATTTTCAAAAAATATCGGTATCCAGCGATTTACATATTGACTGCTCAAATACCACTCTCTATCCCAATGGGTGTGCGAAATGATATGTATTGTTCTCTTCATTGTCTGTCCTCTATCCTGCCGTATCCCGCAAAAGGATAATCAATTACAATACGGCCTTCCTGACAATCCCCGATTCCACTGTATAAATCTGCTTTGCCATCCTTCCTCATCACAATGCCGGAAGTAAAAGCACAATCCTTTAATGTGGGCACCTTCACAGGCCCATCCGGATAGCATTTTCTTGTTCCAATAATCATTTCTTTCAAGACTTTGCGTGTCACAGAGTCAAAAACAAAGGCTGTGTTCATATAGATACTATTGCCATCTTCTTTATAACATTTATGACCAATGACGCCAATCAATCCGGTATCCAGCAAATAGCATTGATTGCATCCGCCCCATTCACCTTCTGCAAATATCCCCTCAATATAGGGCGCTGATGCGATCATTTCCGATGAAAGTTCGGCAAGATTATCTATGATTGTAAATCCTATCATAGACTCACACTGGTACCGCTTCATAATCTCCTCGTCTCTTGGACGCGAGAATACTCCAATTTTCCCATCTGCCACAGGAACAAGCCGAATATCCTTCATATAATCCGGTCCTGTCGTAAAATACCGAAGATTGAACAAATTCTTTCCCTGATAAAAGTACCCATAGTAGGTCTGGATTTCTGATGCATTGTACCTCACATGTGTCCCGCCCAGCACCAAAATGCCATCTATCACGCTGATATAGGGATCTTCCAGCTGATACCATGGTGCATCTGCAACAAGAGTCCACACATCCTTACCTGTATTCATAAAGAGTCGTGCCCAGGATCTGGCCCACTCACCGCGCTTTTCCACCCTGCCGAACAGATACTGCTTTCCCTCATACCAGAAAGGGATTGTTGTATTATACACATCATATCCATCAACACCCACAAATCGCAAAATACTTTTTTCATATATCTTACACTGTTTTTCAAATACTTCTTTCTTTTCTGCCAGATTCATATCGACAGCTAACCTCCTTATCCCTTTACGGCACCTGCCACCATGCCCTTGATAATCTGCTTGGAAAATGCAAAATAAAGTACAATTGCCGGTAATATAGCCATAAACATAGCTGACATCATCTGCGGATAATCCGTGGAGTACTGTCCTTTAAAGATTGTAAGCCCCACAGATATCGTCTTTAATCTTTCATCACTAAGCAAAATAAGTGAATACGTAAATTCGTTCCACAAGGCAAAGAATTGAATGATTCCTATCGTTACCAGAATCGGTTTGCAAACCGGCAGGATAATCGAAAACAATGTTCTGGAAAACCCGCTGCCGTCAATTGCCGCCGCTTCCTCCAACTCTCTGGGAACGTTCCGAACATAACTTTCCACTAAAAACACAGAGATTGGAATACCAAATGCCGTATATGGAAAAATCAATGTATACCAGCTGTCTCCCAAACCTGTTTTGGTAAATAAAATGTACATGGGAATCATAATCGCATGAATCGGAATCAACATTCCCAACAAGAAATAGGAATACAACAGCTTCCTTCCTTTAAAATCAAACCGGGCAACAAAATAGCCCACCACAAATCCGATCAATAAAATGAGCACCAATGATAAAAATGTATTTCTGGCCGTATTTTTCATCCATAAAAGCATATCGCTCTTTTGCAAAACATTTATGTAATTGCCAAAATGAAACGTTGATGGAAGCGCTATTGGATTTTCAAAAAATTCACTTTTGGTCTTCATGGAACTGTAAAAAAGCCAAATAGCCGGGAAGATACAGGTAATTGAAAATATCGCCAAAACAAGATTTATGATGATTTTCCCGGGCAAATTACCATGATATGTTTTTTCAGTAATATTCTTTCTCCTCATATCTCCCTACTCCTTTTCTTTTGTTATTTTATTCATAACAAACCTGATCACACCCACAAACAATAGACTTATCACAAGTATTCCAATGGATACCGCACTTCCATATCCCATTTTCTGAGAAGTAAAAGATGTTTTATAAGCATATAATGCAACTACCTCGGAAGCAGTTCCCGGACCGCCTCCTGTCAGTGTCCAGATATGGTCAAATGCTTTCATATTTCCGGCAATGCACAAGGTAATACATACGGTGATTGTATTCTTAATCAGTGGAAGTGTAATGTAAATCGCCTTCTTCCATCCTGTCGCCCCATCAATCTCAGCCATCTCAAAAATCGAAGTGTCAACGCTCGCAATCGAGGATACGATAATGATCAGATAATACCCCACATACTGCCAAATCAAAGGAATCGTCACCAGCAAAACGACAATCTTATCATTGGACAGCCATGGCTGTACTTTATCTTTCAAGCCCGCTGTTTTCAACAGGGTATTGATAAGACCATAGTTGTAATCATAAATCATCGACCAGATAAATCCGATGACAACCGCACTTAAGACAGAGGGGAAGAAACTCACAACCCGATGAAGACTTTTCATTTTAGCTACCCTGGATTCCAGAAGCATCGCAAAAATAAACGCAAGTCCAATCTGTCCAATCGCACAGAAAACAATCAAAAACAGATTGTTACCGAGCGCCTTCCAGAATCGTTGATCCGTCATTAATGTCACATAATTTTCAAACCCTATAAACTCTTTTGTCGTACCTCCCGACCAATGAAAAAAGCCATAATATGCTGCTACCAGAATCGGTACGAATACAACAAATGTATACAGCAAAAATGATGGAAGTATGTAGAGGGCGAATGTTACCGGGCCTGGGGTTAAACGATTTTTCATGATACTATCCTCCATAAAGGGCGCCCCAAAAGCCATATGCTTTACCAAAGGCTTATTGTGACGCCCTTACTTACTGCTTCTCATTTACTGCTTCTTACTTACCAACATTCTCCAGCTCCGCCTGAATTTCCTCCGCTACCGTCTGTGCATCTTTTGATCCATTCATTAATTCCTGTACATCGGAATTCATAACTTCAATGACAGATGCATCCATCAAAATATCATAAATCGGTGTCAGCTGAACGGTCTGCATTAACTTGATATATTCCTGTGTAGCAGGCGGAAATGCGGATACATCTACACCTTCTACTACGCTTGGTGCTACAAGTCCGTATTTCTCAGTAAGGAATACGGAATACTCATAACCGCCAAGATGCATTAACAGATTCTCCACGAGAGCTGCCTTTTCAGGATCTTCCTGAGGCGCCATTCCCATATACCAGCCGCATCCGCCAGATGTGCTGCCAGCCTCTCCCTTACCGCCTTCTACTGGCGGAAGAATTGCAATCTTCGTGTTTGCCTTTACTTCATCTGTTGCATTTGCATTTATGTTTGCCAGATTCCAGAAACCGTTGATCGTTGCTGCCGCCTGGCCCTGGTTGTAAAGTTCTGCTGCCGGCCCGGTTCCGGATGTGTTAAAGTCAGCATTAAATACGCCTGCCTGGGCCATATTTTGGAGATGCTCCAGAGCACTTACAAATTCAGGGTCTGTAAAAGCAGACTGTCCGTTATTTGCAATAATATTGTTGGTCCATTCATTACCCGTATATCTGTCACCTAAAGCGGAAAGAATACAGGATTCTGCCGGCCATTTATCAAGATTGCCTAAGGAAAACGGAGTGATTCCCTTTTCGTTAAATTTGTCTACAGCATCATAGATTTCTTCCCAGGTAGCAGGAAATTCAGAGTACCCAATCTCTTCCCACATAGCTGCGTTGTAGTATACTAAGGAAGATACAGAGAACTGAATCGGGATACCATAAATTTCATCGCCAACAGTTGCCGCATCAAAAACGCCTTCCCGGAACGCATCTTTATGTTCATATGCATCGATAGCCCCTGACATCGGTGTAAGCAGGTCACTGGACACAAAATTTTTAAACCAGGAACCTTTTACACAGAATAAATCCGGCATATCACCGACAGCTGCCTGGGCCTGAATCTTCGTCTCATAATCTGCCGTTGATAAAACAGACTGCGTAATCTTTACGTCGGGGTGCTCCTCCTGCCATGCTTCCAGCATCGTGTAGAATCCATCATAGTCCGCTGTCTGCTCACGCTGTTCCTCAATATTGAAGTGCGTAATAGTGATCTCCACCTGCTCGCCGTCTGCTTTTTCCTCCGTCTGCTTCTCTGCCTGTTGATCTGCAGGCTGTGTCTGCTGTTCTTTGTTACTTTCTGTACTCGCTGCTTCCCCACCGCCGCACGCTGCAAGAGACAACGCAAGTGCGGATGACATCAATACTGCCACTAACTTCTTTTTCATGATTGCTCCTCCTTGTATTTTGTTGATAGCCTTATTATAGTTTTTCTCTATTTTTTTAAAAACCTGATTTCATGTCCTCTTTTATCCTGAAACAGTATACTTTTTGTTTATCTGCAATATCAGTTCATCTAAACATCCTTTTTTTTGATAAATATCCTCTGTTTTTTACCTGTTATTCTTAATCTGTTACTTTTTATCAACTTTATTTGGACGTCTCTATTTTTCTGGTAATTTTTGTTGTATAATGCATTCAATGTGTTTCAAATTTACCGTTTCTTCATAAACTAATATTTACATTTGAAATTTTATCAAGAAAGTAGGCAGACCTTATGCGAAAGCAATTATTATTTCTATTTGTCTGTTTTGTAACGCTTCCAGTAATCATCATCTATTCTGTTGCTACGGTTATCTTCAATAGAAAAGCCGATGAAAACCTGACGAACATCTATAGCAATGATATTAGAAGTATCGCCTCCATCGCTGAAAACTATTTTTCCGAGTCACTCGATCTGACCATGTATCCGCTGCTGGAAAGCAATTTGTATAAATATCTGATTACTTCATCCGATAGCGAAAACTTTGTTGAAATTACAACGCAGGCAAATACTATATTGAACTCGTCTCCCTATGTATTTGGCGGCAACCGAGGTGTTGTAATACAAAAAAAGGATGGGAATCAAATAGACACCCATTCTAATTACCTGACAAGCGGTCACATCACCGAACAGCAGATAGAAGAAGCCACACGTCTGAACGGAAAATGCTACTGGGAATATAAAACAAATAAAGCAACACCCCAGTTTTCCATCACACGCCTGATGAAATCGAAAACAAATCTGCAAGTTCCGCTTGGTTATATCCACGTTTCTATCAGCAGCCTGGAACTGCGTAACAATATCCAAAATTCCATGATGGATAAAAATTCCTATTATTTTATCATGAATTCTGAAAGTGACATACTTCTTTCGACTAACAGTGATTCGAATTATGATACTGTTTTAAGTCAATATCCTTTTGCAACATTGCAGCAGCTGGCTGAAAGCCGAATGAATACAGTTTTAGATAATCAATATTTTATTTCTGCATATAAAATCAAAAATACGCCTTACCTGATTGGAAGTATTCATGTGTCAGGCATGCTTGCTTCTACTAAAATCACACTTACTAATATTTTAACTGTGACAGCTCTGCTCACCGCATTCTTTTTCGCGCTGCTGGCATTGATTTTTTCCAATCGGATCGTACGTCCGATTCAGGAATTAAGTCATAAAATGGATTCTATTTCCAACGAAAACTTCTCCGTAAGAGCTGCTGTTCATGGACACGATGAAATCGCCATGCTGGCAACACAGTTTAATAAAATGGGTGAACGGTTAGAATATCTTTATCGGCAGGTTTATATGCAGGAAATCGAATTAAAGCAGTCACAGTTGCTGGCTTTACAATCACAGATCAATCCGCATTTCCTGTACAATACAATGGATACAATCTACTGGATGTCCAAGACAGGAGATACGGAAGGCATCGGACATATCGTATCGAACATGTCTTCTCTCCTACGATTGACCTTTACACCAAATGGCAGTAACACGTGCACACTTGCCGAAGAACTGGAGCATTTAAATCATTATGTGGCAATACAGCAAATCCGATATGGAGACAGTGTAAGTTTTAAACTGCAATACAAGGACGATTTCCAGCAGGAAAATATTCTCCGCTTCTTACTGCAGCCGCTTGTGGAAAATGCTCTTATCCACGGTTTAAAAGACTGTGCCGAAGAAATGATAATCGTTAAAATATACCGGCAGGAACACTGTCTGGTTTATCGCGTTATGAATACAGGCACTCCAATAGACTTGGAACTGATACCAACTTTACTGGACTCTCCCAACGCAGAACAGAAAGGATTTGCCCTCAAGAATATTGACCGGAGATTAAAATTAAAATATGGAGATGAATATGGGCTCAAATATATGATCGAAGATGCTTATAACATTTTTGAAATCCAACAGCCCATCTTTGGTGACCCTCATGATAAAACTATTAATTGCTGATGATGAACATTTCATCCGAAAAGGAATCCGCACTGCTATCGCATGGCAGGAACATAATATTGAAGTAGTTGGTGAAGCGTCCAATGGAAAGGAAGCTCTGCAGCTGGCGCTCCAACTGGAACCGGATATTATCCTGGCCGATATTCAGATGCCTGTACTGACCGGACTCGAACTTGCCAAACAAGTTCATCTCCTGCTGCCGCAGACCAAAATCATCATTCTGTCCGCATACGGCAGTACAGAAAACCTGACCTCTGCTATTGAAACAAAGGTCAGCCGCTTCGTTCTGAAAAACGCCAGCTGTTCTGATATCTTAGACAATGTACTTGCTGTCTGTAAAGAGATTGAACTCAGCCGGGAAACTTTAAAAGACTATACCCACCTGCACAGCCTTTACAATGAGAACCAGCAGCTTATCAAATCCACTATGGTAATGCGCTATCTCACAAACCAGATGTCTCTTTCGGATTTTCAAGCCAAGATTCAAAAGGAACAATTTGATCTGACAGGCCCATATTATGCGATCTTGGCAGTTAAGTGTCCCTCATCAGATGACTGGCAGTCTATCAATGCCTTTAAAGTAACCTTTGCCAAATACCGGCCATTTGCACTTTTTATGGAAGACTCCAAACTCGTCATGCTGTTAAACACCGACAAAGATGGGATTTCCGGCGAGAGCATAGACCAGCTTCTTCCGGAGATCAAACCCTATTTCTCTTCCAACCAGCTTGTAATCATCAATGGTCTCGAAACAATTGGGGAATTCCCGATAGCTTACACAACCATCAACAACTGTCTTGATTATTGCTTCTGGAATACAGAACAGGATTATACCATCATCACACCTGCTTACACCTTACAAAAAACAGAGGATGACAAATTTCCGGAACAGGAGAAGGAAATCATCTGTGCCCTTCTATCCGGCAACAACAAGGCCATTGAAGATGCACTGGGACAGTATTATGATTTCTGTAGAAATGCCCCTGTCTCAAAGAGTGTATTCCTTGATTCCGTCAGACGACTGATTCTGCTCATATCCTCCATTCGTTCGGAAGATATCGACGCATCCTCGGCCATCTCTTACCTGTATGAATTGGAAACCCCCGATGAAATCATGCAATATCTGGAAAGCCTGATCATACCAAACCTTTCTTTCAAGGCACAGATGCCCTGGATTGTAGATGCTCTGTCGTATATCAATCTGCACTATGATGAAGACATTATGCTTAATGATGTGGCGCAGGCAATCTCACTCTCAGCAGGTTATCTCAGCCGGGTTTTCAAGTCAGAGACCGGTTACTCTTTCAAAGAATATATACACCGCGTCCGTATAGAGAAAGCCAAAGAGCTGATTGCATCCACAAACATGAAATACTATGAAATTGCAGAAAAAGTTGGCTACAAAGAATATAAATATTTTGCCACTTACTTTAATAAGCTTTGCGGATGCAGTGCCAAAGAATACCGCAATAAGTGTCTGAAAGACACTATGCCGGATTGATCACTGAATGATTCAACGCACGATACCTGCTTGGTGTCAGTCCATAATTCTTCTTAAACAACTGGTTGAAATGAGATACATTATTGAATCCACATTCCAGCATAATATCCAGGATAGAATCGTCCGTTGTTTCAAGAAGAATCGTGGTCTGCTCCAACCGGATCCGGTTAATGTATTCTGTTGGCGTTACATGATAGTATTTCTTCATACAACGAGTTAAATGTTCTTGGCTTTTTCCTGCTATTTTTATAAATTTTTCCAATCCACCCAGATAATTGCGATCTTGTCTCATTCCCAGGCATGCCTGCTCCAACCATTCCGGAACACTCCCTTCGGCCTCTTCCCGGCTATGTAAAATCAGCAGGCAATCTAACAAAATACTGATTACCAGATTCTGTCTGGTAATCAAAGTAAGACTTGTTTTATCCCTTGCCAAAAACGCCATTTTTGACTGAACGGCAAGTTCCATTCTGAATGGTAAGTGTATTTCTACTCTGTCAACATTTTTCTTCGTATCAAAGCAAAGACCAGCCATCGCTTCTGCCTTTTGAAAGGTACTATCGGAAAAAGCCATATTTACAAACTGCGCCTTCTTACAATTTCCCTTTTGAAAGCAATGTTCATCTTCCGGTCTTACAAAATAAAGATCTCCTTTTCTCATCACACCCTGTCTGCCATTAATAAAATGATGCACTTCCCCCTCCTCTATCAGGAATAGTTCAAAAAAATCATGCGTATGCAGATACGTTGCAGCCCCATCCTTTAAAACCGTCTCTCCGATATGAAATCCCATTCCGTGAAATATATTCTCTGCCTCCAGTCTAACTCCCATATCCATCCTCCAATCATTTTGCAAAATCATATAATGTCAATATACCATATATTTTATCATATTACTATAGGACATACATCAATATATAATATATGATTAAAATACAAGAAAAAGGAGGATGACATACATGTTCACAAATTCAGAAAAAATTCAACATATGATGTATTTTACCAAAACATATGAAGAAAACAGCGATAATATATATATGCGTGAGGCTCGCTGCCTGGAAGCACAGTTTTCTTTTCTTATGCTTCCACTCCGTGCGGAGGATCTTTTCGTGGGTCGTAAGACAGAGCTTCCTATCGGATTTTGGGCACAAAATTCATACGGAACAGTTGGTTACTACTGCGATGTTCCATCCTTGCTTACCTTAAAAGAAGATACCACCCTTTCCGAAGAGGAACTTCTTGCTGTTGATTACCTGATCCAATTCTGGAAAGGAAAAACCACTGATGAAAAGATACATGCGCAGTATACTCCCAATCAGAAAAAACTGCTAAGTCACGGCGATTTTGAGATAGAATCCGGTATTGGCTGGCCCCTTTACAGAATGAGCGGCGCGCAGATGGACCCTTCAAAGCTGCTGAACAAAGGCATATGTGGAATCATCAAAGAAGCAGAGGAACTTCGTTTTGCAAATCCTGATTTCTATGATGCCGTCAAATCTATCATGCAGACACTGCAGACAATTTGTCTTCGATATCGCAAAGAAATATTAGCCAAAAGCGAACTTTGCAAAGACACACAACGTCTTTGGGAATTATCACACATGGCAGATAATCTGGAAGAAATCGCCTACCAAGCACCGAAATCTTTCTGGCAGGCCGCGCAGCTGAGTTATTTATTCTACCTGCTTTCCGGCACCTACAATTACGGCAGGATGGATGAATATCTCGGAACTTATTATGCCCGCGATCTGGATGCCGGAAACATGAGTGAGGAATTCAGTTTATCTCTTTTGACAAGTCTGTGGAAGTTGATTATTGAACGCAATAATATATTTGATGGCCGCATTATCCTGGGTGGTAAAGACCGAAAGAATCTGGAAGATGCAGACCGCTTTGCCTTCGCAGCCATGGAAACCTCCCGCCGTACCAAGGATATCCTTCCTCAGCTCACCCTCCGATGTTACTCAAGCATGAATGAGGCTCTATACCAAAAGGCGCTGGAAGTCATTGGAGAAGGAACTACATTCCCTATGCTCTATAATGATGATGTAAATATTCCGGCAGTTGCAAATGCATTTAACCTTCCCCGGGAAGTCGCTCAGGAGTATGTTCCCTTTGGCTGCGGTGAATATGTCATCTATAACAAAAGTTTCGGCACACCAAGCGGTGCAATCAACTTTTTACAGGGTCTCAATACGATGATTTATGAAGGTGAGAAAAATTATTTAGAAGAGTGTTCTGACTTTGAAAGTTTTTATACAGCGTACCTGTCTAAAATGCAGCATATCATTGAACTTTTGGCTCTGCAGGAACGACAGGAATATGATGTATGCGCCGCCGATGCTCCGTATCTTTTTTTCAGCGTCCTGTTTGATGACTGCCTGAAACGCGGTAAACCGGTATTTGCCGGCGGGGTGCGTTATTTAGAAGGAACCCTTGAGGGATATGGCAATACCAATACCGCTGACAGTCTGACTGCCATCAAAAAATATGTATACGACGAAAAACGGATTTCACCGCATACCATGGCAGAAGCACTGAAACATAATTTTAAAGGCTATGAAGAGATACAAACCCTGCTCTTGGCTGCGCCCAAATACGGAAATGACGATGACACCGCAGATTCCATGGCAATCCGTTTTCACGAGGACATCAGCAACATTATCCGCAACAGCGCCCAAAAAGCCAATCTGCATTCCTACCTTATGGTGGTGATCAATAATCACATGAATACCACATTCGGTATGACTACCGGTGCCTCTGCCGACGGACGCTCCGGCTATACCTATATGGCCAATGCAAACAATCCCACCGGCGGTATGGATACCAACGGTATCACGGCAATGTTAAATTCCCTGGTAAAGCTGACTCCGGCTTTACATGCCGGTTCCGTTCAGAATATGCGCTTTAGCAAAGAGATGTTCACCCGGCTGCTGCCCAAAACAAAAGGGCTTTTAGCTGCTTATTTCAAAAGCGGCGGCGCACAGTCTATGATCACCGTATTGAACCGTGGCGATCTGGAACGCGCCATGGAAGCACCCGAAAAATATCAGAATCTGATTGTCCGTGTGGGGGGATTCAGTGCACGTTTTGTAGAATTATCTAAAAATGATCAAAAAGAACTTTTGAGCCGTAATACTTACTAAAATAAGAATGCCATATGAGGAGGGCTTTCGTGATGAATGATTTAAAGACTGGTATGATATTTGACATAGAACGCTGCTCTATGTATGACGGCCCCGGCATCCGTACAACTGTATTCCTGAAAGGCTGTCCGCTGTCATGCAAATGGTGCCATAATCCCGAATCACAAAAGCCTCTCCCTGAATTGGCCTTTTACGCGGAAAAGTGCGTACGCTGTGGAAACTGCGCAGAAGTTTGCTCCGACGTACACAAATTATCCGCACGCACTCATAAAGTCCTTTATCAAAACTGTAAATCCTGCAGTAAATGTACCAAAGTCTGCCCTGTTAGCGCCTTAAAACTAATCGGAAAAACCTACCAGATCAAAGAAGTCATGGATATCCTGAGAAAAGACATTCCTTACTTTGAAGCTGCTGGCGGCGGGCTGACCGTATCCGGCGGAGAGCCCTTTTCACAATACATTTTTCTAAAAGAACTGCTGCAGTATGCAAATGCAGAAAGCATCCATACCTGCATAGAAACAAGCGGCTTTGCCACCCGTGAAAAAATAGACGGTATCCTGCCGTATACAGACTTATTTCTCTTTGACTATAAAGTCACCTCACCGGAATTGCACAGACAATTTACAGGTGTTGACAACCATATCATATTAGAAAACTTCCGATATCTTTATTCCTGCGGGCAGGCAATCATTCTCCGCTGCCCTATCATTCCCGGATATAATGACACGGAAGACCATTTTCGTGCGATCTGCGACATGGAAAAGCAATACCCAAATCTGTCAGGTATCGAAATTATGCCTTATCACAGTCTTGGACGTGACAAAGCTGCCGCAGTTAACAAAGCCTATGAGGTGGCTGCTCCTGCCGCAGACGACATAGTTAAAAATGTGTGGAAAGGAAGGTTAATGGCACTGGGAGCAAGTAAGGAACTATTAAATTCATTTTGAGATTTTAAAGCGCAATAGGGGATGATAACAAGGGCAAAACCTCCCGCTGCTTATTTGCAATCTGACGCCCCATTGCCTGCGCAAGGAAAAGAAGGCAGCAACTCACACAAGTCACTGCCTCCTCCCTATGCAGGACAACCTACTCCACAAACGCAAAGTCAGAATCATTTGTGGTAAATACCGGAATCACTGCAAGCGGCGCCTCGCATCTTACAGTCACCCCGCCTTCATATACTTTACCGGTCTGCACCTCTTTCCAGGTCCTTCCGGCGGGAAGATACACATCACGCTCTCGCATCCCTTCATAAAGCACGGGCGCAACCAGAATATCGGGACCAAACATATACTCATCATTGATATCCCAACAGGTCTCGTCTTCCGGATTGTCATAGAACAGAGGCCTGATAACCGGGGTACCTTTTTCATGGGCTTTCACCATCTGCTCGGTCACGTAGGGACGCAGCGTCTCACGTGTGTCCACCAATCCTTTCAGAATCTTATAGACATCCTCACCATAAGAATAGAGTTCGTTCTCTGCGCCGCTTCCAAATGGCTGATTCCACATCCTGGCCGCATTGGAAATTGTAAAATCAATGGGATCGCGGAAACCGTGCAGTCTTGTCACAGGACAGAACAGTCCGAACTGGAACCAACGAATCAACAGTTCATGGAACTTGGGATCATGGATGTCGCCGCCGGTAAATCCGCCAATATCCGTGGTCCACCAGGGAATCCCCGAAAGTCCTACATTCAGTCCGGCAGCCATCTGGTACTGCAAAAAGTCAAAGGTGGAGTGGGTATCACCGGACCACAGAAGCGCGCCGTAACGCTGACTGCCTGCCCATACACACCGCAGCAGATTTAAGATATTTTCCTGTCCCTCTTTCTGCATCCCCTCATAAAAGGTCTTCGCATACTCTACCGGATAGAAATTGGAAACTTTCATGGCCGGCCCTTTATGATATCGGAAACTGTCAAAGTCATAGTGGAACATATAATCCGGCTCTGCCTCATCCAGCCAGAAAATCTTAATGCCGTATTTATAATAATGCTCTTTGGCCTTATTCCAAACATACTCTCTGGCCTCCGGGTTAAAAGCATCGTAGAGATATTCATTCCCCATGAACTGCATCTGCACGGCATTGGCTCTCTCCGAGCGTACCAAGAGCCCCAGCTCTTTCATTTCATCATAGTTTTCGCTGTTCACATCCACTGTGGGCCAGATGGATACCATCAGTTCGATTCCCATGCTCTTAAGCTCATCCACCATCGCCTGAGGATCCGGCCAGAACTTTGGATCAAACTGCCAGTCTCCCTGGTTGGTCCAATGGAAGAAATCACAGACAATTACAGAAATCGGAATACCGCGCTTCTTATATTCTCTTGCCACGTTCAAAAGCTGTTCCTGGGTGGTGTAACGCAGCTTACACTGCCAGAATCCTGTAGCATAATCAGGCATCATAGGAACCTTACCGGTAGCCTCCGCATATGCTTCTTCAATCTCTGCCGGCGTATCTCCCGCCGTAATCCAAAGATCCATATGTTCGGAACATTCTGCAATCCACTCTGTGAGATTATTGGCAAAGGTCACACGGCCAATAGCCGGATTGTTCCACAGAAAACCATACCCACGGTTAGAGAGTGCAAAGGGAATACTGGCCTGACTGTTACGCTGTGCCAGTTCCAGACAGCAGCCCTTCATATTTAACTGCTTCTCCTGTCTTTGACCCAGACCAAATATCTTCTCTCCGTCCTGTCCCTCGAAGCGCAGGGTAATCTTATAATCACTGGAACCGATTATAGGCTTGTACTCTCTGCCGCAGATTGCCAGGGGGCTCGTCTTATCACCGCCGTTATTGACTCTCCATCTCTCTTCTAAGAGCACTTCCCCTTTCTGATTATAATATGTCAGCCATCCGAACTGATTAAATTCGGCCCTGATCTTACCATTGGTGATGCTTGCCGTCTTACCGTCTACCTGAATCTGTGCCTCACACGCTTCCGGCTCCAGCAGTGCCCAGGGCTCCTGTGATACCGCCGCTGTCTTCGTCCCGCGGATTCTCAGACTGTTTTTACCCCATGGCTCCAGCTGCAGAATTTCACTGTCATTGCGATAAATCAGTTTATTGCCTTCTACTTTAAATGCCATACTTACCTCCGTTTCTGTGTCACCTTTGTTTTCACTTTTTAAGATATTGCATTACATGTTCCTCTCATGCACCCAGACTGTCATCTCATTCTCTCCACGGTTGGCCCATGTGTAATAAGGGATGAATGTCAGCTCGGTGGTCTGATAGTTCCACTCCACATCCGATGCATATAAGGCGGTTTCGTCTTCCATGTCCATCAACCGCAGGCCGAGCGCCCTGACCTCATAGATACCGCCCAGTTTCTCCGGCTGGTACTTAGTCTTAAGTTCAGCTTCTTTCGGAAGATAGATGCGCTGTAATCCCTCTCCGTTATCGACTCCCTCCAGACAGTATACAAGGGGCCCTCTTTGAATCGCCACCTTGCCCACATCCTTGGATACTCTGGGATTCGCATAAACTCTCCTGGGTGTAAAGTCAAGCGTAAGCATTATCACATCACCGCTCTTCCAGCGACGGTCAAGATGCAGATAGCCATCCTGCACATTGCCTTTCACATCCACATGGTTAACCCGGACAGTCCAGTCCTTGCTGCTCCAGGCTGGGATTCTTAAGCAGATACCGTAATCTCCCGCTGTCTGAACCGTAAACTGCACCGTTCCCTCATGAGGATATGCTGTCCGGGTGTCTAATTTGACTTCCTGATCCTTGAGTTTTAAGGTTGCCTGATTCTCCATATATAGATTTACATAGATATCGTTATCGCATATTGTGTATATGTATTCCGGCAGGGATGTGATCATCCTGCTTAAATTAGGCGGACAGCAGGCACATCCAAACCAGGCCGGACGCACAGGAAGCACATGGGCTCTGTCCGGATTCTCCCGGCTCACCACCGGATCCACCTCCAATGGATTCACATAGAAGAAACTCTTGCCATCTAAGGACATTCCTGCCAGGCAGGTATTCAGAAGTGCACGTTCCATCGTATCTGCATAATCGCCCTTCTGTTCTACTTCGAGCAGACGTTTCATAAAGAACATCATCCCTACCGAAGCACAGGTCTCACCGTATACCATATCGTTGGGAAGGTCATAATCCGATGTAAACATTTCCGCTTTCGGCGTCGAACCGATTCCGCCGGTCAGATACATTCTGCGCTGCACCATATTTTCATACAGTCCCCTGCAGGCGTCCAGCAATTCCTCATCACCCGTCAGCCGGGCCACATCCACAGCGCCGCTGGCCATGTACATACAGCGTACCGAATGCCCCTCGAAAGTCTTCTGTTCCCGGATGGGCAGATGGTACTGGGCATATTTAGGACCATTACTGTACATCCCATAGGGCGGATAGAGATAAGAAAAGTGTGATGCCCTGCCTCGCTGTTCAAACTCGATGTCAAAATAGTAAGGCTTCTTTCCTCTCTCGTCGATAAAATACTTGGCCAGATTCAGATATTTAAGTTCTCCGGTAGCCTGATACATTTTCACAAGAGCAAGTTCAATCTCTTCATGCCCCGGGTAGCCGTGCCGCTTATTTTCTTCCGGACCGAAATTGGCATCAATCAGATCTGCCATCCTGCACATAATCTTCAGCAGACTGTCTTTCCCGGTAGCTTTATAATAAGCTGTGGCCGCTTCCATCATATGTCCGGCACAATACATTTCGTGGCACTCACACAGATTCGTAAAACGATTCTCCGGTTCCCTGATTGTAAAATAGGTATTGAGATAACCATCTGCCTGTTGGGCCCTGCCAATCAGACTGATGATATCATCCACTGTTTTTTCCAGTTCTGCATCCGGATCACTCATCAGCCGGTAGGACACCGCCTCCAGCCACTTTGCCAGATCACTGTCCTGAAATACCATCCCATAGAAATCACCCTGCTCATCGCCTGCCGCTATCTTAAAATTTGCAAGGCAGTGACTCGGATACCCCTCGTCGTTTCCTTCCGCCACGCTGAAATTTTCGATGCTGTGGTCGGGAACGGCATCTTTGGCCGTATCCGTTAAAATATCCCACTGGTAAGGGAGCACCTGCTCCTTTACCAGCCTGGACACACGCCCAAACAGACCATCACCAATCGTAACCTCATCAATATTTGCTGATGCAATATATTTTTTTGCCATACTAATCTCCATTCCGAAGTGTTTATGCGACGGGCGACGCAAATATCAAATTTGCGTCTGCCATCACACCAACCTCCATAATTTCACATCACAGACTCTTAAAGCCCCTGCATAAGTTTACTCGCTGATATAATACATATCCGCATTCTCAGACGTTACAACTGCACAGCCGGAATCACAGGTCGCCGGAAGAGACGGGAATCCTTTCGCATACCAGTCGTCTGCAGATTTGATGTTTTCCTGATTGCAAAGCATATAAACATAGATCATGCTCCAAAATCCCTCTGCATAGGGTGACTGAGAAAGTGTCGCTTCCACAGAACCAGACTTGATAGAATCAAGGGTTGTGGTATCTGTATCAAATCCCACTACCTTAATCTTGCCTGTCAGGCCCGCTTCTGACAAGGATGTCTCTGTCCCAAGAACCGCCTGCTGCAATGCCGCGAAGATATAGTCAATATCGCTGTCTGTAGCCAGAAGGCTGGACAAATTAGCTGCTGCCTCGTTCTCATCGTTGCCTGCGTCTACCACCTGAACCATCTCAATATCCGGATATTTTGCTGCCAGTCTTTCCGTGAATCCCTGAATCCGCTCATTGATATTGGACTGCCCTGTTCTGGTCAGACAAGCCACTCTGCCCTTGCCGCCCAGCTTCTCACCGATATAATCTGCCGCTGTCACACCCGCATCATAGTTAGATGTGCCGATGAAAGTTGTCCTGTCGCTGTCCGGAGAATCGGAATCGAAGGTTACAATCGGAATACCAGAAGCAATGGCATTGTTGATCGGGTCCTTATAGGCATCTGCATCCATAGCCGTAACTGCCATGCCTGTGGGCTTTAAAGCAATAATCTGCTCTAAAGATGTAACCGCCGAGTTTACATCATATTCTGTGGTACCGCCGTATTTAGCCTCTACCCCCAAAAGAGCAGCCGCATCCTGGAATCCTCTCCAGCACTCCGTCCAGAATGAGTATCCTGACAGGAAAGTCACCATATAATAGGTCTGATCCGGATGTGCCGCTAATCCGCTTGCTGCTGCCGCCGTCTCGGTATTTCCTTCTGCCGCAGGTTCTGTCGTCTCTGCGGCTGCTGCCTGTCCGTTCTCTGCGGCTGCTGCCTGTCCGTTCTCTGCGGCTGCTGCCTCAGGCGCTGCAGGCTGTTCCTGTGTTCCACTACCACCGCAGCCTGCAAGCACAGATGCCACCATGGCAACACTGAGTAACACTCCCAATACTTTTCTTTTCATGTTCTTCTTCCTCCTTTGCATTTGTCACTGTAAATGATTAATTCTTTTTGCGGTTGCTGAGCACATCAAATATGATTGCCAGAATCAGAATCGCACCTGTAATAAAGTTCTGCCAATGAACAGAGACATTTAAGATAACAAGTATATTGCTGATCACACTCATCATGACCACACCCAAAACGGCTCCCGCCACCGTGCCCTTACCTCCGGCAAGGCTGACTCCGCCGATTACCGCCGCTGAAATAACTGTCATTTCCACCCCGGAACCAGTACTGGATGTGGCTGTTCCAAACCGGGAAGCAGTTAAAACGCCCGCGATTCCCGAAAGAGCTCCTGTCAGAACATATACCATCGTCTTGACCAGCCTCGTATTGATACCGGACAACATAGCCGTCTTTTCATTGCTTCCCACAAAAAATACATTCCTTGCAAGCCCGGACCTGCGTACCAGAATATCGCCTATGATCACAAATACCAGACACACAATCACAAGTACCGGAATATTACCAACCGACCCGGATCCCACATATCGGAAAGCTTCCACGCCGGGTGCATCCTGCAGACCTATGGAACCGCCATTCGTCAAAACATACACAATTCCTCTCGCCATCTGCTGTACACCCAGGGTGGTGATAAAGGCATTCAGGTTCAGATAACCGATCAGCACGCCGTTTAACCCGCCGCAGACGATTCCCACCAGGATTCCCACCAGACAAGCCAGCCATATACTGACCCCATTGTTGGTGAGCACCACCACACTGACTGCACTCAGTCCCAGCACAGAGCCAACCGACAAGTCAAACCCGCCGCTGACCAGAGCAAGCGTCATCGCTATGGCAATGATAGCATTACAGGAAAATCCAATTGCCGTGGTCCGTAAGTTTGTCACCGTAAGAAATGCCGGCGACATAATCGAAATAAATACAATCAAGACCAGTAATATCACAAGAACTGAAAATTCTTTCATGGAACGTATCTTTTTCCATGCGGATACCTGGCTGCTTCCTCCTTTACTATCCGACTTGCTTTTCATATGACTCCTCCTTTTGTCCTTCACTGAATTCAGAGATTGTCGCAACAATCTTTTCCTGTGTAAGCTGCATCCCTTCGATTTCTCCGATGACCCTGCCCAGGTTGATGACCACTACCCGGTCACAGACGCCGACTGTCTCCGGCATCTCCGAAGAAATGACAATGATGCTGATACCCTCATCACTCAATTTCCTTAAAAGCTGATGAATCTCCGCTTTCGCGCCTACATCGATTCCCCTTGTGGGCTCATCTAATATAAGTACCTTCGGTTTCATGGCAAGAAGCTTTGCCAACATCAGTTTCTGCTGATTTCCGCCGGACAGGCTTCCAATGTTCTGAAATGGCGATGCATATTTTACATTCAACATTTCCTTATACTTCTGTGTCTCTAATTCCGCCGCCCTGTTACTGACCAGCCCATAATGGGAAAAGGCATCTATCTGCGGTGCGATCATATTTTCAACCAGGGACATTTCCAGGAATAATCCGTCTTTCTTACGGTCCTCTGTCAAATAGCAGATACCGGCCTTCGCCGCTTCCTTGCAGTTTGGAATCGGCAGTTTTTGTCCTTCTACATAAATATCCCCCGCCTGTCTTTTATCTATGCCGCAGATACACCTTGCAATCTCTGTTCGTCCAGCTCCCACAAGTCCGCACAGTCCAAGAATCTCTCCCTGATAAGTGGTAAAGCTCACATTCTCAAAAACAGGTTTTCTGGTAAGTCCCTCAACCCGCAGTATCTCCCGCCCACGTTCCTTACTCTTTCGGGGATACAGATTCTCTAATTCCCTGCCTACCATGTTGGATACTACATGTTCTGCATTCGTATCTTTCACAGGCAGTGTCTCTATCTTACAGCCATCCCGCATAATCGTGATCGTATCGCAGATATGAAAAATTTCCTCCATTTTATGACTGATATAGAAAATACCGATTCCCTGATCAGCCAGTCTGCGTATCACCTTAAACAGGCCTTTTGCCTCCCCTTCATTCAAACTGGAAGTAGGCTCATCAAAAATCAGCACTTTGCAATCCGAAGATAAGGCCTTGGCGATTTCCACCATCTGCTGCTTGGCAACGCTCAAGGAACTGACCAGTTCTTCCGGAGCGATGCTCTTGCCGCTCTCGCCGAACTGATCCAGTATGCTTCTGGACTCCCGGTTCAGGCTCTCGTTATCCACCATGCCTTTCGTGGTGGGAAGATGTCCGATAAAAATATTATTTCCCACCGACAAATCCTGACACAACGCCAACTCCTGATGCACAAACCCAATCCCCGACATCTGCGCGTCATTGGGATTGCGAAAATGAACCTGCTCGCCATCCAGATAAATACTGCCTCCGTCAGCCGGAAAAACGCCTGATATAATATTCATAAGGGTCGATTTGCCCGCACCATTCTCTCCAACCAGTGCATGGATTTCTCCCTTTTTCAGTTCCACTGTCACACCCTTCAACGCATATGTACCGGTGAAATGCTTCTCTATATTCTCTGCTCTCAGCACTACATTCTGATCCACTTTCCCGCTTCCTCCTTTCTGTTCGTTTTTATTCGTTTTTGTTTGAATATGTTTATATTTTATCGCTTCTTTTTATTTTGTCAATATTTTCGTTTGTTTTTGTGTTTTTTTGTAATTTTTATACGATTTTATTTTTCGTTTTTTGTTTATATTTTTGTTTTTTTATTTTTCTGTTTTTTTCTTTTCCCAAAAATGTAATACTATGCTATAATGTACGCGAAGGCAATGAGCAGTGCACAGACGTAAGATGAAAAAATGGCAGCTTGCTGACAATTTTTTCAGATTATGTCTGTATAGGGCGAAGCCCACGAGCGAGGAAAACCATAGGTTTTTCGAGCGTGCACTGCGCAACCACAGACACGCAAGATGCAAATGCGAGTACACATTGCGTAAATACAAGATAATAAGCCAGACTTTCCTATATATAGTAAAAAGAAACCGGAGTTTTCATATGTTACCACTTAAGCGCCTTGAAGAAATCAAAAAGATTCTGACAGAGAACAAACAGGCTGACGTCATTTCTCTTGCTCAGACCCTGAACGTGACAGAAGCAACCATCCGCAGGGATCTTGAGAAACTGGAGAACGAACACTTTCTCACCCGTACACATGGCGGCGCCGTGCTGAATGAGTCCAAACACACGGAGGTCTCTCTGTTTGCTTTTCAGGAAGATAATATAGAACGGTACCAGAATATTGGCAAAATCGCTGCTCAGTTTATTCAGAACAATGAAGTCGTATTCCTTGGTCCCGGCACATGTTCCCGCTTTGTTGCCCGCAATCTGGCAGACAAAGTGAATGTGACGATTGTCACAACCGATGTGATGGCGGCCCACGACTGCTCTTTATACAGTCCCAATGCAGCTGTCATTCTCACTGGCGGAAACTTAAATCCCACCACATTGGAATTATACGGACAGACCACCGACCACTTCCTCGAAACCTTCTATTTCAGCACGTCCTTTTTTGATATAGACGGGATTACGATGGCGCGGGGATACTCTGTGTCCTCCTTAAACAAAGCTTTCTTAACCCAAAATGTACTAAAGGTATCAAAAAAAAGCTTTGCCCTCTGTCCCTATGACCGCTTTGATGTAGAATCTTATGCCACGGTAGGCGATATCAACCTGTTTGAATCTGTGATCACCAACGAACGGGTTGCAGATTCCTTTAAGGAATACTATTTCCAGCATCAGATACAGTTGTTCGCAACTTTTAACATCCTGTAACTGTACGGCTGTCTGGGAGATTCAGTCAACTGCTCTGACATGGGGGAATCCGCCCATCGCGTTAACACCCCGGAATGGAGATGATTATGAAAGATATTTTATTATCCTGTGAAGACATCAGTTTGTCCTTAAACGGCATTTCCATCATTGAAAATATCAACCTCTCCCTGAACCGCGGAGAGTTCCATCTGCTGCTTGACAAAAACGGCGCCGGTAAAACCACCATGGCAAATATCCTGAGCGGTATCTATCCATATGGTTCCTACAGCGGTCATATTTACTACCAAAACAAAGAGTTACAGCTTCGGATTCCAAAAGATGCTTTTAAAAAAAACATTGTCACCATTCATCAGGATATCTGCCTGTTTGAAGACATGACAATCGCAGAGAATCTCTATGCGAATCTGCCGCCCGGGACAGCTTTAAAGACTTTTACTTCCCTCGAGAAAAAAGTGAAAATGGCCAATGAATTTTTGGCTGAACATAACTGCCCCATTGATTCCTCTCTTCTGATTCGTCAATGCAGTCAGTTTCTGAAAAGAAAGATTGAACTTTTGCGGCTGTATCTGATGCAGCCTGAACTGTTGATCTTAGATGAGCCTGTGGCTATTGTGAGTAATTATGACATGAAGTTCTTTCTGGAACTGCTATCTTACTTTAAAGAAAAGGGCGTTACCATACTTTGCATTTCCTATAACTATGAAGCCTTTTTACATTTGGTGGACCATGTTTCCATCTTTCGCGAGGAAGGACCAGGCTATACCATAAGCCAATCCAATCTCCAACAGGAAGACATTGCCCATTTATTGGTCAAAGACTTTTGCCAGAACAGATATCCCAAAGTGTATGTGAAAAAGGGCGCAGAAGTTCTTTGTGCGGAAAACCTCTCTAACGGTTTTACCATAAAAGATATTTCTTTTACCCTGCGTCAGGGGGAAATTCTGGGGTTCTTTGGCAGCTCCGGTTCCGGCAGGGAATCCCTTTCCAAAACCTTATTCGGACTGGAAGGCTGCCACAGCGGGACCATCTATATTGACCGCCTCCCTGCCCGCATAACGTCCCCGGTTAAAGCTATCGACTTGGGCATTGCCTATATCACGGATGACCGGAATAACTATGGATTATTTCAAAACCTGGATCTGCTTGAGAACGTAAATTCTGTCAAAGGGAATAACCATAAACCCTTCTGGACAAGGACACAGGCGGAGCACAATCGCTACGCCCGATATGCCGATAAGATGAATCTGGGACTGTCTTCGGATTCCATTGCAAGACATTTATCCGGCGGAGAACAGCAAAAACTCATCCTAATGCGGTGGATTATGTCTTCCGCACGGATTTTTATCTTCAACGAACCCACCCAGAGCATTGATATACCATCCAAAATCGACGTATATAATATGTTCAACGATCTGGTCATGAAGGGGGCTTCCATCCTGTTATTCAGTTCTAATCTGGAGGAACTTCTGGGCGTCTGTGACCGGGTGATTTTTATAAAGCAGGGCCTGATTTCCGGAGAGGTATCCCGTATGGATATCGGGCAGCCCATTGAAAATTACCTTTGATCTATCCACCACTTTTCAATCCGGCTGCTTCCATCCTTCTCCCACAGCATCAGAAATCTGGCAATCCCCACACAATGCACGGTGCCGCCCTCGCCGCAAAGATACTCGGAAACCACCAGTGCGTCCCTGCCTTCATACTCCATACTGCATATATTAAAATAATCGCTCATACTGCCTCCCACTACACGAACCTGATTCGGCTCAGAATGATTTTCGGCTTCAAAGAAAATGGTTTCATCCAAGTAGGGACAGTATGCACTGTAGGTATCCTTCTGCATTTCCTGAGTAACCTGGACACGAATGTAATGACGCTCATCAGGCTCAGCAGGAAGCTTCATTTCTTCCATGCCATGATTCTTGTATTTGAGCATCACGACATACCAGTCTCCAGCTCCTCCGCACCCGGTTCCCATCGATTCGAATACAATCTCAACATTCCCATCATTGTCAAAATCCCCCGTTACCACATTAAGATTTTTAAAAAATGGATAGTAATCCTCTCTGAAACAATACGCCTCATCCTCATTCATATAGAAATAAATGCCGCCCTCTCCATACAGATAAAACGCCCCTTCCTGCACCATTGCTATCATATCCTTCTGTCCATTGCCGTCCAGATCTTCTATGTACAGAGAAATAAGCACTGCCGTTCCATCCCGGAAAACATCATCCTCACAAAGCCGTTCATAATAAACCTGTGCTTCTGCCTCATCCAGTCCCTGTTCTTGGGCCAGTTGATAGAATTTTTCCTTATTTTGTTCCGTTACATCCTCTGTGTCCTGTGTCTTCTCCGGAATTTCCTTCTGTGTCTCTTCCTCCTCCCATTCATGTTCCAGAACAGAAGCGTCAGCTCCATTTCCTTCATCTGCCCTTTCTTCGTTTATCCTGTTCTCCCCGTCTGTCCTGTTCTCTTCGTTTGACCTGTTCCCTCCGCATGCAGTAAACAAAACCCCACAGCATAGAATGATCCCCAGAAATGCACTCCATGTGAAATTTTTGATCCGTTGCTTTCGTATCTTCATTTTCTCCAGCTCCCTTTCTGCTGCCAGACCGCTTTCTGAGATGCCAATATTGGTTACAGCCTGCTTTGCCAAACGCTCCGCAGGTTCTTGCTATAAACTGCCTCTTATAAAAAATTACCACAGAGCCCGCGGTAAAGCAATCTATAAAGATACGCTTACAGGTTAATGTATGATATTGAATCAAATATACAATTTAGTTGAAAAAATGTATTTTAAATAATATACTACTATCATAGGAAAAAGTGAGGAACATATTAATGTGGAAATTTTTTGAAACTATTGATCATATATGTGATCACATATTGTTGATAATCAAAAATATTTTTATACCCATTTGTATTATATTATTGATATGCAACTTAATTTCAACATGGCTGGGATTCGATATAAATTCTTTTCTTCTAATTCAAATACTGGACTTAGATGGAGATAAGAATGATTTAGTTCAGTTACTTGCCATATATGCCGGTTTGTGGATATTACTTGATATTTTCATGAAACATTTAACCAGACAAGCGAAAACAAATGATGAATATAGAAATTATCTAATAAGAGAACTTGAAGCAAATTCCGCAGAAAACTCGAATATAGATGACTCATCAGAAAGCGCTTATATAAATAATAGCGAGAAAACTGAAAGTAATGTAAACAATATAATAACCGAACCAAGAAAAAATGACAAAAAAGATATCCTAGCGTTAATGCTTAAAAATAATGACGAAATTACAGATTATTTTAAAATCAGTAAGAACCAGGCAAAATCCTCTTTCTGGTTTTCAGTTATATCTTGTATCGTAGGTTTAATAGCGTTATTAATTGGCATTTATGGTATCGTAATACTAAAAGATATTACCGTTTCCGTAATCAGTTTAATCAGTGGATCAATTTCCGAATTAATTTCAGGAACCGTCTTCTGGGTACATAATAAATCTGCATTGCAACTAAATCATTATTATGATGCATTACATGAGAATGAAAAGTTTTTATCGGCTGTTAATATTGCAGATAAGTTAAGTCCAGAAAAGAAAGAGGAAGTGCTAATTGAAATAATCCATAAACAAATCGGCAGCGAAACTTTTAAAACCAGTAATGATGACAAAAAACAATAACATAGGATGATTTGATTTATTTTTCTTGACACAGCCTTACGAAATGATATAATGACATTATAGTGACCGGTCACTAAACCAGATAAGGGAGGAGCCTATGAGTGCAAGAATCATAAAAGGAAGTGCAGAACTGGGACGAAAAATCCGCTCGCGGAGAAATGAACTTGGCCTTACCATTGAGGATGCCGCATCTAAAGCAGGCGTTGGAACCAAAACCTGGAGTCGCTATGAATCGGGGGAATCCATTCGACGCGATAAAATACTTCATATCTGTAAGACGCTGAATTGGCGCGCATTGCCAGTCCAGGAGGAGACAGATTCGTCAGAAATAAATATAAAGGAATATAAAGACAGCAAATTATGGTCACAGCCTCTGGCAGAAACTTTGGGAAACGCCGCTGCTATTTCATTTGTGATCGGAAGTGATATCCTGTTAGACAACATCACGCAGGATTTAGAATCCCTTTCCCACAAGCCAAAAGGAACCCATCTCGGCGAATTAGAGCTTTCCTGGCTAAGAGACAGTCTTCCCGAACAGTTCCTCACGCAATATGACTATGACTTTCTGTATTATCTCAGAGCCGTTCTCATGCGTTATCAGGAGCAGGCTGCAAACAGAATATTATTTACAGCCCATACAGTCGCAGAAGAATTGACACTGTATCTGATTATGATAGAGTCTGAATTTCTGATGGAGAGCATACTGCCCAACATACCGCCGGATGACGCCGAATCAAATGAGATAGACTCCTGTTCAACCTGGAGCGATTGGCCGTTTGACCTTTTTAATGATATGGATATTTATACCTTTTTGTATGGCGACTTTTATCTTGAAAAGAATCACCCCTACCACTTTGACCATTGGCGGGAAGCGCAATTTTATTGCGAATCTTAAGACAATTTGTTCTTCTCTATTGACTTAAAGTATACTTCATAGTTTATTGTAAAGAAAAGGCGGTGACGAAATGTACTCAGCAAAAGAAGCGGCTGAAATAACTGGCTTGTCAACAGCAACTTTACGATACTATGAAAAGGAAAAATTATTGCCTCAGATAGCCAGAAACAGCCTGAAATACCGACAATACACAGAGGAAGACATTGAATGGATCCGGATGATACAGTGTATGCGTATGGCAAATATCCCCATTCAGCCCATCCGGGAATATGTTTCGCTGCTGCTGCAGGGTAGCGAAACTCTGGAGCAGCGCTATTTTATGGTGCAAGACCATATGCATAACATGGAACAGCAAATGGCTAATCTGCAAAACGCCCTCACTTTGACACGCAAAAAATTATCATTCTACGAAAAGCTTTTACAGGAGCCTTCCGGTAAAGGCATATCCTATCGCGAGGAATGGAAGCTGTTTAATCATGGAGAAGTCTAAGGAAAAGCCGGGAGGATACAAATGCCGTATATCACAATAGAGAGCGGAACCTTATCAGATACTCAAAAAGAACAACTGATCAGACGCCTGACAGAGATTTCTTCGGAAATCATGAAAATTCCACAGGAGTTTTTTGTGACTACCATTAAGGAAGTGCCCGACAAGAACTTTGGCATTGGCGGTAAGACCATTGATGTGGTGAAATCTGCGTATGTTAAAAAGGCATGATTTGATAAAAAAAGTATTTCGGGGTATAGTAAGATTAGTCCCTGTTAAGGAATCGCTTTAAAAACTTATAAAGATATCATCACACAAATCAGTAAATGGAGGAACAGCCATGTTAGAAATCGGAACAAAGGCACCGGAATTTTCGTTGCCGGACCAGAACGGAATCATACACACTTTAGAAGAATACCGCGGAAAGAAGGTAGTCCTGTATTTTTATCCAAAAGACAATACACCCGGATGCACAAAGCAGGCCTGCGGCTTTGCCGAGCGGTATCCGCAGTTTATGGAAAAAGGTGCTGTCATAATCGGCATCAGCAAGGACAGTGTGGCATCTCACAAAAAGTTTGAACAGAACCATTCCCTGCCTTTCACACTCCTGTCAGACACAGAACTGAACACAATCAAAGCCTATGATGTCTGGAAAGAGAAAAATAATTACGGCAAAGTATCCATGGGTGTGGTTCGTACCACCTACCTGATCGATGAGGAAGGCATTATCATCAAGGCGAATGATAAGGTTAAAGCGGCAGATGATCCCGAAAAAATGTTAGGGGAAATTATCTGATTACAGGAGAGAAAAGACCATAAATAAAAGGCAGGAACAACAGATTTTTGACTATTGCAGCACCACAGTTAACGCTGATGAAATCAACTTAATCTATCAGTTTGGGGAACAAAGCGGAAACGTGCACCAGTCTGTCCGCTATTCTTCCGCAAATAAAATACAGTAATACAAAGCAGATAGTACGCGACTCTTTCAAGACATTAAATACCCTGTCAGAAAAACGTGTGCGGAACGGGCAAGACAGATGATAATTGCTGATAATAAGGCAAGGAAGTAAAATTTAATGGAATTGTGAGTGCATTTGTGTCAATATAACAAAGAGCAGATTGACAGGTTGGAATAGTGGAGGAAATAGGTATGGCTCTTTCAAACATAAAAGCAGTATTTCGTTACAACATACAGGACGTATGGAATATAGTTACCTCTTTAGAAAAATATCAATGGCGCAGTGATTTAAGTAAAATAGATACAATAAGTGAAACACAGTTTATTGAATATACAAAAGACGGATATGCAACTACATTCACTGTTACTGCATTTGAGCCGCTCAAACGTTGGGAGTTTGATATGGAAAACAGTAACATGAAAGGACATTGGACAGGGATCTTCGCTTCTAAAGGCGAAGAAACGGAAATTGATTTTACAGAAGATGTAACCACAAAAAAATGATTATGAAACCGTTTATAAAAGCCTTTTTGAAAAAACAGCAAGGATTATACATAAACGATTTAAAAACGGAATTGGAGAGGATTTATGGATAGCAGAAAACAGTTCCTAGAGTACGGGTTTTCTCTTGTTTATTATTTGCTTGCCGCCAAGGAGAGCTGACTATCAAAAGACCGTGAAAGAAAAGCTCTGTTCAGTCCGTAAAAATGTTTTATCATAAAAAGTATCTGGAGAAGTATCATGATCGGAATATATTTTAGTGGTACAGGTAATTCAAAATATTGTATAGAAAGATTCTTAGAAGAATATGACAAAGGCAGTCCTGCTTTTTCCATCGAACAGGACGAAGTAGCCACGCATATAAAAAGGCATCATGAACTGGTAATAAGCTATCCCGTTCAATTTAGCAATATCCCTAAAATACTCTATGATTATATCATCACAAACAGTCAGATCTGGAGAGGGAAAAAGATATTCATCCTTGCAACAATGGGACTTTTCAGCGGTGACGGCGCCGGAATCCTTGCACGATTATTAAGAAAATACGGCGCAGAGATAACAGGCGGCCTGCACCTGAAAATGCCTGACAGTATCAGTGATGAAAAGGTATTAAAAAGAAATGATAAAAGGAATCTTGCACTGATCAGAAACGCAGAGGCCAAAATCCGCAAAGCCGTTTTACAAATCAAAAACGGAACGCCGCCGCAGGAGGGATTGGGCATCTGGTACCATATGGCCGGACTGTTTGGGCAAAGGCTGTATTTCTACAACAAGACAAAACACTATACAGATACCTTAAAAATCAATCCGGAAAAATGTACCGGCTGCGGTCTGTGTGAAAAGTTATGCCCCATGAGAAATATCAAATCAGGCAATGGCACTGCTGTTTCAGGAAACCAATGTACCATGTGCTACCGCTGTGTCAACAAATGCCCCGGACAGGCAATTACATTGTTGGGAAAACATGTGGTTGCACCGTATGATATTAACAGGTACCTGTAAATCCGCACCGCCTGCTCTTCCTTCATGGGATTGCGCTATTTGACCATATCCGGATTTATACTTTATCAGAGCCATTGAATAAAGGCAGTTTTATCAGTATTGTTATACCCTGCATTCCTATAAAATGTAAGCGTTGTTTCCTGCCTTGAACCAGTAAGCAGCATCATTTTGTAACAGTCGGCCTTTTGGGCTATTTCTTTGGCATAATTTAAACATTCTGTTGCATAGCCTTTTCTACGATAATCGGCATGAGTTACAACATTTTCTATAAGTGCATATGGCCTTATATTTCTTGTCAGATTTGGAATAATCACACAAACACAGGAAGATACTATCTTACCGTCTGCTTCTTTAACAATAATATGATGGTTTTCATCCTGCAACACAGCATCCCACGTGCTCTTCAAATGTGCTGTCATTTCAGGCACTGTCTCCTCATGCAGATACAAATATAACTTTAATAACTCATTTAATTCATTTTCAGTAATTTCTCTAACCATACACCACCTCAAAAACCACAATTATAATATAGGTCATTTCAAAATTTTGCAGGATTTTTATTTCATCATTTCCAACATCGTTGCAATGTCCTCGGTTGCCATTGTTGCCTTTGATTTTTCAATCATCTTCCAGTTCCTTTTTAACATTCATATCTTTCTTCTCCTTTATGATAATTTCCTGCAGCCATCATCTCCATAGCTTGATTATATTCCAATAACCTTGACAGCGTATGTCAAGGTTATTGGAAAAAACGGAGAATTATGAAGGTGAACTCAAAACTGAGTCTGCATTGGAAATTTTTAGTGTATCCTCCTCCAGTTGAACGATCATTTCCATGTATTGTTTTTCATCCTTCAAAGGTCTTCCCCAGCTCATGGAACTGGAATTTTGCGCAAAACTATTATGATATTGTAAATTATACAAAGTGATTCGCAGGCCGCATACTTCATTTTGCTCGTTCAAAATATCTTCTGTTTTTGATTCAAAGCGGAGCGATTTGCCCGCCTCTGTCTCTAAAACAATATAGGTATATTCGCCATCTGTTTTGGTTGACAGCGAGATATCGTCTTTCGTAACCGGGTAACTGATACTCGTATAGAGCAGTACTGCACTGAATAAGACAACAAATACAAGGCATACGGCGACCACTGCTTTAACAATTCTTTTGGCTATTTTCTTTCTAACCGCCGCTATTACATCTGCGTCATGTTCTCTTTGCGGCGTTTCTGCCGTATCAATCTGCCTGCCAGATTTCAAACGTTCAAATTCTGCAGCGCAATCGGAACAAGTTTTCAGATGTTCCTTTACAAATACAGTTGTACCTTCACTTACCATATGTTCCAGGTACAGTGGCAGCACATCACGAACAACACTACACTCTTTTTTCATCATTGCTTTCCTCCAATCTGTCTTGTATCATTTTTCTTGCCCGATGGTAGGTAACACAAGCCCAATTATCTGTCTTGCTATATAGGGCGCCTATTTCTTTAAAGGACAGTTCTCCAAACACACGCCACATAAAGACCTCCTTGTAAGGATCGGGCATTGTATGCAGGACTTTTCGTATTTGTCTCGCTTCGTCCTGTGTGCCGATCTGTTCTTCCACGAAAGCATCCGGGTCTGATATGCATTGTAATTCTGTTTCATCAACACTCACTGTTCTGTGGCTCTTTTTCAGATATGAGTAGTACGTGTTTTTCGCAATTTGACAAATCCATACACGCATATCACACTGTCCTCGAAAATCTCCAATGGATTTCATGGCCTTTAAAAACGTTTCACTTGTAATTTCCTCTGCTACATGCTCATCTCCTGAAAGTTTCCAGATATAGCGATACACCGATTTAAAATAAGTGCTGTATATTTGCTCAAACTCCATTACGCTACCACCTCCTTTCAACAATAAGACCTCGGGAAAACAGAAATCTTACAAAATATCAGAATATTTCCTTTACGGGAATGCGAAAATCTGGCTTCCCTTTTGATATGCAAAGCAGCTTTGGGCATACTTTTTCCTTTTCATACTTCTTACAAGCACTTCTTTTAGCCGGGCTGCGGAAATATAAACGATGTGGGTATCTGTTCCTCCAGCAAGGAACATAAAATTTTATCGTCATCACATATTCCAACTCTGTACATACGATCCTTACACCCTTAAACAATATCGGTTTTATTGTACTTTACCTTTCACCTGATTAGCAACCTTATGAGGGAGATTTATGTGTCTTAATGTGATAGAATGGAATCAAGCACTGACGATAATCACAAAATTGGGATATTGACATGAATTTTGTGGAAGCGGTATGAGAAAGGTAATCAGGGGCTGAAACCGGATTGTCCGACAGCCCCTTTCCATTTCTATCTAATTCTCAAATCATTCTACTATTTTACAACGCTCGTTGTCCACGTTATTGTATCGTCCTCAACTTTCTCTGTCTCAACAGACACCGCTTCTCCAACCAGATTGTCCAGTGCAGATTCTGTTATTCTTCGCGAAGTATCTGTGCATAGCCCCAAAAACGCCTGATCATACCGTGAAAAAGCCATATTGACCATTTCTCCGTTCCCACCAATAACATCCACTGTAATAGTCGGATCGTTTAAGGAATATCCCTGGCAATTATACGCTACCCTGTCTACCGGGCTATCCATCAGCTTACATTCCTCCACTTTTTTCTGAGCAAGTTCTGCGTATAAATGATAGTCTTTTTCCAATGCGGCATCATAGGCAAGGGAAACGCTTACATCTAACTGTCTGTCGTTGGCAGCGTCAAAAAGCTCCCCTGTCACAGCATCTATCAAGAATGTCCATCTTGTACTCTCAGGTTTCTGCTCTTTCTGAAACAGAACATCTCCTGACCAGAAAGCCCGCGGAAATGTTTCCGTTCCAGGATTATAGTGCATGTAAACATAAGCGCCCTCTAAATCCAGCCCGAAAATATTCTTCAGATATTGATTTCCAACTTCTGCCGCTTCTTCCATCGTCAAATCCGTATCCGTAGGTGTTCCGGTATTCAGACTGTCCATACTTACGGTATAATTTACTTTTACGCCGCCTTCCTTTTTTGTTGCAGACTTTGGCAATTCTGTTTCCAGACTGTCCGAAACCTGATAACTGGTGGGCACTTTCCCAACCTTTCCATTGTTTGCAGCTAACGTCATTTCTGCCGCCGAATAAAAGAGTAACGTGCCTGCGCCAATAATAGCAAATGTTGTCGTTGTCAATTTTAAAACATTTTTTTGCTTCATAGTGAAACTCCTCTCTGCTTTGTAAGATTTGTCTTGTTAGATACACTATAAAACCTCTCTGTATCAAAAAAATATCCATGTTATTACGAAGTTGTAAAATAATTCTCTTTTCCCTTTAAAGTTTTCCATCACACAGGAAAAGACAGTTTCACGATTGTTCCTACTCCCGGTTCAGAAATAAATGACATATCTGCATGATGAATCTGTACAATTCTCTCACAGATAGCAAGCCCAAGCCCTGCCCCTCCGGCGGCGCGGCTTCGTGCCTTATCAACACGATAAAAAGCCTCTTTTATATGTGATATCTGTTCCACTTCCATGCCAGTTCCATGATCTTTGACTTCCACCACAACAGCAGATTCCTCTGCATATGCACAGATACGAATTTCATCCTTCTGCCGGCTTGCCTTGATTGCATTATCAATCAGGTTATTGATCAGTATCAGAAGCTGTTCCATATTTCCTCTGACAACATAATTCTGGGACAACACATAACGCAACCTTATTTTCTTTTGTGATGCCCTCACGTGCATTACTTTTTGCGACTCCTTAAAAAGGGCTTTCACGGAACAATTACTGTCTTTCATTTCTTCCCTGCGAAGCAATGCCATGTCAAGAAGCTGATACGCCATATTTTGGAGCCTGCTGCACTCCGACATGATAAACTGCGTACACTCATAGCACTCTTCTTCCGACAAAAGTGCTTTTTGGATATATTCTGCATAACCATAAATCGCAGTCAGCGGGATCCGTAGTTCATGAGAAAAATTATCAATAAACTGCTGTTTCTGCTCCGCAGCATCCTCAAGCTGCTTAATCTGATTTTCTATCTGTTCTGCCATAAGATTAAAATTGTGTGCCACACTGGAAATCTCATCCATTCCACGAACTGGAATCCTGCTGTCATAATTTCCATTTGCAATCTTTGCAGATGTACTGGAAATTTGTCTTAACGGGCGAAAAATAAGATTCAGGAATTGAAACAGAAAAAATGACATCATAAGTATTACCACAGCGCCTGTCAGAAAAAGAAGATTCTTCGTATGGCGCCATGACTCAATGGTATCACTCAGATTTCCAATATACATAAGTCCATAGTCCTGCCACGGAGCCGGAAAACTGCCATAAACACACAGAACAGGACGTTTCCCATTTTCCATATAAACAAGCCTTTCCTGAGTGTATCCTGTATCTGGCGGAAGAATCCTGTTTGCCTCCGATGCAAAGGACTGGCTTTCATAAATCCATTCCCCTGAAAAAGCCACTGCAAATCCGTTTCCCTTTCCTTGCAGATACCGCGAATACAAACGCATCAGGTTATCTATATTTTCTTTCACAGGCTCTCCCCTCTTCTCCAATGCCTGCATATCTCCCAGCAAAGATGAGGCAATGACATAATGCTCTGCCAGACATTTATCCCGGACAGCCGAAAGCTTGTCTTTCAGTATAACATTTGAAACGATTAGGATCATCGAATTGAGAAACACCATAAAAAGAACCAGTGCAACAAAAAAGATCTTTCTTTTCATTCATGAACCTCCAATCGGTATCCCAGTTTATACACTGTCCTGATCTGCTCTTCCAAATGCAGTTTATGGCGCAATCTCTGAATATGAACATCCACGGTACGGGTACCTCCATCAAAATCATATCCCCATACCATATCCAGCAGCTTTTCTCTGGAAAGGGCAATGTTACGGTTTCTAATCAGTACCTCTAACAGCTCATATTCTTTGGGTGTACATTCGACGACGGTTCCGTTTAGAAAAACCTGATGTCTGTTAAAATCGCATTTCAAGTTGCCCATCGTAAATTCTGCCTCAACTTTCTTAGTCCGCCGCAGTACCGCTTCCACTCTTGCAGCCAGTTCCAGCATCTGAAACGGTTTTGTCAGATAATCATCTGCCCCCATTGCCAGCCCTTTCAGTTTGTCAGTCAATTCACTTTTTGCTGTTAGAAAAATGGTCGGCGTCCCAAAAGCTCTTTCAAACACCTGATAGCCATCCAGCCCCGGAAGCATAATATCCAGCACAATCAGATCAAATTTTCCATTCTCCAGTAATTTGACTGCAGATAATCCATCGAAAACCTGCGTACAATGATGCCCTGTAAGGCTCAGATTTCTGCGTATCAATTCATTAATGGACAATTCGTCCTCAACAATTAATATTTCAGCCAATTCTTGCACTCCCTTTTCAAATAATAAAAAGTATACCTCAAAAATGTTTCTGAATTGTAAAATAGATTTCATTCGTCCATATGGGTGCGGACACAGAAAAGCGTCCATTGGTTTTCTTCCAACAAACGCTTTCCTTTCACATTTCTGTCCGCTTACTCTACATGGATTTCCTTAGCTATGACAGCTCTATCAGCAGCACTGCTGTTCATTCCTTCCTGCTCCATCTGCGTCCAGTCATCAAGATTATCAAAAATGAACACATACAACGTTTTTATCTCTTTCCCCTGAACAGCAAATCTAGCTCTGCCTGCCATTTCCGTATCTGCATAAAGCATCTCACCATCCTGATTAAAGCAGATTGTCTGGCAGGGTTCATAAGACCACCCCAGAAGTTCAAACATCTCTGCATCCGTCATATCAGGATCTTTTGAAAGCATTTTTTCCCTTCTGTCGTCTGTCAGTTCTCTCTGCTTTCCCGGGGTTGTCGCATGGACTATTACCTGATACGGAGATACCACTACATCTTCCAGCGTAATATTCCCCTTTTTCTCACCCACTTCAATTGTTTTTACATCTGTTTCGTTTACCGCAAACGGAATAACCATATTCCAGCTTCCATCCGTCCAATGAGATGCCGATATTTCCTCACCATCGAGCATCCTGTCGTCATCATAACCAAGACCGTTTACATGTAAGTTAAGTTCTCCGCTGCCTGCATATTTCTCCCCAAGATTTATCTTCAACATACCCGCAAATGTATGGCTGTCGATTACCTTGCCATCAAATGTATTTTCGAGCCATTCAGGAGTACTTCCATCCACACTCCATGTTCCGCCTATATAAAATCCTGCGGCTGTTTGGTTATCTGCCACATTCATGCCTGTATAATGTTCCGGAATATGAGTAAAATCTGCATCTTCTGATGCGATATTTACCGTAAGGAATATGGAATATCCATCACAATAAGTTTCTGATGCAGTCAGTGTGATACCTTTATCAGATACGGTATAGTCCGGTGTATCCAACTTCCCCGCATAATCTTCCTTTGTCAGGACAGTTTTCTTATCCGTATAATCTCCGGAATATGTGGCATCGTCCTCAACCTTCTCAAAAATCTTGCCAATCAATGGAATCTTTGCTGCAAGCACCGGATTAAAGTATCCAAGTCCGCCGATTCCAATAATCACCGCTGCCACTGCCACTGCCGCTGCCACGCCCTTCCCTATTTTCCCAGATTTCTTCATTTTATCCTTCCTCCTTCTATGTATCCGGATTTCTCTGTCACCTATTTCAGGAGCAAGGGCCTGCTTTAAGATCTGATCCAATTTTTCATCTGTCATATCCTATCGCCTCCAATTTTTCCTTTAATTGCTTCTTTGCTTTCCGCATCCGGCTTTTGATGGTTCCTTCTGGCAGCCCAAGGATCTTAGACAGCTCACTAATCTGCATATCCGCTGAATAATACAAATAGATTGGTATTCTGTACTTCTCGGGCAAAGATGCAACGAATCCCTGAATCATGTCTACCTCATTTTGCTGCAATACAATATGTTCCGGCGAAACTTCATTGTCATGGTCGTAGACTTCATATCCCTCGTCAGCCATCTCATCCATACTGTCAATCGGAACCAACCTCATCCTGTTTGCATATTTTTTCTTTTTATTTTTCCAAAGATAAATTGAAGTGGATAAAGCGTAACTCTTTGTATTCTGTGTGGAGTCCAGTCTTTTCTTTTTCTCCAGCAGTTTGAGCATCGTGTCCTGATACAGTTCGTCCCCATCTTCCGCATCCCCGGCTGTCATCCGGCAAAACCGCAGAATATCTTTTCCAAACTTCAGGACAAACCGCTCGAATTCATCATTATTCATAGCAGCCATCCTCCTTCTTCTTTCAAGTCGACTTGCAAAGATTTGCCCTTGCATGAATATATTGTCTTGACGTCAGAAAAAGTTTTGCCTTAGTCAAAAATTTCCGATCATTCTATTTTTTATCCTCAAACTTGCTTCAACGTGCATAATCCATAATTATCATTTATCCATGGCTTTGATTATAACATTCTCACCCTGTATTTTCTATTATCCGTTTCTGCCCTTTCAAATCATTCTGCTTTTCATACAGATTATTTCTGGGCAAAACTGTGCAAAACCGGATATGAAAAGTGGAGATACAGGCTGTCCTATGGTATAATAAACTTTCCTGGACAAACTAAAAGACTCCCCAAACATTGAATATCTGGGAAACTATGGGAGGACAAATCATGAAACGAGAATTAGGAATCGCAAGATGCGGACTTGCTTGTTGCCTGTGTTCAGAAAATGTAAAATGCAATGGCTGTGATTCGGCTAACTGTCCTGACTACACCCAATGCGAAAATAGAAAATGCTCCATCGAAAAGGGA
>ERZ777305.188-NODE-188-length-104761-cov-7.249327_pt1 | contig 104761 bp, 104 predicted proteins | sample MGYA00374965_ERZ777305 | MGnify/ENA primary metagenome ERZ777305 (study PRJEB29328, sample SAMD00013331) | mouse gut metagenome | study: EMG produced TPA metagenomics assembly of the Metagenome analysis of fecal microbiota from mouse which was promoted... | reverse complement strand
GATGTATCTTATGTTTGTTTTTGGCATTGTATTTATATCTTTACCACCTCAGCCTTTCAAAATCTTCCTTTGTCTCGTCACTGTATATGTAAAGTGAAGCATTCTTATTTATACACTTTGCTTTTATTATTCCTTTCGCGAGGTCTTCAAGTTTACATTCAATTATCTTATAATCAAGAAAATCCGTTATAATCAGTTTTTTATCTGTTATGACCAAGTGCTTTATTGTCTTATAAAAGAAAGTATAATCCGGATACGTATGATATATACATCCTTTTGCTATCGGGTTCTTTTTCAAGTCGAGAACTGTCAGCATTAGTTTGAATTCGAACGATGTGAACACGCAGTCAAGCACAACGTTTATTCCATATTCCTTTATCCTCTTTTTCTTGAACAGCCACTCGTTTCTGTATCCACCCTGTCTGAACTTTTCGTGAAGTCCGATAAGTATCTCCGGTTTTACGTCACACACGATATTTGCCAGATAATATCCTTTTTCCAGCATTGCCAGGTAAAACTCATATCGTTCCTCGATGTCCATTGCTATATAACGGCTTTGTTCAGCTTCATCAAAAGGTATTGTTATCTCTATTGTCTTAAAACACTCACTTAGTTTTATTGTGGGTTTTATTATTTTTGCAGATAATAGAACGTAAATCATATTATAAATGCCTGTTTCTATCTTTTCTTTGCGAACGGCTTTTGATAAATAGTAGTCTATAAACCGAACATTAAAATGAAATTTATAACGAAATTCTTCACTTATACCTGAATAATGTTCATGATGTATGTTTAAACTAATGTATCTTAAGTTCATAATTTATGGTCTTTTATGTTTATGTTCATCTGTTAAATATCCTTGGTCTTTCAATTTTCTAGCTCTATCTTTTTCATAATTATAAATCTTTTCTCTTGCATTCTTTCCCGCCGGTTCTTTATGTGTTATAACAGATTCATATCTGTCCTCTCCTGCCTTACGATTCCATTTCCTTACCTGACTCTCCGCTCGGTATGATTTGCCGTCTTTCCTTATCTTTCCGGAGCTTACACCTGTCTTTACTATCTCTCCGGTGAATTTATCTATGATGTCATAAGCATGCTGTGTTCTTGTGCTTGCCTTTGAGTTCCCGTGCACGGCTTTTACAATCTTTACGCCGTCTTTAACATCACCGATACTTACAGGCAGGAATTCCGAAGCGAGACTTGCCCCTGCAATGACTTTCTCTTCGGTCGATGCTTCATCATTTAAAAGCGTGTTCGCATTTTCCGTTATGTCGGAAACGATATCATAGTAAGTGTCCGCTTTTGTCAATGCGGAAAAGCCTTTTTTGCTTGCGGTTTTTGCTATACGATATCCGCCTTTTATGATTTTTGTCCATACACTGCGGCCATCCGGATCTACAAACTTTATCGGATTGTCAAGACAATATACATACGGACTGACATTCAGATAATCGTCCGCGAGCGGGTCCGGCCTGTTCCACCTGCATAATATCGGGTCATACATCCTCGCCCCGTAGTCATACCAGTCGAGTCCGAGCAGCCTGTCGAGTTCCTTGCCGTTATACTTATACCTTTGTACCTCGTCGTCTTTGTCGTTGAGGAACAATGCTCCGAACGGATAGTACTGGTTTGTCTGCTCCACCGTCCCGTCCTGGTTGAACACCACCCTGACGTTTCCGAGATGGTCTTTCTGGTAGAAATGATATACGGGTATCTTGTTGGTGAAAGTGACGTATCCTCCGTCAAAGAGTACTTTGTCGAGCCTGTAATTGTCATATATCACGTTTCCGCAATAGTCGATCTGCCTTACACCGTATGGTGTCGTTATGGGGAAGTCCGGTTTTGTAATCAGTGAGTCTCTTATTCCCGGATATATCGGTTCTGTTGGCAGTGTTCCCGGTGGGATAGCCCCGTTTGGAAGCCTTTCCCCGTCCGTCATCATCATTGTCGTTGCCGGGTATATTATGTACGGCAGGTCGAGCACGTATGTTGCGCATAGTTTTTCCCCGTCGGCTCTGTATGTGTATGATACGCTCTTTCCGCTGTCGAGTTCTATTTTTGCCGGCCTGTTTGTCACGTTGTATGACATGGCTGTGATGCCCTTGTTCAGGTCCATGACCATGTTTCCGTTGGCATCATATCCGTATTCCGTATCCTCGTCAGCCAGGTCAAGGAACCGCATGAGTCCTTTTTTATATGCTCCTTTTACTTGGTTTGTCGCCTTCACCGGCCTGTTCCCGTCGTATACGACCGATATTTTGTCTGTATACCTCGCCCCGATGTTTGATACTACTCCTTTGCGTTTTATGACGGTGATGTTTCCGTTCCCGTCGTATGAGTATTCCGTATCGTATCTTCCTGTGTAAGACTCTTTCTCCCAATATTTTGCTCCGGTCAGTCTCGCCAGTCCGTCATACATGAAGCAATACCGGAACTGGTACTGACTGTTTACCGTCCATTGCATTGCCGCTATGTCTCCCCCGTACCTCGGCTTTATTCCCGCTCCCGGTTGTTCGTATGTCAGTCTGACATATCTTGTGCCCGTTCCGATTTTCACCGGCCATGACCGTATGTTGTATTCATACCCGGTTTTTAATGTCGGAAGTCCGTTCTTGCGGTCGGCAGCCAGTCTTCCCCGCTCGTCATATTCCCTGTCCGCTATTTTTATCGGTTCTTTTCCGTTTACGGCAAGCGTGGTGACGAGCGGCCTTCCCGCATGGTCGTATGTCGTGTTGTACACCTCTTCCACGTTCGACTTATATCCTGTCCTGAACGCGTGCGTGTGTTTGTGTCCGGTCTCATTTCCCGTGAAGTCGTATGCATGATAGTGCCGTTCATATCCTTTGAGGTTGTTTGTGGCCTTTGTCTGTATTATCCGTCCCCTGTCGTCATAGTATATGGCCGTAGAGTCGTATGAGTATACCTTATCGGAAGCCGACAGTCTTGCGATGACAGTTCCCGTCTTCCATCCCAACGCCTTTGAGTATATCCGTCCGTATCCGTCTTCCTCGTTGTAGTCCAGTATCCCGTTCCCTTCGGCGAATGTGTATCTGTCGTAGAAGTTTGCCGTCAGGGCGGTGGCGTCCGGCACTGATATTCCCGTGATACGGTATCCCATCGTTCCGTTTCCCGTTCCCGTATACTCGCATTTGCATACCGTTTCGAGGAAAAACGACTTCGTGTCTGCCGGAAAGCTGTACGAGCACACTCCCGTGACGCATTCCCTTCCGAACACGTCGTATGCCGTGAACTCGCATATACCTTTTTCCCGCATCTTGCCGTCCTGCCGGTACACGGGCCTGTCTGCGGCATCATATATGAACAGTTCCGGCTCGGCTCCGGGAACTTTTCTCAGGCACATCCTGTTTCTCGTGTCATATCCGTATATGTACGCATATTTTTCGAGCATGTCGCTGTCGATTGTTCCCGAGTTGCAGTTGGCTGACAGCTCCGGCGGCAGCACCGCTCTCAGGTTTCCTCCTGCGTCATATACATAGTAGGTATCATACGATGCAGTTCCCGCTTCCCGGTCAATGGCACGGGAGAGCACTTTTCTTCCGCTCCTGTCCGTAAACACCAGTGCGGCGTGTCCGTCCTCGTTCTCTGTTCTTGTTACGCTCAGTGTTCCGTCGGCGTATACTCCCGCCACCCTTACGGATATTCCTCCGGGGCCTTCCGTTATCTCGTGCAGCAGACACCGCAGCGTGTCGGTGTTTCCGCTGTTTGCCATGTAAGCGTATCTCACGGCTTTGCCGGCCTCGTGCCATGCGTCTCCCGGCCCTGTCACGGCTACCGTTCTTCCCGGCGTCGCCCTTTCGTATGAATATTGTGTATATGGGTGGTTGTCGCCCGTTGTTTGAATGGCCGCTTCAAGATATTTGTCTTTAGTCCTGCATCCTGTCCCTTCCGACGCCGTGGCAACCGGGATGCCCTGCCATGCTTTTCTTTCGAGCGAGTTGTATTCGTGGAAGGTTACTATGTCATTCTTCTTCGGCGTGATACCTGTGTGTACTTCCTCCCTTATCCTTCCCAGTCCGTCATAGTATGTGGCGCTCAGTGTCCCGTTGTTTCCGTCGCCCGTCGTCGCTGTGAACGTCACGACGCAGTTTCGTGTGGTGTCTGCCGGCAGCTTCATTATAGGCGCGTCATCTTCGACAGGCATGAATTCATAACCGTAATCATCCGTCTGTCCGGGTGCGCTTATGGCGAATATCGCCGCTATGAGCGACAAGATGTATCTTATGTTTGTTTTTGGCATGATGTAATACTTTTATTTTTTATAGTAATAGTCATAACGGTTCAGCACATGTTTCAAATCCCATGGCTCATCATCCAATGTCTCGTAATAATACTTTTCACGGAGTCGTCCCATTGTATCATACTTATATAGTTGTGACAGTCCGTTAGGAAAAATTTCGGCAACCAGCCTCATGTCAGCATTATACATGTATAAGTGGGAAAGTGAGTTGTTTAAATCATGACGATAACTGAAATTGTCGAATGGTATTTGGGAACAATCCATACATGAAGAGTAATGACGTTCATCTCCTAAGACCTCTTCTGCCTTGGCTAATGTGCAATTGTCTATTTTTGCAAGCAGCTTTTGACCGTTAAATCCCCAAAACAAAGCTGAAGTCATGCCGTTGCGGACAATTTCTGTCGGTTTGCCGTAAGCATTGACGACATTCACCTGATAGTCAGTTCTTTTTGCGGCGCTGTTATTCCACGATGTGGTTATTTTGCTGATATATGGTATGCCGTTTCCGGTAAATGAATAGTCGTATGTCTCAGTTTCGACACTGTTCATTTCCTTGGTCTTTTTTTCTACGATTGCAGACAAGATGTGCATGTTGTCCAGCCGGTTGTACATTGTCTTGTCATCAGATGAATATTTGTAGCTGATCGTTCTTGCGTTTCCTTTACTTGTATATGTAAGCTCTTGTGCGGGTAATTTCGCCGCATTGTAGGTGTAGTGGCTTTCAGTATTGAAAGACAGGTTGGATATTTCGGAATAGGTCGTGTCTTTGGCGAATGTTTTCAGGTAACTGCATGTCAGGGTGTTTGCGAGCCATCCCACCTGGCTTATCATAACGTTGTATGGGTCGTGATTGAATGTCACTTCCTGCTGGTATGCGGTTTTCATGGGAGTCTCCGGTGTCCTTTTGTATTTTATGTTTGTCTTCCGTATCAGTTTGTTTGTCGCGTCATAATACTCTTCCGACATGAGTTTTCCTCTTTCCGTAGACATGCTTGTATATATAGCCAAAGGTGAGGAGCCGCCTCCGGCAGTAGTATGTGTGTATTGCTCGTTGCCGTGAGTCTCACCGAAAATGTCCGTGTCGTAATTGCTGTATCTGTATTTTACATATCCCAGGGACTCTCCATTTTTGTCAAGGGTCTCTTCTATCACGCATGAGTATCCCACGTCGGGTGTATTGAGATTGGTTACAGACGGGAAATATCCTCCTTGCGATTTGAGTTCCAATATAGCGTCTCCGGCTTTGAAAGAAGTGCTTGTCACTGGAGCTCCGGCAGATATGCCGCTGCTTGTCGCCCCGTTATCTTTATTTTCGGAGTAATAATACTTTTTTGTTTCTGTGATGTTGCCATCTTCATCAAGATTCTTTATTGTCGCCACGCGCAAGCCGCCCGATGTGGAGTTGTATTTTTGGGTTGTGATTGTGCAGTGGTCGTCATTCACTTGCTTGGAGTAGTCGTGCAGTTCGTATTCGAATTGTGTACGGCCTCCCGTCGGATATGTTATTCCGGAGAGGGTCTCTGCCGTGGTACATTCAAGATCCGGTAAAACTTTCGAGAAAGACGGGGTGGCTGACAGCGTTACTTCTCCGCCATGGCAATATCCCCACGAGTCTGTGTAAGCCATTGAATATCTGTATGGCATGATATTGGCCCCGTTGCGCTCTTTATTCTTGTTATATCTGAACTTGTATACCGGCATGTCATCGGACATGCCGGTTCCGTATTGTTTGTCGCCGTTCCCTGCCAGCCGGGGCTGATCTGCCGAGAATGCGACGCTCGCGAGTTTCAATCTCTCTTCATGGTTCCCTCCCGAATACCCGAAATATACATATCCGGACGTATCTGAATATCTGCCTTTGATTGTGATCTTGTCGAGAATACAGTGAGTGAGTTTGTTCGCTATCGCCTGGCGGGTGGCATTCTCACTGCTTTGCTGTCCGACGTTGATAAAAACCAGAAATTGCAGGGCAGGGTCTTCGATGTTGCTTGAATAAGGGGATGGTCTCGTGAATCCGGAATTTTTCCAATATAGGGCGTAAACAGTTTGAAAAAATCTGTCACCGTAATTGTTTTCTTTATTATAACTGAAAGTCAGAGTCTCGTTGGGAGTGGTTATTGATACGAGATTTGCCGGAAAAAGAAGAAATCCGGTGAAGGCTTGCCGACCTTTTATGAGTGGGTCGGAAGGAACTTGCGATACATTGTATAACTTTCTGTATAGCGGCATATAGCGCAGGTCGCACATGATGGAAGACGTGTCGTATTTAAACTCTATCACATGCTTGTCGACTGTCGTTATTCTTTTCAGCCGCCAGGTGGTTGCGGTGAGTCCATTGGTAGCTCGCGCATAATATGGTGTGCTGAATTCAGTCGCGTCAAGTCCGCCGAATTCGTATCTGCATCCGTCCGGTGTGACAAGCGTGAACTTATTGAAAAACCTGTTATAATCGGATCTCGTGTTCCAGCCCGTGGTCTTGAAGCGCGTCTCCAATGTTTTAAGGTCGATGAAACCATTTCCTAATGTCGGGTCGAACTCCACTTTTATATCATCGTCGGAGATAACGGTCCAACCGCCATCCTCATTATAATAAAAAGTACCTGAGTATCCGCAAAACGAGAAAGAGAACTCGTCGGCTGTAAGTTCAAAGTAGTCGTTGCCGCGCAATTTGGTTTTTGTCATTTGGTCGAAAGTGCTGTTGGATATGTTTTTCATCTTTGTGGCATGATAGTAAAATCCGTGCCCTATATTGTTCGAGCCGCACATCTCGTCACATATACATCGAACGGTACGGGTGATATATCCTCCTGCCATAAGGCTCCAGCCCATACCGAGACAACCGGGCTGCATATCAGGCTTTACCGCGGCCAAATGATAGTTTGCGGATAGCGGCATACTGTAATCCCCTACGTTTATGTCATATAGCGGAACCGATATTTCCGGTATTCCGGTGTAGTGGCTCACAGGTATGATGCCGTAAAGTCCGAGGTTGGCGATTTCCGGTGACTGTATGTTTTTCAATGGCGTCAGTTGTGCTTTTGCGACACTTGCCGATAACACTATTATCAGATACAGGGCAGTTCTTATCGTCTTCATGATATATAAGTTTATTGTACGGATGTAGGGATTCTCATTTTAATAATATCTTTTCGGCATACCTGTTGTCGTTTACCCGGATGTTTATCAGATACACGCCCTTGGCGTATCCGGCGGTGTTGAATTGTTCTTTGTATACACCGCCAGCGTGTCGTTTCGTGCCGCTGTCATATAAGGTTTTCCCGTCAGGCGTGTAAATGGCGTATGATATTTCGGCTTCTGACGATATGCCGTATTCAAAGCGTATGACGCCGTCATCTGAAATATATGCGTTGTATGTGAATCCGGCATTGCCCGATAACGGATTGCGGAAGTCGCCGCCATGCAGTATGAGACGTTCTTGTATCTCTCTGTTCTCGCTGTCGTATTCAAGATTGTTTTGTTCCGACGGCGGGTAATAGAAAGCCGTTGTGAAACGGTTCTCGATGCCATCCTCATCAGTATGGGTTTGCAGTGTTTCCAATATCGGATACCTATATCCCTGGGCGTACCATCTGTATACATCGTTTCTGATGACAGTCTGGCATTTATCGCCTTGTTTGTCTATCCGCTCGGCGGAATACGGGTGCTTGGATATCGTTTTCAGGCTGTCTATGTGGAAATATTCTCCGTATACGCTTCGTTCCGTGTGTATGCGGAGCACGTTTCTTATTGTGTCTCCATCCGGCAGTATCAGCATTCCGGCAGCGTCGGCTTTTGTCACATATCGTCCGAAAGTGCGCAAGGCCACCTTGTCGCAGTAGGTTCCCGTGCCATGAAAGCAACCCGATATTGAGTCGCCGTACGACATCGGGAATTTAAGAAGTACTTCGGGCATGTCATAGCTCACTTTTGTGGTGTTGTTCTCAAAGCCGTTAAGTGTCAACGAGTTATCGGTCGTGTGATAATAATACATGGTTCGATGTTCCGTGCCGATGATGAGACTGTCTTTATGACTTTCGTCTTCCGTGTAACTCAGTTCGTAGTTTTCGTTTGCCGGTTCCGTCTCTCCGAGATCCCACAGTACGTGTATCCCGCTTCGTCCGGGTTCTTTGTATGCGATCTGATGCTTTGTCAGCTCGTCACCTGCCCTGAACCTGTTTTGGGCGTACCGTATTCCCGTTTGTGCCTGACATAGGGCCGGGCAAAATAATAATAGTGATACTGTAAGGTTTTTCATCAATGTGGTTGTCGTTATGTTATTTCGATGGCGGTTAAAGGTGGCCGGCGGTATTTGTTGCGGTTCTGTATCGAATGTAAGTATACAATGTGTTCTGACAGACCACCGGGTTCACAGTGACAAAGATAGTGAAATATTTTATATACCGTTTTATTATTGTAAGTTTTTTGGTGTTCAGGCGGAAAAATGCCAAGGCAGCCCGCCATCGCATGGTGGCTGTCGCCGGGAGCAGGAACTGTCTTTCTTTGTGATGGGTTGGGAGTGAGATGGTACAAAGCTTGGAGATGCCACGGTTGTATCTCGCCCCGATAGACCTGTTGTCGCGGACCTGAGCTCCAGGATTGATGATGGGGATTGATGTGATTTTGTTGTCATAATGCTTTGTTTTCTCGGAAAAAGTATTATCTTTGCATAATACAGGCTGCGATCCGGTGACTTGAAGTGTGCGTCCGCAGGTTGCGGCTTGGGGTATCTTTGTTAATGTCGTGTGATATATCGACGGATTGGCATCGGTATGGCCGTATCGGGTATGGGGCATGGCGGCGGAAGAAAAACAAATCATTAACCAAATAAAAAAACAAACGATTATGAGTGAAAACGAGAACAAACAGCAAGGCCAGTTTCAGGTGGAACTGCCGCAGGAGATAGCACAGGGAGAATATGCGAACTTTGCCATCATAACACATTCGAGCAGCGATTTCGTGCTCGACTTCGCCCGGGTGCTTCCGGGAGTGCCGAAAGCACAGGTGCGCAGCCGTGTCATTCTTGCTCCGGAGCACGCAAAGCGCCTGCTCATGGCTCTGCAAGAGAATATAGTGCGCTATGAGCGTGAGTTCGGACAGATAAAAATACCGAATCAGGAGCCGCGCACCATCGCCCCGTTTAACGTGGGTAAGGGAGAGGCCTGATCGGTTATAAGCCTTGGCGCCGGGTGATGGACTCGGATATATGATTACCTTATAGTGCGGAACAGTCTTTCTCCATCGTTCCGTAACTTGTAATTATAAAGTCATGGATTTAACACTTCGTTTTTCGTCGAAATAGAATACGAAGGCGATACACACCGCTATATGCGATGCGATATGCCGCTTTCCGCCATCCGGCGGAAAGCGGCTTTTTTCTGCGACGGGCATCCCGTTGGAGTGCGATCGGTTGCTTGTCGCGTTGCGTTTAGCGTCCCGTTGTCTTCCGTTTGGCATCTAAATGCAATGCAACGGGACGCTAAACGGAAAAACTCGGAAAGGTGGATGAGGACTGTTGGGCGTGGATTGTAGGTGTGATGGGTGTATCGTATTGATACACAAGTATTTGTGTGAACAAGCTCAAAATCAGCTTATTTTCGGCCTCGGGATTTTAATTTTTAAACGGGCGAGTTTTGAGAGTATTTTTGTAAATATTATTCATAGCCTGAGTGCGTGCATGGAGAGCGGATCAATCTTCTGGCAATAACAGTACGGTAGATTTGGCTGCCGTTGTTCTTGATTTGCATGAGAAGGCCGTGAAAGGAGAAGTAGTTTCGACTGATAATATAGAAATGCTACATCTCATGGTGGAAAAAGAGTTACCGGACTTTATGAAGGCTATAAATGATATTTCTTTGCGACTCACATATAAAGAACGGATAATATGTATACTGATAAAGTATCGCTTCTTTCCGTCGGAGATAGCTGTACTGTTGGATATAAAAACGCAGAATTTGTCCAATACGCGCGCTAAGATTAACAGTCGGTTGTTTAAGACAAAGGGTGCGAAAACTCTTGATGCGAATATCTGGCGGCTGAAATAAAATTGTTTGAGATAAATGAATTTGCCATTTCTTTTTCACGTTTATTCATTCTTGTTCTGTCATAAATTTGGAAAACACATATAAAAACAAGGGTGTGTAAAAAATGTACTTTGCTATTGTGACCCTTGATTATCAGGTTGTTATCTTTTATCGTGAAAACACCCTGTGTATTTTGTGTACTCAAAATATTTGGAAAAATTTTTAAAATACCATATCTTTACGGCAGGATTTTAAAAGTGATAATGGGGGAAAAGATTTTTATCTCGTATCTTAATGTGCATGGCGACAACAATAATATCACATTATGAGATATTTCCTGGAAAAAGATGATTGTTGAACGTTTAATTGCAATGAGAATATTGCCTTATGTACTTTGTCTATTACATGGAGATTATTATTCTGACATATAGCTTTAATGAATACAATAAATCGATAAGTATATCGCAGACCATACTGCATAATAAAGGCGCATAAGCCGAAGAGCGCAAGGTAGGCATAACATTAATTCTAATGATTATGAAAAGATCAAATTTGTTTCATGGTTTCTTGTTACTGTTTCTTGCAGGGATTTTATTTTCTTGCGCTCAGGAAAGATGCGATGAAGTGCCGGATCGAGAAACTACAGTTGAGGAACTGACCGGACAACTGCGTGCCTACAACAAGAATATAGGTGTGATTGTGCCTGCCGATGACGAGACAAGAGGAACATCGGGACTGACGTTAACCACAAGAGACAAGATAAAGATTGCCATTGCCGATGTGAAAGGCGGACTGAGGGGTGCCGCTGTGGGCGGTGTCGCTGGCGCTGTGGTGGGTGCGGCGGTGCAGTCGCTAATCAAGGCCTCGAAGCTGTATATGATGAAATGGCTTACGGCCACTCTGAAAAACAACTATTGCAGCGGTCTCGTATTTGGAAATGGTGTTATGTCTTTTACCGACAGCATAGGTTACTATCACAATATGTTGGAGGCCGGGATGTATATACAGGACAGTTTGTCGCATCAAAAGGGCACTGGCACGTTGGTGCGTAAGGCGAATAGCATGATGAGGAGCACTTCTCGTGGGTATACCCTTTCCGGTGTATTGACGGCAGACAGGCTTGAGAGTATGTTCCCAATAGATTGAGTACAGACCTATTAGAAGATATGACTTTTATTGAAAGAACTCGGTTTTGGGCGTGTCCGAATATTTGGATAAGAAATCAAGAAGATGGTCTGTCAAATAGAACTTCACAGACTCCGCATGTTAAAAACAGAAGAGCTGATATTTATATCTATGCCAAAATTAGGAATAAAGGAGTTAAGCAATATGTGTATTTAAGGGGCATGAGTGAGCAAAAGGTAACAGGTTTTTGGAATAAATCTTCTTTGCTGATAACAAAAGATATGTGGCTTGATTTGCAACCGGGAAGTGAGATATTTGGTGGACCGATAGAGACGTGTGATATTTTGCCTACAATAGCTCCCGGACAGTCAGAAATTATCGAAATAGAAAAGAGGGTGAGCAATATATATGAAAAAGATGAAGGCGATCCTTATCCGATGTGTGTGTTGCTGCATATAAGTGAAAAAAACGCAGATTATAATTTACGAGAAGATTCAGCCGGATTTGTTGCGGTAATGAATACGCCAAAGATAGCTCAAAATAACTCGATATGGGAGTATACAACGATTTCAGAGAAGTGCGATGTCCTTTTGTTTAATCCTAATTTAAATGAAAAGAAATACAGTATAAGGATAAATGCCAAAGATAAGACAAACAAACCGTTTAAAGAGGCCAATGTGTCTGTTGACGTGAAATCATCTCTTATGGAGGCATGGAAAAAAGGCGGAAGCCTTGGCGATAATATCGAAATAGATAAAAATGTGGCAAATAGGGTTTGTCTTAAAGACAGCGGTTCCATTATGAAAAACATTGTATTGGGGCCGCGGCAAAAAGGAAATATCGCATTGAATTGTAATTTCTATGCCAAAGAAGCGATAGTGAATGATAAGAGGGTTGATATTGATGTTACTGTTATTGACGATGCGACAGGCCGTGTGCTCGGCGGAGAAACATTCGTGATAATGCAAGATGCACGTCCGTCTATTAATCCGAATGTAAAAACAAATAGTAATATATTGGAAGTGGCGAATGTGTATGAGGATGTGTTGTACGAATGGTATGACAAGAACGGTAAACTTGTTGGTACAGGACAAACATTTAAAATTCCGGCGGGTGCATCTACGTCAGACTACACTGTAAAGGTGCAAGCAAAGAGTGATGGGGCGATAAGCTACTCAACGGCACAGGCCCCGATGCTGTCTTCTATAAAGAATGTGGACGCTAAGAGCCGTAAAGATGCAATTGTGGTTACGTTTGAAAATCCTACAGTCAATCAATCCACATTGCGTGTGGCATTGTCGGCGGGTAATAGTCCGGTTGCCGACTACACTGTGGATGGTGGGGCTGAAACCTATGATATACCCGCATCGAACATGGTGTCCGGTGTTTACCAAGTGACACTGATAGAGAATGGTAAGGTTACGGGAACGAAGAAATTTGTGAAATAATTCGATAAAAGTTTTGCAGGTCTGTGCTTTTTGCTTACATTTGTGGCGTAAAGAAAATATACAGACCTAAAATCATTAACTATATAATAAATAGGAGAACCAAATCATGAAAAAGTTTTTATTAATAGTGTTGTCGCTTGTTGCGGCGTTAAGTGTTACTGCTAAAAATATAAAGCATATAAAGATACTGCCGTTATTCTCTCTTGAACGTTATGTGGGAGATGATATTTATGATGTCGATTCTTTGATATTGGAAGGACGGCTGTATGAAAGAGACTTCGGGCTTTTGCGAAACTATATCGAGAAAGGCAGGCTGACCGGGCTTGACATCTCACGTTGCAATGTTACTGACAATAAAATTCCTAGCTATGCTTTTTATCCTTCTATTATAAACGGGGCGAAGGGCACAAGGGCTGAAAGTAACGATGTGGACAAGTATTATACGAATTTACAGTATGTGAAATTGCCGTATAATTTAAAGCGGATAGGCGAAAAGGCTTTTGCCCGTACAAACCTGCGCATGGTGGAATTGCCAAGAGCATTGGAGGAAATCGGTGACGGCGCTTTTGACGAATGTCAATATTTGGAAAGTATCTCGGTACGGGGATTCAAGTCTCCGAATGTCAATGTTTCAGTGGGCAAGTTGTCTGATGACATCACTCTGCGTGTTCCGGTAGGTTGCCGCGATAGATTTATGAATACGGGGCAGTGGAATGGCTTTAATATAGAGGAAAGTGCCAACTGTTTTATAACTGCTACCATACACATGGACGGAAGCAAGACTGTTACAGAACTTTTAGGTGACAAGGTTAACAAGTTGGACTCGGTGGTTATTACCGGACAAATGAAGGAAGGTGATGTGTTGGAACTGCGAAAGGTACTCACAAGCAGTGGACTTACGGGTGTGAACATGGGAAATTGTAAATTGGAAATGAATGAACTTGTTTCCGAGGCATTTTATAGCGGTTCTATTTACAATGAGGATGTCCCTGCTTATGACTATCAGTTGCATTATATTACTCTACCGGAGGGTATTGAGAAAATCGGAGCCTATGCTTTTCAAGGTTCGCTTTTACGTTCGATAAATTTACCGTCTACTGTAAAGGAAATAGAATTCAGGGCTTTTGCTATGTGTCGCGAATTGCGTGGTATGGTAGAACTGCCCGAAGGTATGACTTCGGTTGAGTCTTATGCTTTTGCGGACAGTCCTCTTCTATCTGTATATATACCGTCTACATTGGCGAGGCTGGCCGAGTGTTGCTTTTGGTTTGGTAATGGCAAGGAAGCTGTTCCCGGTGTTGTTTATTGTAATCGTTTGAATCCTCCGGTGAACAATAGTGTGGATGTTCTTAATTTCGATTCGAATGAAGGTTTGGGTACTTGGACTCTGTATGTCCCTATGGGAGCGAAAGAGAACTATCTGACATCGGAGAACGGTCAATGGAAGTATTTCGGCCGGATAATCGAGACTCCCGAGCTGACAGGTATAACCGATGGCATAGGAAATGCAGTGGCCGACGTTGCGACCGAGGGTGTCGAGGTGTACACGGCCGATGGCCGCATGGTGTCCAAGGGCAAGACAATGCCTTCGCTCGGTAAAGGCCTTTATATAGTGAAAAAAGGCGGAGAGGCGAAGAAAGTGTTTATAGGAAGGTAGGACAGTTATTGCTATATCAAAGTTGGCAAGAAGAAGCGGCAGGATAAAGCTGCCACATAATAATATATTATACTCATGTCAAAGAAAAACAGTGGATCCCTGTGTCGGAGTTTTTAACTTTCGGCACAGGGAACTGAATTATACGTAAGGCGTGTGGGTGATATAAAAAGGGGCGCTAATGCCGGATGAACATTAAAAAAGTGGCAAGTTAGCTACTGGTTGTTAGTTAAAAAATATTATATCGTGTTAAAAGTAAAGCCATAAAAGTATTATATTATATAATGTGTTATGCCATTTAAAATAAAGTTTGTACCTTTGCACGCCAAATATGGGTATTTTGTACCCGTATTATTGATACGATAATATACAATAAATAATATAAATTAAAAAAATTACAACAATGCCTACAATTCAACAATTGGTAAGAAAAGGTAGAAAGGAACTTGTGGACAAGAGCAAGTCACCCGCATTGGATTCATGTCCTCAGCGTCGTGGCGTGTGTGTTCGTGTATACACCACAACCCCGAAGAAACCTAACTCGGCAATGCGTAAGGTTGCCCGTGTGCGTCTGACAAACCAGAAGGAAGTGAACTCTTACATTCCCGGAGAAGGACATAACTTGCAGGAGCACTCTATCGTGCTTGTTCGCGGTGGCCGTGTGAAAGACCTTCCCGGTGTTCGTTATCACATCGTTCGCGGAACCCTTGATACAGCCGGTGTGGCAAACCGTACACAGCGTCGCTCGAAGTATGGTGCCAAGCGTCCTAAGGCTAAGAAATAATAACCGGAGAAGGTTATAGGGTCTGAGGGTAAAACTTAAACAGAAGATAATCGTTTTGCTGGAGAAGTGTTACAAAGGTTGAGTAAATGTCCGGGTGCGGACGTTGAAGGACAAAAAAGGAAACAGCCCCATGCAGAATTAATTCATTAAAAACAAAATGAGAAAAGCAAAACCAAAGAAGCGCGTGATCCTGCCGGATCCCGTTTACAACGACAAGAAGGTTTCTAAATTTGTGAACCACTTGATGTATGACGGAAAGAAGACCAAGTCATACGAGATTTTCTACAACGCTCTTGAAGTAGTGAAGGGCAAGATGAGTAATGAAGAGAAGACAGCTCTCGAAGTGTGGAAGGCTGCTCTCGACAATATTACTCCCCAGGTGGAGGTGAAGAGCCGCCGTATCGGTGGCGCGACATTCCAGGTTCCTACCGAAATCCGTCCCGACCGTAAGGAGAGCGTCTCAATGAAGAATATGATCGCTTTTGCCCGCAAGCGCAGCGGTAAGTCTATGGCAGATAAGTTGGCGGCTGAGATTATGGACGCTTTCAATAGCCAGGGTGGCGCGTACAAGCGTAAGGAAGATATGCACCGTATGGCTGAGGCTAACCGCGCATTCGCTCATTTCAGATTCTAATATTAATAAGGTAAGAAAAAATGGCTAACCGCGATTTACATTTGACCCGCAATATCGGTATCATGGCTCACATCGATGCCGGAAAGACAACGACTTCCGAGCGTATCCTTTTCTACACTGGTAAAACCCACAAGATAGGTGAGGTGCATGACGGAGCCGCTACCATGGACTGGATGGCTCAGGAGCAGGAGCGTGGTATTACTATCACGTCAGCTGCGACTACATGTAACTGGACATGGAACAATAAGAACTTCAAAATCAACTTGATTGACACTCCGGGACACGTAGACTTCACTGCCGAGGTGGAGCGCTCGCTCCGCGTACTCGACGGGGCTGTCGCAACTTATTCTGCCGCTGACGGTGTACAGCCTCAGTCTGAGACAGTTTGGCGTCAGGCAGATAAGTATAATGTGCCGCGTATCGGTTATGTTAACAAGATGGACCGCTCGGGAGCGGATTTCTTCGAGACAGTCCAGCAGATGAAGGATATTCTCGGCGCTAACCCTGTTGTGCTTCAGGTGCCTATCGGCGCAGAGGAAAACTTCAGGGGTGTTGTCGACCTTATCAAGATGAAAGCCATTCTGTGGCACGACGAGACCATGGGTGCGGAATATTCCGTTGAGGATATTCCCGCAGACATGAAAGACGAGTGCGATGAGTGGAGAGGAAAACTTCTTGAGGCCGCTGCCGAATATGAGGAAGCGTTGATGGAGAAGTATTTCGATGATCCTGAGTCAATCACGGAAGAGGAGGTCATGGCTGCAATCCGTAAGGGTACTGTGTCTATGGCATGTACTCCGATGATTTGCGGTTCTTCATACAAGAACAAAGGTGTGCAGCCGTTGCTTGACTATGTATGCGCTTTCCTGCCTTCGCCTCTTGATATAGACAGTATCGTAGGTACAAACCCTGATACGGAAGAGGAAGAAACACGCAAGCCGAGTGATGATGATCCTACATCGGCTCTTGCGTTCAAGATTGCCACTGACCCATACATGGGACGTCTGGTGTTCTTCCGTGTCTACTCTGGTAAGGTCACTGCCGGCTCTTACGTGTTCAATGCACGCTCAGGAAAGAAAGAGCGCATCAGCCGTCTGTTCCAGATGAACTCGAATAAGGAAATTCCGATGGAGTCTATCGATGCCGGTGATATCGGTGCAGGTGTAGGTTTCAAGGATATCCGTACCGGTGACACTCTTTGCGATGAGGCACATCCGATCGTGCTGGAGTCTATGACATTCCCCGATACTGTGATTTCAATTGCTGTAGAGCCGAAGAGCCAGGCCGACATCGCTAAGTTGGATAACGGCCTTGCTAAATTGGCTGAGGAGGATCCTACGTTCACGGTACGTACGGACGAACAGAGCGGTCAGACAATCATATCCGGTATGGGTGAGCTTCATCTTGATATTATCATCGACCGTCTGAAGCGTGAATTCAAGGTTGAGTGTAACCAAGGTAAGCCGCAGGTTAACTATAAGGAAGCTATCACCAAGACTGTCAACCTGCGTGAGGTTTACAAGAAGCAGAGTGGAGGTCGCGGTAAGTTCGCTGACATCATCGTTGATCTCGGTCCGGTGGATGAGGACTTCAAGGAAGGCGGTCTGCAATTCGTTAATGAGGTTAAGGGCGGTAACATTCCGAAAGAGTTCATCCCCTCTGTTCAGAAAGGATTTGAGAACGCTATGAAGACCGGTATCCTTGGCGGTTATCCGGTAGACAGCTTGAAGGTGGTGCTTATAGACGGTTCTTTCCACCCGGTAGACTCTGACCAGTTGTCATTCGAGCTTGCGGCCCTGAATGCATACAAGAACGGATGTGTGAAAGCAGGTCCCGTTTTGATGGAGCCTATCATGAAGCTCGAGGTTATCACACCGGAAGAGAATATGGGTGATGTGATCGGTGACTTGAACAAGCGTCGCGGACAGGTTGAAGGAATGGACGAGGCTCGCAGCGGTGCACGTGTCGTTAAGGCGAAGGTGCCACTGTCAGAGATGTTCGGTTATGTGACCGCTCTGCGTACCATTACTTCCGGACGTGCCACAAGCTCAATGGAGTACGACCACCACGCTCCTCTGTCAAGCTCTATTGCCAAGACAGTCCTTGAGGAGGTTAAGGGACGTGCGGATTTGGTCTAACCGTTGATAAGCGATAATAATAATAAAAGTGGAGAGATACTGCTTAGCGAATGACTCTTAAGCAGTGTCTCTCTAACTCGGAATAATAAAATAAAATACAATGAGTCAGAAAATCAGAATTAAGCTGAAGTCTTACGACCATCAATTGGTTGACAAGTCAGCAGAGAAAATCGTGAAGGCTGTCAAAGCCACAGGTGCAATCATTAGTGGTCCTATTCCATTGCCTACCCACAAGCGTATCTATACTGTTAACCGCAGTACATTTGTTAACAAGAAGGCTCGTGAGCAGTTCCAGTTGTCGGATTACAAGCGTCTTATAGACATTTACAGCTCGACCGCGAAGACTGTGGACGCTTTGATGAAGCTCGAACTCCCGAGTGGTGTTGAGGTTGAAATCAAGGTGTAGGGCAGTGGTTTTGAGACAAATAATGATTATCACAACAGAATTTTTAAATATTAATTGAAATGCCAGGATTAATTGGAAGAAAAATCGGAATGACATCCGTTTTCAGTGCCGACGGTAAGAATGTACCGTGCACTGTTATCGAAGCTGGTCCTTGTGTTGTAACACAGGTAAAGACCGTTGAGAAAGACGGTTATAAGGCTGTTCAGTTGGGTTTCGGTGAGGCAAAAGAGAAGAATACCTCCAAGCCGATGATGGGAACCTTTAAGAAGGCCGGTACAACACCAAAGAGCCACTTGGCCGAGTTCAAGTTTGATGAGGAGTATAACCTCGGTGACACAATTACAGTAGAACTCTTCAACGACGCGGAGTATGTGGACGTTGTAGGAACATCAAAAGGTAAAGGATTCCAGGGTGTAATGAAGCGTCATGGTTTCGGCGGTGTGGGTCAGAGCACTCACGGTCAGGACGACCGCGCGCGCAAGCCGGGTTCAATCGGTGCCTGTTCTTATCCCGCAAAGGTGTTCAAGGGTATGCGTATGGGTGGCCACATGGGTAATGAGAGAGTTACGACCCAGAACCTGAGAGTATTGAAAGTAATACCGGAGCATAATCTCATCCTTGTGAAAGGTAGTGTTGCCGGTTGCAATGGTTCAACCGTATTAATCAAGAAATAATGGAAATTAACGTATTAAATATCAATGGTCAGGAGACCGGACGCAAGGTTACGTTAAACGAGTCTGTCTTCGGAATTGAACCTAATGACCACGTTCTTTATTTGGACGTAAAGCAGTATCTCGCAAATCAGCGTCAGGGTACACATAAGTCAAAGGAAAGAAGCGAAGTATCCGGTTCTACTCGCAAACTCGGTCGCCAGAAAGGCGGCGGCGGCGCTCGTCGTGGTGATATCAATTCACCCGTGCTTGTAGGTGGTGGACGTGTTTTCGGACCTAAACCGCGTGATTATCGCTTCAAGTTGAACAAGAAAGTGAAGGTTCTCGCACGCAAGAGCGCATTGTCTTACAAGGCTCAAGAAAATGCAATAATGGTCGTTGAAGATTTCAATATGGAAGCTCCAAAGACTAAAGATTTTGTAAATATTGCTAAAAATCTTAAAGTTGAAGGCAAGAAAGCGCTTTTTGTTTTGTCAGAATTAAATAAAAACGTATATTTGTCAGCTCGAAATTTACAACGTACCGGTGTCATGGTCGCATCGCAGCTCAATGCGTACAGTGTGTTGAATGCTGATGTGCTCGTGGTTACCGAAAATTCGTTGAAAACAATTGACGGTATCTTAACAAAATAAAGGAGACATAAGAAATGGCATTTATAATAAAACCCTTGGTTACTGAGAAGATGACCAAGATTACAGATAAGTCTTCTGTCGACAGAACCTACAAGGTTAAGGCGAAGAAAGGTGAGGAGCGTACGAAAGTCGCTACTCCCAAATATGGTTTCATCGTTAAGCCCGAGGCTAATAAGATAGAGATAAAAAAGGAAATAGAAAGTCTCTACAATGTTAAGGTTATAGATGTGAACACCATTCGTTATGCCGGTAAACGTTCTACACGTTATACAAAGGCTGGTCTCATTAAGGGACAGAAGAATGCATTCAAGAAAGCTATTGTCACTTTGAAAGAGGGCGATACGATTGATTTTTATAGCAATATACAATAATATAAAATGGCAGTACGTAAATTTAAGCCGGTAACACCCGGCCAAAGACACAAGATTATTGGCACGTTCGAGGAAATTACTGCATCCGTGCCAGAGAAGTCTCTCGTTTACGGTAAACGTTCTACCGGTGGTCGAAACAACACCGGTAAAATGACTGTACGCTATATGGGCGGCGGTCATAAGAGGAAGTATCGTCTCATCGACTTCAAGCGAGAGAAAGATGGTGTCCCAGCGATAGTTAAGACAATAGAATACGATCCGAACCGTTCGGCTCGTATTGCTTTGTTGTTCTACGCTGATGGTGAAAAACGTTATATAATTGCTCCTAATGGATTGCAGGTAGGCGCAACTTTGGTTTCAGGAGCGGAGGCAGTGCCAGAGATTGGTAATGCCCTCCCCTTGGCAAACATCCCTGTGGGTACGGTAATTCACAATATAGAATTACGTCCGGGACAAGGTGCGTTGCTCGTTCGTTCGGCCGGCAATTTCGCTCAGTTAACTTCTCGTGAGGGTAGCTATTGTGTGATCAAGCTTCCCTCGGGTGAAACTCGTAAAATTCTTAGCGCTTGTAAAGCGACTATCGGTAGTGTGGGTAATTCGGATCACGCCTTGGAGCAGTCTGGTAAGGCCGGACGCTCTCGCTGGTTGGGTCGCCGTCCTCACAACCGTGGTGTTGTCATGAACCCTGTTGATCACCCGATGGGTGGTGGTGAGGGTCGCCAGTCTGGAGGCCATCCCCGTTCACGTAAGGGATTGTACGCAAAGGGTCTCAAGACACGTGCACCTAAGAAGCTTTCTAATAAGTATATTATCGAAAGAGCAAGTAAGTAATCAAGTTAACTAAGTGTAAATTATGAGTCGTTCATTAAAAAAAGGTCCGTATATAAACGTATCACTCGAGAAAAAAATTCTCGCCATGAATGAGAGCGGAAAGAAGAGTGTCGTTAAGACTTGGGCCAGAGCTTCAATGATTTCCCCTGATTTTGTGGGACATACAGTTGCAGTTCATAACGGAAATAAATTTATTCCTGTTTACATTACCGAGAACATGGTCGGACACAAGCTTGGTGAGTTCTCGCCAACCCGTCGTTTTGGTGGCCATGCAGGTAATAAAAGGTAAATCAGGTAAAATCCACCAGAAATAAAAAGAAATAAATAATGGGAGCAAGAAAACATATTAAGGCTGAAGAAAGAAAGGCAGCCCTTAAAACACAGTATTTTGCTAAGCTGAAAGGCGTTCCTTCTTCTCCACGTAAAATGCGTTATGTCGTAGATATGGTTCGTGGAATGGAAGTGAATCGCGCTCTCGGTGTATTGAGATTCTCCAAGAAAGCCGCTGCTGCTGACGTAGAGAAACTTCTCCGTTCGGCCATTGCAAACTGGGAAGCTAAAAATGACCGCAAGGCAGAAGCAGGTGAACTTTATATTACGAAAATATTCGTTGATGAAGGTGTTACTTTAAAGCGTATGAGACCTGCACCTCAGGGCCGCGGATATAGAATCCGTAAACGTTCTAATCACGTTACTCTGTTTGTGGACGCTATAACTAATGATAAATAATTAAAGTAGAATGGGACAAAAAGTTAATCCAATAAGCAACCGTCTTGGAATTGTTAGAGGTTGGGATTCAAATTGGTTTGGAGGCAAGGACTTCGGAGACAACTTGGTTGAAGACATGAAGATTCGCAAGTATCTTAATGAGCGTTTGGCTAAGGCAAGTGTTTCCAAAATTGTCATCGAGCGTACATTGAAGCTTGTTACCATTACTATTTGTACGGCTCGTCCGGGTATTGTCATTGGTAAAGGTGGTCAAGATGTAGACAAATTGAAAGAGGAATTGAAGAAGCTCTACGACAAAGAGATTCAAATCAATATCTTTGAGGTGAAGAAACCCGAACTGGACGCAACCATCGTGGGTAACAACATTGCTCGTCAGGTGGAAGGAAAAATAGCTTATCGCCGTGCAATCAAAATGGCTATAGCAAACACAATGCGTGCCGGTGCCGAGGGTATTAAGATTCAAATTACAGGACGTCTGAACGGTGCTGAAATGGCACGTAAGGAAATGTATAAGGAGGGGCGTACTCCTTTGCATACTTTCCGCGCAGACATCGATTTCTGCCAAGCCGAGGCTTTGACGAAAGTAGGTTTGTTGGGTATTAAAGTGTGGATTTGCCGTGGTGAAGTTTACGGCAAGCGCGATCTTTCGCCTAACTTTACCCAGGATAAGGGCAACGGCCGTTCTAATGGTGGCAATGGTGGCAGAAAATTCCGTAATAAGAAGAAATAAGTAATTGTTTTAAAGTAAGAAGCTATCATGTTACAACCTAAGAGAGTAAAATATAGAAGACCTCAAGATGGCCGTGGAAACAAAGGTAACGCCCACAGAGGTACACAGCTGGCTTTTGGCTCATTCGGAATCAAGACTCTTGAAGCCAAATGGCTGGACAGCCGTCAGATTGAAGCCGCTCGTGTGGCTGTAAACCGTTATATGCAGCGTGAGGGTCAGGTTTGGATTCGCATATTCCCGGATAAACCTATAACACGTAAGCCTGCTGACGTTCGTATGGGTAAGGGAAAGGGAGATCCCGCCGGATGGGTAGCACCCGTGACCCCGGGACGTATTCTCTTTGAAGTGGAAGGCGTTTCTTTTGATATCGCTAAGGAGGCTCTTCGCCTTGCAGCACAGAAATTGCCGGTAAAGACGAAGTTTGTTGTTAGACGTGATTACGATAAAAACGCTTAATTTATGAAGATGACAGAAGTAAAAGAACTTGAAACCAAAGAATTGGCAGAGAGAATAGAGGCTGAAGTTGGTAAGTACAACCAAATGAAATTGAATCATTCAATCACTCCTTTGGAAAACCCATCAGAGATTAAGGCTTTGCGTCGTAATATCGCACGTATGAAAACAGAACTCCGTCAAAGAGAACTTAATAAATAATAATGGGCCAGATGGAAACAAGAAATTTAAGAAAGACAAGACAGGGTGTTGTTGTCAGCAACAAAATGGATAAAACCATTGTTATTGCCTCTAAGTTCAAGGAGATGCACCCAATATATGGTAAATTTGTGCAGAAGACAAAAAAATACCATGCTCATGATGAGAAGAATGAGGCTAACGTAGGAGATACTGTCCTCATTATGGAAACCCGTCCTTTGAGCAAGACAAAGAGATGGAGATTAGTTCAAATTGTTGAAAAAGCTAAGTAATTATGATACAAGCAGAATCAAGACTTACAGTATGTGATAACAGCGGTGCGCGCGAGGCCCTTTGCATTCGTGTATTGGGTGGAACGCGTCGTCGTTATGCAAGTGTTGGAGACGTGATTGTTGTTGCGGTAAAAAACGTTATCCCGTCAAGTGATTTGAAGAAAGGTGCAGTATCTAAGGCTTTGGTTGTTCGCACAAAGAAAGAGATACGTCGTGCAGACGGTTCTTACATTCGCTTTGATGATAACGCATGCGTGTTGCTGAACAATGCTGGTGAACTTCGTGGAAGCCGTATCTTCGGTCCGGTAGCACGTGAGTTGCGTGCCGTTAATATGAAGGTCGTTTCTTTGGCACCGGAAGTTCTTTAATATTAAAATGTGACAAGAAATGAGTAAGTTGAAAATAAAGAAAAATGATATGGTACTTGTCATTGCTGGTAACAGCAAAGACAGGAAAGGCCAAAATGGCAAGTATCCCGCACCCCATAAGGTGCTTAAGGTGCTTGTTGAAGAGCAGCGTGCTATTGTGGAGGGTGTAAATATGGTCTCTAAAAGCACAAAGCCTTCTGCTCAGAATCCGCAGGGTGGCATCGTAAAGAAAGAGGCTCCGATACATATCTCTAATCTGAGTTTGGTAGATCCTACAAGCGGTGAACCTACACGTGTTGCAATCAAGAAGACCGAAGACGGAAAGAAAATTCGTGTCGCTAAAAAATCAGGAGAGGAGATTAAGTAATGAATACAGCACAATTAAAGAAAACTTATTTGGAGCAAATAGCTCCTGCATTGGAGAAGCAGTTTAACTATGGCTCTAAGATGCAGACCCCGGTTTTGAAAAAAATTGTAGTTAATCAAGGATTGGGAGATGCAACTCAAGATAAGAAGCTGATAGATGTAGCCATCAATGAAATAACGGCTATTACAGGCCAGAAAGCTGTTGCTACTTATTCAAAGAAGGATATTGCTAATTTCAAGCTTCGTAAGAAAATGCCTATCGGTGTTATGGTTACATTGCGTCGTGAGCGTATGTACGAATTTCTTGAGAAGCTTGTTCGTATAGCTCTGCCTCGTATTCGTGACTTTAAGGGTATTGAGAGTAAATTTGACGGACGTGGAAACTATACTCTTGGAATTCAGGAGCAGATTATTTTCCCTGAAATCAATATTGATACAATAGACCGTATCCAAGGTATGAATATAACCTTTGTTACATCCGCTAAGACGGATGAGGAGGGATATGCTTTGCTTAAAGCTTTCGGTCTGCCTTTTAAGAATGCTAAAAACGATTAAGACATATGGCAAAAGAATCAATGAAAGCCCGTGAGGTGAAGCGTGCTAAATTAGTGGCCCGTTATGCTGAGAAGCGTGCGGCACTTAAGAAGATCATAGCAACTGCAGAAGATCCTTCTGATGCTTATGAAGCAGCTCGTAAATTGCAGAGTATACCTAAAAATGCCAACCCAATACGTTTGCATAACCGTTGCAAGATCACGGGTCGTCCGAAAGGATATATGCGCCAGTTTGGATTGTCTCGTATTCAATTCCGTGAGATGGCATCAAACGGTTTGATTCCGGGAGTGAAGAAGGCAAGTTGGTAATCCAAGAGAAGATTTTTATTTTTTAATATTGTCGGGGTAGTCCCGATTAATTAAACTTTTATTTTATGACAGATCCAATAGCAGATTATCTGACGAGGTTGAGGAATGCAATCATGGCTCATCACCGTGTTGTAGAGGTTCCAGCCTCAAACTTGAAGAAGGAGATCACAAAAATCCTCTTTGAGAAAGGATACATCCTGAACTACAAATTTGTAGAGGATGGTCCGCAAGGAACAATTAAAGTTGCATTGAAGTACAATCCTGCGACAAAGGAGAATGCAATCAAGTGCCTGAAAAGAGTGTCAACACCCGTTCTACGTAAGTATACAGGTTATAAGGACATGCCGAGAGTTATTAATGGATTAGGTATAGCTATTTTATCTACATCCAAAGGTGTAATGACAGACAAAGAAGCTGCCACACTTAAAATTGGTGGTGAAGTTCTTTGCTATGTATATTAATTGGAGGATTTGTATATGTCAAGAATAGGAAAATTACCAATTAGTATTCCTGCGGGAGTTACAGTTACTCAGAATGCTGGTGTTGTGACAGTAAAAGGTCCTAAGGGCGAACTTTCTCAAAAAGTAGATTCTTCTATAATCGTTAACATCGCGGATGGTAATATCGTCTTTGAGATAGATGAGAACAATCCTGTTAATTACAAGCAGAAGCAGGCTTTCCATGGTCTTTATCGTGCTCTTGTAAATAATATGGTTGTAGGCGTAAGCGAGGGTTATAAGAAAGTACTTGAACTTGTCGGTGTAGGTTATCGTGTATCTAACCAAGGTAACCTCATTGAGTTCTCGCTTGGTTATACTCACCCCATTTTCATCCAACTCCCCTCTGAGGTGAAAGTTGAGACAAAATCTGAGAGAAACCAGAATCCAATTATCATTCTTGAGTCTTGCGATAAAGCATTGCTGGGTCTTATTTGTGCAAAAATTCGTTCTTTCCGTATGCCGGAGCCTTATAAGGGTAAGGGTATATTATTCCAAGGCGAGGTTATTCGCAGAAAGTCTGGTAAATCAGCTTCAGCTAAGTAACTTTAATAAATTACGATTATGACAACAAAGAAAGTAGAAAGACGAATAAAGATTAAATACAGAATTCGTAAGAGTATATTCGGAACCGCAGAACGTCCACGTATGAGTGTTTTCCGCAGCAATAAGCAGATATATGTTCAAGTTATAAATGATCAAAACGGAACAACTCTTGCTTCTGCTTCTTCATTAGGCATGGAGACTATGCCGAAGATACAGCAGGCAGAGAAAGTAGGTGAGCTTGTAGCTAAGAAGGCAATTGAAGTTGGTGTTTCTTCTGTGGTATTTGATCGTAATGGTTACCTCTATCATGGACGTGTTAAACAGCTTGCTGAGGGTGCACGTAAGGGAGGACTCAAATTTTAAACGATTATGGCAATGAATAAAGTTAGAATAAATAGTGACGTTGAGTTAAAAGACAGATTAGTTGCTATAAACCGTGTTACAAAGGTAACAAAGGGAGGACGTACTTTTACATTTGCAGCAATTGTCGTTGTCGGTGACGGTAACGGTGTTATAGGCTGGGGACTTGGCAAGGCCGGTGAAGTTACGGCTGCCATTGCTAAGGGTGTAGAGGCAGCAAAGAAGAATCTCGTGAAAGTTCCTGTACTGAAAGGTACAATACCTCATGAGATGGAGGCTCATTTCGGTGGCGCACAGGTATTTTTGAAGCCGGCAGCTGCCGGTACCGGTCTCGTGGCCGGTGGTGCTATGCGTGCCGTACTTGATAGTGTAGGTGTGAAGGATGTATTGGCAAAGTCCAAGGGCTCTTCAAATCCTCATAATCTTGTAAAAGCCACAATCCTTGCATTGACACAGATGAGGGATGCATATACTATTGCTGGTACTCGTGGAATAAGTATGGAGAAAGTATTTAGAGGATAAGGAGAATAAATATGGCAACAATTAAAATAAAGCAGGTAAAGAGTAAGATTGGTGCTCCTGCAGATCAGAAGCGTACATTAGAGGCGTTAGGTTTGCGTAAAATTGCCCAGGTTGTAGAAAAAGAAGATACTCCTTCTCTTCGCGGAATGATACGCAAGGTACACCACTTGGTTACTGTGATAGACTAATTATTCAAATAAAAAACAGATTTAATTATGAAACTACATAATTTAAAGCCAGCAGAAGGCTCTACACATTCACGTCGTAGGATTGGTCGTGGACCGGGTTCCGGTTTGGGTGGTACTTCTACTCGTGGACATAAGGGTGCCAAAGCAAGATCTGGTTATAAGAGAAAGATTGGTTTCGAAGGTGGTCAGATGCCTCTGCAACGTCGTATTCCGAAAGCCGGATTTAAGAATATCAATCATAAGGAGTATTTCGCAGTTAATTTGTCTACTCTTCAGAAACTTGCAGAAGAGAAGAATTTGTCGAAGATTGGTGTAGCGGATTTCGTGGCTGCAGGTCTTACAAATGGTAAAGAGCTGGTAAAGATCCTTGGCAATGGAGAACTGAAGGCAAAGGTTGATGTTGAAGCAAACGCTTTCTCTAAAACTGCAGAGGAGGCGATTAAAGCAGTAGGTGGTAACGCAACAATAATCTAAGAAAATGAAGAAGTTAATTGAGACACTAAAGAACATTTGGAAAGTAGAGGATTTGCGTCAGCGCATTCTTATCGCTCTGCTCTTTACGGCTATTTATCGTTTTGGCTCGTTTGTTGTCCTTCCAGGTATAAATCCCGGAATGTTGGATAAATTGCAATCGCAGACTCAGGGTGGTTTGATGTCTCTTCTGGATATGTTCTCTGGTGGAGCATTTTCCAATGCGTCTATTTTCGCTTTGGGAATAATGCCTTACATCTCAGCTTCTATCGTTATGCAAATTCTCGCCATGACTGTACCTTATTTCCAGAAGATGCAGCGTGAAGGAGAAAGTGGACGTAAAAAGATTAGCATGTATACTCGTTGGCTTACAGTGGCAATTTTGCTATTCCAAGCCCCGAGTTACTTGTTTAATCTTAAGATGCAGGCCGGAGCGGCTTTAGCTACCGGTGTGTCTTGGACTATGTTTATCATTTCGTCTACAATTATTCTTGCGGCGGGAAGTATGTTCGTCCTTTGGTTAGGTGAACGCATTACAGATAAAGGAATAGGTAATGGTATCTCAATAATAATTATGGTTGGAATTATAGCTCGTCTTCCCCAGGCTTTTATACAGGAGTTGGCTTCTCGCTTTACTTCTGCGACAGGTGGCGGACTTGTTATGTTCATAGCAGAGATAATCATCCTTTTCTGTGTTGTTTGTGCGGCTATTGTCTTAGTACAGGGAACTCGTAAAATCCCTGTACAATATGCAAAGCGTCTTGTTGGCAATAAGCAATATGGCGGTGCACGCCAGTACATACCTTTGAAGTTGTTCGCTGCCAATGTAATGCCGATAATCTTTGCACAGGCATTGATGTTTATACCATTGGCTATTGTGCAGTATTCATCTCAAGAGAATGCAAATTGGGTCGTACGCTCAATGTTGGATCATCATAGTTGGCTGTATAATGTGATATTTGCTTTGTTGATAATCGCATTTACATATTTCTATACTGCAATAACTTTGAATCCGACACAGATGGCAGAAGATATGAAGCGTAATAATGGCTTTATTCCCGGTATAAAGCCGGGTAAGGACACAGCGGATTATATTGATACGGTAATGTCTCGTATAACTTTCCCTGGTTCGTTGTTTATCGCTTTTATCGCAATAATGCCGGCTCTTGCGGGATTGCTTCAAGTGCAGGATGCTTTCTCACAGTTCTTTGGTGGAACTTCATTGTTGATTCTCATAGGAGTTGTACTTGATACTCTCCAACAGATAGAGAGTCATTTGCTCATGCGTCATTATGACGGGTTGCTTAACTCTGGCCGTATTCATGGCCGTGGTGGAGTGTCCGCATATTGATTTTTGCTTCAGGGATGAGTGTATTTCTGAAGACAGAGGATGAAATTGAGTTGATGCGCCAAGCAAGCCGACTTGTGAGCAAGACGCTTGGAGAATTGGCAAAACATATAAAACCTGGAGTGACGACTCTCCAATTGGATAGGATAGCAGAAGAGTTTATAAAAGACAACCATGCTGTTCCTGTATTTAAAGGATTTCCTAATCCGTTTGGAGAGTCGTTTCCTGCCAGTATCTGTACTTCTGTAAATGATATAGTGGTTCATGGAATTCCCGATGGGAAAACAATTCTAAGAGACGGTGATATCATTTCTATCGATTGTGGAGTATTTCTTAATGGTTTCAATGGAGATTCGTGTTATACGTTTAGTGTAGGTGAAGTTTCGGAGGATATAAGGAATTTGCTCGTCGTGACAAAGAAGTCTCTTTATTTAGGTATAGAGAAAGCAGTGGCAGGAAACAATCTTGGTGATATAGGAAATGCTGTTCAGAATTATTGTGAAAGACATGGCTATGGGGTTGTTCGTGAGTTGACAGGCCATGGGATCGGACGAAAGATGCATGAAGACCCGCAAGTTTTTAATTACGGTAAGTCGGGTAGTGGTATGCTGCTGAAGTCCGGTATGTGTCTTGCAATAGAGCCGATGATAACAATGGGATTGCGTAATATATGGCTGATGCCGGATAGATGGACAATACGTACACTTGACGGTAGGCCTGCGGCTCATTTTGAGCATACGGTATCAGTGCGTAAAGGAAAGGCAGAAATTTTATCTTCGTTTGAAGGATTGGAACGTTTAGAAGTAAATTAATAAAGTATGGCAAAACAGTCTGCGATAGAACAGGATGGAACAATAGTGGAATCTCTCTCAAATGCGATGTTCCGAGTAGAACTTGAAAACGGTGTACAAATCATTGCTCATATATCAGGTAAGATGAGAATGCACTATATCAAGATTCTTCCAGGAGACAAGGTAAAGGTAGAGATGAGTCCTTATGATCTGACAAAGGGTAGAATTGTATTTAGATACAAATAAACAATAGAGAAATATATGAAGACAAGAGCATCATTGAAAAGACGTAATGCCGACTGCAAGATTGTACGTCGTAAAGGACGTCTGTTCGTTATCAACAAGAAGAACCCTAAGTACAAGATGCGTCAGGGTTAATTATTAATCATTTTTTTATTTAATCATTACAATGGCAATAAGAATTGTTGGAGTAGATTTGCCCCAAGAGAAGCGTGGCGAAATCGCATTGACTTATATCTATGGTATAGGTCGAAGTAGTTCAGCAAAGATATTGGATAAGGCCGGCGTGAGCCGCGACCTGAAGGTCAGTGAATGGACTGACGATCAGGCAGCTAAAATCCGTGAAATTATCGGCGCTGAATTCAAGGTTGAAGGAGATCTCCGTTCTGAGATCCAGTTGAATATCAAGCGACTGATGGATATTGGTTGCTATCGTGGAGTTCGTCATCGTAACGGTCTTCCCGTTCGCGGTCAGAGCACAAAGAACAATGCTCGTACACGTAAGGGTAAGAAGAAGACTGTTGCTAACAAGAAGAAAGCCACTAAATAATTAACTCATTAAGAATTTAGAATTATGGCAAAGAAAACAGTCACTTCAAAGAAAAGAAATGTAAAGGTTGACGCTATGGGACAGTTGCATGTTCATAGCTCATTCAATAACATTATAGTATCTTTGGCCAATGGAGAGGGCCAGGTTATTTCTTGGTCTTCAGCCGGTAAGATGGGATTCCGTGGTTCAAAGAAGAATACTCCTTATGCAGCTCAGATGGCAGCGGAAGATTGCGCCAAGGTTGCTTTTGACCTTGGTTTACGTAAGGTAAAGGCTTATGTTAAGGGTCCGGGTAACGGTCGTGAGTCAGCTATCCGTGCCGTTCATGGTGCAGGTATTGAGGTAACAGAGATTATTGACGTTACTCCGCTGCCGCACAACGGTTGCCGTCCTCCGAAGAGAAGAAGAGTATAATCAGGTACTTAGTTGTTGATATAACAAGTTTTAAAAGCATAAAAGAATTATGGCAAGATATATTGGACCGAAATCAAAAATCGCGCGTCGTTTTGGTGAGCCCATTTTCGGCGCAGACAAAGTTTTGTCCCGGAGAAACTTCCCTCCCGGACAGCATGGCAACAACCGTCGCAGAAAGACATCTGAGTACGGTGTCATGTTGGCAGAGAAGCAGAAAGCCAAGTATACATACGGAGTACTTGAGCGTCAGTTCCGTAACATGTTTGAGAAAGCTGCAAAGGCAGACGGTATGACCGGTGAGGTTCTTCTTCAGAATCTCGAGTGCCGTCTTGACAATGTGGTATTCCGTCTCGGAATCGCTCCTACTCGTGCGGCTGCTCGTCAGCTTGTAGGACACAAGCACATTACGGTTGACGGTAATGTAGTGAATATACCTTCATATTCGGTTAAGCCCGGTCAGGTGATAGCTGTTCGTGAGAAGTCAAAGTCTCTTGAAGTTATTGAGGCTGCATTGGCAGGTTTTAACCATAGCAAATATCCTTGGATAGAGTGGGATGATACCACCAAGAGCGGTAAGCTTCTTCACAAGCCGGAGCGTGCCGATATCCCGGAGAATATAAAGGAACAGTTAATCGTTGAGTTGTACTCTAAATAAATCATTAAATTAATGGCGATATTAGCATTTCAAAAACCTGATAAAGTCGTAATGTTAGAGGCTAGTGACAAATTCGGCAAGTTCGAGTTTCGTCCGTTAGAGCCTGGCTTCGGTGTTACAATCGGTAATTCCCTGCGCCGCATTCTTCTTTCATCACTCGAGGGTTATGCTATCAATACCATTCGCATTGCGGGGGTAGAGCATGAGTTCTCGTCAGTATCCGGTGTAAAAGAAGACGTGACTAACATTATCTTGAATCTCAAACAAGTGAGATTCAAGCAAGTAGTAGAAGAATTCGAGAATGAAAAAGTAAGTATCACAGTCGAAAATTCTACAGAGTTTAAGGCTGGTGATATAGGCAAGTATCTGACTGGATTTGAAGTGTTAAACCCTGATTTGGTGATTTGTCATTTAGACTCAAAAGCTTCAATGCAGATTGATCTTACCATTAATAAAGGTCGCGGATATGTCCCCGCTGATGAGAATCGCGAGTTCTGTACCGATGTTAATGTAATTCCAATCGATTCTATTTACACTCCGATCCGTAACGTAAAATATGCTGTTGAGCCATATCGTGTTGAGCAGAAGACCGACTATGACAAGCTCATATTGGAAGTTACCACGGATGGTTCCATTCACCCGAAAGACGCACTTAAAGAGGCTGCGAAAATTCTCATCTACCACTTCATGCTGTTCTCTGACGAGAAGATAACTCTCGAAAATGCAGATGTAGACGGCAACCAAGAGTTTGATGAGGAAGTATTGCACATGCGCCAGTTGCTCAAAACACGTCTTGTAGACATGAACCTCAGTGTTCGTGCCCTCAATTGCCTTAAGGCTGCTGATGTGGATAATCTTGGGGATCTGGTTCAGTACAACAAGACAGACCTCCTTAAGTTCCGTAACTTCGGTAAGAAATCGCTCACCGAGCTTGATGATTTGCTCGAGAGTCTGAATCTGTCGTTTGGAACCGACATTTCTAAATACAAATTAGATAAAGAATAACAAAAAAATGAGACACAATAAGAAATTCAACCATTTAGGTCGTACTGCATCTCATCGTGAGGCGATGCTCGCAAACATGGCCATCTCGCTGATAATGCACAAAAGAATCACTACGACCGTAGCCAAGGCAAAGGCCTTGAAGAAGTTCGTTGAGCCGCTGATAACACGCTCAAAGGACGACTCTACAAACTCACGCCGTGTGGTATTCCGTTATCTTCAGAACAAGTTCGCTCTAAAAGAACTCTTTGGAGAGGTCGCCGCAAAGGTTGGTGACCGTCCCGGTGGATACACACGTATCATCAAGCTCGGAACACGCCAGGGTGACGCAGCACAGATTTGCTTCATAGAGCTTGTAGACTTCGACGAGAATATGGCTAAGACCACAACAAAGAAGAAGGCAACACGCCGTTCTCGCAAGGCAACAAAGGCAGAGGCTGAAACTCCCGTTGCAGAGGAGACAGTAACAGAGGCTCCTGCAGCGGAAGAAGCTCCCAAGGCTGAATAAGCTGTGTGAATAAACAGACTTTATATTTAAGGGCAGATGAATTTAATTCGTCTGCCCTTTTGTTTTACACTTGTTCATCATTAAGTTTATATTTGCATTATATAGGTTGTGATTTGCTTTAAAATTCGTATCTTTGCAAGATAACAAACACCAATCTAAGTCAAGGTTTACTTGGGCAAGCAGTTGTGATTTGCTTTAAAATTCGTATCTTTGCAAGATAACAAACACCTATATAAATAAATTAATAAATAAATCCACGTTGTGATTTGCTTTAAAATTCGTATCTTTGCAAGATAACAAACACCTCAAGGTACGCCGAAGAAATTTAGTCGTGTGTTGTGATTTGCTTTAAAATTCGTATCTTTGCAAGATAACAAACACCTTGTAGCCGATGAAAGTCATCAGCCTTATAGTTGTGATTTGCTTTAAAATTCGTATCTTTGCAAGATAACAAACACCTCTTTCAACTGGGTCAAATTTTATCTCCGGTTGTGATTTGCTTTAAAATTCGTATCTTTGCAAGATAACAAACACCGCATAAAACACTCGCAGCCGTGTTCATTGGTTGTGATTTGCTTTAAAATTCGTATCTTTGCAAGATAACAAACACCTCTTGAAAATTCGCGTGCTCTTAGCCTTTAGTTGTGATTTGCTTTAAAATTCGTATCTTTGCAAGATAACAAACACCTGAATTACTTTTTTCACCCATCCAATATGAGTTGTGATTTGCTTTAAAATTCGTATCTTTGCAAGATAACAAACACCTGAATTACTTTTTTCACCCATCCAATATGAGTTGTGATTTGCTTTAAAATTCGTATCTTTGCAAGATAACAAACACCCTCTAGATGGCAGAACTCTAAATGGATGAGTTGTGATTTGCTTTAAAATTCGTATCTTTGCAAGATAACAAACACCCCACCAATGAACTCAGAGCGCTGTAGACGAGTTGTGATTTGCTTTAAAATTCGTATCTTTGCAAGATAACAAACACCACAGAAGGTGTATTATTTATCTTATAACGAGTTGTGATTTGCTTTAAAATTCGTATCTTTGCAAGATAACAAACACCTTTCTCCTCGAGTGCCTTCATACTTTCCGTGTTGTGATTTGCTTTAAAATTCGTATCTTTGCAAGATAACAAACACCCTAAACCAGTTCTCCTTTACAAACACATTAGTTGTGATTTGCTTTAAAATTCGTATCTTTGCAAGATAACAAACACCCCTCCTTTTTTAATTATACGGAGCAAAAATGTTGTGATTTGCTTTAAAATTCGTATCTTTGCAAGATAACAAACACCATAATGGGCTGAATTACCTGAACTTCTATAGTTGTGATTTGCTTTAAAATTCGTATCTTTGCAAGATAACAAACACCTGGCGTGTGCGTCAGCTCTGCGGCGATAGAGTTGTGATTTGCTTTAAAATTCGTATCTTTGCAAGATAACAAACACCCGATGTTTGTTTTGTATCGTCGCCCGTATAGTTGTGATTTGCTTTAAAATTCGTATCTTTGCAAGATAACAAACACCTTTTCCGTGCTGCGGTGGCATGCAGACTATGTTGTGATTTGCTTTAAAATTCGTATCTTTGCAAGATAACAAACACCGGCTTGTGCCGTCGGAGCGCCCCACAGACGTTGTGATTTGCTTTAAAATTCGTATCTTTGCAAGATAACAAACACCCGTCAAATGTGATTTTCGTTTCAATCTGATGTTGTGATTTGCTTTAAAATTCGTATCTTTGCAAGATAACAAACACCGGGTAACCGTAGCATCGCCCTGAGACGCATGTTGTGATTTGCTTTAAAATTCGTATCTTTGCAAGATAACAAACACCTCTCAGATCTATTGCAGAAATCGAAATCAGTTGTGATTTGCTTTAAAATTCGTATCTTTGCAAGATAACAAACACCACGAGCGATACGGGAGATACAGCCCTCTTGTTGTGATTTGCTTTAAAATTCGTATCTTTGCAAGATAACAAACACCAAAAATTAGTAATTATGAGTACAAAAACAGTTGTGATTTGCTTTAAAATTCGTATCTTTGCAAGATAACAAACACCCGTGACTGAACACCATACTCAAAGTTCTCAGTTGTGATTTGCTTTAAAATTCGTATCTTTGCAAGATAACAAACACCTAGAGCCTGTAGCACCTGCAGCGCCATTACGTTGTGATTTGCTTTAAAATTCGTATCTTTGCAAGATAACAAACACCACACGGAGAGGTTCAAGAACTTCAGTACAGTTGTGATTTGCTTTAAAATTCGTATCTTTGCAAGATAACAAACACCATTCCGGTTACGAACAATCGTGCGACTTTAGTTGTGATTTGCTTTAAAATTCGTATCTTTGCAAGATAACAAACACCCTTTCAGTCCGTCCAAATCATACGCCCGGTGTTGTGATTTGCTTTAAAATTCGTATCTTTGCAAGATAACAAACACCGCGGATTGGACGTGCATTATGAAGTTACCGTTGTGATTTGCTTTAAAATTCGTATCTTTGCAAGATAACAAACACCTAATAGAAAAGAAGATTAAAACGAGCGTCGTTGTGATTTGCTTTAAAATTCGTATCTTTGCAAGATAACAAACACCGGTTGGCTTTCATATCCGGCGTATCCATAAGTTGTGATTTGCTTTAAAATTCGTATCTTTGCAAGATAACAAACACCTTTTCCGATTTGGGTAACGCTTAGTAATAGGTTGTGATTTGCTTTAAAATTCGTATCTTTGCAAGATAACAAACACCAAAAATCCGTTACATTGCTGTCGGTGAATAGTTGTGATTTGCTTTAAAATTCGTATCTTTGCAAGATAACAAACACCAACAAAATGTTGCTTATCGACGCCGGGGTCGTTGTGATTTGCTTTAAAATTCGTATCTTTGCAAGATAACAAACACCTACTCGAAAACAATGTGTTTACAGCCCATAGTTGTGATTTGCTTTAAAATTCGTATCTTTGCAAGATAACAAACACCCCTTGATTTTGTCGATTGCTTGCGCCAACGTTGTGATTTGCTTTAAAATTCGTATCTTTGCAAGATAACAAACACCACAATACTGTCCATAATTATATCAACTTGTGTTGTGATTTGCTTTAAAATTCGTATCTTTGCAAGATAACAAACACCGTTTTGCACTATACGAACAACGTAACCGATGTTGTGATTTGCTTTAAAATTCGTATCTTTGCAAGATAACAAACACCCGGATACATTCGACGAATACCCGGAGTTGTGTTGTGATTTGCTTTAAAATTCGTATCTTTGCAAGATAACAAACACCTCTTTATTGAGCAAACCAACGCCCCGTCCTGTTGTGATTTGCTTTAAAATTCGTATCTTTGCAAGATAACAAACACCCAATGATGCAAGCTCGAGCGACCTATACCTGTTGTGATTTGCTTTAAAATTCGTATCTTTGCAAGATAACAAACACCTTGCACGTTTTGATATTCGTCAAATGAATGGTTGTGATTTGCTTTAAAATTCGTATCTTTGCAAGATAACAAACACCAAGCCGGGAAATGGCACGGGGCGCGAGTGCGTTGTGATTTGCTTTAAAATTCGTATCTTTGCAAGATAACAAACACCATTTCGTCCTCACCGTTAATCGTTTCCACGGTTGTGATTTGCTTTAAAATTCGTATCTTTGCAAGATAACAAACACCACAATATGTATAATTATCTGTAATACAGTAATATATGGAGTTTGTTAGGATTGAGAAAAAGGGTGTGGTTACATAAACGGGATTTCACTATTAAGTGAAATCCCGTTTATATATCAATAATATGGGGATATAAGCCGTAATTATATCCTTAAAAAAGCTCTAGTTGTTGTCCCGGTGCTGATGTCGTGATGGGCTTGTGTCCGTAAAAAACTTTAATATTGCCAAATTGTTTGTCTGTGATACACATAATCGCGACCTGGCCATATTGGGGAAGAAATGCTTTGACACGTTTTATATGTACTTCTGCATTTTCCATGCTTGCGCAGTGGCGTACATATATTGACATTTGAAACATTGTAAAGCCATCACGTTGCAGATTCTTGCGAAAAAGCGCATATTCTTTTTTGTCTTTCTTTGTCTCGGTAGGCAAATCAAAAAATACGAGTACCCACATAATGCGATATTCACTGAATCGGTTCATAATCAGTTTCTATTATCTCTCGGGATATGATATACGGCGTATCTCTCCGCAGAAACATTTATAGAGCGATGCCGTGGTTTGGCTGACTGCCACCATCAGAGGACTGCGCTTGTTGCCAATGATAACTTCCGTTGTGGGTATAGATAGTAATCTGGCTTTGGTCTCTCTTGTCAGTTCAGGTATATGACCGTCTGCTTCTGCAATCAACGTGAATACAAGCTCGTCTATATACGGCCTGTATGGTTCCATGATGTCGTCTGCCAGACAATAGGCATTATATCTGTTATGGTGGTGGATGCCGAAGGTTGGTAGCATACCGCTCGATACCAGTGCACGGGCCACTACGGCACGCAAAATGGCGTAGCCGTAGTTCAGCAGGTTGTTTGGTGGCAAGCCGTCACGGCTGCGTGTAAAATCGCCGGTTACCGGGAACTCGGCGAATATTGTCTTCCAATAATACGCTGCCGCCCGTCCTTCGAGATTATCCGTATCTCCGCTTTTCACGTCTTCTTCCCACCGTCGCATGTTCTTTACTTCTTTTCCCGTACATGCAGCAAGTACGGTCGCCTGATTTCTTATTTTGGCTTTTATCGTCTGCTGCCACAATTGCTTTTTCAATGGTAGTGATGCGTCAGTCTGGTACTGAAACCGCTCACTCTGCACAGTGTTTCCACAGAGTGGTAACATCAAGCCGACCGGCATGCCGCGGTTGTCGCAGGTGATTACGGCACAGTTGTTTTCCAATAACGCTTCAAGCAACCCTTGGGTGATTGTAATCTGGCGGTTGTCAAGTACCATTACTCCTATATCTTCTATCGGCTTTGTCACTTCGTTTTGCCTTTTCATTCGTTCCGGTATGGTATCGTTGCGTTCTATTTCCGGTAGCTTGATAACCATTTGTCCTTGTCGGAGAGACAGATAAGCCGGATTACCGAAATACAGTGTTTTCTTTATCATGGCATACTGTTTTTTAGTATTCTCCCACCGATACGATTTGTCCGATATGATTAATGCGGACTTTGACAATATTCTTTAATTTATCAAGAGAGCTTATTCGCTTCCAAGTTATTTCTTGAAGTTCTTTTTTATCGTCAACCGTTGTTTCCAGATGATGTCTGAAAAAATAATCTCTGCTTGTGCCCTTAGATAACTTCTGCACCCTAAACAGGTTTTTGCTAATCTCATTATAATTCTTAGGATCCAGCAAATCAATTTCTTTTGGATTAAATCCTGTCTTCTCATTAGGGAATACAAAATATTCATTTTGTTTCATTGTAAATAAGAATTGCCGGCCGTCGTTTTTATTCTTGTCGATTATCGGTAACCCTTGATTTGCAAGTATGGTTGCCTTGTAAAAAGAAACAATTTCATCCTGCAAGTTCCCGTCTGCATCCCGATAAATTGCCACATGATGATTATTGCCTGTACAGACAAAGTCAGCAGGCTGTTTATTGCCGTTCTTATCCAATATAGGCATGCCGTTATGGTCATGTTTGTCGTGTAGTGCCACGACGTTGCTTACACCGGTTATTGTCACACGTTTTATGGAAATTCCTTTTTCTTCATTGAGCCAGATTGGATTTTCTTCAAGATTGGTAAATGCTTTTTTGGGGTCGTTGCCGTATTGTTTCAGACGTGTTTCCAATATCTTGCGTATATGGGCATCTACCACTTTATCGATTTTCAAGTCTGGCGACACTTCTTTTCGTATGGTATATACATTTTCGAATTTCACTGTCTTGACCTTTTCTGGCACGGTTAATGTGTGCGTCTCGTCTATGAACAATGGATGCTTTTGCAGACTGTTGCTTCCTGTGAAAGCTTTTTTGGCGTTGCTCCCATATTGTTTCAACCTTTCGCTTAGTGCCATACGGTATCGCTTGTCGGCCACTGTGGAGATTTTCTGTTCGTCAAACGCCCCGTTTACTTTCTCCTCTTTTACTGTGTATTGCTTGATACAGCCATATATGGTCTCGTTATGCAGCTGTCCGCGTGGAGTAAGTTGTATTCTACTCTTTTTTCCGCCTTTGACTTTATAGGTATTTACATTTCTTGTCACCACTTTATTCTTTGTCTTTATCGACACAAGTATTTCACTGAGATGACGCATGGCTTCGGTCCTGAAAACATCAAGAGGCATTGGCGGTAAGAATTTTAGTTTGCCATTGTCACGGTAAAGTTCTTTCTTTTCTATTGCATAGATGCTGCCGGCCTTGTCACTTCTGGCATTCATGTTGTTTAAGAACTGGATATGGCTGTACTTGGTGAAGGCAATGGTAAGAGCGTCCATTGCGTGATGACGGTGGTCGTTGCGTTTCGTCCAGTCTTTGATGTGGCGTATCCTGCGTCCGTCTTTGTCGTAAATAGTTTCAGTCAGACCGAGGCTGTCGTACTTGTCCCAGTTAAGTTCCTTCATCACATCCACAAGTTGCCAGTCTTCGCGTAACCGTGATGTAATACTGCCTGTTGTCGGGACAACTACTTTTACCATGTTCTCCAATATCTCGCGTGCCTTTCGGGCTATATATTGCGAGTCGCGTAAATCGCGGTCAACGAATCCTGACGGTATGTCGGCCTCACGCATCATGAGTTTGTCTCGCTTGGTCTTGCTGATTATTTTTTTGTTGAACAAATCTTCCACTCTCGCTTCGTAGTCTTTGACTTGCTTGGCATCGTATTTGTTGCATACGAAGTCGTAGGCCGTAGCGTTACTTTTCTCTATATTTATGCTGCGCACCTCGATTGTTTTGTTTGAGAAAGAGTCGTCAAAAAGTTTCGCTTGCGGAATGATATGCTCTATGTCAAACTCCTTGCTGAAAAGTTTTTCCTGGGGAATATACGTGTTTGAGTATAAAGTTTTGAACCCATTGTCTTTCAGTTCCATATACAACTTATATCTGATAATGTCATTCCGGCTGACGTTTGCTATTCCAAATTCCTTTTGCAGTGTCTCACGGTAACGCGCGTGTTCGGCTGTGACATTACTGATGGCTTTGGTGGTCTCCTCACGTTCCTTGGCACTGGATTTCAGCTCGCGTGCCATTTCTATATGTATTTCGTCCGGTTTGCCGTATTTATCTGCCACAGAGTTTACGACATTAATCATTTGGTTGAGGATTTTCTCTACCACCGGATTGCGCAAACTGTTACGTGGAAGAAGCGTCAGCTTGTCGCAAAGCACTTTGTTGTCAATCTCTTCTTTGGTCAGTGAGTTTTTTGAATGGCGGTAACCTGCATATTTGCAAGCATCGCTGTATTTTAGTCCGTCACGCATGTGCGGCAAAATCTTGCGTATTGCCTTGGCGCTAAGGCTCCCATAGTCAGGCATGAAGCTGATTCCTGCGATTATTGCGGCATATTCACGGTCGAATCCGTATGACCCGGAGATTTTGTCGACGAGCCTGTCAGTTCCCGATTTGGAGTCGTCGCCGGTGAAAGAATAGAGGATATGCCACAGTCTGTATGATGGCTGGCGTTCCAATTCCTTCCCGTTTAGTGAGGAGTCAAAGTGTAGGATGTCCGTATTGAAGCCCAGTCTGTTGAAAACCGATTCTACAATGCCATATACCTCATCGGCTCTCATTTTGGAAAAGTCATGGCTTCCGTGTCCGCTCATGTCAATGATGGTCTGATAGGCGTTGAACAGTGCGGCCTGCGTGCGGTTACCTTCCACTTCACTATAGTTAAGGTCCAGCTCCTTATGGTTTTTGAATAATAGTTTCAAGACTTCCGCTTTCGACATTTTCTCCTTGATGCTCAGTTCATGAAAGAGCCTTTCCTTTTCTTCCTGTTCAAGGAATCGCCGGCCCTTCTCGGTATGTATGGAATAACCGAACAGGTCTGTTGCCGATTTTGTCATAACCTTTCCTGATACTTGCAGATTGTTTAGTATCTGCCATATCTTGAACTCCTGAAACAGCGGCGATGACTTTGGGCATACATGCAGGCCTATTGTCATTGATTTCTTCTTTCCGTCGGATTCTGTTTCGACCTGTTTGTTCTCAAACTCACAGAAACTGACTTTATCCTTTTGCGACTTTAACGGACGTTGGTAGAAGATAATCACATCGCGTATCTCATTCTTCAAGTCTGTCGTCAGTTCACTGTGGCTTTGTGCCTGTATCTCCCATAATGTTTCAAACTCATCCAGATAGTCTTGCCGGTAGAAGACCTTGTTTTTAAGGCTGTAATTCGGATTTTTATCGAGTCTCTCCATCAAGTACTGGCCCACGGTCTGCTTTTTGAAGTACAGTTCTTTGCTCCTGTCACTTATCTCACCGAGATAACCGCTTGAACCGCTTATCTGCCCGTTTATTTTTTGCAGGACCACAGCCAGTGTTTCAAGATCGACCTGTTCGTTGAGGCTTTTACTTCTCCATTCATAGTTCTCGCGTTTCTGGGCATCTCCTTTTGTAGTGCGTTTCTGTCCTACTATGCCAAACGGTTTGGAGCATATAGCCCATGTCTGCTTTTCGTTTTTGTTTTTCAGTTCCTGCCGCAATGGGTCGGTGAGGATTTCCGGGTAGAAAACCTTTTGACGTTCCCATATTCGGTTGAACTCATCAATCAGATCTGAACGGTAGAAGTCCGGAGTATAGCGTTTGCCGCTATCTATGTGTCTTAGCATGAATTGTCCGGGAGTGAGGCCCTCTTCATAGAGAAGCTTTGCCATATCCATGCTGTCTATTATCTTTCCGTTTTCATCGGCGCTTATCTTTCTACTGCTTTTATATCCGCGTTTTTTGTTTATCATTAGCAGTACCCTGGCAAACTGTTCCAGTGATATCGGTTCTGTGGCGGCACAGGCTCTCAGCCTGTAAGTCTCAAAGGTGGATCTGTTGCCTTGTTCGGCCAGTATGGTGTTTTCTGTGATGAGTCCATTCTCTTTCAATATCGTTATCAGGTGCTCGCGGCGTTGTTTGTATCGTTGCAGGTTGCGTCGCATACAGCGTTTCAGTGTCCTGTCGGCGTTTGTGGTGATAGGTTTGCCCTTTTCAAAATTGTTTTGTTCGTCGACAGTCAGCGGATTTACCCTTACTCCGAGTTTGATAATGGAAGACTGTTCACCATCATGCTCTTTTTCGTTCACCAGTGCCCATCCTATGCTGTTTGTTCCCAGGTCGAGTCCTAAAATCTTTTTCATAATCGGTAGTTTATTATTATAAGGTAATTATGTTCTTAATTATGTTGTTTTCGCAAATATACGGTAAAATAATAAGAAAATATTATGTGTGTCGTATTTTTTTTGTATATTTGCAATGAATTTTAAGCAAATCACAATAAGGATTATTCCGTTGTGAAAACATTAGGTTCGCCCATCGACCTTGACGGTGGGCTTTTTGTTTTTCTAATACCGGCTTGTATGTATTCGGCTTAACGGAATACATATTGTGACATGTTATCAAAAAAAACGGTGACCGTGCTATGATTGTTCCGTAGGTGCTAAGCAGTGCTAAGGCGTGAAATATTATGACAAAACGCCTCTTATATTTCGATTATTTTAAAATTAAGATCTTGTGGCCGCAAATACGCGGGTTATGGGCGTTTTCGCTAACTTGTTGACAGACAGTATAATATACGGATTTGTGAAAAGTCGGGATTTTTTTTGTCTGCAACGGGCGGCTTATTGGGCTGCGTTTAGCGTCCCGTCGCATTGCGACGGGTATTCCGTTGGAAGGTGATATGCGGCCAAACGGCTTCCAACGAGTGCCTTATTGCGGAGTGAAATGTCAAAAATGATTTACAGACAGGTGCGCGACGTTATATTAAGGCTATTTAAATGGTTTTTTCCGAGCTGGTTCGCTAAAAAACACAAGCGTTTTTTCGTGACATTATTATTACATAAGTCTGTTTTTTTATTGTGCTTTCGCATATAGTTTTCCGTCGCGGAGTGGTGTCTGTTTCTGTCAGTGTGTATGTAGTGATTGCCGCTCGTTCTTTTGGTGTTGTCATTTTAGGCAGGTTGGACATTTTATCCTGTTTCTTTTTTTTGTGGCGGGTATTATATATTATTGATATCCCTATCAACAATTATGGATATTCATATTGTTATATTCCATATAAATCCGTATCTTTGCAGAAACGAGGCACTTATATGTCGAAAATCTGTTCCGGGTGGTGTGGTGGAATACTGATATTACAGTTCGTGGCAAGAATGTTCCGGCATGGGGGGATGAGTGTCGTCACGTTCAGATCCTGACGTGTCTCATGGCGGTTATTTGAGCGTTGAAGTATACGCTCGGGATATATTCAGTCGTAAACGCAAAACCAATTATAATCATGAAAAAAGGTTTGATATACTTATTGTGCGGCGCATTGCTCGCCGGTGGTTGCAAGACCACGGGCGACGGTGCATACGTGGGCGCCCAGTTCGGCGCCATTCTCGGTTCGGCCATCGGCGGAATCGGAGGTGGCTGGCGGGGCAGTGATATCGGGACGGTTGTGGGCATGGCCGGCGGTGCGGTGGCCGGAGCGGCCATAGGCTCTGCCAATGAGAAGGCCGGCCGTGCGAAATATGAGGCGCACCGCAGGGGGCGTGCCGAGCGCACACGGCATACCGGCGGTAATGAGACCGGCGGCTGTGAAGATGACACACGGCGGTATGACACACAGCGGGAGCGGTATGATGGCGGGGCACAAGAAACTGTTGGGCGGGACGAGAGCGGGTTTGACCCGACAAACAGCGGCGATGACCGTATAGTGTTCGAGCCTGATGGAGGAATACAGGGCGGCTATTCGGCCGATGAAGCGTCCGCGACGGGTGCCAATGCCGGCGGCGAGGTGTCGCTCAGGCAACTGGAGCGTATGGCAAGTGGTGCGGGACGTAATGCCGCGCATGGCAGTATGGGGTTCCGTCCGGCCATAGAGGTGCGCAAGGTGGAATTTGCTGATGCCGACGGCGACGGGGTGTTGCGTGCCGGAGAGAGAGGTAAGGTGGTTTTTGAGATAATGAACAACTCGCCCGAGACAATAACGAACATACGGCCGGTAGTGACGGACACTACCGCAAACAAACACATATCCATATCACCGGGCATACTTGTGGAAAGCATTGCCCCGGGAATGGGGGTGCGATATACGGCTACGGTGCTCGGAGGGCGCAAACTGAAAGACGGAGACATCGTGATAATGGCAGGTGTGGAGCATGAAGGCCGCATGTTGACGGCGGAGAGCGAGACGCTTAGGATTGCCACGCAGCGCAAATGATATTGGGAGAACCGGGAATGAAAGACGTTAAAGAATTGAGAGAGTACTATTCCGGCCGGGTGAAGGAGTTGTCGGGCGGCATATCCGGATTAAAGCGTGCCGGGCGCATCCTGGTGGCTTCCGAGTTGGTTGCCTTTGCCGCAGCCATAGGTTTTGTGGCGGCATATACGGTTCATGGCTCGTATTTTTGGCTTGTCGGAACGGCAGCCATGCTGATTGGCTATGTGGCATTCCGGCGTGTCGACGTGAGCAATGCCGAAAGGGTGGAGAGGCTCACGGCCCTGCGGAGCGTATATGAAGGCGAGCTTGACTATCTCGACGGTCGTTTCGACCGTTTCGACGCAGGCGAAAGGTATGTTGATCCTTGCCATGAGTTTACTTTCGATATGGATATTTTCGGCCGCTCGTCGCTCTATCAGCGGATAAACCGCACCGTGACACAGGGTGGGGCGGATATTCTTGCCCGCTGTCTCGAAATGAAAGCGTTCGGTCCGGAAAGCGGCAAGGCGCTTATCGACCGCCGTGCCGATGCGGTGGAGCGTCTGGCGGAGATGGAGGGTTTGCGTGCCGGGTTCATGGCTATGCGCCGATATGGCCCGATAGATACTCGGGCAGTAAAAACCGCGCTCGGCACTGCCGGCAGTCTGCCCTTGCCGTCGTTTGCCTCTTCGACTGTTGCCCGTGCGGTAGCGGTAGCGCTTATCGTAGTGTTCGCGTTGCTGATAGCGCTTGCCGTGTTTACGGACATGCCTTCGGGAGTGCCGGTGATGTGGGGCACGCTCATGTTTTTCGGTGTGCTGATGCTGTGCTCGGGCCCTTTGCGGCAGATGAGCAAGGCAGTGAACAGTCTGTGCAGACAGATGAAGGCATACACGGAGCTGGTGAGGCTGGCTGCCACGACGGAGCTGTGTACAGTCGACGATCCGTGTCTCGGAATGTCATCCGGGGGTGAGGCAGCAGCCTATGCCCTGACATCTTTCGATGAACTGAGGCGTATTCTCGACGGGCTCGACCGCCGTGGAAACGTGCTCGGCCTGATCGTTTTCGACACCTTCTTGCTTAGCGACTTTTTCCTCGTGCGCCGCTTCTGCCGATGGCAGGGGATGCATGCCGCTGACATGGAGCGGTGGATAGACAGTGTGAGCGTGCTCGACGCCCTTGTGTCTATGGCTACGTTCAGATATAATGAGCCGTCGGCCGGCCGTGCGGAAATTGCGGATACCGACGGTGTTGTCTATGACGCACGTGGAATTTATCATCCGTTTCTCGGCGCTTCGGCCGTGCCGAACGATTTACGCATAGAGGACAATCATTATTATATAGTCACGGGAGCCAACATGGCGGGCAAGAGCACGTTCCTGCGGTCGCTCGGGGTCAATTATCTGTTGGCGGTAAACGGCATGCCTGTGTTTGCGGCCGGCCTTAGGGTATCGCTTTTCTCGCTTTTTTCGAGTATGCGCACGAGTGATAACCTGTCGCGGGGAATAAGCTATTTCAATGCCGAGCTGTTGAGGCTCGGGCAGCTCATGGAGGCATGCCGCCGCTCCCCGCGCACGCTGATAATACTCGACGAGATACTGAAAGGTACAAACTCGCTCGATAAGTTGAACGGCTCGCGGATGTTTCTTGATGCCATATCCGAACTGCCCGTCACGGGAATAATTGCCACGCACGATCTCGAACTGTCGAAAATGGCCGGCAGTCTGTCCGGACGTTTTCACAACCTGTGCTTTGAGATAGAACTGTCCGACAACGTGACCTATACGTATAAGATAACGCCCGGCGTGGCCCGTAATCAGAATGCCACGTGGCTGTTGCGGAATATGATACGTAACAGTTGACCGGAGAGGGTGTATGACCGGGTGGGGACGGCCGTTTAGTTCACGGCACCCCTCTCTTCAATGCTCGGAAATTGCAATGCCTGTTTCGCAAAACGTATCTTTATGCCGGTGCCATGGGCCGATATGGCTATAAAATGGGCTTTAAAGGGTTTTAAAATAGACTTCAATACTTTGTGTTGCCGATTTAAAATGCTAACTTTGTGAGCGTTTAGATGTAAATTCTTACTTAATAAAAACATACAGAATTATGGCAAGTTACAAATCACTTGGTCTCGTGAACACCAAAGAAATGTTCAAAAGAGCCATCGACGGCGGTTATGCCGTTCCTGCGTTCAACTTCAACAACATGGAGCAGTTGCAGGCAATAATAAAGGCTTCATCAGAGTTGAAGTCTCCGGTTATACTTCAAGTGTCAAAAGGCGCGCGCAACTACGCCAACCAGACACTCTTGCAGTACATGGCACAGGGTGCTGTAGAGTATGCCAAGGAACTGGGCTGCAAGGCTCCAGAGGTTGTGCTTCATCTTGATCACGGCGACAGTTTCGAACTGTGCAAGAACTGTGTTGACATGGGCTTCTCTTCCGTGATGATTGATGGCTCGGCACTTTCTTACGATGATAACGTCGCTTTGACGAAGAAGGTTGTGGAGTATGCTCATGCACACGATGTGACGGTAGAAGGTGAGCTTGGCGTTTTGGCCGGTGTTGAGGACGAGGTGGTTGCCGCTGAGTCTCATTATACAAAGCCCGAGGAGGTTATCGACTTTGTCACAAAGACTGGAGTAGACTCTCTGGCCATCTCAATCGGTACTTCCCACGGTGCTTACAAGTTCACTCCCGAGCAGTGCACACGCGACCCGAAGACCGGTAAGCTCGTGCCGCCGCCACTCGCTTTCGATATTCTCGATGAGATAATGAAGAAGCTCCCCGGATTCCCAATCGTGCTCCACGGTTCTTCGTCAGTGCCTCAGGAGTATGTTGATATGATAAATCAGTATGGCGGCAAGTTGCCCGATGCGGTTGGTATACCGGAGGAGCAGTTGCGCAAGGCATCGGCAAGTGCGGTATGCAAGATTAATATCGACTCTGATTCACGTCTCGCTTTCACGGCTGCCGTTCGCAAGACTCTGGCAGAGAAACCGGGTGAGTTCGACCCCCGCAAGTATTGCGGTCCGGCACGCGACCTTATGGAGGAGATGTACAAGCACAAGATTACAGATGTGCTCGGCTCGGACAACAAGTTGGCTGTGCTCGACTAATCTTATAGATAAGATAAAACACTGCGGGATGCGGTTCATATTGAACGGTGTCCCGCATTTTTTTGTGCGTTTGTGCAGTATTGTATTTGGTGTTTTGGGAGGCTTGCGGTGCGTAATGTGAGTAAATGGAACTCTGTACATATATTACCGGCCGCTTGTCATGAAGATATGTCTGAACACATCGGGAATGAAAAGCATTCTTTCGTGGGCGGTGTGGGCATATCATGTATTCTGTGGTGCCGGAGGATGGTAAATAAAAAAGTTCCGCTATCATCGGATAGCGGAACTTTTGGTGTTATTCTGCCTTACGGCTGTCTTGTCACTTTATCATTACCTTGCGTACCTCACCGTTGCTCAGTTTGACGATGTTAAGGCCTTTGGCGGGAGTCTCGATGCGTATTCCGTCAAGAGTGTAATACTCTACAGGGCGGTTCTCGGCCGAAGCGGTCGGAGTGGATATTCCTGTGGTGGAGTAGTCTGCTTTCACACAGTTGGCATTTGTCACCCAGATGTTTCCGTTTGCAAGGTTCTCATCCGTTATGGCGTTGCCGATGAATGCCACTGCGTTGAGGTTTTTCTTGTTCCAACCGTCAGGTAATGTTACGTTATAGTTGTTCTCGTATTTGTTCCCCTCTACATTCAGCTTGGTGCCGTAAGCGTCTGTCACGACTTTGCGGAGCACGCTGTTGTGTGTATACTTGCTTTTCCAGATACCGTTGTTGAGCTGGCGTGCCACTATGCTGTCTTCCGTGACATATACCGTGATGGCAGCCTCGTTGCCCATCAGTGCGGCAAACTCTTTTGTCGTCTCTCCCGATACTTTGATGTCGAGGTTGCCTGTCGTCTCGTTGACCTTTGCCGTGATGTCTACGGTGGCGAATACCGGATATTGCTGGCCGATTTGGTCGAGTGTTCTGCTTATTTCATTTGCGTAAGTAGGTATGTATGCGTCTTGAACGCCTATTCCTATGGCTATGTCTCCGTCTCCCAACGGGAATCTGTCGAATGCCGCTGAGGGGAAACCACCGGTCATAAGGCCCATTATATCCGTACCTTCGGGTATCGTGAACATGTCGACACCGCCGTTCATGTTGCCGTGAAGCGATACCCATGCGAGGTCGTCACGTTGTTTGTTGAGATACTCCAACAGATTGATTCCGGCCGGGCAGTATGCGCAATACTGTGACGTGAAGTGTTCGAGCAGATGCTTCTGGCGTTGCAGGCTCTCTGTGTACACGCCGAGTTTGGTATCGCTGTTGCTGGCGTCAGCGGGAGTCTCGTTATTCATCTGTTTCACATATACCGATAGTGTGTGGTAGCCTACGGGCAGGTTCTGGGCTTCAAGCATACCGCTATAATTCTTTGCGGTAGTGGTGAGGTCTTTTGTCGGCGCTTCTATGACGGCAACTTCATTTCCGTCGATTGCGATACCGAACGAGTAAACCGATATGGGAGCTGTTCCGTCATTGTAATAAGAGAAACCGTATTGTATCTTGTCGCCGGATTTAACGAATTCCATGGAGTATACATCGTTTACCACTATGTCGGCGGCGGGATATTCTTTTTCGACTATTGCCTGTACAGAGAGGCTGCCTCCCGCACCGCCGATGGTATACCAGTCTAAACCTTCGCCAAAATCCGTGTATGCCGCTGTAGCTGTCTCCTTACTTGCGAAAGACAATGGGAATGCGGCGGCATTGCCTTGTCTTGCCTGCACATACTCAAAGCCAAGCAGCAGGGCGTCTACTCCGTTGAGGTCGAGGGTGTATGGATTCTCGATAGTCACCGTGTTCCAGCCAACGACAGTGTTGCCTGTAAATTCCTGCTCAAAAAGGTCTTCGAATTTTCCGTTTTTAACAGCTTTAATGAAAACCTTGTTTACTTTGGTAGCATAGCAGAGTCCGAAGCGTATGGCGGTAACTTTGCCACCATTGAATTTTTTGATGTTGCTGGCATCTAAAATTGCGGCTATCGGAAGATTGCCGGGTTTGTTCGTCAGTCCCATGCCATATTGTCCCAACTCGTCGGTGGTGTATGGACCCATTATTTTCTGGTTTTCCGCCAGTTGGATTTTTGCCGGAGCCGTGGCCGCTTTCTGTTTGTTCGTGCCCGGAACGGCAGGCATGGCGTTGCCGTTTTTCTGCAATGTGCCTATTGGGGCTTTCTTAGTGTTGAGCTTGACACCGCTTTGGGCGTTTGTGATGCTTACGGACAGCATCAAGGCTATCAACGGAAGTAAAAATCTTTTCATGCGCTTGATTTTATTATTATGAATATTATTGTTTCCTTTGTCCGACTTTCGGGGCATTCCCGGTTGGTTTTAATACAGCCGTTCGCTATTATCGGTTATTGGTGATGATGCTGCCATTGTTATTTGACAATCTTTCTGACAGCTACCCGTTTGCCGTCTTTCATGGTCTCACAGATGTACAGACCTTTGCCCAGTGACATCAAAGCGCTTGCAGGGCGATTCGTCATCACCGTCTTTCCCGATGCGTCATACACGTTGATGGTGGTGTCGCCGTTGTCGGTAAGTACTCCGTCGATGCCTGTCGGGTCGGCATATACGCAGTTGACGGTAATCTTCGGGCCGTAAGCCTTCACGGTATTGGTGTTTCCTGCCATGGTGCGTAGCTGTATGGTGAATGTCGCCGTGCCGTATTTGCCTTCGTCGGGCATCCATTCGGATAGCAGGTTTTTAACTTCTCCGGCTCCCATCGAACCTGTATCCGTTATGTAATTTGCCGGAACATTGGGAGGGCATGTATTCGGAAAGCAGAATTGAAATGTGCCGTTCGGAAGTTTTTCTGTCACAACCTGAGCCGAGACGAATGCTTCCTCGGATGTCGTGTTCTTGGTTGACAGGTCTATGTGGGCCATTACCATTCCCCAGTCTTCATCGTAGTGGGCATTAAAGGTGCATGTACTTCCGTCGGCAACGGTGTTGCCATCTTTGTCTATAAACTGAAATGTGCCGTCTGCTTGTGCGGATACGTTTGCCGATACCATGGCCAGCAGGGCGGAAACCAATAGGCTTTTGATTCTTTCCATATACTCTTCTTTATTCTGATTGTTCGTTGTCTGTGTCTCTTTCAATGACTGTTTTCGGCATTTGATATCAATGCCGCTTTGGTGACACCCTGTACTCCGTTGTCGTTATATACGAATGCCACTACATGCATGTTTGCGACATTCCATGTCTGTCTCGTGTTCGGCATGTATGTCTTGGGATTCAGGTCGGCCGTGTATGTGACAGTCTTTTCCGAACCTTTCGCAATCGAGATGTCTTCTCCCCACGTACCGTTTACCGCCGCACGGAGCACATGATTGTGAATGTACTCTCTGTTGGAGCTTCCGTCGGGCATGGCCTGTATCGCTTTTATGCTGTCTTCCACGAGCCATACCTGCAATTTGCCGCTTGCCGCGTTCATGCCGTAAGCCTTTATCTTGATTGCGGCCTTGTTGCCGTCTGCGTCGTAATCGTTCTCTATGCTTAGTGCCACGGCCGCTTTCCGCTGTATGGCCGTGTGCACGTTACCCATCCACTGCTCGGGTACGCTCGTTCCGCCGAGCCTGTCGATTTGTCCGGCCGGCAGTTTGGGCTGTCCGGCCGCACTGTAATACAGGTCTCCGACGTGCGATTTAAGACTGACGGGAGTGTTTGGAGACAGCGGTCCGCCATGTATCGCCACGGCAATGACGCTGTTCGGATAGCTCTCTTGCAGTTTGTTGGTTTCCACTGCCGCATTCGGACAGTTTGGACATTGCTGTCCCGTGAAGTCTTCAAGCAGTACGCAGCGTTGCACTTCGGCCTCTTCCACGTATATATAGCGGTCGTTCTCGCTAACCGTGTCGCATGAGGCGAGTGTCAGCAATCCTGCCGCGGTTGTATATAATAATGTCTTTATTTTCATGAATGCCTGTTGTTATTATCAGAAGTTATAGTTGTATGAAAGCGTGACACCCTTGCTTGCGGGAATCCAGCGGCACACTCCGCCCGAGCAGTTGAATCCGGAGCGGTTTCTTACGTAGCCGAGTTGCAGGCGATGGGCGCCCCGGGTCCATGTGACGTATGCGTTGTAATAGTGCAGGTCGGTCTTGCCAACATTATATTCGTCTGACACAGTGAACATCCAGTGCGGCAGGACTGACAGCTCGAGGAGTCCGAAAGCCCAGTCGCCCTCGTCTTCTCCCGTGGTGAGATATTGTGCCTCGCCTCTGAGCGTGAGCTTGTTGTTAATCCTGTATTTGCCTTCCGCCACGAAGATATTGCTGTGAATCATGTCTCCGTGACCTTCTATCGCTGCCTGATTATAGTACTGGTTCATGTACATGAGGTTCAGTTTGAAATCTCTGCTCACCTTTTTCTCAATCTGCACGTTGATGTCCTGATAGTATTTGCTGTCTCCCCATTTCCAGAATCTCGACGCATAGCCGTCGCTTCCCTCTACCATGCCGTTGAGCGTGCGTGGCGACTGCTCGATAGAGTGTACGTGCGAGAAGTTCAGTTTCACTTTCGTGCCATACTTTCCGCCCAGTGCCGTATTTTTTTTGAATGTATAGCCTAATTCAGCCTGATATGCCCATTCTCCGTCAGGATTGGTTGCATACGGGTAGTGCGCGGCCAATGCGTATGTGTGTTCCATGGTGAATGCCGGAAGGTGGTTCAGGAACGATGAGTTCTCCGCCGCCGAAGGCAGCGTGCGCCTGCTGCGGAACGACATGTTGTCGCTGCGCTTGGCCTGCACCAACAGGCTCATACCACGTTTGGAGTAGCTTGCCGACAGCATCGCGACATAGCCTTTTCTATATATGTAATCGTTGTCGATAGACGGGTCTTGGGTCTTCTGCGCATACTCGGCCAGCACGTTCCATCCGCCTTTTTGCAGGCGCAGGCGCAGGTCGTAGGCGTTCACGTTGGTCGGGAAGTTGAGTTTGTGCGTCGGGTCGACCATCAGTTCTTCCTGTTTCTCGTGCTTGTTCACGAACGACGCGCCGAATGTCAGGTAAGTGCCGTTGCGCTGCATCGTCTCAGACCATTGGTCGATGTTAAGTTCCACGTCGCCTCCGGTGATCCATGAATCGTTCAAGTCCCAGTATCTGCGCTGCTTACCTGTGAGCGCTTTCACCGTCACGCCCTTGAAAGGCTTGTATGTTATGCGTCCGCCGAGCAGCGAGTTGTCTATTCCGAGGCTGCGTTCCTCGTATGTGCGGAGAATAAATCCCGAGCCGAACTGCTCGTAATAGTTTCCGAGTGTCAGCTCCACGTTCTTGTAGTGTCCTTTTACGTAGATGTATGGCACGCCCCAACCTTTGTAGTCCGGTTCGAAACCCGGCAGCGGGTGCTCCAGATATTCGAGTCGTGCGCCGGCATCCACATATTTGCTCGTCAGGTTAAGTTCCGCAAATGTGTTTGTCAGTCCCCATTCGCTGTAATCCTCCGTTCCTATCTTGCTGTCGCTCTGCGGTATCAGCACGTCGCTCTGTATGCTTCCGTTCAGTCGCACGGCAGGTTCTTTCTCGTCCTCGGTCTGGGCTGTCGCTGTGCCTGCCGCCATTAAGGCGAGCAGTGCAGGCAGTATGTTTGTTTTATGGTTGAACACGAAAATGTACTTTAAATGTTTATTTTATCAGTCCGCGTACTTTCTCTATCAGTTCCGCCTCGGCTCCTTCGGTATATCCGTTGTGCTTGTATACGATATTCCCCTTGCCGTCCACTATGAGCACGTAGGGAATCATCTGTATGCCGAGGGCGCGCTTGAAGTCGCTGTTAGGGTCGAGCAGCACCTCGTATTCCCATCCGTTGCTGTCAACAAGTGGTTTTACTTTGTTGATATTCTGTGCCTGGTCTATGCTCACTGCGATTACTTTCACTCCTGTCTCTTCCTGCCATTCGTCATAAACCTCGCTGATAGCTGTAAGCTCACGGTTGCAAGGCTTGCACCAAGTGGCGAAAAACGAGATGATAAACGGCTTGCCGCCATTAGACAGCGTGTCTGTATTGACGGTCTTTCCGGTAATGTCTTTCAGCGTCACTGCCGGCAGTTGGGCTTTGATTTCCGCTGCAAGGCATGCGAGAACCAACAGGAATATGATTTTTATTTTTGTCATGATGATGATATAATAATGTATTAATACTTCTCATGTGTGAGTTTGCTATACTCGTGTCGTATGCTATCCGATGACTGCAACCATGCAAAATTAATCATTTTTTTCAATTGGCACAAATGAAATATAAAAATATGTATGTTTTAAATTGTAATTTGATGCAAAACAATCTATATTCGGTTGATTTTGGTTTTAAAATGTATTTAAATGCAAATGTTTGTTGACGATTTGCATATCGGTTTTGTATTTGTTTGAAAATATTCTTCAATTTATTGCCAAAAAGTTTGGTGGAATGAAAAAAAAGATATACCTTTGCACCCGCAAACAAAGAAAGACTGGTGCGTTAGTTCAGTTGGTTAGAATACATGCCTGTCACGCATGGGGTCACGGGTTCGAGTCCCGTACGCACCGCTCAGAAATACAACTGATACAAACATGACGAAAGTTATATCCTCAGAGCGAATGCTTTGAGGATATTCTTTTATTGTCTGTTACGGAATTTTCGGCTCAGCGGATTTTCTGGGCTGGCATCTTTCGGCTCAACGGAAATTATTTGTCAATTAACATAACATGCCCACAGGTTTTTTAGGACTGGCCCATTATTTGTCGGGATGTATGTGAGATGGGGACTGCTGCCCCTTGGTTTCTGGCATGTCTGCATCGCGGAGTTTGCCGACTGTTGATATTATGGCAACTTGCGACGATTTTATCCTGCTTTTTGTATATTAGGGCTGATATTATAAAAAGAAAATCCTTTGTTTGGTCACCTCGAAGAAAGTGACTAATTTTGCGGGTGATATTGCGTTTAAACACATTATTATGATATACAGACAGACGATGAAAAGGAATTTCTACACCGGCCTGTTGGCTTTGTTTTGCGTGTTTCTGACGGTCGGTTGCCAGGATGACGAGACTATCTGTTACGTGAACGGGGATTTCTTCAACCAAGAACTTCCACTCGTGATTACCGAGGCAGATTACAATACGGACAATACATATTACATGCTGAACGACGACGAATCGCCGGATGTATACTTTGATTCCGGACAGCGGAGTTTCAATGTCAGCGAGCCGTTACAGATAGAGATGGACGACGACCATGACTTGAGGCTTCGTTTTTACAGTCCCAGGGCACTCCGTAACGTGACGGTATGGGCAAAGATAGACGGGTATGATGAGGAGTTCAGGATGATGGATATCAGTAAGGTGATGCCTTTCCAGCAGCTTACGGTCCGTATACCCTTTGCCGTGAAGAACCTCACTGCGTATACCCGCTCGGGAAAGAAAATACGCATCATGGCAAACCCGTATCTGACAAGAGAGAACATATCTTTTTCGATAGAGAGTGACGACCCCTACTGGAAGCGTCTGCAATCAATACGCTGCAAGTGGCGCATCGCCTTCGGCAGATACAGTGACACTCAGCCGTCATGGCGATACAAGATGAAAGCGTCGCATACTCGTGAGGCGGTGGCTATAGCGTTGAATATGAGCTATATGTTCTCATCTGATAAGTTTGAGAAAGCTCTGCGCGAGTTCGGGCCGCTGCACAGTAACGGTGACAGGAAAGAGATAGACAAGGACGCTCTGCTGAGGAATGTGCTCAATCACCGCGGACTCGTGTTCGGATACACTACCGGAGTGATGGGGCTTGGCGGCGGGACGACTTTCGGTATGCATGAAGTGTGCTATCTCGAACACTATGCCGACGACAAGAGTATCACCGAGACTATATTCCACGAGTTCGCGCATTGCCTGGGATATGGACACGACGGTAACATGACATACGAGCAGACGGGTCCCGGATGGATAACGTTGTGCCACAATATGTATGTGGATCTGTCGTTGAGCAAGGAGCTTCCGGTATACTCGCGGCGTTTCATGCACACCAGGAAGAGCCGTAACAGATATTTCGATGACATCTATGTGCCTTCCAAGTATGTTATCGAAGACCCTGAGCTTGATGCTCTCGACGGCGGACTGTCTCCGTTTCATGACGATATGTCAGACCGTGGAGGGGATGACGGCAAGCCCGTGGCGTTCAGGTTGGACTATGATGATGTGCCTCTTGCCACGCCCGCCACTTTCCGTCCGAAAGACGTGTATGTATATGGAGACACTGTATATGTGGTGAATGACGCGGACAATAATTACAGTGTTGAGATATTCAGTATCGCTTCGGGTCGCAAAAAGCATATCGGCAGTATCAGGCAATGGGCGAGAGAAGAGGCCGGCACGGAGATAACAGAGACATTCACAGGCCGGCCGAACGGCGTGACACGTGCCAACGGCAAGATATATGTGACCCATGAGGGTAGTAGGACCGAGATTTTCAATGCCTCGGATCATAAGTTTTTCACACATGTAGGTAACGGCAAATGGGGTACGGGAGCTTATCAGACGGTTCATGCTTTCGATGTGATTGCAGACAAAGGACTTGTCTTCATACGTGACAAGAGGTCTCTTGTGGGTGTGGAAGAGCGGATTCTGGAGGCAGGAAAAGCCCCGGTGATATATACACGCTCACCGAACATGGGTGAGGCGGGAGGCACTTACGGTCTTGCTGTAGATCGGCACACGGGTTTGATATACTCCACTCATCCGTCAAGGCGGATAGACATATTCATACCGGCTGACTTGCGTGAAGGTATCTCTTTTAAGCATGCCAACCAGCTGGCATATAAGAACAGGCCGTATGCGCTTGATTTCCATGAAGGCAGGATGTTCGTAAGTTCAGACGGAGAAGAGAAGTTCTGCGAGGCGGACCCTGAGACTGGCGACATAATCAGGGACTACACCATCATCGGTGATATAACCTTGCGGTCGCCCGAGAAGTTTTGCATACGCCGCAACACCCTGTTTATGGTAGACAGGACGAGCGACGGGCCGTGCGTGTATGCCATTCCGATGGGTGAATTGAAATGAAAATATGTAATGTGAAGATATGTTTTGTTGAAAATGAAAATACATTCGTATATATTGTTGTTGGCGCTTGGTGTGCTGGCGGCGCGATGCGGCGATGATGAGACCGTGGAGTTCGGCGGCCGGTTGCCCGGTTCGGAAGACGGAGGGTATGAGAGCCACTGGTATTACTCTTACGAGGCGGCACGGCTGATAGATGCCGAAAGCCTCGGAATGAGCGCTTCCGAGAGCTTTGTCCCCTATACGGTGGCTCATTCGGGCGACACGGTTTTCATAGCCAACACGGGAAGTGATGGCAATAGTCTGCTGCTGTTTGATGACAATAAAGGCAAGTTGTTGCGCACGGTGAAGTCATGGACGATTGGCAATAAGACCGAAGCGTTCGGCAGTCAGATAGAGGCCATCATACCGTCCGGTGACCGTTTGTATGTCGCGGAGCGTCAGTCGCTCATTCATGTCTTTCGTCTTCCCGACATGGCTTATGTCACTTGTATAGGCAACGGCACATGGAGCGGCCCGGTGTTTCAGGCCCAGGCGCTTGCCGTGAAGGACAGCCTGATATTTGCCCGAGACAAAAACGGGATGATAAGTATCTACAGGGAATCTGACGTGACGAAGGAAAACTATCGGAATGTAAATCGTTATCGCCGTGCAGGCAACAACGGGAGTCCGGGGAATAACGGTTTTGCGGCACATTGCATGTTGCCGGATACAGCCGGGCATATTCTGCTCACCGACTATGAGGGCAGGAAAATACGTGTGCTTGATCCGTCGTTGGTGAGTGGTGATATGGCCGACGGAGCGTCGATAGACGTGGACAGCTTGTCGATGTCGCTTGATTTTAAGCCAAAGACATTGGCGTTCGGTGATGGCCGGATGTATGTCACCGGAGACAATGACGTTGTCAACATATACGACGGTAGGCGGAAAGAACGGGTGAAAAAGCTTAAGACCGTCAAAGGGTACGAATTTTTACAGCCCGCGCGTATTTATTCGCAGAACGACACGGTATTCTGGGTGTCTGATATGCATGGCGGCAGTCGTACGCTTGTGAAAATGATTGTGCATAAGGGGGAGATAAGAGAATAGCCGGCAGTGTTGGTGCGGACGGCTGTAAGTACTTCAAACGGGATTTTGCAAACTATCGCAAAATCCCGTTTGAAGTACTTTTTTTAGCCTTGATGCCGTCTTGGCATAGGTCTTGTTTCTTTGGGGTGTGTTTTATTTGCGGTGTGGTTTATATTTTGTCTGCGTTTGTTCGCCTTGTTTTCATTGTTTGTTATTTGCGTAGTCCGCTTTACTTGCTCATGGGTCACGCCCCTTTTGTGATATATGTTACAGATTGTGTGGTATTGAGGTCATCTCCGGTGTCCGATATACCGATACCTTTTTTGTGATGTGTCACAATCCTTTTACTTTGGTTGTTCGGCATCGAGCCTGGCCACCGAGCCTGTGGTGGGGTTGAGAATCAGTCTTGTGGAGAATCTTTTGTTGAACAGTTCGCTGCTCAGTAGTTCCGTGTGTCCGAACTGTCCGGCATACAGTTCGAAACTTCCCATCATGTGGTTTCCTTTCGAAATCGTCGCCTTTATCTTTCCGGGAACGTTCACGAATATGCCGTTGTCCTGCTGTTTTCTTTTTCCGGCAGGTTCCACAGGGTCTGCCGCCGGTATGCTGTGCAGGTCTGTCACGCTGATATAATAGGGTGTTCCAGACAGATCGTCCTTGTCGACGATACCGAGTCTGCGTGAAAGGCGGAACAAAACCTCTTTGCTTATCTCCTTGTCAGGACATACGATGAAGACGTGCTCGGTGGTGTCTTTCTCTGTCGTTCCGGCAAATAGGCTTGTCAGAGCCTTGTCTTGTGTGTCAAGTTGCTCGAGCATCAGTTTCATCTGTGCGCCGTCTTTCGGCATGAAATCGGCTTGTCCGCGTGTCAGCAGGCTTTTGCTCTCGCGTATGTCGTATATTTCCTGTGCGGTTAGCTGTGCCATCTTGGCCGTGCTTCCGGCAGCGAGAATGTCCTCGTTCATGAACTGTCTCGGGTTTACGGGAGCCTTTTTAGGAGCCGGAACGAATGCCGCCGGCGCCTCTGGTGCCGTTGGCTCGGCGTTGATGGCTGTCAGGGTGCCGTCGTCGGCCAGTCTTATGTTTGTCGCCGAACTTTTCGGGTTCAGTTTGATGGAATAGCATTTAGATGTGTCGGCCACCCCTACAGATGTCATGTTTATCGTTGTCACCTTATAGTCGACCGTCTTTTCTGTCTCAACGTCTTTCAATCTGAGAAACCTGTCGGCGTATATGCAGAAGTCGCCGGGAGTATAAGTTGTCTTTTCCACCTGCACGACGATGCGCAGGGCCGTCTTTGGAAGGTAGTATACAGCCCCTTCGGGAGTCACTCCCGGTTTGTATTTGCTTATCGGTGTCTGGGCCATTGCTCCGCAACAGATGGCGAGCAATGCGGCCGTCAATATCTTTCTCATGTCCTTATGGGTGGTATGTCGTTTGCTTTATCAGTCGTTCAATCTCTTGAAAGCCTTCGGCAGACACTCTATTATGTCGCCGGCCACGAGGCTTTCCATTCCTTTCTTTTCGGCTGCGATGTCTCCCGCAAGTCCGTGAAGGTACATGCCCACGATACAGGCATCGGCCTGTTTGTATCCTCTTGCGAGCAGTGCGGTGATTATTCCTGTGAGCACGTCGCCGCTGCCGGCTGTTGCCATGCCTGCGTTGCCCGTAGGGTTGAACATCACGTGGCCGTCAGGCATGCACAGTGCGGAGTATCGTCCCTTTATGATTATGAAAGCGCTTAGTCTCTCCGCCAGCGAGCATGCTTTCGACAGGCGCTCATAGCTGTCCGACGAATGGCTCTCCAGTCTGTCGAACTCCTTGGGGTGCGGTGTCATTATTATGCCTTTTGGCAGTTGTTGAAGCCAGGCCCTGCGGTTGGATAGGATGTTTATCGCGTCGGCATCCGCCACTATCGGGCATTGTGTGCGCCTCAGTTGGGCTATCAGTGCTATGGCCGTGGTCTCGCTTGTGCCCAGTCCCGGGCCGATGCCGAGCGCGTTATAATCTTCCGTGTCTACCGGCTCTGTAAATACAGTGCTGTCGGAGTCAAGTTGCACCACAGCCTCGGGCACGGCTATTTGCAGTATGTCGTTGTTGTGTTTCGGCGAATGCACCGTCACCTTTCCCGCTCCCGCTCTCAGGCATGCCCTGGCTCCGAGCACTGCCGCTCCCGCCATTCCGTAGCTTCCCGCCACGAGCAGTGCGTTGCCCATGTTGCCTTTGTGGGCGAATTCGTTTCTCGTGAGCATCCGTTTGCGCACGTCGCTCTCTTCCGTCACCGTGTACATAGCCTCCATGTTCTTCATACCCTCGCTGCTGATGCGTATGTCAAGCACTTTGAGGCGACCGATAAACTGCTGGTTCTCGGCGAAGAAGAAAGACAGTTTGGGCTGTTGCAGTGTCAGTGTGATGTCTGCCCTGATGATATTTGCCCGCACGTTGTATGTGTTGTCCTCGGCCATCAGTCCCGAGGGCACGTCTATGCTCGCCACCGCGCACGGCGACGCGTTGATGTATTTCACTAACGACGCGAAGCCGCCGGCCAGCGGTTTGTTGAGTCCGGAGCCGAAAAGGCCGTCGATAACAAGCGTATCCGATTTGAGTTGCGGAGGGTCGAATTCCTGTGTCACCTCCGTGAAGTTTTTTATCCGCTTGCTGTCTGCCGTGAGCCTCTCTTTGTTTTCGAGACATTCGGCGGTCAGTCTGCCGGAGATGTTAAACAGATAGACCGACACCTCATAGCCTTTCTCGGCGAGCAGGCGGGCCGTGGCGAGGGCATCGCCGCCGTTGTTTCCCGGGCCTGCGAACACCACCACCGGAGTGGTATTGTCACGGTAGTCGGCAATGGCGCGGGTAAGTGCCTGCGCCGCCCGCTCCATGAGGTCGAGGGGTTTTATAGGTTCGTGCTCTATCGTATACTTGTCAAGCTCGCTAATCTGAGCGCTTGTAAAAATCTTCATACGTGCAAAAATACAAAATTAATGGTAATAGTTACAATTCTTTGACGGATTTTTAGTAATTTTGTCGCAAAATTAAAGAAAACGTACCTATGAGTATTGTCAGAATAAAGGATAAACAGTTTGAGACTTCCATTCCGGAGGCCGAGATAAAACAGCGTGTCAAGGCCGTGGCGGAGCGCATAAACCGCGACATGGCAGGCAAGAACCCACTGTTGCTCGCCGTTCTCAACGGCTCGTTCGTGTTTGCTGCCGACCTCATGCGCGAGATAACCATTCCATGTGAGATCTCTTTCGTCAAACTGGCGTCGTACCAGGGAACCACATCTACCGGTACCATCAAGGAAGTGATCGGTATCAATGAAGACCTTACAGGTCGCACGGTGATAATCGTAGAGGACATAGTGGAGAGCGGACTGACCATCAAGCGGATGATAGAGAGCCTCGGCACGCGCAATCCGGAATCGGTGCATATCTGCACGTTGCTGCTAAAACCCGAGCGTCTTAAAACCCCGCTCGATATCGAGTACGTGGCTTTCGAGATACCGAACGACTTTATTCTCGGCTACGGGCTCGACTACGATCAGCAGGGGCGCCAGTTGCGCGACATCTACACACTGAAGTCCGAATGACGAAGACGGCTTGGCCGCAAGGTAAGAGAAGTATTAATTTTTAGGATAAAATGAAGAATATAGTGATATTCGGTGCTCCCGGTTCAGGCAAGGGAACACAGAGTGACTTGATGATCGGGAAGTATGGCTTCGGCCATATCTCTACCGGCGACGTGCTGCGTGCCGAGATCAAGGGCGAGACGGAGCTGGGGAAGGTGGCAAAGTCGTTTATAGACAAAGGTCAGCTCATTCCCGATGAGTTGATGATAGACATTCTCGCCAAAGTTTACGACAGCTACGGCAAAGACCATAAGGGAATAATCTTCGATGGTTTTCCCCGTACCATTCCGCAGGCCGAGGCACTGAAAAAGATGCTCGATGAGCGCGGGCACGGCATAGCGGCCATGATAGAGCTTGATGTTCCGGAAGACGAACTGATGGCCCGACTGATAAAGCGAGGCATGGAGAGCGGCCGCTCCGATGATAACGCCGAGACGATAAAGAAGCGTCTTGATGTGTATCACAACCAGACGGCACCGCTGATAGACTGGTATAAGGGCGAGAACCTCCACAATCACATAGACGGTCTTGGTGCCCTCGACCGTATCTTCGCCGACATCAGCAAGGTGATAGATGGTGTTGGGGCGTGAACACCTGATGGTTTTAATGGCAGATATTATTATATTGAAGAGTCGCGGTAGATGATTTCCGCGACTCTTTTTTTGTGATGTATAGCGAAGTGTATCGTAATGATGCTTGCTTTCCGATGATTTTTGTTGTAAATTTGTTGTCGGCCGAATTTGGCTTAAACACGAGAAGTATGATAAATAATTACAAAATGATTGGAAGTGATAAAGTTGGTATATGTTCGAAACGCATATTTATGCAATCTTTCTATACCGTGAAATTTGATAAATTTGAAATCGCAGGCTGTCTTCCGTAGGAGAACGGCCGTTTTCGCACATCCCGATGTGCCCGTCATTGCCGGTGTCTTACCGCGTTGACGGGCACTATATGTATGGTGATGTCCGTCATAGAGGCTCCCGATGCTCTGCATCGGGAGCCTCGTTGCGTTATAACGGGTATCTTATTGCATTGCATTTAGACGCTAAACGGAATGCAACCAGTATCTAAACGCAATGCAATAAGATACCCGTTGCAATAATACGGTGTTCCGGATGTTGAGAATCGGGTGCCGGCCGGTCGGGAACAGGGATATATCAAAAAATCAAGGCGGTTTTGGCTGTTTTACAATTTCTTTTTGTATAAATATACAGTTGGTGAAGATTGCGGTATGTTTGATTTTTATTTACAATATATAAAATCGGCACCCCGACTTTTTATGCCATGAAAAGTCGGGGAGCCGATTTTGTGAAGCAACAGTGCGTTTGCCAGTCATGTTTTTCTGCCTGTCTTTGTACTGTGCGCTATGCACGGGATTGCCGTATGGATAAGTATCCATATGATAATTATTTCAGGAAGTATATCTTTTGTTTTTTTTGGTTTTCATGACTTATCCGGGTTTTGTTTTTGCTGTTATTTTAAGGATGTTAAGAATCATGTGATATGCCACAGAGCCGGTAATCACGATGTGTAGGAGTATTATTATGATACCTCTTCTCGGCATGCTTACCGATGGCAAAGTCAGTGAAATGTTTTATTTATAGGATGTTTTCGGCACTGTTATTTTTATAAACGAAAAATAATACTGTTGCTCGTAGGTGTAATAGGCGTCCCGTAGCTTAATTGCCTTGTTTTGGCCGTATTCTCGTTTTAAATTCGTATCTTTGCACATTATTTACACATTATTATAATAAAAATGGCAGAATCCAATTTCGTAGATTACGTTAAGATATATTGCCGCTCGGGCAAGGGCGGCCGTGGCTCCATGCACCTGCGTCATGTTAAATACCAGCCGAATGGCGGGCCGGACGGCGGCGACGGTGGTAACGGCGGCAGTGTGTATCTGCGCGGTAACCATAATTACTGGACATTGCTCCATCTGAAATACGAACGGCACGTGCGTGCGGAACATGGCGGCAACGGCGGGCGCGACAAGTGTCATGGCACAAATGGAAAAGACGTGTATATCGATGTCCCTTGCGGCACGGTGGTGTATAATGCCGAGACAGGAAAATATATCTGCGACGTGGCCTACGACGGACAGGAGGTGCTGCTGCTCAAGGGCGGCCGCGGCGGGCTTGGTAATTTCCAGTTTCGTTCGGCCACCAATCAGGCACCGCGTTATGCCCAGCCGGGCGAGCCGATGCAGGAGCTTACGATAGTGCTCGAGTTGAAACTTCTTGCCGATGTCGGTCTGGTGGGATTCCCGAATGCCGGTAAGTCAACGTTGCTCTCATCGCTGTCGAGTGCGCGTCCGAAGATAGCCAACTATCCGTTCACCACGCTCGAGCCGTCGCTCGGGATAGTGGAATATCGTGACCGTCAGTCGTTTGTGATGGCAGACATCCCCGGAATCATAGAGGGGGCGAGCGAGGGCAGGGGACTCGGATTGCGGTTCCTGAGACATATAGAGCGCAACTCGTTGCTGCTCTTCATGGTGCCCGGCGATACGGACGATATAAAGAAGGAATATGAGATACTGCTCAACGAACTGAGAAATTTCAATCCCGAGATGCTTGACAAGCACAGGGTGCTGGCAGTGACAAAGAGCGATCTGCTCGACGACGAGTTGATAGAAATGCTCCGCGAGACACTGCCCGATGATGTGCCCGTGGTTTTCATTTCGTCTGTGGCCGGAATAGGGCTCAACGAATTGAAAGATACACTGTGGCGTGAGCTTAACAGCGAGAGCAACAAGTTGCAAGGTATCATCACAAGCGATAATATAGTGCATCGTGACAAGGACATGACCCGCTTCTCGGCGGAGCTGTCGGCAGAGGGCGAGGATGATGATATCGAATATATAGACGACGTGGAAGACTGTATAGAAGACCTCGACGACTTCGAGTACGAGGAGGAAGAGGATGAGTAGTCCTGTGCTCAGGTACTATGAGATGGGGCATGGCGTGACAGCTTTCAGCAGTACGCGGCATGGTGGATGCGGCAAAGGCACTTACGGCTCTTTCAACGTGAACAAATATTGCGGTGACGAGCCTGCGGCCGTGGCCGAAAATCGGCGGATGCTGTGCGCGGAGCTTGGCATCGGCACCGACAATCTCGTTGTTCCGCATCAGACACACGGCACCGCTGTGCGCCGGATTGCAGCCGGGTTCGTATCGTTGTCTGCCGATATGAGGGACATGTTGCTTGAAGGTGTCGATGCGGTGATGACCGATGTGAAAGGTATGTGTGTGGGAGTGTCTACGGCCGACTGCATACCGATACTGCTTTATGATGCCCGTCATGGAGCCTGTTGTGCCGTTCATGCCGGTTGGCGTGGTACGGTGGCACGTATTGTGGAACGGGCTGTTGACGAAATGGCGGCTCACTACGGTACGCAAGCCGAAATGTTGACAGTCGTCATAGGCCCGGGCATATCGCAGGAGGCTTTCGAGGTGGGTGATGAGGTATATGAAGCGTTCGACCGTGAGGGTTTCACGATGGGGCGCATTGCCCGCAGATACGACAAGTGGCATATCGATTTGTGGGAGTGCAACCGTATTCAACTGATTTCAAAAGGTGTCAATCCCGATAAGATATTCATCGACGGTACGTGCACTTACAAGAACTGCGGCGAGTTTTTCTCGGCTCGCCGTCTCGGAACTGGATCGGGGCGCATATTCACGGGGATAATGATGAAATGACTACTGACGAAACAATAAATATAAACCGATGGTTGGACTTAGAAAGATATTACTGTCAACAGTGCTTGTCGCAGCCATGACAGCGGCGGCGAAAGATGAGTTTACAATGCTCGAGCAGCAGCAGATAAGCATAGAGACACCCGGATTGTTTGCTGGTTCGGCCGCTTTCTCGGTGGATTTCGCCGGTCTGCGCCCTGCGGAATACTGTTTTCCGCTGCCTGTGGGCAAGGCAAAGGCGGTGAAAGACAATTGGCTTGAGATAACCACGGCTCACGGAGACGCGGTCAAGGCGATGTTCTCCGGAACGGTGCGAATGTCCAAAAAGCATCAGACACTTGGCAATGTTATCGTCATCAGGCACGAAAACGGACTGGAGACGGTATACGGATACAATGCGCAGAACCTTGTGAAGGTTGGCGATGGAGTGAAAGCCGGACAGACGGTGGCCATTGTCGGAGGCGATAAGGGACGTGTGTTTTGCATGTTCTCTGTGATGGTCAATGGCGGAAGGATAAATCCGGCCACGCTCATCGGTATTAATTCGCATCGCCTGCTGCGGCAGACGGTGATGTTCAAGAAGACCGCTTTCAATGTGGATCTCAGTGTGGTGACACCCGATAAACTGGGAGATAAAGCACTATCGGCTGCCGGTAAGGCAGGCGATATGGGCACCAATCCGTTTGCGGGCGGCAATAAGTTCTCGCTGAATTTGGCAAATCTTGATGCCGGAGAGTGGTGCTATCCGTTGGCTGGGGCAAAGGTGATAAGTGCGTTTGGGCGTCGTGGAGGCCGCCGGCATACCGGTGTTGATATCAAGACCCGGCCTAACGATAATATCCTGGCTGCTTTTGACGGTGTTGTGACTATGTCACAGACGTATAGCGGATACGGAAAGTGTATAAAAATACGCCATAGAAGTGGTATCGAGACACTGTACAGTCATAATTCCAAGAACCTTGTGAAAGTGGGTGATATAGTGAAAGCCGGTCAGGTGATAGCCCTTGTGGGACGTACCGGCCGCGCCACGACGGAGCATCTGCATTTCGAATGTCGTATAAACGGCCAGCCGTTTGACCCCGGAAAGATTTTCAATCATGCCACACATTCGTTGAAAATGGATGTGCTTACGTTCACGAAAAAGGGAAGTAGCGTGTCTATAACATCCGGAAAAAATTATATCGCAAAAGGGAAGTGATGCTGTTTTCTCATCGGTTGCCGGCGGTGGAAGTGTGATGGCTTTGTGTTTCCGGCTTTTTTTGCTATGTATCGTGGTGCGTTCAATGTTAATTAGCTGTATAATGAAAAACCAGGCTCGTCAATCATTGGCGAGCCTGGTTTTATTATTATTACCTGTTTGTTTTCCTTAATATCGTCTGTCTGTTGTCTTTTAAATACAGGGTTATTGTCTTTTTGTTATTGACATATTGTTATTTATAACCACGCTTGTTGGTTTTCTTGCTTCAACTTTGTTTCTATCGGATAGCGTATTATACCGTCAGTTGTATTTCAATATCTGTCCGGGCATGAGGCGTATTCTCTTGCCTATCCTGTTCAGTTTGCACAGCGCATCGACCGTGGTGCCGCGTTTACGGGCAATTGAAGATAGAGTCTCGCCGGAGCGGACTTTGTGGAAGCGCACGTCTGTAGCGTAAGAGGCAGCTGGTGCCGCTGTTGCCAACTCAATGTCTTCGTTGTCTTTATCGCTGTTGCCTGTTGATTTTCCACCCACTCCGCGCAGACGGTTGGCTATAGCCGACTCACCCTCGTATGTGTCGCGACGGAACATATAGTTGTCGTTCACAACGTCTTGGTTTCTGAAATCGAACATTATTGCCGGATTGAGAGCCACTCCGCAGAGGCGTGTCTCGAAATGCAGGTGCGAACCAGTGCTTCGTCCGGTGTTTCCACCGAGGCCTATCGGGTCGCCTGCTTTGACCTCATCGTTCTCTGCCACGAGATGTTTGGACATGTGTCCGTATATTGTCTCAAGGCCGTTGTAGTGGCGGATTACCACATATTTGCCATATCCGCGTGCCTCGTATCTTACAATTCTTACTTTTCCGCTGAATGCCGCACGTATAGTGTCGCCGATATATACTTTCACGTCGATGCCTTTGTGTTGACGGCCCCAACGGTGTCCGAAGTTGGAAGTGACGACTCTGCTGGTTGTCGGCATGCAGAATCCGCGGAGATTGATATTGAATGAGTCGGGCAGTGCGGTAGCTTTATGTGCGTAGCGGTTGTCCCATTCGTTGTAAAGATCGGCCGACGGAGATTCCAATTGCTCGTTCTGTATGAGTCTGCTCAATGCGACAGAGTCTACGGCTTTCATCTTTTTGTCTATCGGTGCCTGCTTTGCAAGCAAATCCTGAGCCACCGACGGTATGGCGCTTAATGATAAGCACGCGGCAATGGCAACAGTTCTAATCTTATTCAGTATCATAAATTGTTTCAGTCAAAAAAATAAAAAATGCGTTTTGGTTAAGTAGCATGGCACAGAATAATTCATAATCCAATTACAATATGCCAATGACTGTTCGTAATATGAACGTTGCAAAGATAGCAAATATTTTATAATTATGTGCCATATTAACACAAATTGTGTGTTAATTAACACTTAAATCTTAATAAAAGGGCTTGATTTATAATTAATTGACTGATAGCGGTATGTGGTTGTTGGATGATCGGAAGCCTTTTTCACTGTATTGTCATGATATCGCGGCCCAGTTTATTTCTGTCTTGCGCAGTTCTTTCAACCTGTTCCACAGCGTTGCGTATTTCGGTTGTATGCATTCAGGGTCATTTTCAATTATGTCTTGTGCCTCGTCTCTTGCCATCTGCACAATCTGTCCGTCCCGTGCTATGTCCGCAATTTTCAGGTCGAAGGCCATTCCGCTCTGTTGTGTGCCTTCAAGGTCGCCCGGGCCGCGTAGTTTCAAGTCGGCCTCGGCTATGCGGAATCCGTCGCATGTGTCGCACATAATATCAATGCGCTTACGGGTATCATCGCTCATTTTGATGGATGTCACGAGGATGCAGAACGACTGTTCGGCTCCGCGGCCCACTCTGCCGCGCAACTGGTGCAACTGGGACAGGCCGAAACGCTGTGCGTCGAAGATTACCATTACTGATGCGTTGGGCACGTTTACGCCTACTTCTATCACTGTGGTGGCTACCAGTATCTGTGTCTCGCCGCTTACAAACTTGCGCATTTCCTCTTCTTTCTCTTTCGGTTTCATGCGCCCGTGAACTTTGCTTAACCGGTATTCGGGAAACACCTGGCAAAGCGTATCATATCCTGTCTCAAGGTTTTTGAGGTCGCTCTTCTCGCTTTCTTCTATCAGCGGGAATACGATATACACCTGTCGGCCAGCGTTTATCTGTCTGCGTATGCCGTTGTAGAGGCTTGCCATTCTTGTGTCTGGAATATTGGTTGTCACCACCGGTTTTCTGCCGGGCGGCAATTCGTCTATCACGCTCACGTCCAGGTCGCCATAGAGGGTCATCGCCAGTGTTCGGGGAATGGGGGTGGCGGTCATCACGAGAACGTGCGGCGGTCTCTCACTCTTGCCCCACAGCCTTGCTCGCTGTGCCACGCCGAAGCGGTGTTGCTCGTCCACCACAACGATGCCGAGGCGCGAGAACCTCACGGTGTCTTCTATCACGGCGTGTGTTCCCACGAGAATTTTTATCTCTCCCGACAGCAATCCTTCAAGTACCCCTTGCCGGCGTTTGCCTTTCACTATCCCGGTGAGCAGTTCCACGCGTATATCCATGTCACCTATAAACTCGCCGATGGTGGCGAGATGCTGTTCGGCGAGTATCTCGGTAGGGGCCATTATGCATGCTTGGAAGCCGTTGTCGAGCGCTATCAGCATGGCCATCAGCGCCACGAGTGTTTTCCCCGAGCCTACATCGCCTTGCAGAAGGCGGTTCATCTGCCGTCCCGAGTTCATGTCGCTCCTTATCTCACGCACTACTCTTTTCTGCGCTTCGGTGAGCGGGAAGGGCAGGTTGTTGCGGTAAAAGCCGTTGAACAATTCACCCACGCGGGCGAAATTGTATCCACGATACTTGCGCCTGTGGTCGCTGGCATACCTTACGATATTCAATTGCACATAGAAAAGCTCCTCGAATTTGAGTCTCAGTCGGGCACGTTCGAGTTCCCGTGCGTTTTTGGGATAGTGTATCGTGCGCAGCGCTTCGTCTCTCGACATCAGGTGATGTTTGGCCGTGATGAAGTCGGGCAGAGTCTCTTTTATCGGTGTGTTGATGCGTTCGAGCATGCTTTTGGTGAGCCGTTCGAGCGTGCGCGACGTTATTCCGCTCTTCTTCATCTTCTCCGTCGTGGAGTAATAGGGCTGCAATCCCATGCCTTGCAGCTCCATGCCGTCGGCCGGATCGATTTCCGGGTGAACCACGTTGACACGTCCGTTGAATACTGTCGGTTTTCCGAAGACAATATACTCGGTACCTATCTTATATGTCTTCTTTGCGTATTTTCCTCCGTTAAACCACGTCAGGTCCATTATTCCCGTGCCGTCGGTGAAGTGGGCCACCACCCGTTCTTTACGGGGTCCCATCTCGAATGTCTCGAAACTCAGTATGCGTCCACGTATCTGGACGAACGGCATGTCGCCTGTCAGTTCCTTGACCGTATACAGCCGGCTGCGGTCGACATACTTATAAGGAAAGTACATCAGCATGTCGCCGAACGAGGCGATGCCCAGTTCGGTGCCCAGTATTTTCTTCCTGCTCGGTCCCACGCCGGGCAGGAACTGTATGTCTTGGCTCAATATGTCGGTCATGGTGTCGTTTCAGCGGGCGAGCGCCTCGGCCACTTTCAGGTCGAAAGGCGTCGTTATCTTTATGTTTTCCCTGTTTCCGTCAACGAGTGTTATGGCGTGTCCCATGCTTTCCGCCACCGAGGCGTCGTCTGTGAAAGCCCCGGTGTATTCCTGCCGGTATGCGTTTTTCAGCAGGCCGATGTCGAATGCCTGCGGTGTCTGCACCAGTTTGTAGGCGTCTCTCGGCACCGTGCCTTCACTTACGTGGCGCAAGGTCTCCACCACAGGTATAACCGGCACCGCCGTCCCCGTGTTCCTTGCCGTGTCGTAGCAGCGGCGTATGACCTCGATAGAGGGAAACGGGCGTACTCCGTCGTGCACACCAACCACTCCGTTCGCATTGTCGGGAATGGCCGACAGACCGTTTTTCACTGAGTGAAACCGTGTCGCCCCGCCCTTTACTATGATATGCGGTATGTCAAACGAATGTTTTTCGCACAGTCCGTGCCAATACTCCTGTTGGCTTTCGGGCAGCACGAGAACTATGCTCATGGTGCTGTCATAGTCGTGAAAACGCCTTATGGTGCGCATGAGCACGGGTATCCCGCCGACAGGCAGAAACTGTTTGGGCATGTCGCTTCCCATGCGCAGTCCCTTACCACCGGCCACTATTATGACGTAATCTCCCATTTTGTCTGCCTTTTGTTCGTGATATATGCTTTATGATGTCTTGCCTGCCGTTCTGTGAAGCTGTAGGGCTGATAACGTTATGTTGTCATTTGCCGGCGGCAATGAGATGCAGATACATCATGCCCTTTGTCACTTCGTGTGCCGTGGCTTCGTCTGTGAGCGTGGCGAGCAGTTCGTAGGCAAACGGGAAAGTGGCGGCAGGGCCTTCGCCTGTCGTTATGTTGCCGTCTGTGGTGAACAGGTCGGCTGTGTATTGAGCGCCTTCGAGATACTTCTCGAATCCCGGGTAGCATGTGGCACGGCGTCCTTTGAGCAGTCCCAGATTGCCGAGCACCATCGGAGCGGCGCATATAGCGGCTATTTTTCCGCCTTTCCTGTCCTGTTCCAGCAGTGCGTCGCGCACTCCCTTGTGGTCGTTGAGGTTGGTCGCTCCGGGCATTCCGCCGGGCAATACCAGCATGTCGGCATCGGCGAAGTCGGCCTGTCCGAAGGCCATGTCGGCCATTACGGTCACCCCGTGCGCCGTGTTTACGGCCGTGCCGTCTTTTATACTCACTGTTTTCACGTCCACGCCCCCGCGCCGCAGTATGTCTACGGTAGCCAGTGCTTCGACATCTTCAAATCCGTCTGCGAGGAATACATATACTTTTGCCATGATGATATTGTTTTGTTGATTATTCTATACATGCGAGATAAAGCCCGATCGTGTCTTTGAGGCCCATGTACAGGGCATCGCAGATAAGCGCATGGCCTATGCTCACCTCGTCTACCCACGGTATTCGGGCGTGGAAGTAACTTAGGTTTACCAGACTGAGGTCGTGTCCTGCGTTGAGACCGAGACCGGACTTGCGTGCCTCTACCGCCGCTTCGACGAACGGAGCGATGGCCGCTTCCCTGTCGGCGGCATATCCGGCGGCATAAGGCTCGGTGTAGAGTTCCACACGGTCGGTGCCGCACTCCATGGCGTGTGCCACCATCTCTGCGTTCGGATCTACGAATATCGACGTCCGTATGCCCGCTTCCTTAAATCTGCCGATGACGTCGGTGAGAAACGTTTTGTTGGCTTTAGTGTCCCATCCGTGATTTGACGTGAGCTGATCTGCCGCGTCGGGCACGAGCGTGACCTGTGTGGGGCGTGTTTCGAGAACAAGGTTTATATAGCTTTCGGTCGGGTTCCCCTCGATGTTAAGTTCCGTTTTTATCAGCGGGCGTATGTCTCTCACGTCTTGGTAGCGTATGTGTCTCTCGTCCGGTCTCGGGTGCACGGTGATACCCTGCGCTCCGAAAAGCTCACAGTCGAGCGCCACTTTCAGTACATCGGGATTGTTCGCTCCCCGTGCGTTTCGTATTGTGGCAACTTTGTTGATGTTTACGCTTAATTTCGTCATTTATGCAATTAATTTAATTTGTTTTCTTCCGTTTTCGTCAAAATTAAGTAAATTTGCGGAAATATTCATCCGCAAATTTACGAAATGTTTGTCAAATAAAGGCATTGCATTTGGATAAAAGAGATATAAACAAGGATTTTTATGACATCACGAAAACTCAAGTTCGCGATATTCGGCAATACCTACCAGACATGTAAGTCCGCTGCCATACACCATGTGTTGGCCTGTCTGCGCGACGGCGGAGCGGAAGTGCATATAGACAGGGAGTATTATGATTTTCTCTTGGCTTCAGGCATGATTGTTCCTGATGAGGCGGAAGTGTTTGAAGGTGATGACTTCGATGCCTCTTTCGTTATTTCGATGGGGGGCGACGGCACGTTTCTTAAAGCCGCCGGCCGTGTCGGTGACAAGGAAATACCCATTCTCGGTGTCAACATCGGGCGGCTCGGATTTCTTGCCGGTGTCAACCCCGATGAGTTTGCCGTGTGTTTCCGCTCGCTTTTATCCGGCGATTACGATACCGAATGTCGTGAGGTCATAATGGTCGATACCGATGGAGAGCCGTTTCCCGGATGTTGCCGTGCGCTGAACGACGTGGCGATATTGAAGCGCGACAATGCCTCGATGATTTCTGTCCGCACGATGATAGACGGCGAATACCTTACGACCTTCCGTGCCGACGGCCTTATTGTCAGCACCCCCACCGGCTCCACGGCCTATTCGTTGTCTAACGGCGGTCCGATAATAGTGCCCGGCACGCACGTCTTCTCACTCACGGCGGTGGCACCCCACAGCCTCAATATCCGTCCTATAGTAATACCCGACACATCTACGGTGACACTGACGGTGGAGAGCCGGAGCCACAATTTTCTCGTGGCGGTGGACGGGCGGTCGGAGAAATGCAGCGATGTGACGAGTCTCACCATTCGCAAGGCACCTTATATGGTGCGGATAGTGAAGCGTGCGGGTTATCGTTATTTCGATACTCTGCGCGAGAAGATGATGTGGGGGATGGACAAAAGGGCATGAATGGACTGCCGGCCGTGATTAGCAATGAAAGATACGCATACGAACAACGATTATAAATGGTTTGAAATAGTATCCTGGCTTTGGCGCGTGTCGCGCGGAAACAGGTTGCAGGCCGTGCTCAATGCCGTGCTCGGACTGCTTGGCGTGGCCGTGAGTCTCGGTTCTGTGTGGGCCGTGCAGCGGGCCATCGACATAGCGGCGGGTTCGCGTTCCGGTGATTTATATATGGCGGTGTCTGTGATGGCCGGTCTCATATTGTGTGATTTTGCTGTCAATATCGGTAGGGTATGGATTAAAAATATACTTGGGGTAAGAGCGCAGAACCGCATGCAGCGTAAGATGCTCGACGGATTGATACGTGCCGAGTGGAGCGGCAAGGAGCGTTTCCACAGCGGTGACGTGATAAACCGTCTTGAACAGGATGTCGGTGCCGTGGTGGTTTTTGTCACCGAGACCATACCCAATGCCATTTCCGTATTGGCGATGTTTGCCGGTGCTTTTGTGTATCTCATGCGTATGGATACCGTGCTGGCTTTCATTACGGTTGGCATTCTTCCTGTTTTCATTCTTGCCAGCCGTGTATATATGAGTCGCATGAGGCGGTATACCCGAAGTGTGAGAGCGTGTGACAGCCGTGTGCAGAGTATATTGCAGGAGTCGGTGCAGCACAGGATGCTCGTCAAGACGCTCGAATGTGGCGGGGAGATGCTCGGACGCCTCGACGATGGGCATGCCGAATTGCGCTCGCATGTTCGTAAACGTACTGTGTTTTCCGTATATTCCAATTTCGTTCTCAACGCGGGGTTCTCGCTTGGATATATCATAGCCTTCCTTTGGAGCGCTGTAAGGCTCTATCACCATACGCTGACTTTCGGCGCCATGACCGCCTTTCTGCAACTTGTGTACCGCATACAGGGGCCGGCGAGGGATATGACCAAGCTCGCTCCGGCTTTTGTGTCGGTGTTCACGGCTGCCGAGCGACTGATGGAACTTGAAGACATACCGCACGAGGTGCAAGGCAGCGGTGTCATGCTCGGCGGGGCGTGCGGTGTCCGGCTTATCGGTGTGAGCTATATTTACGGCGGCAGCGCACGCAGGGTGATAGACAATTTCTCTTTCGACTTCAAGCCCGGCAGTTGTACGGCGATACTCGGCGAGACCGGAGCCGGCAAGACAACACTCATAAGGATGATGCTTGCGCTGATAAGTCCGGGGGAAGGGCTGGCACAGATTTACGACACGGCGGGAAACGTTCATGAGCTGTCGCCACTCACACGGTGCAATTTTGTATACGTGCCGCAAGGGAACACGCTCCTTAGCGGAACCATACGTGACAATCTGCTGCTCGGTCGCCCGACGGCTACGGACGACGAGATGAATGCCGTATTGCGGCAGGCTTGTGCCGATTTTGTGTTCGACCTGCCCGACGGTCTTGACACCGTGGCGGCTGAGGCGGGCGGTGGCCTGAGCGAGGGGCAGGCCCAGCGGATAGCGATTGCCAGGGCGTTACTGCGTGACCGGTCGGTGTTGCTGTTTGACGAGGCTACGAGTGCGCTCGATCCGGAGACCGAACGTAGGCTGCTGACCAACATATTGAGTGGAAGCGACAAGACTGTGATATTCATCACTCACCGTCAGGCGGTGGTGGACTATTGCGACAGTGTTCTGACGGTTGAGGAGAACAGGTGCGATTGACAGCTGTTCACTATTCGGAAATAATATTATGAAATGTCTTTCACGACCTGTTTGATTTTGTAAAAACCGAGGTCGTAAACGGTCTTTGTCAGTGTGAATATGGTCAGTTGTCTGTCAGCGGTAAGGTGATGATAATACGTGTACCGTCCTTATAGTTCTTGTCTATCGACAGACTGCCGTCGAGTTGTTCGGCTATCTGCCGTGACAATGGGAGGCCGATGCCCAGTCCGCTTTTGAATTCGTCCATTTTGTAGAAAAGGTCGAAGACCTTGTTTATTTGATCTTCGGGGATGTACTCACCGGGGTTGGCGATGCTTATCACCACGTTTTCCCGTTTATCGTCAAGGCTGCATTCTATTACGACCGCTTCTCCGTTACCGAACTTACAGGCATTGTCAATCATGTTGTCGAGTATGTTTGATATGCCGGCTGCGTTGGTTTTGATTTTCAGATTGTCTTTTACTGATGTCTCGAATATAATCTCTGGAGCGTCGGGCTGTTTTTCTCTAAGTCTTGCCACGGCTTTTCGGCAGATATCGTTGCATGGCACAATGTCGTTTTTGCTCATATAGCTTGTGCTCGCTTCCGATGAGATATAAAGAAGATTGTTTATTATTTTGACTATCTGATTCGAGCTGTCGGATATTCTTTTCGCTATGTCGCTCCTTTCTTCATGTGATAACTGGAAGTCGGGCACACTCATGATTTGGGCGAAGCCCGATATGATGTTCAGTGGGGTGCGTATCTCGTGGCTCATGTTGTTTCTTATAGTGTCTTTCATCCGTTCGGCTTCCTGTGCCTTGTCTCTCATCACTTCGAGGTTGCGGTTCTTGCGTGCTATTTTTTTCAGGTATCTGTTCCTGTTTTTTACCACCAGTCCCAGACATACGATTATTACAAATGCCATGGCGGTGATGAGCGTGAGCACCATGTTTGTCATCTTGTCTTTCTCCGCCTTGCTTCTGATTTTTGTTATCTCGATATCGTTTTCAACCTCGTAAAGGTCGTCTATCATCACTTCGTTGCTGACAGAATCCTTGAACTGCATGTATTCTTTAAGCGCGTCGTATGCCGCGGCCAGGTTGCCAGACATCTCGTATATCTTGTTTTTCATCTTGTAGCGGTCTATGTTTGTCATCATATCGGCCTGCTCCAATGCTTTGTCGTACTCGCCGCATGCGGCGTGGTATGCCATCCGTACGTATGTGATGTAAGTCTCGCTGAATTCCGGACCGTACTCTTTTTTCAGGCGCATGTAGTTGTTGTATTCCTTTTTCACCGCCACCCGGTCTTTGTTGAAAAACTCGGCTATGACCTTGAAGCCCACTATGTCGCTGTATTCGTATTTCATCCTTTCCGGATTTATCAGTGAGAGGGCCTTGTTCAGATCTTTGAGTGCCTGCTTGGGATGGTCTTCCATTCTCACGTTGGCCAACTCCTTGTATATCTGTACTTTGAAAAGCGTATCTTTGTCATCGGCCTCTTCAAGTGCCTTTTTCAGATATTTCTCTCCCATCATGATGTTGCCTTGCAGTGAGTATATTATGCCCATCATGTATGTCGCGTTGTGGAGTTCGTCGGAACATTTGCGCCATTTCATGTCTTTCGACATCTCGACGGTTTTCCTCATGGCCTTGAAGAAGTGGTTGAAGTTTATGTCGTATATGATTTCGCTTTGCCATGCGTTGTAGAAGTTGTGCATGTTTCCGCCCGCGAGGCAGTATGCCTTGTATTTGGTTGTGGCATCATAGAAAGCTTCTTTGTCGGTGGTGTTGAAGTATTTGCGCATGTCATCCATCAACTTTTTAGACACAGAGTCGATCTGTTGGTCGCCTGCCGCGGAAGCATGGCCTGCCTTAAATACGCATAAAGGCAATATGACGATTATAAAAAGCCGTCTTAATATCATTGATTTAATATTTCACAAATTGTACATAAGTTCCGCAAAGGTAGCCATTAAATGTCAAAAAAACTTTGCGGGGGGGGTAAAAATAGCGAAATAAATGTGAAATATTGCAAACAAAAACACGGTGTAATGACTTTAATTTCCGCCATCACCCGTATGCCGGTTTTTGCGTTCAGTGCTTGCGTCTGTTGGCCCGTTGCTCACGGTATTTGGCTTTTTGCCGTGCCGATCCGCTTCCGTGTGCGCCGGTTATATATTTCTTTTTCTTGGCCTTGGTTTTCACTTTGCCGTTGTCTTCGTCTTTTCTGGGGCTGTTTCTGAATACTACGCCGCCACCCGCTATGATCTCGTCTATGTTGTCTCCTATGCTCATTTCTTTTCGGTTTATTCTCTTTTATAATGTACGGGATGTGTCTTACAGTGGTATTGTGAAAATAAAAGATAAGGAGTCGCGGGATTTTCAGCGTACTAACGAATCCTTTATCTCCTTATCTTTTGTAGTTGTTTATCAGTGATGGAAGAGGCGCACGCCCGTGAACGCCATGGCGATGTCGTATTTGTCGCAAGTCTCTATCACGTTGTCGTCACGCACCGAGCCGCCGGCCTGGGCAATGTATTGCACTCCGCTCTTGTGGGCTCGCTCTATGTTGTCTCCGAATGGGAAGAAAGCGTCGCTTCCGAGTGCCACGCCGGTGTTGCGGGCAATCCACTCTTTTTTCTCTTCCATGGTGAGAACCTCGGGCTTCTCCTTGAAGAACATCTGCCATGTGCCCTCGCGCAGCACGTCGTCGTGGTCTTCGCTGATATATACGTCGATAGTATTGTCACGGTCGGCACGGCGTATTTTGTCTGCAAATGGCAGGTTCATTACCTTGGGGTGCTGTCTGAGCCACCATATATCAGCCTTGTTTCCGGCGAGACGCGTGCAGTGTATGCGGCTCTGCTGGCCGGCGCCGATGCCTATTGCCTGTCCGTCTTTGACGTAGCACACGGAGTTGCTCTGCGTGTATTTAAGGGTGATGAGGGCAATGATGAGGTCCCGGCGTGCTTCGTCGGTGAATGTTTTGTTTTTTGTGGGGATGTTCTCGAAGAGAGACGGGTCGTTGAGGTCTATCTCGTTGCGTCCCTGTTCGAATGTCACTCCGAACACTTGCTTGCGCTCTATCTGCTCGGGTATGTAGTTGGGGTCGATTTTTATCACGTTATACGTGCCTTTGCGCTTGTCTTTGAGTATCTCGATTGCCTCGGGAGTGTAGTCGGGCGCTATCACTCCGTCGCTCACCTCGCGCTTTATCAGTGTGGCCGTGGCGGCGTCGCAGGTATCGCTCAGGGCCACGAAGTCACCGTAAGAGCTCATGCGGTCCGCTCCTCTGGCACGTGCGTATGCGCATGCTATTGGTGAAAGCTCTTTCACGTCGTCCACGAAATAAATCTTTTTCAGTGTGTCGTCGAGTGGCAGTCCTACGGCTGCTCCGGCGGGAGACACGTGCTTGAACGAGGCTGCGGCGGGCAGTCCGGTTGCGGCTTTCAACTCTTTGACAAGCTGCCAGCTGTTCAATGCGTCGAGAAAGTTGATGTATCCCGGGCGGCCGTTAATCACTTCGAGCGGCAGTTCGCCCTCGGTCATGAATATGCGTGAGGGCTTTTGATTCGGATTACATCCGTACTTCAATTCCAATTCTTTCATAATCAATTATTATTTAGCTGCCGCAAAGTTACTTATTTTATGTGAGATATGCAAAAAGGCTTTCCCGCTTTTCTCTGTATTGTTGTCGTGTTTATTTGCAAAGCCTCTCTTTATAAACCCGTGTACTCGCGGCAATGGTGTCTTGCATGCCGTATGCGTAAGTGGCGGCTGCATAAGACAAGGCGTGGCAACCCGCCTTCGGATTGCCACGCCTGATAAATCTTTCCTTGGATAGCGCGCGATATTATTTCGCGATGGCTCTTCTTCTCTCCTTGATGCGTGCTTTCTTACCTGTGAGATTACGCAGGTAGTACAACTTGGCGCGACGAACCTTACCATACTTGTTCACCTCGATGTTGTCGATATTGGGTGACTCGATGGGGAAGATACGCTCCACACCTACCGTTCCCGACATCTTGCGGACGGTGAAACGCTTCTTGTTGCCGTGGCCGGAAATCTTGATTACTACACCGCGGTAGAGCTGTATACGCTCTTTTGAGCCCTCGACGATTTTGTAAGCGACAGTGATTGTGTCACCGGATCTGAATTCCGGGAACTGTTTGCCGGTTGCAAATGCTTCTTCAGCAACTTTAATTAAATCCATTTTCTTCTGATAATTAAATTTGTTCTTGTCGTTCTGGCGCAACATAGCGGGCAACACGTAACTTCCCGTCAGCGATTACGCCGAAAAGCGGGTGCAAAGTTAGTATATTTTATTGGAACGGGCAATTTTGGCGGCTCTTTTTTTGCGTGTTATCCCATTTTTATTAATTTTGCGTCAAAATATTATTGATGATGAACAAGTTTATAATCAAATTGTCGTTGTCCTTTTTTGTCATCATGGCCATGGCGGCGTGTGCGGCAAGTCACTATCATGTGGTGTCGGCGGAACGTACCGTAATACTTATAGACAGTACCTTCGACGCCGCTCCCGATGAAGTTGCCGCCGCTTTTATAGAGCCTTACAGTCAGGTGGTTGACAGCGTGATGCGGCCGGTGGTGGGACACTCGGCACGGTATATGGCTGCCCGGCGTCCGGAAAGCGCATTGTCCAATTTGCTTGCCGACATACTCGTTTGGGCGGCTTCGGGCTATGATGAGAAGCCGGTGATGGGCGTTTATAATGTGGGCGGCATACGGGCTGCTTTGCCAGAGGGGACGGTCACTTATGGAGACGTGCTCGAGATAGCGCCGTTTGAGAACAAGATATGTTTTCTCACTCTTGCCGGCAAAGATTTGTTGCTGTTGTTTGAGAACATCGCCGCGGCCGGAGGTGAGGGTGTCAGCAGTGGGGTTGAACTTGTGATAACACATGACGGACGTCTTGCCGGTGCCAGACTTCATGGCAAGGAAATAGATCCTGCGGCCGATTACCGTATAGCCACCATCGATTATCTGGCCGAGGGAAACGACAAGATGGATGCTTTCCTGTCGAAAAAGGATTTCAATTCGCCTCAGGCCGCAACCAATGATACACGGTATATTATATCCGACTATTTCCGTGCGAAGGAGAAGGAAGGGGTAGTGGTAGACGCAAAGATTGAGGGGCGTGTCACGATAAAGTGACGAAAATTTATTTTTCGGTTTGAATGGCGGCCCAAGACTGTGATGTGTGGCCTTTAATCCGGCAAGGAGCCGTCATGTGGCTGATGATTGATTGACTGCATGTTGGTGGGTGGTTGCCGGCCGATAGGATGTGTTCAGTCGCGGAGTTAATGATAATTGTTATTTATTCAAACAGAAGGCAATGAAAAAATATATATTGACAGCCGTTGTTTGCCTGCTGGCATTGTCGGCGGAAGCACAGAAAAAGCTCGTAGTTTTGCATACGAACGATACTCACAGCACGGTAATGCCGCTGAGCAGGAACCTTAACGATACGATGAAAGCCGGGCGGGGCGGTTATCTGCGGCGGATAGCTATGTTGAAAGAGGAGCGTAAGGCCAATCCTGGCCTGTTGTTGTTCGACAGCGGCGATTTCTCTCAGGGCTCACCTTATTATACCATGTATGAGGGTGATGTGGAAGTGGGGCTTATGAACATTATGAAATACGATGCCGTGGCAATAGGTAACCATGAGTTTGATTTCGGGCTTGATAATATGGCACGGCTGTTTCGCAAGGCAGAGTTTCCCATTGTGTGTGCCAATTACGATTTCAGTGGCACCGCCGTGGATGGATTGGTAAAGCCTTACGTCGTGTTGAAGCGTTCGGGACTGCGTATCGGCGTGTTCGGCTTGTCGCCTAAGCTTAGCGGACTTGTGTCGGAAAAGAACTATCCCGGTGTCAGGTACATTGACCCTCGGATTGCGGCGCCACGTGTGGCGGCTATGTTGAAGGGTAAAGAGAAGTGTGATGTGGTGATATGCCTGTCGCATCTGGGTTGGGACTTGAAGCCGGATATGGACGACAGTACGATGATTGCGGCAAGCAGGGATATCGATTTGGTGCTTGGCGGGCACTCGCACAGCTATTTTACGGACTTAGAGTGGGTGCGCGATGCTGCCGGACATAATGTTCCTGTTGACCAAAACGGTAAGCACGGCATATTCATCGGCAGGATAACGATGAGTATCGAGAGTAAAAAATAATAGTGATTGTCTTTTCGCGGTCGGTTTGTACGGCCGTCTTGTGGGGGCTATACGGAATGAACTGACGGTCATTCGAAATAGAAGGTGAGCACGATCATCTTGCTGTGACCGGCCGTTACCGAGTTCGCATAGGCTTTCATGCTGGTGTTCTGGAGTTCGTTGGCATGGTTTTTGTCGAGTGCGTTGGACAGGCTGTAACAGAATTTCAGTTCCGGTATCAGTTTGAAGAACGGCAGGTAGAAGTCGCATCCGAGTCCAATCTCCACGAAAGTATCGTACCGTTTCAGTCTGAGGTAGTCCTGTGCTTTGCCTGTCAGGTTTATCGCCGGACTTATTCCCGCCATTATGTACGGCCTGTGGTTGTTAAATCGCTGTGCGCTGAACTTCAGGTCGATAGGCAACGTGATATACGTGTTCTTCATGTCCTGTGTTACTTCGGTAGGCATGCCGTTATCGTCGAGCCGCGACAGGTTCCTGAACACAAGGTGTTTTGCCCCGAAGTGCATCGTTGGTGTAAAGCGTGCCGACAGATGATCGTTTATTCTCATCTCGGCGGTGACCCCCACGCTGAATCCCGGATTCCAGTTGTCTGCGTCGCACAGTATCGTCTGTGTTGTCTGCGCGCCGTTCTCTTCCGTTATTATCTGTGGTCCCACGTTCTGGAATTCGATGTCCTGCAAGTGCATTCCCACGAGAATACCGAAGTGAAGCGGCCGCAGGTCTATGTACGGTTTGTTCTGCGCTATGCGCTCCTGTGCCGCCGTGTTTGTACATACGGCCCATATCATGATGATGTACAGTATCCTCTTCATATCATATAAATAACGTGATTTTAATCCACTTATTATATAACGCGCTATTTCGACATTGTATAAATAGACAAAATATCTACCTGTCAGCAGGTATATGTCGAATTAAATTAGTACATTTGCATCCTAAATTATTGGTATTAATTTTATAAAACATTTGTAATTATGGCTTACGTTATTAATGATGATTGTATCGCATGCGGTACATGTATCGATGAGTGTCCCGTAGGAGCTATATCTGAGGGCGATAAGTATTCAATTAATCCCGAGACTTGCACCGAGTGCGGTACTTGCGCCGATGTTTGTCCGTCTGAGGCTATCAGCCTTCCCGCTTAATTGTTTCTTATTATAAAGGAAGTAAAAGACAACGGGATTCATCTTTTGATGGGTCCCGTTGTTCTTTTTTCTTTTATTCCTTTGCCTTTTGTCTTAATTCCGTCGCTTTTAATGCTCGTACCTTAGTCCGTTCGTATTTGGTGTCGCTGTTTTTTTATGGCGGCCATATAGCTTACCGGCTGCATCCGGCTTTTATGCCGTGATGATGTCGCCTGTGTCGCAAGTCAAGTGCCGCCGGCTTGGTATATGCTTCTTTGTCAGATATATTTGGCAATAGTATCCAGGCAGACTTTACTGTTGATAGGCTTCGACAGGAAGTCATCGCATCCGGCGTTCATCGCTGCCAGCCGGTCGTTCTCAAACGCGTTTGCCGTGAGCATGATGATCGGAAGTTCCGGGGTGGCGTCTTTTATGATTCGTGTGGCCTCGAGTCCGTCCATGACCGGCATTTTGAGATCCATCAGTATAAGGTCTATCCCGCCTTTTTCCGATATTTCCACAGCCTCTCTGCCATTGTGTGCCCTCACTATCTGATAATTGCGTTTCAGGATGTATGTCATCAGGATATAGTTGCTCTCGTTGTCTTCCGCGATTAATATCGTCTTCATTGTCTTCCGCTTTTTTTGTTAAAGGACTATTGTTTACTTGATGTTAATATGCAATCGGGCCACATATTGTCAGACGGATGTCCCGCTATGTGGCCCGTTTGTTTTTATTCTTTTTTCCACAGTTTGCTCATGTCTTCGAGCGTTTTGCCTTTTGTCTCGGGCACAATACGCCATACGAAGAGTGCGGCAAACACACATATCACACCATAGAGTCCATAGGTGAACCAATGACCGAAATCAGGATCGCCGGCGGTCTTCATGTTAAACATGGGTACGAATGTGGAACTTACAATCCAGTTGAATATCCACTGGAAGGCAACGGCTATGGCGACCGCCGCGCCGCGTATGGTGTTCGGGAATATCTCGGCTATCAGCACCCAGCATATAGGCCCCCAGCTGAACATGAACGAGGCGCTGTAAATCATGATGCTGAGCATCGTGATGATGCCGAGCGACGGGTTGCCGAAAGTCAGCGCCACGCCGAAAGCGCCTATGGCCATTCCTATCGAGCCGTAGATGAGCAGCGGCTTGCGTCCCCATTTCTCCACCGTGAGAATAGCCACGACAGTGAACAGAATATTGACTATACCCATTATTACGGTCTGCATCATTGGCTTGTCCATGCCCATGTCGGCGAATATTCGGGGAGCGTAGTACAGCACTGCGTTTATTCCCACTGCCTGCTGGAACACGCTGAGCATTATTCCCACGAAAATCACGAGCCATCCGTATGTGAACAGTCGCTCGGTTTTCTCGCTGATCGTGTTCTTGATGTCGGCGAGTATTTTCTCTCCTACTGCGCTTCCGTTTATCTTCTGCAATATGGCCAGCGCCTTTTTGTCTTGGTTTACCATCACCAGGTAGCGCGGTGTCTCGGGCACGAAGCAGATGAGCAGCGCGAACAGTCCGGCCGGTACGGCCTCGCTGCCGAACATATAGCGCCATCCAGTCGTTACCGTCCACAGGTCGCTGTCGGCAGCCACGGCGTTGACACCTTGTCCTATCTGCTCGATAATGGGGTTGGTGTGCTCTCCGAGAATGAGAAAATTCACGAAATAGACCACGAGCTGTCCGAATATTATGGCAAACTGGTTCCATGACACGAGCGTGCCGCGTATGTGAGACGGAGCCACCTCGGCGATATACATTGGGCAGATGGCCGAGGCCAGGCCCACGCCGATACCTCCGAGCACCCGGTATACGTTGAACATCACGAGCAGGTCGTATCTCGGCACGCCGTGCTCGAATATCAGAAATTCGGGAAACATCGAGCCAAGCGCCGATACGAAGAACATCAGTCCTGCGAGAATGAGTGCCTTCTTGCGTCCCAGGTTAGACGCCAGAAAGCCAGACATGGCACTGCCGATGATACATCCGATAAGTGCGCTGGCGCATGTGAAGCCGTGCCATCCGTCTGTGTAAGTGAAGTCTTCGGCACCGAGGAAGAATGCCTGCAATCCTTTCTCTGCCCCCGAGATTACGGCCGTGTCGTATCCGAAGAGCAATCCGCCGAGCACGGCGACCATCACGATAGAGATAAGGTAAGATTTGCTGCCTTTGAGATTTTGTTCCATTTTCTTGTTCAGGTAATATTAGTAGTTGATTTTCTTTATGTTCGTGGCTTTTGTTCTTGAAATGTTATTACGGTCGCCCCGTGGTCTTGTTTTCGCAGGTGTGTGCCGTGCGGCGCCAGACTCGCGGGGCGGTCATTAAAAGTTTTACAAAAATAATACTTTTAAATAAAAATATTCGCTTTTGTGCCAGTTTTTAACTAATTTTGTCCAGTATACTTAATCAATACCTTATAGATTAATGAATTATAGAATGCTTACAAGTGCCGTCCTGTTGACGGCAGCGTTGACTTGCAAGGCACAGTCGAACGTGATGGATGTGAATACGAAAAAGGTGGGAGCAGTGGTTCAGAACACCATGTACGGCATGTTTTTTGAAGACATCAACTATGCTGCCGACGGCGGGCTTTACGGAGAGTTGGTGAAAAACCGCTCGTTTGAGTTCCCGCAGAGTCTCATGGGGTGGCAGACTTTCGGTAACGTAGAGTTGAAAAACGACGGACCTTTCGAGCGTTGTCCGCACTACGTGACGCTGTCGGATCCGGGACACAGAGACCGCCGCACCGGACTTGTGAACGAGGGGTATTTCGGTATTGGGGTGCTCAAAGGCGAAGAATACCGCTTCACCGTATGGGCGAAAGCGCCCAAAGGCACCGGCCGCATAACAGTGCAGCTCATCGACCCCAAGACGATGGGTGAGCGTCAAGAGTTTGCCGGAGCCAGGCTCGATGTCAAGTCTGCCGAATGGGAGAAGTACGAAGTAATCATCAAATCGCCTAAGACCCATGCCGACGCCCGGCTGCGTATATTTCTCGACGGCCGTAATGCCGTGAGCCTTGAGCATGTGAGCCTCTTTCCTGTAAACACATTCAAGAACCGTGACAACGGAATGCGGCGCGATCTCGCCCAGGCACTGGCCGACCAGCATCCCGGAGTGTTCCGTTTCCCCGGCGGATGCATAGTGGAAGGCACAGACCTCGCCACCCGCTACCAGTGGAAAAACACCATAGGGCCGGTGGAGAACCGTCCGCTCAACCAGAACAGATGGCTGCACACGTTCACACACCGCTTCTTCCCTGATTATTACCAGAGCTACGGCCTTGGGTTCTATGAGTATTTCGTGTTGTCCGAGGATATCGGCGCCGAGCCTCTGCCGGTGCTCAACGTTGGAATGGCATGCCAGTTCCAGAACCGTAACGACGAGAAGGCGCACGCCGCTATCGATGAGCTTCAGCCTTATATACAGGACTGTCTCGACCTGATAGAGTTTGCCAACGGCGACACCTCGACAACGTGGGGCCGCAAGCGTGCCGAAATGGGGCATCCGGCTCCGTTCAACATGACGATGATCGGTGTGGGCAACGAGCAGTGGGACGAGATGTATTTCAAGCGGCTCGAACCGTTTATCAAAGCCATCAAGGCCCGTTATCCCAAGATGCGTATCGTGGGTACGAGTGGCCCTGACTCGGAGGGCAAGATGTTCGAGATTGGCTGGAAGGCCATGAAGGAAATGAAAGCAGACCTTGTTGACGAGCATTTCTATCGTCCCGAGACATGGTTCCTCAACAGCGGCCTGCGCTATGAGAATTATGACCGTAAAGGCCCGAAAGTGTTTGCCGGCGAATATGCCTGTCATGGCAAGGGAAAGAAGTGGAACCACTTCGAGACCTCTCTCTATGAAGCCGCTTTCATGACCGATCTTGAGCGCAATGCCGACGTGGTGTGGCTCACGGCATACGCCCCGCTGTTTGCCCATGTGGACGGCTGGCAGTGGCGGCCCGACCTTATATGGTTCGACAACACGCGCATGTTCAAGAGCGTGAGCTACTACGTCCAGCAGATGTATGCCATGAACAAGGGTACCAACGTGCTGCCCCTGACAATGGCCGGCAAGCCCGTGGCGGGACAGGAGGGGCAGAACGGTCTTTTCGCGAGCGCCGTGACAGACAGGAACACGCGTGAGGTGATAGTCAAGGTGATAAATACCGGCAAGACGCCACAGCCCGTAAGCATAAACCTGCTCGGCATGAAAGGCGAGCGGACGGCGGCCACTGTCACACTGACAAGCGACGACCCTGATGCGGAAAATACCCTTGACTACCCCGAGAGGATTGTTCCACAAAGCGGAACGGCACGTTGCGAGGCCGGAAAGAAGAGCACGGTTCTCACCGACAATCTGCCCGCAATGACATTCAGACTGTATAAAGTGAAGATGTGATATGTAATGATAAAGTCACGGATTTAACACTTTGTTTTTCGATGAAATAGAAAACGGAAGCGATACAAATCGCTATATGAAACACGATAGGCCGCTTTTCGCCGGATGGCGAAAAGCGGCTTTTTCCGCAACGGGACGCTCGTTGGAGTCCGTTCGGTTGCCGGTTGCGTTGCGTTTGGATACTCGTCGGATCGCGTTTAGCGTCTAAACGGAAACCAACGGGATACTAAACAGAAAAAATCTGTGAGGCAGATGAGGCGGGTATTGTTGTGGAAACAGGGGTGATAGATGTATCGTGTTGGTACACAGGTTGTTGGGTTGTATTGTTCAAAACTTCCTTATTTTCGGCCGCCGGGCTTTTATTTTGAAACGAGCGGAATGTGAAATGTGTTTTGTTAAAATAATTCCGAGTTCTCGAAATGGCTGTTTCCGGTGGCATCCGTTGACAGGCATCATTGTTTCTCCGGTAAAAACGTTTCCTTTTTGTGTTTCGGTTCGGATAAATATGTATACCTGTCCAAAAAAAATATGTCTTTCAGCCAAATTAGGCGATATACCATATTTTTTTATTAAATTTGCACCATAAAGTATATATACGTCAAATGACAGTTGCAGAATTGATAAACAGCGACAGGAGCCGCAGGCATTTTTCATTCGAGGTGCTGCCGCCGCTCAAAGGCACCGGTACCGAGAAACTGTTTGCCACGATAGAGAAGTTGAAGGCGTTCGACCCGCTGTTCATCAACATCACCACTCACCACAGTGAGTTTGTGTACAAGCAGCTCGATAACGGGCTGCTCGAGCGCAGCAGCGTGCGCCGCAGGCCGGGTACCATTGCCATAGCGGCGGCCATACAAAGCAGGTTCGGAATACCGGTGATGCCGCACGTGATATGTAGCGGGGCCACAGTGGAAGACATCGAATACGAACTGCTCGACCTGCAATTTCTCGGCATAAGCAGCCTTTTGCTCCTGCGGGGCGACAAGGCGAGGGAAGACCGCCATTTCACGCCCACTCCCGGCGGACATGCGCACACGACAGATCTGATAGGTCAGGTGAGGCGGTTCAACGACGGCTTTTTTGCCGACGGATCGCCTGTCAAATGCCCCGGACAGCCGTTCGACTTCGGTGTGGCCTGCTATCCGGAGAAGCATGAGGAGGCTCCAAATATCGAGATGGACATGCGCCGTCTGAAAGAGAAACAGGATCGGGGGGCGAGCTTCGCCGTGACGCAACTATTCTACGACAACCGTAAATACTTCGATTTTGTGGATAAGGCGCGTGCCATGGGGATAACCATACCGATTATACCCGGTATCAAGCCGTTTGCCAAGTTGAGCCAACTGAGTGTTGTGCCCAAGACTTTCCACTGCGATATACCTGACGAACTGGCCCGCCGGGCGGTGGAATGCGCTACAGACGAGGAAGCCCGGATGCTCGGAATCGACTGGGCGGAGCGCCAGTGCCGCGAGCTTTATGCACACGGGGTTAACAATATACATTTCTACACAGTGTCGGCGGTAGACTCTGTGGTTGAGGTGGCGCGTCGGCTGATGGAGCGCTGACACCCGGCCGTGCGTCAGCGCCGTATGACGCAGAATGCGGGAAATAAAGAATGTGACATATAGAAAGGGATGATGACGATGAGTTTCGATGAAGTGATAGGGCAGGGCGACACCTGCGGACGGCTGATGCGCTTATGCGCGGAGAACCGTTTGCCCCATGCCATGATGCTCTGCGGCCCTCGTGGCTGCGGAAAGATGGCCGTCGCCATCGCGTTCGCCCGCCATCTGCTGTCGCTCGACCCTGTCGCTGCCGCGCATGGCGAGCAGCAACCGCCGGTCGCCGGTGCCTCGGTGTCGCTTTTCAACAATCCCGACCTGCACTTCACTTTTCCCACCATAAAGTTGCCCTCGATGGGAAGCGACCACAAGCCGGTGAGCGATGATTTCGCACGGGAATGGCGCGAGATGCTCGCCGACGGCCATTATTTCACCATGGACAGGTGGATGACGGCCATGGGAGCGGAAAACCAGCAAGCCATCATCACGGCGGGCGAGAGTGACGAGCTGACACGCAAGCTGAGTCTGAAATCGAGCCGTGGCGGTTATAAGGTGTCGATAATATGGCTTCCGGAGCGCATGAATATCGAGTGTGCCAACAAGATGCTCAAGCTCATAGAGGAACCGCCGAGTCACACTGTGTTCATCATGGTATGCGACGAGCCGGACAAACTGCTCGAGACAATACGCAGCCGCACACAGCGCATTGACATGAGGCGCATTGACGAGGCAAGCATGAGGCAGGCTCTCGCCGAACGGCGCGGACTGTCGGCCGACGATGCGGCAAGGACAGCCCGGATGGCCGACGGCGACTGGATTAAAGCGCTCGAGCTGTTGAGTGCCGACAGCGAGAGCAGGCTGTTTCTCGATATGTTCCGCACGCTGATGAGGCTGGCGTATATGCGCAACGTCAAGGAACTGAAGAAGTGGAGCGACACCATGCAGTCACTCGGCCGTGAGAAGCAGAAACGCTTTCTTGAATATTTCCTGCGGATGGCTCGTGAGAATTTCATGTATAACTTCCGCAATCCCGACCTCATATACATGACAAGGGAGGAAGAGGAGTTTGCCCGGAACTTTGCACGTTTCATCAATGAGGCAAACATATTGCCGATATGCGACCTCGTGAACAGGGCCATAAGAGATATAGGGCAGAACGCCAACGGCAAGATAGTGTTTTTCGATATGGCGTTGCAAATGATAGTATTGCTCATCCGGAAGAGCTGACGGAAGATGCCGTGGCGCGAAGAAATAATTAAAGATAAAATAATAGAAATAAGATATGGACATCAAAGAAAAGGAAAACGAGATATTCTGCGGGTGCGGACGGGGACTGTGCAAGGAAGCCGTAGGCCGGCAGGACAGGCAGCTTAACACATACGACTGGCTGGCTGACGTGCCCGGAAATACCGACGACACAGACCTTGTGGAGGTGCAGTTCAAGCATACGAGAAAGGGATATTATCACAACGTGAACCGGCTTGACCTGAAAAAAGGGGACATCGTGGCCGTTGAGGCCAATCCCGGACATGATATCGGAGTGGTGACACTCACAGGACGGCTTGTCAAGATGCAGTTGAAGAAAGCCAACTTGCGCTCGGCAGATGACATAAAGCGTATATACCGCATTGCCCGGCCGGTGGATATGGATAAATATCGTGAGGCAAAGAGCCGTGAGCACGAGACGATGATAGAGAGCCGCCAGATAGCGAAAAATCTCGGCTTGAAGATGAAAATAGGCGACGTGGAGTATCAGGGCGACTGCAACAAGGCCATATTCTATTACATAGCTGACGAGCGTGTAGACTTCCGCCAGCTAATCAAGGTGCTCGCCGAGACGTTTCATGTGAGGATCGAGATGAAGCAGATAGGCGCTCGGCAGGAGGCGGGGCGCATAGGCGGTACGGGCCCGTGCGGCCGTGAACTGTGCTGTGCCACGTGGATGAAAAACTTCGTGAGCGTGAACACAAACTCGGCGCGCTTCCAGGATATATCGCTCAACCCGCAGAAACTGGCGGGTATGTGTGCCAAGTTGAAGTGTTGCCTCAACTATGAGGTCGACAACTATGTTGAAGCGGGCCGCCGGTTGCCAAGCAAAGAAGTCGTATTGCAGACGCAGGACAGCGATTATTATCTCTTCAAGTCCGATATTCTGGCCGGGATGGTGACATACTCCACTGACAAGGGCATGGCTGCCAATCTTGAGGTGATAAGTGCGGAGCGGGCCAAGGCGGTGATAGAGATGAACCGGAGAGGCGAAAAGCCGCTGTCTCTTCAAGAGGACGGAGGAAATAAAGACAGCGGACGGCCGGTGGACCTGCTTGCCAATGAGAACATATCAAGGTTTGACAAGGCCAGGAAAAAGAAGAAATCGGGCAGGCGTCCGCCACGGCAAGACGGCCAGGAGGAGACCCGCAGGCCGCGAAAGCCGGCTGCCGGCCGGCAGAACGCGCCTGAAGCGGCGGCGGAAAACAGCCAGAGACCACAACATGGAAGAGGCGGTCGCAGACAAGGTAACCGGCCGCCGAGAAATAATCAGCATCGGGATGCGAGGGAACAGAACAATAAAGGACAGGGCAATTGAGGCTCTGATGGTACTTACGGTTGCGACGGCGCTTGTGTCTTGCAACCGTAAAACCGTTTATTACCATTATGAGCACACGCCGATAGAGGGGTGGGAGAAGAACGACACACTGACGTTCAACGTCAGTCCGATGGCTGTGGCGGGTGATTATCGTGAGCATATCGGCTTGCGGATAAACGGTTCTTACCCGTTCACAGGATTATGCCTGATAGTGGACCAGACGATACTCCCGTCGGGAGTTATGATAAGCGATACGCTGAACTGTAAGCTGATAGCGGACGACGGGGCTGTGAAAGGGCGCGGAGTGAGCTGTTATCAATATAAATACCACCTTAAAAACATAAGGCTCGACAGCGGAGATTCACTCCGTATAAATGTACGGCACAACATGATACGAGAAATCATGCCGGGTATAGCCGACATAGGAGTGCGGATAGACAGGATAAGATAGGGCGACAGGGCGGATCAGTTTCTCGCTAAATTGCGGCCGGCGTCTATCCTGAGGAATATGAACAGCAGGAAAGTGAACCCCCACAGCGATGAGCCGCCATAGCTGAAAAAGGGCAGGGGGATACCTATCACGGGAGTAAGGCCGAGCACCATGCCCACGTTTATGAACACGTGGAACAGGAATATGGAAAGTACGGAATAGCCGTATACACGGCCGAAGCGGAACGGTTGCCGCTCGGCAAGGTGGATGAGGCGGAGTATGAGGGCGAGGAACAGCAGCAATACTCCTGTGGACCCGAGGAAGCCTTCCTCCTCACCGACGGTGCAGAAGATGAAGTCCGTGTCTTGTTCGGGTACGAATTTAAGTTTTGTCTGCGTGCCTTGCAGGAAGCCTTTGCCTTCAATTCCGCCCGAACCGATGGCAATCTCGCTCTGATGCACGTTGTATCCGGCTCCGGAAAGATCTTCCTCAAGACCGAGAAGCACGTTTATTCGTACACGTTGGTGAGGCTCCATCACATTATTGAGTACGTAATCGGCCGAATAGAAGAATGCCATAGAGCCGAGGGCAAACATCATGATGAAGAAATAACTTCGTATCCGGGTTGCCAGTCCGCGCCATAACAGTATGCCGGTCATGATGGCGCTGATGGCCAGTTGCACCCATACCACATCGAACGGTATCACGTATTTGGAGAACAGAAAACATATAAGCGTGATGCCGAGAGAGTATGCGAGCATCTGGAACATTATCTTTTTTTCCTTGCAATATACTCCGATCATCAGTGAAGTGAACACTTGTACGAGCAAGAGTACAATGAACTTGCCCATGGATGTGGGGGTGTCGAGAAGCATGGTAGACTCGAAACGAATGCCTACGACAAAGTAAATGACAGCCGCCACACCTGTGAAAAGCACGCTGCCCGGCATTCCCTCGCGGTAGAACATGAGGAAAAAAGCGAGATACACGAGTGCCGAACCGGTCTCCCGCTGCAATATGATGAAGAGCATGGGCGTGATAATGATGCCCATTGTGACGGCGAAGTCTTTCAATTTGTGTATGCTGTAGCCGTAGCCGCTCATGAACTTGGCAAGTGCCAGAGCCGTGGCGAATTTGGCAAACTCGGCCGGTTGCAGGCGTAGCGAACCGAGGACGAGCCATGATCGGGAGCCTTTTATCGAGTGGGGATTGAATATCGTGGCGAAAAGCAGCAGCAGTAATGCGGCATATATGATATATGAGAAGGTGTCGTAGAACCTGTCGTCGAGCATCAGCAGCACGAAACCCAGGCATATCGACGTGCCAATCCATACAATCTGCATGCCCGATCGGGTGTCGAGGCTGAATATGTCGGTGTCTCCGTATGTGTAGCTCGCTCCGCAGACACTTATCCATCCGAATGTGAGGAGTGCCAGATATATTCCTATCGTCCACCAGTCGAGAGAGCGGAGCACGCCTTGCGGCTTGTCGGTTCGTTGCTTCATCTTTGTCGTTTACTTGCTTTTCGGATATTGTTTTCCGGGTCTTTTTATAATCGTTTATCTGTCTCTCGTTCCGTATGCTATGCGGCGGCGCTGGAAGTCGTCAGCTTGCTTCATGGATTCTTCCGATAGCTTGCCGTTTATATACTGTTCCATCATCAGTCCGCCTATCGGCACACCGTAATCGGCTCCCCATCCGCCGTTCTCCACATACACGGCGATGGCTATTTGAGGGTTGTCCATTGGCGCAAAGCCCATGAATACGGAGTGGTCGTGACCGCGGTTCTGGGCTGTTCCGGTCTTGCCGCACGCCATGAAATCATACTTCCCGAGGGCTCTGCACGTACCGCCGAGTACGGATGAACGCATGCCCTGCACCACATAGTTGTAGGCCCGGCTTTCCGCCATTGTGTAGTGGCGGCGTGTATATGTGGTGTCGAGCGGCTCGTCCTGTACTTTTTTCACCACGTGAGGCACGTAGTAATAGCCTCTGTTGGCGATTGTGGCTCCGAGATTGGCTATTTGAAGCGGTGTCGCAGTCACCTCACCCTGTCCGATCGATATGCTTATTATGGTCAGTCCGTTCCACGATCCGCGGTAGGCTTTGTCGTAAAACTCGGCGTTCGGTATCAGGCCCCGTTTCTCGCCGGGCAGGTCTATGCCCAGTTTATATCCGAAGCCCATGCTTACCATGTAGTCGCGCCATGTGTTCATGGCTGTCTGCACATTGCCGTATTTCTTGCGGTTGCCTATCATGTGATACAGACCCCAGCAGAAATAAGCGTTGCATGAGGTGCTCAACGCGCCCACAACGGCAATCGGAGAACTGTGACCGTGGCATCCGAGATGCAGTCCCCGGTGATAGAATCCGCGGTGGCAGGGATATGCAGTGGTTGTGGAGGTTATCCCTTCGTTGAGAAATGTCAGTGCCTGTGTGGTCTTGAAAGTAGAGCCAGGAGGGTAAAGTCCCATTATACTTCGGTTGAGCAACGGCTTCCATGCGTCGAGAGCGAGCTGCGAGTGGTTTTTGCTCCTCAGTCTGCCTACCATCATTCTTGGGTCGAATGTGGGTGAAGACACCATACAGAGCACCTCACCGGTAGACGGCTCGATAGCCACTATGCTGCCTATCTTCCCTTCGAGGAGCCTCTCTCCCAATGCTTGCAGTTTCAAGTCGATTGTCAGCGTGAGGTTCTTTCCTGCCACGGGACGCCTGTCTAACGCTCCGTTCTGATAGCTGCCTTGCAATCGTCCTCTTGCGTCGCGCAGCAAAATCTTTATTCCTTTCTCTCCGCGCAGCTGTTTCTCGTACTTCCGTTCAACGCCTAATTTCCCAATATAGTCGCCCGATATGTAGTAATCGTCTTCCTCGATGTCGGCTGGTGACACTTCCGCCACGTCGCCAAGGACGTGCGCCGCATAGGGATATTGATACTGCCGGATGCTTCGTCGCTGTATGTAGAAGCCAGGAAAGCGGTACATTTTCTCCTGGAATACGCTGAATTCCCTGTCCGAAAGCTGGTTCATGAACAGTTGCTGTGTAAACCGGGAGTATCCGGGAGTATTCTTGATGGTTTCCATCCGGCTGTCGAAGAACTCCTTGGTGATGTTCAGCGTGTTGCAGAACTCGGTCGTGTCGAGACGGTTTCTGGTCTCGTTCATCACCACCATGATGTCGTATGCCGGCTGGTTGTACACAAGCAGGTTGCCGTTGCGGTCGGTGATGACACCCCGCGACGGGTACTCGATCTTTTTGAGAAATGCGTTTGAGTCGGCGTTTTTCTTATAGTCGTCGCTCATTATCTGCAAGGTGAACAGTCTGATGATATACGTCACCACGATGACAATGGCCACCCCGGCAATGATAAACCGTCTGTTTTCGAGTCCGTAGTCTTTCACTTTTTCCTGACGCTCTCTATGGTGAGGATTAAAACAAAAGTCAATGCGGCACTGCCTCCCACGCATTCGAGCCACTGCAACCAGTTGAAGAAGTTGAAGGATTCAAGCGTGAAGAAAGCGAGGCAATACAGGATGATGAGTGTCCCGGCGTAAAAAGAATACTTCATCGTGCCAAGTTCGGATGCCGACGGCACAAGGTCTTCTGTCGCTTCGCGGGGAATGAAAAGTTCGAGGTAGTATGGTTGTATGGCACCTATGAGCGTAAGTGATGCCGATGCCACTCCGGGTGTGTTTGAGAAAGTGTCTATCGCAAGGCCAAGCAGGAAGCACCACAAGAGCACTGCCCACTTGGGATGGTTTCTCGGTATTGTGATGGCGAAATAAACGTAGAGTAGCGGTGTGGCGCAGTCGAACAGATGTATGCGATTGAGCACCAGTGCCTGCATCAGGCACAGCGCAATGAAAATGCCGGTCCGTTTTATCAGTTCGAAAGTCATGCTTTTATGGATTTATCTTCTTATTGTATTCTGCATGGAGTCTCTTGCCGCCCCTATCAGTTTAGCCTTTTCGGCTATGCTCTTGTCGTTGATTACACACACGTCGCGCAGTCGTCCGAAGTCGGTGGTAAGCTGTACCTTGAGTCTGTACGACAACCCGTCGCGCGAGTTGTATACCTGCAAAATCTTTCCTACGAGCACTCCAGGCGGGAATATCGACGAGTATCCGTTTGTCTCGACCCAGTCTCCCCGTTTAAATCTGGCATGTCGGGGTATGTCTTCCACAAACGCTGTTCCTGGGTCGCCGCCCTGCCAGTGCAGGTATCCGAAATATCCGCGGCCGCGTATTGCGCAGCTTATCCGCGACTTGGTGTTAAGAACCGGAAGCACCACGGTGTAGTGGTCGGACACGAGATAAGTTACCCCCACTATGCCTGTGCCGCACGCCACGCCCATGTCCGGTTCGATGCCGTCCGCCTTCCCGCGGTTAATGGTTATGAGATTGTCTTCCTTTTCGAGCGAGTTGCTCACCACCTTTGCCGGTACCAGGGTGTATTGTCTGAGCATGCGCAGCTCACCTTTGTCGGTGGCCATGCTGTCACCGGTGGCTTCGGTATACAGTCTTGACAGTTGGTTGACCTGGCGTTCGAGATAAAAATTGTGAAGCGTCAGTTCCTCGTTGACCTGTATCAGCGAGAAAAACGACTCCACGGCAGAGTGCCATTCGTATATCTTTCCCGTGACGGCGTTGGCCGACGACACCCATACACTGCCTTGATAATTGTTGTATCCGAACAGTAGTACTGCCGATGCGACTTCGAGAACCACGAACAGCAGCCAGTGATAGTACTTGGTGAGAAACTCTAACAGATTACGCATAAAAAACTTTTAAAGGTAAAAAGGTAAAAAAGTAGAAGGTAAAAAGATATTGTACGGGAGAAATTTGCCTCATGGATGGTTTCTGTAGTCTCTACGGCTTTCATGCTTTCCGTATGTCTTTTACATACTTCCGACTTGTCTTTCTATACTTACGGTTTGACTTTTTCGTATTGCCGGTTTGCCTTTGTATAAACTTTCAGTCTGTAGCCTTCCCCTCTTCGGTCTTCCATGACCTTGTCATTACTTTTTTACCCTTTTGCCCTTTTGCCCTTTTACTTTTTTATCTTTAAAACTATCTCATCAGGAACGAGAACCGGTCTACGTTTTTAAGCGCTATGCCCGCTCCCTTGGCTACGCTGTGCAGCGGGTCTTCGGCCACGTGGAACTGTATACCCATCTTGTCGGTAAGTCGCTTGTTGAGTCCTCGAAGCAAGGCACCGCCACCACTGAGGTAAATTCCGTTTTTCACGATGTCGGCATAAAGCTCGGGCGGAGTGTTCTCAAGCGCAGAGAGTACCGCACTCTCTATCTTGGCTACTGTCTTGTCGAGGCAGTGGGCAATCTCCTGATAGCACACGGGCACTTCCATTGGCAGAGCTGTGATGCGGTTTGGACCGTGCACCACATAGTCTTCCGGAGCTTCGTCACCGAGGTCCGTGAGTGCCGAGCCTACGTGTATCTTGATGCGCTCTGCCATGCGCTCGCTCACTTTCACGTTGTGCTGGCGGCTCATGTATTCCTGTATGTCAGCTGTGAGGTCGTCACCGGCCACTCGTATGGAGTTGTTGCTCACGATACCTCCGAGTGAGATTACCGCAATCTCGGTCGAGCCTCCACCGATGTCTACAATCATGTTTCCCTCAGGCGCTTCCACGTCGATGCCGATGCCTATAGCCGCGGCCATAGGCTCGAAAATCAGATACACATCGCGTCCGTCGGCATGCTCGGCCGAGTCGCGTACAGCACGCAGCTCCACTTCGGTAGAGCCTGAAGGCACGCCGATGACCATTCGCAACGACGGTGAAAAGAGCCTGCTTCCAGTGTGTACCATTTTGATAAGTCCGCGCATCATCTGCTCGCAGGCAGAGAAGTCGGCAATAACTCCGTCGCGCAACGGACGTATGGTGCGTATGTTCTCGTGGGTCTTCTCGTACATCAGTTTCGCTTTCTCGCCCACGGCAATCATTTTGTCCGTGCGGCGGTCGAGAGCCACCACAGACGGTTCGTCGACCACGATCTTGTCGTCACTGATGATGATGGTGTTGGCTGTGCCAAGATCCATCGCTATTCCCTGAACAAAAGAAAAAAATCCCATTGTCTTTTACGGTTTTAAATCTCAATGGTTTGCGGCCGACATGCCTTTTGTGCTGGCTTCCGCTTATGGCATCTACCGGCCGCAAACATTGAATTGTGAATTATTTTGCGAACCACTCGTGTATGGCGGTATCGTAGTGGCTGCTCACTCCGAATGCACGCTCGGCAAACATCTTGCGGTCTGCGATGTCGGTCTGTGCTCCGTTCTTGTTGATTATATCGAGCAACATGCTATATTCGGCCTTGCTCGGCACTATCACTACATCCTTGAAGTTTTTAGCTCCGGCGCGGATGAGCGATATTCCGCCTATGTCTATCTTCTCGATGATGTCGGCATCGGAAGCTCCGCTTGCCACGGTGTCTTCGAATGGGTAAAGGTCTACGATTACGAGGTCAATCTCCGGAATTTCGTATTGGGCCATCTGCTGGCGGTCGCCATCGTTGTCGCGGCGTCCGAGGATACCTCCGAATACTTTGGGATGCAGTGTCTTGACCCGGCCTCCGAGGATAGACGGATATGTTGTCACTTCTTCCACCTTGCGGCAGTTGTAGCCGAGCGATTCGATAAACTGTTGCGTACCTCCCGTAGAAAGAAACTCTACACCTTCTTCATTAAGTTTTTTCAGCAACTCGTCGAGTCCGTCTTTGTGGAAAACGGAGATGAGTGCAGTCTTGATTTTTTTTGTTTCAGCCATACCGGTTTTATATAATGCATTATTTTTTAATAGAGGTTGCAAAGTTAATAAAAAGGGTTGGTTTGACAATCTTTTTTTGACAGAAAAAACATTGCGTCGCGGTTTATTTTTGATTTATATCCTTTGGTTGCGGACGAGGCCTGAATTGCTGTGGGTATTTTGTAGATAAAACATCAGACTTTTTATGCTTGCGTTTTTGTGGAAGTTTGTTTGGCGAGCTGATGCTTTTCTAGTAAAAATCAGGCTGATTTTGCATGAAAAACACTTTGATTTTTGATAGATTTATTGTTGTTGGTCGCTACGTTTTGGTTTGTTTCAATTATAGTATCTATTATTAGTTGATTATCAGTATTATATGCTCTAAACGGTAGAAAAGTGACCGTATGGATTCTGATTAGATACGAAAAGCGTGAGATTTAACGTATTTAACTTTCATTAGTATCAAATTAGCTGAACGTAAAAATGAAAGCCTGTCGATAGTGAGGGATGTTCACTACCGACAGGCTTATATGTATTTTATCTATAAAGTTATCTCCATAGAGGCTCCGAAAACCAATTTTCAGGGAATCCCATTGCTGCAGGGTCTACCTGTGGATAAGAAACGAGTAAGGATTTGAGGTCATTTTTGAAGTCCAATCCATATCCCATCGAATCAAGCCAATATGCAATACAACAGGCTATAGCATATACTTTGTTCGCATCAACACCATCAATGTTCACCCACGCACCACGTAAAGAGGCATTCATTTGTGGAGCGTTGGAGAGATAACGATTCCAAAGTCGTGAGTGGTGAGCGCAACAGTTTCTAAGGACAGTTACACTACGCATCCAGCTTTCCAACACCTCATGCTGTGGAAGATTGAATTGACGAGCTACACGCTTCTTCAATTTCTTGTCACTGAAATTGTAATAGAGTTTTGAAAGCGTGCCGAAAGATGCAAGTTCAAGCGTTTTCCATGCTGGAGGGAATATCGGCTTGTCATAGTTGTGCCTATGCTCTTTGATAAAGTCCTCCTTGCTACGTTGAAGTTCTCTATCTATGGAGTTCATATTCTCAATAAACTTGTGCTCATCGTCAGCAAGACTTGTATCAAAGAACCAAAACGATCCATGAGCCAAAGAGAACTCTTGTATAATCTTTGTGCGCAAAGCTATCTCTAATCGTTGGACTGCCTTGAACATCAAATCTCTCAATTCTATATCAAAGTTGTAGAGAGCTACGGCATCTTCAAATCTACTATTAGGCTTAAATTGATGCGTAGTCTTGTCTGTCTCCATAGGACGAAGGTATTGGACAAAACGAAAATAACTGACCTCTCCAAGAAATTTTGCAGCCTCGGATGAATCAGCAATATTTAAGCCTCTACTTTTTAGTAGTTCTATTTGTTCGGAAATAGAAAGAGCCTGTTTTGTGTATAATCTTAATGTTCCCATAAAAGCAAAAGACCCGCCCTGGTTCGCTGTTCAAATGGGAAGCGTGGCGGATTCTGTTGCTGCAAAGATACGAATAATCATTGATAATACAAACTTTTTAGCGAGAAAAATTACGCAAAAGTGGAATTCTTTGACATATTTATATTTAATAATGTTAAATCAGACCTAAAAGTCATACTTTACCAGCCAAACAAGGTGGTTTTCAAAGTAAAAGTGTTACCTTTGTAACGTCTATACCCATACCGGAAGTCCCGATGGGCAGAGGTTGGGCAGACATATATACATATAAGGCGTAACTGTACGCTTTGGTTTTGACAGTGTAAGAATCTGGCAGTTCGAGCAAAAGTTGTCAAGAACAAAGCAACGGGAACGCCTCATGAGGTGTATTGTATACAGCCCTTATTGGCTTCGGACGATTTTCGGACTGACCCCGATTTTGTCGTTCGTTGTTAAGAGTGCTTTCTATATACGTACACAGGCGTGGGGCTTTCGGCGTTGCTCGTTTCGATAACTTGGGCGATGCCAGAGCCTTTACACTGTGGAACGAGTGACAGGACTGGCTCCACGTTTTCATGTATATATACCAACCATTTGTTAATCATGCCAATATGGTAGCCGTTGGCAAAAAAGAAGAAAAGTTGGTATGAGTAGTATAAAAGTTCCAATCACAAAGACGGATAAGGAAGGATTTCAAGTTATAATAGACTTGAATTTATATAGCGAAAAGGCTATAACAGCTACGATTTACAAATACACAGACAAGTTCTTTGTTTATCAGAACACAATGCCTAATGATGATAAACAGGTCTGTGTTATCTTTGAATCAAAAGATGGTGGACTTGACGAGAATATCGTTAAGCAATTCTGCAATGACTTGATTGACCAGCAACTTCGTGAGATTACAACAGAGAAGTATGGGCATGTTCGTGATTTGATAGTAGAAGAAGCATTTAAGCCTATTACAAAAAAATGAGAAGATTTTTATTTTACATTATAGGCTTATTTGTTATTTTCTCTTGTAACAACAAGAAAGATAATAAAGCTAATTCAAGACTTATCTTGAAGCAAACGGCAAAAGACACTTGTCTTACAGATATGGTGAAGTTAACCGCAACTGGCCATAAAGATACGGTTTTACCTCGTAATGAAGCCGAATTACTCCAAAGGTTATGGGAATCGCAGAGAGGTGGTGGCTCATGGCATTCCTTAATAAATGGCTCCCACTATGCGTGTACACACGCTTCACATATGGCACACACTTCACATTACTCAAGTAATTTTTAGAAATAATGAATTCATATACAATACTCCCATTCCGCTTCGCTCGATTTAACGAAGAAGAATATCTTCTATCGAATGATGTTGGAGAATACATATTCCTAAAGAATGACGACTTTCACAAATTCGTCAATGGAGAACTTGACCCGACAAGTGACTTGTTCTATGATATAGAGTCAAAGCAAATAGCTACAACAGACAAGATTGAAGATGTTGTAAGAATGCTTGCAATAAAATTCCGCACAAAGAAGAGTATCTTGGAAGATTTCACTTCTTTGCACATGGTTGTGCCAACTTTGCGCTGCAATTCAAGTTGCATTTATTGCCAGGTGAAAAGATATGAAAGTACTGACCATTCTGCTGATATGACCAAGAAGACGGCAAAGAATATTGTCAAAACGATCTTCATGTCCCCTTCTCCATGTATCAAGATAGAATTTCAAGGTGGTGATCCCTCTACCGATTTTGGAATGGTGAAGTATATCATAGAAGAAGCTGAATGGCAGAACTTATTCAAAAAGCGTGAGTTGGAATTTGTCATCTGCACAAATCTTACTTTGCTCAATGAGAAGATGGTTAAGTACCTAAAGAAGCATAATTGTATGATTTCTACATCTTTGGATGGTCCTAAGGATTTGCATGACACTAACAGACCTCTCCAAAATAAGAATCTTGACCACCATGCCATCTTTGAGAAAAATCTACAGATGATACGTGGAATTTGGGGGAATGATGAATGTGCATCCGCTTTAATGACTACTTCAAAGTATAGCCTCGGAAGATTCAAGGACATCATAGACGAATACATTAGATTAGGTTTCCATAACATCTTCCTAAGAGCATTGAACCCTTACGGTTTTGCAAAACAGCATAAGGACAAGATAGCCTACCCGATAGAAAATTTTGTAAAAAACTACAAAGAGGGGTTAGACTATATCATAGAACTCAACAAAAAAGGAACATTCTTTGTTGAAGGGTATGCAGCATTGCTCCTTCGCAGGATTCTGACTCCTTTCGCGACAGGCTTCGTTGACTTGCAATCTCCTGCCGGTGTTGGCATAGCTGGAGCAATATATGATTATGATGGTAGTGTGTACGTTGCTGACGAAGGAAGAATGATGGCTCGTTTCAAGAACTATTATTTCAGACTTGGCAATGTAAATGAAGATTCATATCAAAGCATGTTCAATGGAGAAAAACTGCATGAGATTATCAACAATGCTTGTAATGAATGTTTGCCAGAGTGCGCAGAATGTGTGTTTCAACCTTACTGTGGTGCTGACCCCGTAAGAAATATGTCAGAACAGGGAGATATGGTTGGGCATCGTCCTACCAATGAGATGTGCAAGAAGAACAAGGCTATCATGCATTATCTTTTTGAACTTCTCCAAAAACACGACCCTGAGATAAACAGAATTTTTTGGTCTTGGATCAAGTAAAAACAACGCATATGAAAAATATATTATTCATCATCGGTATTCTACTCATAAAAATAATTCCTTGTTCTTCACAGAGCAAATCTGATTCTGGATTTGCCCTTGCTATGAATGATGCTGTAGCAGGAAACGCAGAAGGACAATATTTTGTTGGTCTATGTTTCATGACGGGGAATGGAACTTCCACTAACTATGCCAAAGGAATATATTGGCTTAGAAAAGCGGCGTCACACAATCATCCTAAAGCAAAATATAATATAGGAGTGGCTTATAGAGAAGGAAAAGGAGTAGAACGAAATGCAGATTCTGCATTTTATTATGTCGAACAATCTGCCAATTTGGAATATCCTTTAGCTCAATATGATTTAGCTTTATATTATGATAATGGAGAAGTTGTTCCTAAAGATGCTTCCAAGGCTTTCTTTTTATATAAGAAATCAGCAGATAGTGGATGTGTTTATGCAATGTACAATTTAGGTAGTGACTATTATTTTGGCATAGGAACATCTAAAGATGTTGCCTCTGCGCGAAAATATTTTCACGAAGCAGCTTTGAATGGTCATCCAAAAGGTATGTATATGTATGGGAAGTGTTGTTTGCTTGGACTTGGTGGTGATACAAACTATCAAGAAGCATTCAGCTTTACAGAAATGGCAGCTAATAAAGGTGACATTAATGCATTAGATGGTCTTGGGTATCTATACGAAAGAGGTTTAGGCTGTAAAAAAGATATTGATAAAGCTATCTATTATTATCAAATGGCAGCAAATATGGGGTGCAAAGCCTCTATTGATGCACTTAAAAAGTTGAGAAAATGAAACAAATAAAGGCATTAACTTGTTCTAATTCACAAGAGCTTCTTGGGCGAGTAACACTAAATGATAAGAATATATTCAATCGTTCAGCATATATCCTTGTAACCAATGAAAAGAAATTGGCTAAAGGTTATAAGGCCATTGTTTCGACACATGATTTATCGGGAAGTGCTATCAAAGTTGGCAACATTTCGGACTTCAATGACGGTGATGTCATAAATATCACAACAGATGGAGAGATATGCTTTCTTTATGAATTCAACTCTACATCCAATGCCATTTTTGCAACAGCTCGTTGTAATCATCGTTGCATCATGTGTCCTCAACCTCCAGTGTTGCAGGAAAAAGATAGAACCGATTTTAATCTGGACTTGATAAAACTATTCGATAAGAACACGCAAGAAGTGGGCATTACTGGGGGCGAGCCAACTATGATTGGTGACAGATTATTTGATATAATACGCCAAATAAAGAAATCATGCCCGAAAGCAGCCATAAGCATTCTGTCAAACGGAGTAAAATTCGCTGATATTGACTATGCAGCAAAATTGGCAGCATGCAACCACCATGATTTACAAATCGACATTCCGATATTTTCAGACATTGCCTCTATTCATAATCATATTGTCGGAGCCAAAACCTTTTACAAGATAGTACAAGGTTTATATAATTTGGCACAATTTGGGCAACAGATTGGTTTGAGGGTGGTTATCCACAAACAGACCTATAAGAGATTGCCACAGTTGGCTGATTATATCTACCATAACTTTCCATTTGTCACACAGGTCGCCTTTATGCAGATGGAGACTACTGGCTTGGCAGAAACAAACTTGAAAGATTTATGGATAGACCCATATGACTATAACAACGAGCTTAGAGAAGCTGTGCTTCTACTAAACGACAGAGGTATTACAACGTATATCTATAATGCCCAATTGTGTGTACTTCCACCCGAGTTGCGTCCATTTGCAAAGCAATCAATCAGTGAATGGAAAGATGTTTATCTTCCTGTTTGTGACGGATGTGTACTTAAAGGAGAATGTGGAGGTTTCTTCTCGACAAACAACAATAACATAAGTACACATATCCATAAAATTGAATGTACAAATTCATGTACAGAGTGAATTGTTAACTATATTGTCAAACTTAAAAACGGAGGTATCAATGAAGAGACTAATGTTTTTGCTTGTTTCGGCATTTATCGCAACAACGAGTTATTGCGCCAACGTTTCTGATAACATCATGAACGTATTGGGCAATAATGACGAAACAACACAAATTGAGAAGCAGAAGAACCAGCCTTTGGTTTTACAGAAAGCCATTGACATGGTAAAGAGTTCTCTTGCGGGTCACTATTCGCACAGTTCTCATTCTTCACACAGCTCTCACAGCTCGCATAGTTCACACTCGTCTCACTATTCAAGTCGTTACTAAGGATAGTGATTCGCAAGTTCATTGCGAGTTGTAAAATAATTTGGGAGGGGTGTGTTCGAAATGCACTCCTCCCTTAATATCTTATCTACACAAGCCTTTCCTCTTCATAGGTTTCATCATCTTTGTCGCCTGTCGCAAGCATCGTCTTATCCATTCTATCTCATCTTCGTCCTTCTCACGTCCCCAATCCTTGGTATCGCTATCGCCGCCACCTTGACTTTCTGCGAAGTTGGTTGCCTCATTGATGTAGCCAACATACAGGTACATTGCACAATAGATAATTTTGTCACCATAGTTGATAAAATCCATTGCAAAGCTATCGTCAAATAGGCTGCTGTCGTGAATGCTCGTCATACGTGGATAGATGTCTGCTATCTCTGCCAACGCCTTCATACCAGCCTGCGCCCAAATTTTATTGATCATCTGTTGCTGGTATGAAACAGCTGTTTTTTCAAAATCGGCTTTAATCTCCCTGTTTCTTGCTTCGATGTGGGAGGTGTTCTTCTGTAGCTCATCAAGTTGCAACTTAGCCTGTTCAAGTTTCATCTTCTTGTCGTTCAATTTGTCACGAACATCCCAGAGTTCCTTTCTGGTGGCGGTAATCTTTGCCTTTATCTCAACTGCATCACCAAGATGATTCTTCATGTAATCTTCAAGTTCGGCTATGGTCGCTTGCTTATAAGCTGGAAAAGGCGCGTGAGTTTGCCCCCTTCGGGCACGCGGGATTTGACCCCTCGG